>Ga0182030_10005492_pt1 | contig 26902 bp, 38 predicted proteins | sample 812S3MmetaG_FD_121299 | JGI IMG/M metagenome (GOLD analysis project Ga0182030, IMG submission 121299) | Permafrost microbial communities from Stordalen Mire, Sweden - 812S3M metaG (Illumina Assembly) | ecosystem: Environmental > Terrestrial > Soil > Wetlands > Permafrost | place: Sweden...
AACAAATAATACCTTAAATCCAAGGCTATAACTTAAAATCCCGCCAGCGAGCCCCGCGAGCTGTTTTCAACTAGTGAAATTATATGGATTCTAAATATTCATTGCACTGTGCAACGCCTCTGGGCGTTTACCTTCCCAAAATACCGTAGATTATGGGATAGATCTTGAGGAGGGTCCTTTAATTTCTATATCCCTATCCGGTAAGGCCTAAGGGAGCCAGATTCGAAGTGGTAACCTATCGATCGAACATCGGATCGAAGACATTTTGAAAGTGGAGAGACTGTAGAGGCGGCCAGGCGATTGCCTAGTCATCCTGGCCGTGTTTCAAGAAATTGTATAGGCATTGTGGTCTCGGTTTAAGGTCTCGGCGGCCATAGTAGAACGTTGATCTTGGTGGATGAGTGACTTGACGCGCTTCGATGACTACAACGCGTTCTTTTCTGCCGGGCCGTTTGTCCGCGCCGGATTCACGTGATATTTGATAAACCTACTGAAAACCGTGAATAAGCTTTATAATAAGACTTCTCTGCTAATTCCCCCCTTTATATTCTTACAGATACCACAATGCAATCCCAGCGAAGTGAAATTCCTCCAGTTCGCCCAATTATTCTCTTGAATAGAGTCGAGTCACCTGATCCACTCCCACAACCATGAACGCCACCATGCAAAACACCGGCAATTACGGGACGGTCCAACCGGAGTTGCGACTTGCAACAAAAACTGGCAGCCGGTGGCGAACCGGAGTTTGCGATTTGCAACAAATGGATGGAAACGATCACACCATTGGAAGGCATGCATTGTAGATTTCTATATATGTTCTATATATCGTTTTGCTCCCTTCACTTGTCTAGTGATTCATTCACCAAGATGGTGAATTGTGCCCGCGATGCTAATTTTGCGACAATGAACTGCGCTTGAAAGGCACAGCTATTCGGTCCTAAAGATCCTGGGCCAGACGGCCAAGACATATTTGCTGATGTCAGGTGAGAGCCAATTCACAACCTCTGGACCGCACTTCTCGATGACTCCATGGACTCCAATTGCCATATCCCCAAGTATCCTTCCCACAATGCTTTTGACTGCTTGATCCGGCGTTTCAGAAATATCCTGGCCCTTGATAACCATATTTTTGTTGCATCTCTGATGTGGCTGGGCCGCGGTCGCAATCAGGACACGAATATCCTTCACGCACTCTAGTCTCGAGTCCTCCAGCCAACAAGCAATCCAGAAATAAGATGAAGGACCATCGCATCCCCCAGAGGCCATCCAGAAGGCCTCAAATCCTTTTGTTGCACATCTTACTGTGGCCAGCCAGGCCGGCGACCACGGTTTAATTTCCTGCTTCAAGTGCCGAAGGCCTGGCCAAGTTATCCTTGACCGTGCACTTCATAAGGGGCAGCACTCATCAGTCCCAAACACCACACACGAGTTATTCATGAAGAGATCGATTTTCTTGGGCGGGGTCTCAAATCATCGCTGTGATTAGGATTTTGGGCTTTTTTTTGTTGCAAGTCGCAACGATGGCCGTCGGGCCATCGGGCCTTTTAGATCATTCGGCCAAGGAGCTGAAATGTCAGCGACCGATGTCAATGCGTGTCGTCGAATTATAGGGATTGCTTGAGCAGTCAATGAAGAATTGAGAACAGGCGAAGAAAGAGAAAAGGGCATTCCCTAGCTGGTGTTTGTCCAGTCACTTTAGCAAGTGCATTCGATGCCTAGCATAAGTCGCCACTCACAATTGTACCTTGATGTGAATTGACTTTCGTCAATTTGAGAGTATTCGCTGTGAAAACATCGCTGGAGCATAGATTTTTCGGTCGTGTGGTCCATTGCTCTGTCTTCGGCTTCGTAGTTGGGACAGTTCTGATCCTCCACCTTCTTATCTATGTACCACATCAAACTTGCTCCACATCTGTCGCCTCCATAACCCTCCTCATATCATCATCACAATACTCCGCCTGCTCCCTAAAATAATGCTTCCTCCCACTAATTTCCACCGTCTTCCCCCAATCCTCTCCCTCGACCAACATCTCCACAACCTCCACCACCTTCTCAATCGGCGTCCATCTCGTATCCCCGAATGTCTCCCATTCCTTATCACTCAACAATGGCGTCTTCATCGTACCAGGCAATATCGCATTCGCACGTATCTTATCATGCTCCCAGAAATGCTTCGCCACACTTCGAGTGAACCCTAAGACTCCATGTTTGGCGGCTGAGTACATGGGGCAGAAGGGCGCGGGGTAAATTCCTCCAACACTAGACGTTGAGATTAGAACTCCAGAACTTCCTGCTGGATTGAGGCGGAAATAATGCTGGGCCAAATATCCCGTCGCAATCACGGCTTTAAGATCAATATCCACGCTGAGCATATCAGGTGGTGGTGGCGGACCCGACGCCGGGAATTTGGCGTAGAAGGAGTCGCGCTCAACGATTCCCGCGTTAGCAAATACAAAATCGATGTGGCCGTATTCAGTGAATGTTTTGTCGAAGGTGCTAGAGAGGGAGGTGTAGTCTGTTACGTTGGTTTGGTGGAAGGTGCTGGAAAGAGATTTCGCTGCTGCTTCGCCGGCGGTGACGTTCATGTCGGCGATAGAGATGAGCCAGCCTTTGGAGGCGAGGGAGTTTGCCACCGCGAGACCGAGGCCGGATGCTAGGGATTTCAATGAATGTGATGGAATGGTAAGGAGGGAACTTACCACCGCCGGTGATGAGTGCTACTTTGGACATCTTCGGTGCTGATGACTCTGGCTTCGATGAGTACAACACTCAAGAGAGAATCTTGAGAAATTATTCTGGAATGTTTTTGGTCATACAAGTGAGGTTATTTATGGTTCCTCGATAGCTACCTCTGTAGTCATTGTGGACTGGAGCTTACTAGCCTTGACAGGTCATGCCAAACTCATTTTCTGAAAGGAAGATGAAATCCGGGACCCGTGCGGGGTGGTTGAGCATCGATCGATTGGTCAATTATTCCAATTGGGTGCGTATCTCTGACTGGGGATCTCGCAACCCCATTGTTTCCAGGTTGAGGGCACATTCTCAGAGTCACATGATATCAAATGACGTTCGTACAATTTTATTCGGAATGATTTTGTTTTTTTTCACGACGGTATCATCTTCGCCTTCTTCATCCTATCAAACACTCCACCCCAAGCCTGTATCGTTGATCTCTCCTCCTCAAACCCAGTTCCATACATCTTCGTCATGTCATACTGCCTATCAAAATCAAACTGCGTAAGCAGAAAATACTCAAACCCCTTGAACGTCAACTCAGAATCCGCAATTTCACTCTTCAATCCGTATTTCTTCTCCATTCCCTCCCAAGTTTCAATGTTCTTCTTGATATACGTCCTCACTTCTGTTGATAAATCAGTATGGGCTTGCGATAGCTGGTCAGGAACTGATGAGCCGAGCTCTCAATGTCCAAGGTAATTAAAGAAAATTTGTTGGACAGCTCTCATGGCGTGTCTCACGAGCTCGGCTCTCAAAATACCACGGCGTGGAGGGCAAGAAAAGACATACCTGTTGGCTCTCCTTCAATTGGCGGTGGCACACCCTTAAGCCCAAAGTAGGAGCATAACTCAGGCCACTTCGTCTCCCACGACCTCGGAGTCTTTTCGTCTGCAACATTAAATCCTTCCCCTCTTGCAGACATGGGGAGTGTAAGCGACAAATGCAATGTCTGTCTCGCAATCATGTCCGAAGAACTATCATTCGACTTCGCAACCCAGGCCTTCTTTGTCCCCGGGTACGGACAACTTGCACCCTCCCCCTCAATCTCCCTCCATAGACTCAAGAACACCGCAAGTGAAGTCGCAAGCGAGTAGAAATTCTGATTCGGCACAAATCCGATAATGATATCTGGCCTTGTGTCGATCCAATTCCATTTTTTATCTTTGGCGTAAGATGTTAGAAAGTCGAGCTGTGGATGGTAGAAAAGTCCTTCTGCGTACGGCGACTTCAGCCGAGGCAGGGATTCGTTGAGCGGGATGGAGATGTAGTCCATTGGGTGATTTTCGAGGAGATGACAACCGTACATTTTGGCGCCAGTTTGGAGAACTACGAATTCGAGAGCGGGACTGAGGTGGTCCATTGCGGTGATGGAGCGTCGGAACATAGATTCAGCGTCTGTGTATTCTTGGGCTAGGTCTTTGGACGCTTTATACGCTATGTTCAATCAGTTTGTAGATCTTTCTCTCGGAAATGGAGCATACCGAAATAGTATACATGTGTAACGTCCTCAATCCCCCCGATCCTGCTCAACGCGAGTTCAAGATCTTCTTGACTTCCTCGGAGTAAGTCAATCCCAGAGACGATATTTAATCTCTTGTCTTCAGGCCAGAAGGAATCCTCTTGTTTCAGAGGCCGATTTGTTAAAGCCTGGACTTTTCCCCAGACTCCCTTTTTGGGATAATCGTTGAGAATTTCGTTTACGAACGCCCAGCCTGTAACGCCGCTGGCACCGAATATGAGTGCTGATTTTGACATTTTTGATTTTGCAACTGAGCTGTAAACTTTGTTATACGTTCAATTCAGAGACTATGTATATATCAAGTGCATTCCTGAGCCTTGTTTGATTAGTTTGCTCTTGAGGATTGAAAAGATATCTCACAGCCAATTGTGTCGCCTTGATCATCCGAGCCAGCTTCGGGAAAGTTACCCCGCTACCCCACCATTAGGGGGCCTCTCCATGGCTAACTTCTTCCGGGCTGTCAATTGCTCTAACAAATGCCTATTTTCAATCAAGGAATTGGCTCTTTCGCACCAGGTTTCATGCTAAGTCCCAGGAAGTCTCTCATGGGACGGAATTCAGCGAGTCGAGGGCGGCCCTGACGTTGTGCATCACTGACTCGCAGCTGAGTTGACGTGGTGGATCTCTCAGATTTATATCGCGATTGAAGTTTATTGATTTGTTCAAAAAGCCCTCTTTTCCAAGTTTACCAAACAATTTGGAATATACAACCAAACCATCACAATGCCAAACCTAGTCCCCGGTCTGCTCTGGGTAAACTCCAAACTTACATCCTCCAACACCCTCACCGACGCTACCTTTAACAAATGGTACAACGACGTCCACATCCCTGATATCCTCGCCACCTCTCAAATTCATACAGCCTTCCGCTACAAATCCATCAATCCCTTAGCTGACAAACCATATCTCGCAATCTACCCTGTCAAAGACATGAATTGGTTGGGAGGAAAGGAGTATGAGAGTATTCCGACAAAGAGCCATTATTATCCAGGTAGCGGAGAGTGTTTTGATTTTGTGGCTTTTGATACGAGGTTTTATGAGGCGGTGCATGGGTTTGAGAAGGAGGGAGTGAAAGCTGGTATGCTTTCAAGTCCCCCTTCTTCTATCTAATTATAAGTCTCACAGGGAGTATTATAGGACCAGCAAAACTCATCATCTCCGCCGCCCTAACGCCCGCCCCCGGCACAGACGACGATTTCGACAAATGGTACAAAGAAGAACATTACTCCACATTAGCAGAATGTCCAGGCTACATCAGAACAAGAAGATATAGGTTAAAGACTGCGTTGAGAGCAGATAATCCGCCGACGTATCTAGCGTTGCATGAGTTTGAGAGTGAGGCACTGCCCGCAGAAGAGTTGCAGAAGACGGCGGAGACAGAGTGGGCGAAGAGGGTTATGGGGGGTATAGTGGGGACTGAGGTGGGTGTTTATAGGTTGCTTGGGGCTTGGGGGGATGTCAAGGCTAAGTTTTGAAGGTCGAGTGTATTTAAATGCTATTTATATACCTCCTCGCAGAATTTTGAGTTACATGTGACTCCATACTAATCAGTGAAACTTGTTCTTGTCGGCATTGACATCATTCTCAAGGAAGATCTCGATGTCGTTGTTCATCTTCGCATCAATGTTCTCGCACAGAAAACAGCAGATAATTGCGATTCCCTATTAATTGTCAGCCTCACATCTCCCCCTCATGCGAAGAAGAAGACTCACACCAAAGCTCAAACTCGCAAGCGTAGTAACCTTTAACCCATGTGCATAACTCCACTTAAACGCATCTCCTGCTGCCGCCAAAATCTCTGGTGTGACACCAGGAACCGCCTCGAGGGCAGCCGTCCCAAGTGAAAAGGCAGCTAACAATTGTGAAGCTGAAGATGACGGAAGACCGGCCTTGATTGCTGCTGCAGGGACGGTGATTGCGGCGCGAGCACCCTGTGTGTTAGAGAGGATAGTGACGTAGATTGCTTGCGCAAGGGAACCCCCTGCGTAACGACCTACACCTGCCAGGCCACCGCTGATGCCGAGGTCTATCTGTTTGACGCCTAGCTTCAGTCAATTTATGATTCAGGCCTGAAAAATTAAGGGGAAAAAGTACCTAGCTGAGTAAAAGCAACGGATTCGTACTGAGCCCACCCAAAGAACGTCTGCTCGAGAAACGTAAACGCTATCATGAGGCCTTTGTTGTACGGCGTCACGAGACCGATCATACCGCCCCAGAAAACCATTCCGATGAAACTGGCAATTAGGGTGTGTTTCCAGTGGCCGATAAGGTTGCCGAAGCAGATGAGAAGCATGGCGCCAAAAACCTGGGATTGTTAGCGAGGTATATGGGGGAGATGGGGAGGCTGTTTACCAAACCGAGATTTCCCGGGAGGGTGAGGAGAAGTTGCCCGCTTCTTGTGGTTGTTGGGGTGATGTAAAAGATGTTGATCATAGTTGGGTAGATTACGTTGATGCCGTAGTAGAACTGGGATAGGGGTCAACATAACTATCTTTAGGGGACAGTTAAGTGAGATTTACCATGGTGACTATGAAAGCCAAAATGAAGGGGACTGTGAATTCTCGTCCTTTGTGAGATCGGACTAAAAGCAAGTAGGTCAGATTATGTTTTTGTTCATAATGGCCACCCGACCTACATATCTCAGGAGGACATAGCTTATACTTGGTTTTGGAAAATGTTTCCCAGAAGCCGAAAAGAATAATGAGGAAGATTCCCACGACCAGAGGAATGAGGACTGATTTATCTGTTGACTTCTTGTATGTCTAGGTGCAAGTTATCAGTGCCACCAATGTAACCTTGAAAGAGGGCTACTTACTGTAAAGATGATTCCAACAAGAGTGAGGACAACTCCAGGAGTGATGAGAGCGGCTCCAAGGTAATCAAGTCCGGCCAAGCCTTGCTTCCACGGTACCCCTTTTGGGTGCGCAGGAGGGTGGTAGAGTATCGCAAGTGCAATAAAGGAGAGTGTTTGAGCAATGAATCCTGCGAGATCTTAGCGGAAATTATTTTATCATGAATATCGCATGAGTGTCCCACCTCCATAATAAATATATCTCCAATTGTCCCCAACATCAATAGCATATCTCCCAACTACGGGACCAACAACCACAATGAAGAAGACAAACCCATCGGAAATCACAATTCCAATATGTCGATATTTGTTGGGCATCAATCTAGAGCTATCAGAAAGGATTGGGTATAAGCAGGGAAGGAATATGAACTGACTCAGGGATTGAACACATTGCCATTTGACAGGCTCCTCCACCGAAACCGGCTATTCCGAGTCCAGCTATTGTCTGAGTCAGAATAGAACAAGGTGCAAATTCTGGGAAAGGTTTACCAATAAATTGTTCGTGAGTATGAGCTGTAGCTGAGATCAACATCCCTGCAATACAAAGAACATTTCCAAAAAGGAGAAAAAGCCTTCTTCCAAAAAGATCCGAGTTGGCTCCGCAGAGAAGAAACTATTGATAGTCAGGCCGAGTCACCTTTCACTTCATGGTTCTAGATATTTACTCCAATAGCATTTGCAGTGGTATATGCGGGAACTTAGAGTTTGTGTCAGCAGGCGAAGCATTTGGAAGGGAACTGTTAGACATACTCATCCAGTATGTTGATGTCGAATCTCCAAAGTGTTTAGCACCAAGAACGCTTTGCATGGCAGCTGTAGTTGGAACTGGCCAGAAACTAAGACCGAATGTTGAAGAGAGAATCTAAGTGACTATGAGTGTGATGTTTTGCGGAGACTTGGCGAAATAGAACTCACAAAAATAACAAGCCATGTCTTCGCAGTGACATGTTCAGCAAGTGGAACTATAGACTCAATAGGAGACTCGGTATCTGCTTTCTCTTTTTCTTGGAGGTCGATAATATCATCAGTTTTTGATAACGAGGTGTCCTCGCCCTTGATAGTTTGATGCGCCATATTTAGAAGTGATATTTCGTATTGCCAAACTTTTGACTTTGAACTTGAAGGAATGGGGGGTTACTCATAAGGTAGGGGGAGCAATTGAATCTAGACCGTATCAGAAGAGTTGACCCGATCTAGTGGATGCTGGGATGAACTATGACCCCGCAATAATCAACCAGGCGTACAATAGATATGGAGACCCCAGAAATAGCAAAGTGCCTCTATCTCCGCATCGATGAATCTCTGGGCTCAATCTAAGATTCGTTAACAGTCGGAAATGGTTATCCTCGAGTGTTTGGTTGAATGTTTGAAGTGACGGGGGTAGGAAGCGATCAGGCGCTGTGCCACTATCCAATGAATTCAACAATCGCCTTTAAGGAGAACCACTTTTCAATATTTTCTTCCAAGTGATATTCAAAGAAGCGTAAGTGACATAATGATATCAAGAACGGAAACCAGGGAGATTGATGCCTGTGCTGTGACCAGTAGGGCAGATGATACCCGAGAATTAATTGCATACTGGGTGAGCTGTACGCTGGGCAATCTTACTTTTTCGCTTGTTCGAATGACCTAGACAAATTGGAAGAGTGGAAGAAGATCTTCCTAGAATCGTTCACCCCCTCATTCTGAAGGAAGGAAGACTAGTTATTGGTTGGGAGAGCCATCCAAGCATCTCAAAATTGGGTAGACGCAGAGATACAAAATACATTACTATCTCATTCACAGTACATAAAACACTATTAAATCACCTGAACAGATACGTACTACGTGACTTTCAAAATGACACTCACCAAAATCGACCACAAATTTACCTACCCTCAGCTCTCTTACGATGCAAAACCAAACATCCAACCTTGCGTCAAACTCACCTTTTACTTCAACAAATTGCCAAACGTCTCCTACGAACAGTTCTACGGTCACTGGTCAACCGTCCACGCTGATCTCACTGTCGCCTCCAAAGGTTTTGCAGCGCAGAAGATCCAACGATACGTCCAGGTTGCAACCCACTTCCCCACTACGCTAACCCCGCAAAACACTAACCCCATCTCTAGGTCGCCCAAAAGCCCGAGTTCAAAGAAATGGTAAAACAGTTAGATGGGATCAAGATGTTAGAGTTCGATGGCTGTTCAGAGATTTGGGTCGAGAAATGGGATGATTGGATGACGTTTTTTGGGAGCGACGAGTATGCAAAGGCAATGGGTCCGGATTGTAAATATTTTATGCAGATGCCGATTAGTGTTTATGTGGGGGAGGAGAATGTGGTTTTTGGGAGGAAGGTGGAGAGTTTGGGAGAGGGGGGAAAGGATGGGATTTTGGTGAGGGATGTTAAGGGGTATGAATAATACTTTGTCAAAGTAAATTCAGCAACAATGAAATACAAGTCACTGGGCAAGATGAGACAGGTTTATGGGAAAGTGGATAATATTTTCAGAAGACAACTGCCATCCTCTTGATGTTCTTTCCTCCCTGCATCTCCGTGACCATACCCTGAACGTCATCTAAGCTATATTTCAATCCAACCTCTGGGCGAATATTGTACTTCGCAGTGAACTCAACGGCTTTTCCCATTCTCTGCGGAATACTCGTACTCTCAGACTTGACTTTGTATTTCCCAAGAGCAAGATCCATACTTGAGATCTTGAGAGGGTTATGTGGAAGACCAACAACCATGAGGACCCCACCATTCTTGATGATCAATGGTGCTCCAGCATAAGCTGCGTCTGCGTTGCTAAAGACTGCGGCGGTCTTGACACCACCTCCAGTTAACTTGAGAAGCTCCTCGACGTAGCTCTTGTTTGTCATGGAGTTGAATACTGCGTCAGCACCTTGTGCCTTGCATTGAGCCAAGATATCATCATTGATATCAATACCAACAACTTTGCAGCCCAATGCCTTTGCGTATTGTGTTGCAAGTTGTCCAAGGCCACCACATCCGATCACTCCTAGCCAGTCCCCAGGTTTCAGTTCTGCAGAGTCGACGGAATGGAACGCTATCTGCGCGTCAGTGAGGACTATAAAACGTCAATATGTTGCTTACCTGTAATACCAGCACAGAATATAGGAGCAGCGGTCTTCACATCCAGGTTCTTTGGTAGAATAACCGCATTGTGATAATCTACCACAGCGTATTCCGCAAAGAACCCGTCGGTCGTGAACCCTTGCAGAAGTTGCTTCCCGCTGGAGCAAGACAGGTTGTGAATTTGACAGCCCTCGCATTCAAAACAACATCCGATGATATAAAGAAACCCTACAGCATCTCCTTCCTTGAAGCCTTTATCAACAGCGCTTGGATGAAACTTCGTAATATATCCGACTCCTTCGTGACCTAGTGTGACCGGTTCGGTTCTTGGGGCTGAGATTGCCATCATGTCTGAATGGCAGAGGGAAGCCGATGCCAGCTTGACCAGGAATTGGTTTTCACCAGGCTCCGGAATGGGAATTTCGTTGACCACGATCTTCTTCTCCGTCTGAAGACATGTCAGAAAGACTCTGCGTCTAGGAGGGCGGTTGACTTACTGGGTCCCATTGTGCGGCCTTCATTTTGAATTCTGCTGATATCAAAGTATTTTGAATTGAAAGTAGTAAACAAACACGACGCGTCAATTAGAATTGCAAAAAGACAGATTGATGGTGGAGCAAGGTGAACACCTTTCACTTGCCTCTCATACTCACGATTAAAGCTCTGGGCATCTCATCGCAGCCTTGCCTCAGCCTTGGATGCTCCGGGCGGATTCCAGAATCAATGCCGTGTGAAATGGAGAGGGAGGAAGCGGGCATGTTCCGAAGGATAATGACAGCCACAGGTCATCCATCAGGGTTCCAGCGCATTGCATAAGCCACCAAGCCACTAAATTTCACTACCTAGGTCCGCCTAACCTTCCCCCGAAAATTACCCCGCTTCCCTTACTCATGCATCTTCTCAACTTTACATTTTGCGAGTCAACCGTTGGAACTTTGATTTCGAATCGTGATCCACTACATCCCGATGCATGAAGCGTGCGGGCAATCTCACCCGTCCGAGTACAGGTTACATATGCGCCTAACCGATCGTGGTCAGGGACTTGGTCATGGCCGGAGCTTTGGAGGGGTGCAATGATTCTTCGTGCGGGTCACAATGTCAGCATACTCAAGTTCAAAATACTGACTGAGGATTTCTTTCTACGACAACATTCTGTATCAACAATTTGATCAATCTTTCAATATGACTTTCAACTATAGCAAGTCAAACCTGCCCAAAAACATCTTTATCAACAATGAAGTAAGTCTGCTCCAATCAACTCCTTACCCAGACTAACAGGTACCAGTTTGTTGCTTCGAAGAATCCCAAAAAGCTAGAAGTTTTCAATCCTAAAGATGGCTCGTTAGTAGCCAGCGACGTTGATCTCGCCGGCGAAGAAGACGTTGACGCTGCAGTCGCAGCTGCAGAGAAAGCCTTCCCAGCATGGAAGAAACTGGCCCCCAACGCCCGCCGCGACATTATGTTGAAATTTGCCTCACTCATCGAGAAACACAGTATCCCACTAGCCGAACTCACCAGAATCACACTTGGTGCTCCATACGGTGCGTTTGGAAAGTTTGATTGCAGTCTTGCTGCCGAAGCCTACAAATATAATGCTGGATGGATTGACAAGTTTGCTGGCGAATCGTTTCCACAAGAGGATGGATTTCTTAAGATCGTGAGGAATGAACCGCTGGGAGTCACTGCCGGAATTGTGCCCTGGAATGGTCCTCTCAGTACCGCTGGATTGAAAGCTGCGCCTGCTCTGGCAACCGGCAACTGCTTCATTCTCAAACCGTCTGAGAAAACACCGTTCGCGGCGCTGGCTCTTGGCCCACTTATCATTGAAGCTGGCTTCCCCCCTGGAGTTTTCCAAGTTCTTTCTGGTGATGGCTTGACGGGGGCTCTCCTCTCAAGTCACATGCGTGTCCGAAAAGTTAGCTTCACTGGCTCAATCCCCACTGGCAAGCGCATTCAGGAAGCAGCTGCCAAGTCCAATCTGAAGCGTGTCACGCTTGAATTAGGTGGCAAGAGTCCTGCTGTTGTCTTCGATGACGCAAACCTCGAGAACGCAATTACCTGGACTGTAAATGCGATTACCGCAAATACAGGCCAGGTTTGTTTCGCAGCGAGTCGAGTCTATGTGCAGGAAGGCATTTACGATAAATTTGTGGAAGGTTATAAAAAGGCTTTGCAAGAAAAGGCAAAGACGATTGGTGATCCTGAATCCGAGACCACAGTTCTGGGACCTTTGATTGACAAAGCTCAATTTGAACGTGTCTCTGGATTCATCGAGCGAGGCAAGGGCCAGGGTACACTTCTTACTGGAGGTTCAAGAGTCGGCGATAAAGGATTCTTTATTGAGCCAACGGTGTTTACGAACGTCAAAGCCGATGCTGAGATCATCACGAATGAAATCTTTGGACCTGTGGCGGTGCTGAACTCATTCAAGACTGAGGAGGAAATTCTGGAGAAGTCGAATAATACGAACTTTGGTTTAATGGCAGGTGTTTTCACACAGGATATCAATAAAGCATTGAGGATGGCAAGTGATTTTGATAGTGGAATGGTGGGCATTAATTGTGTGAGCTTGATGTTTATGGGACAGCCGTTTGGTGGGACGAAGGAAAGTGGGATTGGAAGAGAAGGTGGAAGTGCTGCGCTGAGGGCTTTCACTGATCCTAAGACTATTATGATTAACATGACTTACTAGAGAGATCCGCATAATCCATCAAACCTCCGGGCCAAATGCATTTAGAGTAATTATGAAATGTGATCATGTGCCATACATTTAAATGAAGAGTGAAGATCTGCGCTGAACCACCCCATTGTCCTGAAATGATGGCTTGGATATGCGAAGAACTCTATAACATCACCTGCAAAAAGATATTGATGGAGATTGTGCTACAGAATATTGAACATCGGCGCAGTGCATTCTACCTATAATTGCTCTTTGCCCATTTGGTGGACAGGATGAACTACCCCTTTCCTCAATTGTGCGGGCCTGCGCACTTGTTCCCTAATTCCGAGCTCATCTCTTTACAGGAATAACCCTGAGGTTCAAGTCCGGTTTCTCCCACGTCATAAAAGCTTTAGCCCTCCCCATCTCATTCTCTGGATTCCAATTCGGTGCCCCATCGACAGAAACAATATCGAAATTCCACAATAACCTCCCAAGAATAATCCTCATCTCGAGATAACTCAGACTACATTACATTAGCAATTTTGTACTGATGAAGAACAGGATATGGGGAGCATACTGTTTCCCAATACAACCGCGAGGACCGAGCGAGAATGGTTGTGCGGCTTTCTTCAGATCAGTTTTGTAGGCGGGGTCGATCCAGCGTTCGGGGATGAAGGAGTCGCAGTCTTTGAAATTGACTTCGTTGTGGGACGCCGCCCAAGAACCAACTGAGACAGCGGTCTAGCACTATTAGTAGCTTTCCTCTAACTCTAAAGATGCAAAGAAACTCACTCCACCCGGAATCCACAGTCCATCAACCGTATCACCATCCTTCGGCACCGTCCTCAAAAGCCCTGTCGGTACAGGTGGATGAATCCTCAACCCCTCCTCAATTACAGCATTAAGATAAGTTAGTTGACTCAACTTCTCAAACCTAACCTCCTCATCCGACTGAAACGCATCCCTAATCTCCTTTACCAAAATTTGATACTTAGCAGGGTTATAAATCAACCGTGCCAGTATCCCAGACAGCGCATTCGCTGTCGTCTCACTCCCAGCCACAATAAATAGCGCTGAATTTACAATAATCTCATCTTGATTCAGATTGAACTTATCCTTTTGCTTTAGGATATACCAGATGAAATCTTTGTGATCTGTATCCTTTTTCTCTAATCGACGCATGATCTTCTCGGTCGAGAATTTTAGGTGGTTCTTCCGGTTCTGTCGGACACGATCGGGAATCAGCCAAAGTAGAAAGTTTTGCATCAGTGTACCGGCGGTCGCGAAGCGCCGCGTTGCTTGCTCGATGGCGCCTGCTTTGACGGCTTCGAAGATTAGGGAGACCCAGAAGTGGAATTGGCCGCTCTCAAGGCAGCCAAAGGGTTCGCCGAATGCGAGGTCCTGAACAGCCGGAATTAGCAATTATACCCTTGGGATGGATTTGGGACTTGATATTGTAGAATTCGAGTATAACTTACACCAATGATGTCAAATGTTGTGAAGTTGAGCCAGTTTACCATGTTGAAGGACTCGTTGTTTGAGGCGAGCCGTTTCATGTGGTTGATGTACATGTTTACGTAGCCTTGGATGATGTCTTCTTGGTCTACTAGGGCTTTTTGGGAGAATGAGTGAGCGAGGGCTCGGCGTTGGCGGGCGTGGTTGGCGTCATCTGCCATGGTGAGAGTTGAGACTCCAACAACAGGCTCAACGGATCCGACATGCACGGGATCCTTGTGGAAGTTTGGGTGGCCCGGACGGTGCCCGTAAATGTCCTCCCATGCTTGCACGGAATTGAAATGAAGTTCAGTTGGGGAAACGCGAACGACGGGCCCGTATTTGTCATGGAGAAGTTTATTTTTGAATGCTAGGCGGCCCTTGAGGAGTGCTCTTATGCCTGGGAGAGGGCTTATGGCATTTATTTTTGGCCCAGGAAATTTGGCGAGGGGGTCGAGGGTGAGTCTGTAGACTGCCTGGTTCTGATGAGAAGGTGTATAATGGGCAATGGGAACTGACTTACAAGTCCAACGGTGTATGTGATCCCCTAACGATAGGTTTAGCAAGGTCCCCTAGCAAGAACTTTCCGAACATCACGTACCAAAGCAACAGAGAGGATGAGGAAGAGCCCCGCCGCTCCCAGGATTGTTCTTGGTGCTGCTGTGTCCATATTGAGAAAACTCAGGGGGGAGATGAGAGAAGTCGGAATTACCAGACGACAAATGGTCGGATGTATTGATATACAAATCTCTTGGTGACGATAACTCTGGAGAATAGAGTATTTCGAGACCATCAAGAAAGTGGATTGGCGGGGCTTTGGTGGGGGAATGTGGCTAGGGTCAAGCCTGACAGCCTGGAGACATTCAAGCTGCAGGCCTATTAGCACCCACGGAAATGCTTTTCCAGGCCGTAGCATCGCTAAATGACCCCTCCCTCACACCTTGCCCCTGTTCTTTTGGCGTCTGTATGGAGAAACTACAAGAATGGCGGGCACTTGCTTGGTAATTGCCTTGATTTCAGGGACCTAAGGATCAAACGGCATATCAGCACACTTGTATAAAGTCCAGGTGTGCTGATTTCAAAAGCTTTATGTTTGAAAGTTTCTTGCTTCACGTGACTGTGGTTCATCTCTCACTTCACTTCACTTCACTGGAGAAGATAAGTGCTGATATGTAAACAAACGAGAAGTATAGATAAATAACTTTATATGTATAGTATGACAATGACTCAACGCAACATCATAACTTTGAATGTCTTCCCGCTGAGAAGGCCATGCCTCCGTCAACATTGATATCAACCCCATTTCTACTCCAGCGTTAGCATAAAAGAATGGGATACTTTACCTTCATTGAACATACATATAGCTTCCGGCAGGTGAACATAGATAGACCATGACTCCCGCAATATCCTCCGGTTCACCCAGCCGCTTGCGTGGATTGGCCTCCTCTAATTCAGTTGTTCCTCCTAGTTTATCAATGAGGCCCGATGCCAACTTGCTAGGAAAGAATCCAGGCGCAACTATATTCGACGTGATGTTCCTTGGCCCTAGCTCGATTGCAAGATTCTTTCCTAGGTGCTTCTCTGCATCAGCCATATTCTGAAGTAAGGAGTCCAATGCCCACATGTGCAGCCGCCTTTGAGACCGAATACATGATTGTCCCATTCTCTCCAACGTGAGGAACGTTGATTCCAGCTGTAGAACTAACAATTATGATTCTCGACGGATCTTTGCGAGTGCCTGATGCTGATAATAAAGGAGCAAACCTAGCTTGGTTAGACGCGTCTCACTGACTTCTCGATCTCGACTCACTTTTGTGCTAATAAAAAAACACCTCGAACATTCAAATCCAATATTTTTGCACTCGCATGATCCGGCGCATCCTCAAATGTTGATCCCCATGTTGCTCCCGCATTTGCGACAAGTATATCAAGCTTTCCCTCATTATTCGTGATCTCGTCGACGAGTCGGATGATCTCTTTTTCGCTCGATACGTTTGCTGGGATTCCGACCGCGCTGCCGTTGATTCCTGACAACTTGTTGAGCTTCTCGACAGCTTGATCGATTCCCTGTTCACCCCCGGCTTTGCGTGCTGTGATGAACACCTTTTTGGCGCCTGCGAGAAGGAAGGCAGTTGCTGTGTAAAGACCAAGTCCTCGCGATCCTATAGTTAGGAGCTGTCAGCGTGTTTTGTACCGCATTTTAGTGGCGGGCGAAAAACCTCCAGTGACAAGGGCCACTTTTCCATCCAACCGAAACATGCTATCGAAATCTTTGAGCCCAGCCATTCTGGAGTATCGAACGGTTAAGTATGATGTAGGAATTGTTTCTGAATGGTTTCAAAAGTACCGGCTTCATAGGATTGCTTACAATGCTCCTGTGACTTCCAGGTTCAAATCTTCCTCAGCCTTTCCACAGCCTGCTGCCCTGTAGCCTCGGGCTGTTCGGCTTAAGCTTCTCCGCATTTCGCCCTCCACCACTTGGAAAGCTCCCAGTGATGTCAAATATTATAGCTTGATTTGTTCAACCTCGGATTCGGTAGCTATAATCGAATTGTTTTTGACTTTGCTCGAGAGCGTTCATAGCCTTGTTAATTCAAATGTAATCATTCAGTCTTGATCATCACCTTGAAAACCAATATGACTTTCAGATCCCCCTTTCCGATATTGGACATTCCTAAAGTTGATATCTTGTCTTACCTTTTCCCCCCAAACGAGACTCCATCTCAAGAACCATTATGGATAGATTCAAAGGATCCAAATATCTCTCTTTCCGCCGCGCAATCGCTCTCATGGGTTAAGCGACTGGCGTTTGGGTTGGAGAGGACGGGAGTCAAGAAAGGAGATGTCGTCATGATATATACCCCAAATCATATCTTCGTACCTGTAGCATATCTTGGTATAGTGGGAGCTGGGTATGCATTTAGCGGAGCAAATCCAGTCTACACACTACCTGGTAATACTCAATTCCTCGCTCATTTATATCTAGCTAATATTCCTGAGAAATGATCCACCAGATTAAGAACACTGGAGCTCAAGCTATTTTGGCACATCCTACTATGCTACAAGCCGCTCTCGCGGCGGCAGAAAGGGCTGGTCTGTCAAGAGGGAGGATCTTCCAATTCTCTGATGCATACAACCCACCCTTCCTCGGAGTTCGAGACTGGCGATCTTTGATCGGCTCAGAAGCAGAGGGTGAAAGATATTCGTGGCCGAAACTCAGCCCAGAACAAGCAGTCAATACTGTAGCCACAATAAACTATTCTTCCGGTACCACTGGCCTTCCCAAAGGTGTCTGCGTCAGTCATCACAATATTGTCGCAAATGTCGAGCAAACTATCTACGTGAAATACAGTGGGAAGCCATTCGACCGCACCGACCACCCTCCTGAGCGATGGATTGGTTTCCTTCCTCTATATCATGCCTATGGACAACTCTGGACGATTCTCATGTGCTTGAAACTTCAGGTTCCTGTATACGTGATGAAGCAATTCGTATACGAGGACTTTCTTGGCTCTATTCAAAAGTACAAGATCACCCATCTTCAAGTCGCTCCTCCGATACTGGTTATGCTAAGCAAGCGTCCTGAGACCTCAAAATATGATATCAGCTCAGTGACAGATGTGCTGTGTGGTGCGGCACCACTTTCAAAGGAGTTGCAGAATGATGTTTCCAATCGATTCGGGATGCAAATAAATCAGGGATGGGGGATGACTGAAGTCACATGTGGAGCGCTCCATGTTCCTGGGGGAGTGAATGATGATACAGGGAGTGTAGGACAGCTCGATCCAAATACAGAGTTGAGATTATTAGATGATGAAGGGAATGAAGTAGCTGTGGGAGAACCTGGTGAAATGTACATTCGCGGGCCCCAAGTCTGTCTGAGGTATTGGAAGAATGAACAGGCGACAGCAGAATCAATAGATGCAGATGGATGGTTAAAGACGGGGGATGTTGCAGTGTGTGACAAGAGAGGCTATTTCTGGATCGTGGACAGGAAGAAGGTATGTCCTATTCTAATTCCTAGTTTTGAAGCAGTGACTAATGTTACAGGAACTGATCAAAGTGAATGCCCTCCAAGTCGCCCCCGCGGAGCTCGAGGCTGTCCTCCTTGAACATGAGCATGTAGCCGATGCAGCAGTTGTCGGTATCACGCTTCATGACGAAGAATGGCCACGAGCCTACGTAGCTATTCAAGATGCAGCAAAGGGGAAAATCAAGCCAGCAGATATTCAAGAATGGATGAAGTCAAGAGTTGCGAAACATAAGTGGTTAGTTGGGGGAGTGACCTTTGTGGATGAGGTGCCAAAGCTGGCGAGTGGGAAAATTCAAAGGAAGGTTATGAGGGAGTGGAGTAAAGCTGATGCGAAGATTCTGGAGAAAGAGTTTAAGTCTAGATTTTAGAGTCTGAGAACCATTCTTGTCGTCTTTCAAGGAATTTCAAAGCTAGCATCCGCAAGTCAGTTGTAACGTTGTTTAGCATTGAGAGCCTCCATTCCATGTAATACCGTAGAATTGGAATATGAGATACCATTTCCTCACAATTGTAGAACAGTAATCTTCTACTCAAGACATTTTCTTCAGTTCTCTTAGTCATAATCAAGCTTGTAATCTGGTCATAAGTACTCGAAAATCTGGCCAAGAAATACGTTCAAAATGTCTATGCTAATTACCTCATACAATTTGAGACAACGATATGTTATATCCCAATTCGTACATTAGCAACGACAACCCGCTCAGGATCGATATTCTCAATACTATGTCTTTCTGATTGATTTCCTTAGCCTTTCTCTTACCCCCAAAGCCGAGTCATAATCTCCGGTCGCATAACATCGACTCGAGTCAGGAATAATATTTTCACGTGATCACTTATCAGAGAAACTTCGGGTTTGCTTTTCCGAAGACATCTCCCTGTAACGCGACACGTCCCAACCCGAACTCATCAACAAGTCTCGCTAGTTCTCCGGACAAAAATAATAATAATAGATGACCTGCAGGCGAGATGCCGAAGTTCATTAGAGTAGTGGAGTACGACAGCTTGACTGGATGATAGCTCCAGACCCCTGATCGCTCCACATCTAGATTCATGTTGGGGTGCATGACAACATCCATAGCTCCCATTATACCTGGATGTTCGGGTACTCATATCCAAAGCCATGAGGTGCACCCCCTCACCATAATGGTAGGACGGAAGCGCAACCATCACGAACCGCACCAAAGTGGGATGTCACGAGTAAGTCAACTGGGGTAGTACCTTAGCTACCAGCAAACCTTGAGTGCACTCTTGCATATGGCTCTTTTTTTCTCTTGAATATCTGACCATTTTTCTATCTTACGATTCCCTTCAACGCGTTGAAAAGAGTGTCAGTCTCCGCTTGTATTTTGGCATTTTCTATGGGATCTGCCTTTGCAAATATGGCTCCTTCCGCAATTCTTGAGACCGATGGTGTGAAGGACACTAATGTTATTGATGCCACGAACGGCAGTGTCCTCCCCACCGCCGACGTGGCACCCTCAGCATTGTCTAATGGCGCAAACGGTACCAATGGCCACATTGACACGAAGGGTAATGGTCTCGCATATCCCGCATCGTCCGACGAGGACTACAGAATTCTACCACAATACCACTCTAAGGCGAGCAAATTACGTGTTGCATGCGTGGGAGCGGGTGCATCAGGGTTATGTTTAGCATACAAGATGGAGAGGATGCTCGAGGCTGGATCTTGGGATCTTACACTCTACGAAAAGAACCCGCACTTCGGAGGAACATGGTACGAGAATACGTATCCCGGAGTTGCTTGTGACATCCCTTCCCACTTGTACACGTTCTCATGGGACCCCAACCCGAACTGGAGCCATTATTTCGCATATGGCCCCGAAATACAACAGTACTTTGAAGGGTTTGCGAAGAGGCACGGTAGTGAGAAGTACATGAAATTGAACTCGAAGATTGTGGAAGCGAGATGGAATGAAGAGGAAGGGAAATGGACGATCGTTATAGAGAATCAAATCACGAAGGAGTTGACAAAGGATTGGTGCAATGTACTGGTTAATGGTAGTGGGATTCTGAACAATTGGAAGTGGCCAGAAATCGAGGGATTGCATGATTTCAAGGGAGCATTGATGCATTCGGCGAAATGGGATCATGGAATTGAGTTCGAAGGAAAGACAGTCGGCGTTATTGGCACAGGGAGTACCTCCGTACAAATTGTACCACAATTGCAGAAGACTGCGAAACATTTAGAGGTTTATATGCGAAGTCCGACTTGGATCAGTCCTCCATTTGGTGGTGGTAAGTTTCGCAACCCTCGACATTTTGAACAGCATCTGACTTTTGATAGGCGTTTTGAACTCATTGCGAGTCGATGAAGAGCCCGGCGAGAGACAGTACACATTCACCGACGCAGACAAAAAGAGATTCATGGAAGACCCCGACTATCTTTTACAGTTTCGGAAGAAAATCGAAGCAGAAATCAACTCTCTTTTTGGCATGTATCAACAAGGGTCCAAGACATCCAATGACTTTCGTGAAGTCATCCGAACAGAAATGAACCGACGGCTTGGACCTGGAAATGAAGAGCTGAAGAAGTTCATCATTCCAAAATGGTCACCGGGATGTCGAAGGATCTCGCCTGGTGATGGATATTTGGAATCGTTGGTGAAAGAGAATGTCCAGCCCGTGTTTAGTGGTATAAGCAAGGTTGTACCCGAAGGTATTGTGACCGAGGATGGAAAAACTCATGCGATGGATATTTTGGTCTGCGCAACAGGGTTTCAAGTCGCTTTTCGACCAGCTTTCAAGGTTGTAAATGGCGACGGTGTCACACTTGATGAGGATTGGGGACATAGCCCGAATCTGTATTTCGGGATTTCGGCTCCGCGTTTCCCTAATTTTTACACCATAGTTGTGAGTTCTCTTTGTACAAAGTAGTGGCTACGTTTTTCACTAATTGTTTTGAACAGGGGCCTGGGGCAACATGGTCAAGTGGGACATTACTCCCCTCAATCGAGACAAGCGTTGAATATGCTGTCAAAATGATGAAGAAGATCCAAACTGAGACGATCAAGTCCCTCGACGTCAAGCAAGAAGCGCTTGATGATATCTATGCTCATTTCGATGAATTCCACAAGACAACCGTTTGGCAAGAAGAATGTCGATCTTGGTTCAAGGACGGCAAGGTCAAGAACAGAATCTACTTGTGGCCTGGATCGGTGAGTTGAAATAAGCCCCGCAGATCGTCCTTTATTGACACATACACTAGACAATTCATTTTTTGAAATCCATTAAAGATCCTCGCTTTGAAGACTATAACATTCGCTATCGATATAAGAATCGATTTGCATATCTTGGAAATGGGGACGTGAAAGCGAATACTAAAGGTGATTATCACGGCCTGAGCACATACGTGAGAAGCAGTGATCATGAATGGTCGATCGATTAGAGGCGGAATTTATTTACAACATGGGAACGAAGGGTTGATCTTCGTCGATCTTTACATCGCATTCTTTGATTTAGTTGCAACATCACGAAATTTCGTTCATAGTCGTGCGCAAGATCTTGACTCGTATTAGACAATGCCACAAATACCCCTGCTATCCTGCTTATCTCATTGTCTCAGACACTCTACAATTGCTCGAACTCAAATCTACCTGTCTTCCTTATTTCAGATGATTCGCTAACTCCATCGGCATCACCGACCTAGATGGAGATTTCGTAAAACGCTCAATTTTAGGTACTTTGTTTCGTATCAGGTTGGAAGCGCGGATTAAGATGAATACGACTAATTGACCCAATTTGAGGAGCCTGGATCCTAGCCACAAGCTCTAGTTTACAACGCTGAATTGGAAATTGTGGAATATTTAGTTGGGTTAGAAGAAAAAGAGGTCACAGGTCACAGGTCTACGCCTCTTCTCCACTACATCCCACTCCCCCACTACCCAGGCAGGAGTCTGTGATGCCAAGACCGCTTTTACTCGGAACTCTCGGTTAGAGAGTATTGTGAGGCGTAGCTGCTTGAACTATTGTGTCCGGTGGATCCAGGCATCAACATGTTCTAAATGGGAACTTCGAAGTCCAAGCAAGTTAAGAATAGTAGTGGGAAGGGTCAGTTACACAGCCGACCCCGCATCCCCGCTTCACTTTCCTGTTGAATTTGAGCCGACAGGGGCCGAAGACCAATTATGGACTTTGAAATGATTAAGTATGCAATCCGGAGGAAAGGGTTAATTCTACACATACCAGGATATTCTTTGGGACGGTGATTGTAGAAAGGTATTGGTGAAAAAAATACGCTGACTCGAAGCTTGTCAGTAGAACCCTGCTGAGCGAGTCAAGTGGGTCAAATTTGGTGGGAATTTACGACCTAAGATTATGCGGGCAGGGTCCTAGACCATGCACGAACTTTTAGCCAGGTTCAGGGAACAATCTTTGGGTATGATGGTTGGATCTCAATGTTTCTAGGGCTTTTATGGGAACCGATCTAGTGGTGACGTTCCCCAAAAGTGGAGATGGCCTACAGGTCAAGTTTTCAGGCGGGGCTAGCTTGGATACCCCATATCTCCAGATTTCTGTTGAGAGAAAGTTTATTCCTATCTTGCAAATCCCATTTCCCCACAATCTTGAACTAAGTGACCTCTCGAAAACGTTAGTGGAAGCAGGAAAGGTTGATGTCGATGCGTATCAACAGTCTTTTCGAGCACGACGCTACAATGAAGCGGCAGGCTGAGACTGATAATTCGAGTATTGCTGCTAGCACTGGGCTTGAAAGTGCGCCTAATGGAAGTATCGAAGTTCAGCAGATGAACCCGCCAAAGCAGAGTACAGGGAATTCGGGTAAAGAAACGAAAGGGGAGAAAGGGAGGCACCGGGCGAGTATTGCATGTGCTTCTTGTAGAGATCGACGGATACGAGTGCGTTGAGATATCCTAATGCTGCACTGTGCTAATACGGTGAAGTGCGTGGTACCAGCTGGAGAACGAGACTGTACACAATGTAAGAGGTCAAAAACGGAATGCATCATCAGAAACGACGATGAGAGAAGACGGTCCGTTTCTTCAACCCATCAATCGAGCAAGACTAACATTCTAGACCCATTTCCAAAGCATACATGTCATCTCTCACAGATCGAGTGGCATTGCTAGAAGGCATGCTCGCAGAAACCGGCAAAGATATTCCAGTCGCAAACTACCCTCCTAAGACAAGAGTAGCACCCATTCCTCCGAGTGCGACCGATTTCCCCCAAAACGAGAACGGGCTTCAGAACCTACAGAACACAACCCCGCGAAGTATGCCCGATGAGTCGACAGATGGCGACAATGGGTATCAGGAAAACAACATGTCAAATAGTGCACTTATGGGGTCGCATCCCCCGCCCAGAATACAGCCATCGAAGAAAGAAGGATTAGTTCATATGCTTCTCTCTACCCGTGGCCATCTGAGTTTCGATCAACTGAGCGGACGACTACGATTCTTTGGTCCGACGTCCAATTGCCATATATATGCTGATAACAACGGAGTGGTGGAGCTCCGGGAACCACCAGAGCAAGTCAGACGGACTGAAAGAATTATTCGATCTCTCTCCATCGAGACTCATGATTACCTCATGAACTTGTTCTGGGAATACTACAATAGCGTCTTGCATATCGTGCATAAAGAGGCTTTCAACGAGGATATGCAGAATTCCAATAATAAGTACTATTCGGGATTTCTTCATATTTCCATTTTGGCGATGGGGTACAGATTTGCGGACTTGGAAAGGGATGATATGAAAATGATTACTTTGGGGAATCGAGAGTGTACTTTACATCGGGAAGCAAAGTATATGCTTGATATGGAATTAGAAAGACCGGGTGGCATTCCGTCTGTTCAAGCATTTTTGTTGCTGGGCGATTTGGAATGCGGGGTAGGAAGAGACAATACCGGGTGGATGTACGCTGGTACGATGATTCCTATAACAATCCAGAGCCAAGGACTAATGTGGAATTAGGAATGGCGAATAGACTTTGCTTTGATATTGGACTTCACTTGGACTGCCAAAACGATGGGTTACCAGAAAAGGAGATACATATTCGGCACATGACGCTATTTGCTTGTGTAGTCTATGACAAGTAAGTTTACACTTATTTTGAAAGGTGTTGATACTAACATTTTTAGATACTGGGCACTGTTTCTTGGACGACCAACCGGTATCAAAAGCTCAGACCTCGAAATGTACCGACTTTCAAAACAGTTCGCCTGTCTTTCAGCCTGCAAACCAGCTGGTGTCCAAAAGAGTCTCGAAACTCAAATCTACGAGGAACTACTCGACCTTATGGAACTTGCAGGCAAGATTGCTGAAATTCGAGACTCAGGAGAACAATCTTCTCAAGATGTGGATAAGGTCAATAGTGCGTATTTATATGTCATGAATCTCGACCGTCAACTCCAAACATGGTACCGACGACTCCCCGAGAACCTTGTCTGGAAGCCAGAAAATATCCAAACAGCGCCCTTTTCGTTCTTTCTGCTTCATCAACAATACCACTGCTCTCTCATTCTGCTTCATCGACCATGGGCCAAGTACGAGGACCCCGAGCTAGCAAACTCAGATGATGGAGAGGGAGACGATGCATTCCTAAACGCAGACGATAACCACTCCTTCATGTCCCGCTCAATTTGTACTCGACAAGCAATAAGAGTAGCACGCATCTTCTGGCACCACCGCCAACGCTTCGACACACGCCGGATCTTTGTCACTGGTATCCAGCACGCCGGTACTGCAGCTACAGCGTTGGTCGCTGCCTTAGCATTCATCAAGAACCCCAACGACCGCAAGAACAATATGCAGTACCTAGAATGTCTCGCCTCCGCCCTCCAAGACATGTCATGTACCTACCAACCCGCGGCAAGCATGTTCAGCATCCTGCAAGCAGTAATGATCGAACTCCAAAACGCGAGTGCGAAGACCCCACCCCCGGATTTTGGTCGCGGTTATTTGAGAGGAGAAAGTATGGCGGTTCCGGCGAGGAGAGAAAGTAATTCGAATGAAGATGACGAACAGCGCATTTTTAAGAAACGCCAACTGTCGAAATCGTCATCGAGACCTACTACTCTATCGTCTTCGATCGGGACTGCGGATTTTGCGAAAACTCCTCAATCGGCAAACGGATCAGCGATGGGTGGTGGAGGTATCAGTTTTCCGGGAGACAATGATGTGGAGAGGAGGGATGGCTATGTGGTGATTACGCCCGGGGGAATGAGTAGAAGTGAGAGGGCGACGTGGCCGACGCTGAATAGTGATCTGAATGTGCTGGATTATCCGATGACTTTTACGGGGATGGGAATGCAGGGTGGGATGTGGGTGGATAATGCGAGTCTTGGAGGCACGCAGTTCTCTGGTGGGGGAATGGGTTGTGAGACGAGCGGAGAGGTGGACGCAGATGGGAATGTGAAGGCACCGTCGGGGCACGAATTAGATTTCTTTTCTTTTTGATGAAGGAACCCGGTCAAAATATCGGGCCTCATCGAGTTTCTGTCTTGATTCGACATTGTTTAACGGGAGTTTTGGGGCATTGACTTCAGTCGAGCAGGATATTCTGGTAGGGCTGTAAGAGGGATCGTGGAGTCTAGGTATGGAATCATTCTTTATTAGTGGGCGTTTAGTGGATAACTTTAAGGGGTTACCGCTGAAGGACACTATAAATTGCGCGAAGCGAGCGCTGAAGCCTCTTAGATATTGGCGTACCCGTAGACTCTAGAGAATATCTACCTTTTAAAGTCCCCCTTCGTACCTGAACCTCTATCCAAAGCGCAATTCCCCACTCCAGGAAAAACAGTCCTACAAACATACGATGTCGACATCTCATCAAAGGGCCTCAAAAGCTTGGAAAGAAACCCCAAGCCCCAATTCCAGGAACAAGACACTCAGCGCCATACCGGCGTTCGCATGGGAGAATCCTACAGGATCGATTTGCCGCGTCTGGGAATGATCGTGACGTTAAAGTAACGCTCGCGGTTGAAAATTAGGTCTTAGGCGTCTTGGATGATCGACTCGCGGCTTTCATCTGTCTCAGTGATGGGTCATCGTTTTGCATCCAGGTTTCGTGAAGAAAGAACAGAAATATACAGCCAGGGGCAGGTATCAAAGACCGTATGTCCTGGTTTCAGACTCTGTGCCGAAGCGGTGTGGTTGATGAATGTCGCTTTGGGCTTAAATTGCCGAGTTTTGAGACTGGGAGTTTGGGACTTGGTTCTGCCGAGGAGGGAATCCATTGAGACTTGACTACTACGCTGGTTGTCGGAGATGCGGGGTGGGAGGTACGCGGGGATGTTATGGTTGGCGCGAGGGTCGTGGTGGAGGATATGAGAGTGGCTTTCAATGGCGGGGTGAGGGGTATTTCTGGGTATGTCTATCGTTAATCTCCCTCCCCTGCCTCATCTCGATATCCCAGCTAATTGGAATGCATAGACCATTTGAAGATGTTCGGAAAATGCGCCGGGAAGTAGGTGTACGCTTGAAGGAGCGCCGCGGTGATGACCTGAGCCCCGTACTAGAAGGATGGACTCCTTGCGGGTTTGTAGGACCT
>Ga0182030_10005495_pt1 | contig 26874 bp, 35 predicted proteins | sample 812S3MmetaG_FD_121299 | JGI IMG/M metagenome (GOLD analysis project Ga0182030, IMG submission 121299) | Permafrost microbial communities from Stordalen Mire, Sweden - 812S3M metaG (Illumina Assembly) | ecosystem: Environmental > Terrestrial > Soil > Wetlands > Permafrost | place: Sweden...
AAAATAAATATAAAAAAATAAACTTTTTATAAAATTTTAATTTATTATTTAAAATTAATAAAAATTTAAATTATTTTTAATTATTTTTAATTATTTTTTAATATTTATATATATTAGTCGCTTTTTATAAAATAATTTTATAATTTTTATATTTTAAATATATTATTTTTATTATTATATTTAAATATTTATATCGTTATATTAAATAAATTCTTTATTTAAATTTAAATTATTAATTAAAAATTAATCGATAATTTATTTACGCCCGATAATTTGCTTTTATTTATTAAAGGGAAAAGTTTCTTTAATAATGTCGCTAAGACCCACTATTAAGTGCTGTGCCCGTGATCTATTTTTAGACACACGCTAGTAAGGATTCAAAAGAGACAACAATATATATAGAATTCATGCTTTGCTCGCAACGCGACAGCCTCTCAAGCGTTATTTAGTAAGACATGGATGGGCTCAGTGCTGCTGCAAGCATCGTTGCTGTCGTTCAATTGACGGCCACAATGCTAAGCTACCTTAAAGCTGTCCATGACGCTGGAAAAGAGTGCGAAAGCTACTTCCAGGAGGCCCCTGGCCTTTGTGGGCTTCTAACGACTCTCCAAATCCATATTCTTGAGGGCCGAAATGCAGAACCATGGTTTGATGCTATCCGCACACTTGAGCATGGTCCGCTTGACCAGTACAAAGCCGCTCTGGAGAAGTTCGCCGCCAACATGAGCCCAGGAGAAGGTCGCCGGAAAAGGCTTGCCCAGCGCCTACGTTAGGCGTTTGTCAAGGACGATGTCAAAGACCTTCTGGCAAGGATGGAGCGGCTCAAGAGCCTAGTCCAAATTGCGCTACAGATGGATCATTTGTGAGTTCAATTTTGTCAGGAGGAAGCCTGAACCAAATAAGCTAATGAAAGCAGTAAGCTGTCCCAAGCAATCCATAGGACCATTAATGATGTTAAAGAAGACACTGGGGCTATTCGAGCGACTGGAGATAAACTTCTATCTGATCTTACCACGGTCACGAAAGATTAAGATAAAACAAAAGTAAGCAGAGTAGTAAAAGGTCATGTGTGTTGTGGGTTGGCGTATCTGCAAAGTGAGGTGAGGATTGGCGCGATATAACAACTAGTCTTGCAATGTCTGGGTTTTATGTGCTAGGTACCCCTGGGCTACTCCATTGGCCGCCTTTTTGATAATTTTGAATTCCACGTACCAAAATTCCAAGGTCAAATCTCTATTATCCATCTGCCAACTCATCAGGCCAAAGTATCCGACTTAAGCACTATGTTAAAAGCTACCTCTATTGGGTAGTACCACCACATCTATAACCTCCAATACTACTGTATCTACTCCTGCAACCTATTCTAGCACTGCGACGCCTCCTGTTCCAGCTAACTCTAACATCACTGACTTAGATTCAAGCCTATGCTGAGATTAAATCTCTGGAATATCCATCTTTCACCGAAACTGTAAGCTCCTAGCTGACCATGACACCCCATGACCGTAATCTCGAATCTCACAGCAAATTAACATTCACGCCTTCTAGTACTTGAAATCTAACCCGCGGTATGCGGGACCGAAGATGAACAGTCGAAGATAAATATCTCATTAAATGTCTATATTCTCCCATCCCACTCCTGAGTCTCCTTCCCTCTTCCACGAAGAGCGCCTCATTACGCATAGCAGCGCTCATCCTCCGGCTTCCCATAACCCTCCGAAATTGGCACTTGTTCCATTACCTCATGAATATTCCCCTATCGCTATTAAAACTGCAGCTGGATGTCCTTCCATTACTTCAAAACCACATCCAACTGCACGAAAAAATCAAGCTTTTCCCATTATTCAATACTTCTTCTTACCTCCCTGCAATCTTTTACCTCCAGGCATTACTAAACTAACTCATTCTTGGTCTTCTCTTAAGTCTCCAAAGGCTTAACCCACATACCTACCAGATGGTCGCCCGTGCTTCCATACCGCTAACACCAATCTACCATGTCTCCCACCTGTGCGACTTAATGCTCCCAATAAAACCAAAAGAAGAAAGCTACTTATCAGGGATCAGTGGTTTGTGGTGGCAGAGTTGAAGAATGCTATGGGGTATACTTCAGCTCTGTCATACTTGAATCTGCGTGCTAGGTATGCTCCGAAGGAAGATAGCTGGTATAAGGTATTGGAAAATATATAAGGATATTTGATTCGAAATGTTTTGATAAGTCATATAGAAAGGGCTTACGGGACTAGCTTGTTGGGGGACACATGGGAATGAATGATGTGATTGAAGGAAATAAGGAAGATATGTATACACGCACAATTAGGAATTTTAATTTAGTTATTGGGACACAATAGAGCGGTTGGAGGTGACATCACATCATCTGCATCTCAAAAAATACAAATATCATAAAATCCATTCCATTCATTCATTCATACGCCTCCTTTAACCCTACCAGCTTCATCACTATACAATCCACCTTAACCATCCGCCTGTACCCATCCATTCATGCCTACCAAAAGTAGAGAAAATCGAAAATAAAGTCAGAGAGCAAATTTCCAAACGCCTCTAAACGCCGTGTGCCTCTATTAATCCATTTCTCGTAATCTTCGATGTGGGGTTAGTAAGGAAAGGTGATTGAATCGTGACTTGTAGACTCGGCGATGAGATGCTCCATGGAGGATGGTAGGTGTGAGTTAGTGCGGCAATTGGAGGAGAACGTATTCAGAAAAGGTTGGGAGGCGGTGAGGTGTTGAATCCAGATATCTTATGAGTCATGGAAGAGGGTATCGTATGTGGTGTTGTTTGAGAGTGTTGGCCATATTGTAAGTGGGTATCATCTAGAATCCAACTCTCGAAAATTGGAAATGGGAGAGTCGTATGCAATTTAAAGCCATTTGAACGTTTGGAAAAGGGATTGGTGGAAAATTGGTATCGTGTCGTTCGTCTATATGTCAAAGAAACCCAGCGCTTATCGCATGCCTCGTTAAAACCAGATCATAAAAGTAGGGATGTGGAATATTATGAGCCCACAACCCCTGACATCTCTCTATCCTCCGGATAAGCCATATCGGGGGGCATCATGCCCTGCCTTTGAGAGATTACTTCTCGAGCGTAAAACTCCACAAGCATGGTGCCGTACGCCTCTAACTCTTCGACAGGAACGGAAAGTCGGAAGTCATTGAGGAGGAGGAATTGAAGCTCTAGGTGGTTGAGTTCGGCAAGGGGGAGACCGCCAACCTGGTTCACCGGATTAGTTTCTCTTTGGAAAGGGGGTGGAAAGAGCGTATACCTTGGCGTAACGAGAATTGGTATAAAAAACATCCGAGAAGAATTTACTTGCACACGTAACCCCTGCAATTACCAGCCGATGGATATTAAAGCTATCCACCACAAAAAAGTGACTTAATGGGAAACCACCCACACCCGGCTCTCGGGGTGCATGTGAGTACTGTGATTTCTCCCGTTCCGCTGCGCTTTCTGGCACGCTGATAGTTTCCGCTGGTGGACTATCAGCAAGGTCGGACCCCGAGGCGGAATAGGACGTTGAAGGTCGGGAATCCACATCTGCATCGGAGTCTCGTCGGAGTGCTTGCATTGGCGCTGCGTTTACTCGTTCCGTCATCCTGTCAAAGTAGACAAGCAGACTAAGGAATACCTCGTATGTGGTTGGACAATATTTATGTATGCGGCTCAAATAACTTAGGATCGTTATGCTGGGCACATTCTTCCCGTGAAATGCTAGAACGCTCGATGATAACCCAGTTAGGTTTGAAGCATCCCCTTGTGGTGGTATTGGACGGTGGAGATTCTCGTGTTGCCGGTCATTCGTCGTAGTGATCTTTGTTAGAAGCCCTGCTACCATCTCGATGATATCTGTGATAGGCATCCCACTGATCTCATACTTCAATGTTGGATCATCTGCGGTTCGCCGCCTACCCGATTGCCCTCTATAGGAAAGAAACTCTTCGCTGGCAAAGCTTTGGATATGTGCTAAATCTCGGACCTTAATCGTATTTCCTCCATAATTTGTTACATCGTCCAAAGACCTAGCCGATCTTGAGATTGGGGTGTGGCTCGAGGGAGGAGACGCGCCAGGGGCTGCAGCCTTGAGCTTCGGGTCCTCGGGTTCTCGTTGAGGTTCTTTGCCATATGTTGCCGACGCTTGAGGGATGTTCTGTTGGCTTGGATAGGACTTGGTATATGAGCCAGTGCCCGGACTAGAGCTTGAGGGTGGCGATGGCGGAGAGCTCACCGCGGTTCTCCGCTCGATGATATCTTCATTCTCTGGTTGCGACGCTCTTGTATTCGTGCTGAGGGGGGGTGTCCCTGCTGCCGCAGAGCTGGTCTGATGTCTCGGACTTGGTTGAGGTGGTTCGGGTCGCGATCGCGATCTCTGTCGATATGATTCAGCTGGCGATGGCTGTCGACCAGGCCCGGCTACCATCGTATTATGATGGTGAAAGCGCGAGGAGTCTGGTACAAAATCGCTGATCACCGCAGCCATATCAGCCTACTGTGAGAATTGGAGGAGAGGAAAACTGATGAGGCGCAATTAGTTGGTTTCTTGCGTGCCTTTGATCATGCGCGCAATGAGCAGATAGGACAGAGAGCAAGAATGAGTCCGAACTGTTGGAATATCAAGAGAGACTGTGGTGTTTGCCGTTTGGGGGGAGCCTCGAGATCTATCACAATCGATCTATTGAACTAATGCCAGGGGGCACTAGGACGCTCAACAATACCCCCGATTCACTTGACTGCAGATGATGACGGCCCGGCTTGGCTGTGAATCCCCAATCACCCAAATAGTTATCCCTCTGATCAAATGTGAATGGTTCATGGATTTCGTCCAAGTCCGAAGTCGTGGGGGTCCAACAGTACAACATCTAAAGCCTTCGGCGGATAACAAAACATCAAGCTTACCTGCAGCATTCCTATAATTGTCTTGAATAACAAATAGAGGCTCCTCTCTCGTTTCCGGAGTGCTAGATATATTGATGCTTCGTTGGTGGTTGATATCGCAGCGAAATTATTTCGTGATGCTGTTGTAGCCTTCACTTGTTTCTGGTTGGCCTCAGGGTCCAGCGAGACAAGATGACCGGCGCGGTATGACGAAGACGAAGGCAAATTCAATTGTGGATCCTTCACACAGATAATGTATGGACGAATAAGATGTAGATAAATATGAATGATCTTCTCGATTGACCCTTTTTCCATAAATTATTTAGAAATGCAGGCAGAATTAAATTTATTAAATGAGAGACTTTTTTTTTTGGCAGAATGTCAAATTCTGCGATTGGAAGCACAGCCGCTTGTGATTCCAGCCCACGCATATTTCACTAACCAGTCATTCAGAGAGAGGCTGACACGAGGCGCTGATAGTTTTGGCGGTACGAACAAGCATCATGGAATACCATGTTATCTTAAAATATCAACTGTTTCAAAATAGTCCCTGATACACGAGTGGCACGTATTTGCTTTTCTGATTCTGACCAGATAATCACTAAGTTGCTGGGGAATAGGGAAATCGGATCCCTTACTCACCGCCGCCTTCTGATGTTGACCGCTTTTACGACCCGACCCATAGAATCGCAAACCAAACACCGTGCCATTAATGCTCAGATACTATTGTACAATTTTGCCTATTGATGACGAACAGCATATTGCGTATCTGGCAGATACAAATGCCTGTTTGCACCCTTCTTCGTCAAAACCACCATTCTGATAACTCCTCCAGAGCTTCCATCCCATTTAATTGCCTCTTGTAACGCGCCTTTAACAAAACTGACGGCCTCTTCCTCTTCCATTCCTTCCTTCCAGTTGGCATCACAGTATCCGTAGATATAAGTTGAACCTGATCCTCCAATGGCATAAGACTGCTTGTGTAACGATCCTCCTAGTGGTATCGAGTAGACTTGCCCTCCGTGTCGCTCATCCCAGCCTGCAATGATCAATCCGGCACTGCTGTCATTAGCATCCGAGTGACCAAGCTTTGGCATTCTCCTACCTTAATCTATCCTTGTTCTCGTAGCATAGCTCTTGGAACATGGCTGCAGCTGTTTGCGTGGTTGGTTGCCTGCCATTTTGAATACCATACATTCCTAACTGATAATGGACGATATCCGCAACTGCTTGTGTGTCCGCCGCAGATCCTGATCGACAGCACCAGATGGTATCGTGAACTTGGGTGAGCTTGTCCGTAACTCGGTTGGCAATGTATGCACCAGTTGTAGTTCTACTATCGGCGCCTATTTCTATCAGCAGAATCTTAGGATTGATTCAAGTATTACGAACCTAGAATAACGCCGTCCTTGAAGTTGATAGCCATGCTAGTTTCGTATCAGTATATTGGATATGATTGATGTCGGGACCGTCTTACATCGAAGTTCCTAAGCTGCGGAAGGTCAGTGAAGCTTCATATTAAGTAGCGGAAGATCTTACTTGACCTCGCCCTTCTTTAGGCGGTCCATATCGATATGAATGCCATCTTGGAGAAGCTCGGATTAGCAGTTGACTTTGGAAGATCATTGAAGGCTGGGAATTATACCTTCATTCAGCATTCCTGAGTTTCCGAACTCCATCTTGACGTTCCGCGGAGTTCTGAGAAGTCACGGAGAAAAAGTGTAGTTTGATATGACTGGGAAATTGCTTGCAATATACTAGTCGTTGACCCAGCTTGCTGAAGCTCAGGCAGCATAGACGCGAATGGAAGCACCTGCAAGCGCGACCTGAGGCTTAAGGTCACGTGCATGGGCTGCTAAGCGGAGTCCCTGATTCAAGTATATATGATACAAAGGGTCTTCATGTGGAGTCAATTTATGGGACTACGATGTTTAAATATGCAATGGATAGAGACAAGTAACTTTCGTTTATTTTAGAGGAACATTTTGCCCTTCTGTAATATTCTCCTGTTAGATTAGGGATTGATGGATGGAGCGAAATAAATGTGTCAAACAACCTCAGACAATGAGAGATGGATTTATTTCCTGGTTCTTGATTGGGGTAGGATATCATAAGTTCAAGACTGTTACCAGACGGACTAAGCCTATCTTCCCATCGTTCGCCATACGCCATGCTGATGCCGAAAGATACAATTCCCCTCCCATACAGCCCTTTCCCTCATTACCAACTCTTACCCACCTCGGGTCAATCTGTTCCAATTAGCCTTTTATATTTGGCAATTGCTTGGGGAAACTCACCCCTCCTTCTCCAACTCCAAAGCCTTAAACCCATCCTTACCCTCCGGACCATCCTCCGCACATCCACAATCATAGAAATCTCCAATCTTACTACAATCAAACAGGTCCTTCTTCAGCCTCTTATTGACCTCATTATGAACATGACAAGCCCATGCCGCAGCCGTGCTCCTCGTCGCTACCTGTGGTGGGAACTTCGCCAATATCTGCTGAAAATGCCTCGCGCAGTCTCCACAAGGGTATAATCGTGCAAAGAGATGTATATAAGATTTCAGCGCCTGGCTATCGTCTGCGGTAGGTTTATCTGGGAATTTGGCCATCGTTGTATGTAGTAATTTCCAAGCCGCATTACCCAACTCTGCTCTGCAAACAGTCAGCATCCATTCTAAGCAAGATCCGCGAAAGCCTACTTCAAAGTAGCATTTTCCAATTTTGGGGCAGTCGCCGCTCCATGCAAAATGCTGTCATCTAGAATTACCGGCTCTTCCTCCTGCACACCAGCCGATGGTCCATATGGCACATTAAAAGGATCATAATCAGGATGTCTTGTTCCCTGCGCCAAATTCCGGAACATCAACACAAAGGAGAATCCAACGAACGCCGATACAGCAATAATAGTCAGGACGGTAACATGCTGTCGGCGCGGCATCCTGAAGGCCTTGGTTCTCGGTCGAATACGGATTGTCGACCTTGATGCGCTTGGTGTAAGCACTTGATGATATCGGCGATGTCCAGTCATTCAAAAGGCTGGTTGTGATATAGTAATCATGAATGTGTAACAAGAAAGACCATTGTATTTAGTTTGTTTGTTGTTTGTCGAGATCAACGTCTTTGATATATAAGTATAAGGAAAAAAGACGATAACAGATGAACTGATATGTGGTTTCACTGCCTCGTTCGTCCCAAAATAATCTTAGGGTGAAGAATCCCTGTCGTCATTCAGTAAGGTACAGAATGCCCCTGTAGATTGCCCCACACATCTATCCTCCGAAACCGCTGAATGACTTAAAATATTTGTGCTGACAGTATACTTCTTCCACTTCACCGTATTTAAATATTACAACTTCCCTCTAATCTTACCGCCCTCCTTCTCCCCTTCACAAACTTCAAAATGGCCTTCCCACCGCCCCCCGTCAACACCATAGACTGGTCGAACATCGGCTTCAAAGTCCGCGAAGGTAACTCTAACCACCCCACCAAGAAATCCCAAACTAATTCCCCCCCACAGTCAACGGCCACATCGAATCCCAATACTCCGTGAAAACTGGCCAATGGTCCCCTCCAACCTTCATCACTGACCCGTACCTCCGCCTCCATGGCATGGCCCCCGCTCTCAACTACGGCCAACAAGCCTACGAAGGCATGAAAGCCTTCCGCTCCCCCTCAAACACCATAACTATCTTCCGCCCCTCCAAAAATGCCGCCCGACTCGCACACTCCGCATCCTTCATCTCCATCCCTCCCGTCCCCGAATCCCTATTCATGGAATGCGTGCACGCGGCTGTTAGCTTGAACGCCGAGTTCGTGCCCCCGCACGAAACCGGCGCTGCGATGTATATCCGTCCCCTAATCTTCGGCTCTTCCGCTCAATTAGGCTTGAACCCACCTGAAGAATATACTTTCTGCGTTTACGTGCTCCCCGTGGGTGTGTACCACGGTGTACACCCGGTAAAGGCGTTGATATTAGAGGAATTCGATCGTTCGGCGCCAGACGGGACGGGGAGTGCGAAGGTAGGGGGTAATTATGCGCCAGTTTTAAGATGGAGTGAGAAGGCTGGTAAACAAGGGTACGGTATTACATTGCATTTGGATTCGAAGACGAGAAGTGAGATTGATGAGTTTTCGACGAGTGGGTTTATTGGGGTTAAGGGGACGGGAGAAGACATAACATTAGTCGTACCAGACAGCAAAAATGTGATTCAGAGTGTGACTTCGGATTCGTGTTTGGAGATTGCGAGGAGTCTAGGTTGGAAGACTGAAGTTCGTTCGGTGGGTATTCTTCTTGATTTTGATGTGGGGAATATGCTAATAGTTGAATAGATCAAATACGAAGAACTCCCCAAGTTCAGCGAAGTCATGGCCGCTGGTACAGCAGCAGCTCTTGTTCCCATAAAATCCATAACCCGCACCTCCCGCAACGAAACATCATCCTACATCGCCGAAGACTCCGAGGAACCAGGTCCTATTTGCAGCAAAATACTGAGCACATTGAAAGGTGTACAATTAGGAAAGATCAAAGATACATTTGGATGGAATAGCAAGGTCGAGCAGGTTTATATCAAAAAATACGCGGCAGGGGAGGTGACAAATGGTGTTAATGGACAAAATGTAGATAAGCTACCATAAAAGCGCGGGAATTAGAGGAATAAAAGCATCCAATTTCAATAGTTCTCCATTCCTACTCCTATTCCCAGACCTCACTCCCTAGTCTACCATCTACCAACACCCCTCATCATCCCACAAGATACCACTCCAAACCCTTCCCAACGCACACAACAAAAGCCTCCCAAACTTTCCCAACCCATCCACACCATCCCCAAATCCACTCTCCCACCTCGGCAGCCCGCCCATCAAAAATCAAACCCCACAAACACACCATACCCGCAACAAGCCATAGGATCTTAAGTACCTATTCAACGCCCATTAGCCATCTCTTCCCAAAGAAAGAAAATCAGGATCAGAGAGATCACCCACCAAAGACAGGACCTGACTCATAATAACCCGATGAAAATCCTGATGCGCTTTCAACAATGTGTCGTTAACGGTTAGCAGGTTTTGGACAGCGGCTGATGCGCCTTGAGCTGATAACATAGCTAGGATGGGAGGTGTAGTCGTAGCTGCGGTGGTTATTGGTGGATCTGGATTTGGAAGTGCTGGACGGCGACGGTGAGCTATAGGAGTTGGACCGGGAAACCTGAGGTTGGTTTTGGGTTGGTGCTGTGAAGGGTGGTTAGTTGAAGGGCTGGGCTTGGGGCTGGGTATGGAGTGGTAGTTTTACCCTTTCCATGATAGTGTTCGTTGACATAGTATTAAAGGAAAGAGCGCCGGTGGGAATTCGGATTTGAAAAGCGTAAGTCTGTTTGAGCGTTTCGGGAAATTTGAGACAGCAGCGAGGCGCGATGCATAGGAGAGTGAAGAAATGGACACTCGGGATTGTGGTTGATGCTTAGATGAGATATAGAGAGAAGAAAAATTAAAGAAGAAATTTAGAAACTTAATGATTAGGTTGTTGTTGTTTATGCAGATGTGCTGGGAAGGTGCAAGGGAGGTTGCTACCGGATCTTCTTGTTTGGTGAATCGCCCGCTCCGTCATGGGGAAACATGGAACTGAGACAAGATAGAGAGACATGAATTTGCTTGGGATATGGATTACATTGTTTTAATGTCTCCATAAACGTATAGCTTTGTCTTTTCCGCCACTTCCCACCTTCTGGCCGTCGGGACTCCAGTCAACAGCATAAACTTCATCTTTATGGCCCGGAAGATCTAATGGAGTAGTTAGTAAGATTCAAACAATAGAATTCAAAATACTGTACCCTCAACCAACTTGTATGTTCGCATGTCCCAGACCTTCAAGGTCGTATCTTTACTCCCCGTGACCAACAACCGCGAATCCGGACTAAATGCACACTGATAAACCGGAGCAACATGTCCTCTAAGTGTGTTTATGAACTTCCCATCTCTAGCATTCCAGATCTTGGTATGATTGTCAAATCCGGATGAAGCTATGAGCAGCGAATCTGGTGAAAATGTGACATGATTGACTTGCTTTTGATGGCCGAGCATTCGAGCCACTGGCTTTGTTCCTTTGCTTGGCTCCCAAAGATACATAGTGAAGTCGTCACTTGCAGACACGAGCCTCTCCACAACTTCTCCCTGTATAGTGGCTGCTTTCACAAATCTCTCCTTTGCCTTCGCAATTTTGGCACCCTCGGAATCGGGTATTTTACCTGTGTGGTCATGGAAAGCTGTCCGGATAACAAAGTCTGTTGAAAGTGCCAAATGGTTGACCCAATGCGCATGAGCATTCAAAGAGTTAACAAGAGTTCCATCTTTAGCATTCCACACTTTCACCGTCTTGTCATGAGATGCCGTATAGATTAGGTTAGTCCCGCCCCATTTCACACAAGATACTGAGCCTTTGTGCCCACTTAGCACGATCTCAATAGTCTGCTGATTCGTTAACCATACCCTTACTGTAGCGTCCTTTGACGCAGAAGCTAATCGAGGTTCTCCTGGCTTTTGGGCGTGATATGGCTCCCATGCTAAACTCGTGACCCATTTCGTATGGCCTTTCAGATTCCCTAATTGTTTGCCAGTCTTCGCATCCCATATTCGCACTGTATTGTCCATACTTCCAGTTGCTATCTTTGAATCATCTGGTGACCAACTGACCGCAAGGACCCAGCTGCTATGCCCTTTCAGCGTATGCACCGGTGTTCCTGTATCACAATCCCATATCCGTGCCGTGTTATCTCCACTTCCGCTGACAATTCTTGCAGAACTTCTCGGTGAGAACTGGGTCGCAAGAATTGCTTCTCCATGACCTGGTATGGTGGAAGCACATCTTGAGACAGCTTGAACTCTGAATACTGCTTGTGGTGCTGCAGAGATATTTTGAACCTCTTCCGTACTAATCAGTCCAGGATTGATGAGCGTCTTCCAAATATTGGTTGGAAATGCGGTGGTAATCAGATCAGTGCCTTTCTTTTCTGGCACTGGGAGTGTAAATCGATATGGAATATAATCGGACGAATCCTGAGTTCTTGATCAGTATGATTGACAGCATATAAGATAAAATGCTCACATGGCCTTGTAAGGTATTCAGGAGAAGCTCGAGGTTCTTGGGGTTTGCATCTGCTACAGGAACCAAGACCGGGCCTTGCCCAATAGGAAGGCCTGTTGTCTCATCGAAGAATTGTAATCGAAGTGTACCAGCATCGGCGGGAATTTCTTCGATATTTTGTTGCTCCCTGGCTCTATCCGCGGCGTCGGTGCGCTGCCTCTTGCTAGGTGGAGGAATAACGGTAGCCATCTCTGAGAACAACAGCCTACGAGTGGAGCATGAAGTTCAATTACTAGTGATGTGTAGAAACTCCAGAGGGTTCGAGGCGAGGCGCAAAGTCGGAAAATTAAATTTCTTGATTTTCTCAGCCTTGTGATCCGTGCACACTAGGCTGTCAACTTTCTATCCACCTCTTCCTTCGTGCAACCACCCTCAACACAGGTTGGTCGAGAATCACGGTGATGGTCACAGCGAAAACTTGATAAATATATTGATCTCCAGCTATTAACGAGTCCAGTATCTTAACCCCTCAGGAGGAATGGCCACTCCTCGACCTTCCACGTCGTACAGTACTACATCGTCTTCATACCAGAATGGATACAGTGTTTCAACATCCCAAACTCCTTATGGCCGTCGTCCAAGTACCACTCATCCAAGCACTGGTCGTAGGTCTCGAGCTGGGTCTACAATAGGAGGTGGTGAGTCACAGCAGATCATCTGCGCCATCAGTGAAGCTCGAGGCATTTCCCCTACCGTAGGATTAGCCTTTGTCAATATATCCACTGGTGAAGCTGTCCTCAGTCAAATCTGTGATAATCAATTCTATGTTAGGACTCTCAACAAGCTCCAAGTCTTTGATCCTTCGGAGATTCTCATTGTGTCAACTTCAGGTCCTCCAAATCCCAAATCCAAGATGTACCAGATCATTGAGGAGAATATACTTGGAGCCCGAATCATCACTGTTGATCGTAGGTACTGGTCGGAAACTGTTGGTCTTGAATATATCCAGCAATTGGCCTTTATGGAAGATGTCGAAGCAATCAAGGTGGCTATTGGAGGCAACTATTTTGCGACCTGCTGTTTCGCTGCAGTAGGTCCAAATTAAGCATTCTTCAATGTTGTATTTCTTCCTGATCCTCTTCATAGGCTCTCAAGTACATCGATCTCAGTCTTTCTCTTACTTTCGCTTTCCATTCCCTTCGCATCAAGTATCAGCCATCCGAGGGCTCAATGATGATTGATCTTTCCACCATTCAGTCCTTGGAGCTCATACAGAATATTCAGAATGCCAAATCCAAGGAATGCTTGTTCGGAGTCATGAATGAAACACTGACACCTATGGGATCACGGCTTCTAAGGAGCAGTATCCTGCAGCCCTCTACCCAGGCAGATGTCCTTACCCAGCGTTACGATGCACTCGGAGAACTTTCAACCAAGGAACAAATGTTCTTCGAAATCAGACAAGGTTGGCCTTCCTTGTATTCTTTTCAAAATGTTCTTTTGACAAGTCCAAAAAGGACTCAGACCAATCCTCGACATTGAAAAGCTGCTCACCAGTGTATGCCATACCCAAGCCATCTTCTGAATATCTTCTCACATATCCAGTTAATCATCATCCCAACCGTACCGGACATCCGACATACAGAACAAGCAATTAACAATATCTTAATGTTGAAGACATTCGTTCAATCAGTCCCCCCTCTCTTCGAGGCATTGAGTGGTGCTCGGTCAGAATTGCTTGTTATGATCCAGCAAAATTGTCGAGCTGAAAATATCGATCCAACAATTCAATTCATCTGCGAAGTGATCAATGACGATGTTGTATATCAAAAGACTCCCCTGGACTTGCGAAATCAGAGGACATACGCTGTCAAGGTATGTCCTCCACCCACAGCTTCTAAAATCTACTTATTATTACGTAGTCCGGCGTGAGTGGCCTTCTTGATGTAGCTCGGCAAACTTTCAAGGAAGCTACAGAGGATGTGCATCAACATGTCACGGACATTAATCGTACGTCGCGAATATTCTGTGCGGTTTCTATGCGTACTGACAAATCAACAGAACAGTACGAGATGCAGGCCGAGACGAGATACGATAACTCTCGTCGATACTGGCTCAGGATCTGCGAAAGTTATTTCGATGGCCGGCTTCTTCCCGATATTCTTGTGAATCGATTTCGCAGGAAGGGGTTCATTGAATGTCAGACGTTGGACCTGATGAAGCTAAACCAACGGATTGAGGACTCCCATCAGGAAGTCGTTCTGATGAGTGACAAGACTGTCCAAGAATTACTGGACGATATACGAGGCGAAATCCCAAGTTTATTCAAAGTTTGCGAGAGTATTGCAATGCTTGATATGATTGCAGGGTTTTGCCAGCTTGCTACAATCCAAGGAAATTACACGAGACCAGAGATTACTGAATGGCTCGCGGTCAAATCTGGTCGTCATCCGGTACGAGAAAAGGTATGTGTTATCTATTACTTGCCAGCTACTCAGCATTTGACTCGATCCAGGTTCATCCAGAGAAATTTGTCCCAAACGATGTCTACGCTTGTCAGCAAACAAGATTCCAGATCATTACTGGCTGTAACATGAGCGGCAAAAGCACTTACATCAGAACGATTGCTCTGATGAGTGTTATGGCTCAAGTCGGATGCTTCGTCCCAGCAGAGTACGCTTCTTTTCCTTTGATACATCAATTATTTGCTCGAGTGTCGATGGATGATAGTATTGAAGCAAATGTCTCAACTTTTGCATCGGAGATGAGAGAAACCGCTTTCATCTTAAGGTGATAATACCCTTTTATATATTTTTAGTAAATTCTCTAATACTCGGGTACATAGAAACATCGATAAGCATAGTCTAGCCATCATTGATGAACTTGGCAGAGGAACAAGCACTAGAGATGGCCTAGCTATTGCTTTGAGTATTGCCGAAGCTCTGGTTGATAGCAAAGCGCTCATCTGGTTTGTCACTCATTTCCGTGAGCTAGGTGAGTGAGTCTGCTTATGAAAAGTAAGGATTTCGAGCTTAACGAGTGTAGCACAAATCATGTCGGAGCGAACAGGGGTTGTGAACTTGCATCTTGCAGTAGATATGCGCGAAGAGAATACCATGACGATGCTCTACAAGATCGATGAAGGCTATGTACAGGAAGAACACTACGGTCTTGCGCTTGCTCGTGTTGTCGGCCTACCTCCTAAAGTGATTGAAGTTGCTAAAAAGGTGTCCAATGCACTTGCTACTCAGGCCCAAGCCAAGAAGAGGTCGTCCCATGCAGTCGCGGTTGCCAAAAGGAGAAAGCTCCTACTAAATCTGAAAGAGATGCTTAAGCAAGCGGAAAGTGGCCCAATGGAAGGGAAAGTATTGCTGAACTGGATGCGCAAGTTACAGGAAGAGTTTATCGAGCGTATGTTCCTCCTCTAACCCTTGCTAAAAGCCCGACTGAAGATGTTTGCAACTAATGCTGGGATAGGAATGGAGCAAATTGAAAGGGGCGCAGCAATCAGTGATATTGAAGAGGATGAGTATGAGAGTGTCACAGCACGAGAGGAATCAGTCATCTGAATTTACCCTCTTTGAAAGAAGTTGTTATTATTGCTAACTTTATTGTCATATCAACACTTGCTACACTCTGTAAAATCAAAGATTGCTGAATCCATTTCCGTCTTGTCGTCCAATTTATTAAGATAGATCAGGCTCTCACATATGGAGCCCCAGCTCTCTTGGCCAAGTATATATCTTTACATACTGTTTTATCTTTGTTGCTTTTCCGCTCACCCTCGACTGGTCTGAGACACATAACCCCATGGATCATCATACAGACCTTCTATTCACCATGAATTGGCTTGATCCACACTGGTTAGCTTCGTGGTGAAGAGTAAAGCTTGGACAAATGTCGCGGGAACTAACCTTCCCGGCGAGGAAGAGGACGTGAATACGCGACCTTCTCGAAAGTATATATAAATAGCGTTCTTCACAGACCTGGCTCAGCTCTTCTCTTCATTAATCACTCGGGAGGATTCAGACAACCTAAAGAACCGCAAGCAACTACCAATTTTTGACAACGTCGATCTTCCACAATTATTCGGATACACAACCTCTTACGGTACTGCTGCATACCATCGATGCGATTCTTCCGCAGATACTCCACGCAAACGCCAAGTTACAGACAGGTTGATTATTAAGCTGCCTCACATGCTGAGTAGCGAGTAAGCCTCCCAGTTTATCACCAATAGCGCGGAGCTAACGCTTCCTTTAAAGGGAACTTGGTCACGAACTTATTATACTCCACGTTGGTCCAGACCGAAAGAAGCTCAGTGTACATAAAAAGCTATTATGCGCTCGAGCGGCTTTCTTAGACAAGGCCTTCAATGGGCTTTTCCTCGAGAGCGCAGGCGTGATGGAACTACCCGAAGACGATGAATGCGCCATTAATAGATTCATTTCCTGGGTGTATGGTGGCTCAATTCCAGCATTCGAGTTCAAAATCAAAGATCGCGAAGAGGCGCATGCATCCATTCTCATTGCATCTCATATACTACCTCTTGTCTCACTAGCCAATAGACTGTGCATCAACGAATTCACAAATCAAGTTGTGGATGTTATTCAAGATTGGTTGCTAAAAGAACGATGGACTTTCGCGCCACAGGATGTTCCGCGCATCTACGAGATAACGAGTGCAGAGAGTCCATTCCGCCTCTTGTGTGCCGGCGCCGTCGCATTGCGTCTCAAGTTCCAACCGAATGTCCTTGAAGAATATACCGGAATTGAATTAGAGCACCCAGAGTTCTTTAAGCATATCGTAGCCTTTCAGAATAAGCATTGGAGGCAATTATATGTCAAAGATGCAGATCCTCGGATTCATGTCCGTAGTGGCTTAGGAATATTTGCAGACGTACGGGGACTTGGCAATCAATGCTTGTTTCACACTCACGCCGAAGGGGAGATTTGTCACCTTGAGAAGCTTACAGAGCCTTCCAACGCAGATTAAATGTAAGAGAGTTCCTAGAGAGATAATCCATACACATGTACAGAGGCGGGAGGATGCTAGAGGGTGTTTAGGCAGAAGGGTATCTCGTGGAAGGAGAGATCACTAAGACTGTCAAGCCTCGCAATAATAAAGACCTCGATTTTCTATGAAACCTTAGGCCTATTGAAATTCCTAAAGTGTATCCTCCTCGCCTGAATATAACGCAAAAGAACCCGTTTGGCTACATTGCTCTTTCTATCTTATATTCTTGTACAGCAAGATGTGACTAAGACCCCTTAACCTTTTTTTCAATCTGCTCCCCCAAGCATGCCAACTTTCCGAATCACCCAATTAACCAGAGCATCTTTTAATGATCAGAATGCACATTCCAAATGCTTTAGGTTTGTCCTCAACCTCCAACCTCATGTGACTCATTGCCTTCTCAGGTTGAATCCAAAGATACTTATCAAATCTAGTCAAAGAGGCCAGTACAGTGGGATGCAAAAAGTCTGAATACACCTAATTTCCCATACCCCCTGTATTTCCCAATTAGGACATCATTTATGTGATCACTTTCCATATAAAAAATCAATTTTAAAATTATTTAGAATTTTATATTTAATATTTTGTATATTATTCTTTCATTATAGCTAATTTATATAATATACTATTATTAGTTTATTGATATATTAAAAGCGGCCACATAAATAATGTTCTAATTGGGAAATACAGGGGGTGTGGGAAATTAGGTGTATTCAGACTTTTTGCATCCCACTGTATTCACCATAACTTCAAAATTCATCCCCTTCAGCTACTTGCGAGAGCTAAAGTCGCGGTCTTAAAAAGCGCGTATATTAAACACAGGTTCTACTTCCTCTTTCCATCTTCACCCTTCCAACTTCAACGCAAACCTCCAAATCTCAACAGACTCAATGAGCATCACTAAAATCACTCTGCCACCTCTTTTTCGCATTCAAAAAGATGGCATCTACGCCCTCGGCAGCTACGTCTAAGAAGGATGACACCAAACCTCCAACTCCTGATGGTACAATCGTGAAGGCGAAGGAAAGGAAGTATGCGCCAGTGTTCAGGTAAGAATATTCCTAGTTAATGACAGGACCTTGAAGATCCTAACCAATCCTATACAGTCCTGGTGATACTATTGTCACCTTCTTGATCGGTCCAGATCCCGAACCTAGCAAGTTCATCGTTCACAAAGTGTTTGCCTGTCATCATTCTCCAGTCCTCAACGCCGCATTCAATAGCACTATGATTGAGGGCCAGACCCAAACCTACCGCCTCGAAGACACTACGAATGAAGCATTTAGCCTATTCGTAGCCTGGCTCTATACCCAGAAGATCAACATAGAAGTCGCAGAAGATCAAACTTTCAAGGCTTCCGCCTTACCAATATTATGGGTTCTTGCTGAGAAACTCCTTATTCCAAGTCTGCAAAATCTCACTATCGACTCAATAGAGCAGTATAGGAAAGATAAGAAGGTTATTTTGGGACCATCGATAAAATACATATACAGCAATACAAGTGCTGGCAGTCCGCTCAGAAAGCTGCTCGTGGATCAATGCGCTTCTAGCGTTATAAGGACAGCATTTTCAGAGAACCCGCAATACTATCCGCAGGAAATGCTCATTGAATTGGCGGGGGTGATGCGAGGGATGATCACTGACAACAAACAGCCCCCAGCGATCAGAGATATGGCCCAATTCCATGTCAATGAAGATGATGAGTAGAGTGAGACGGACTTGCACCCTCGAGTATAATATGTCACTCAAGCAGGAACTTTGATGGGGCTGGCAGTAGAGCCCAAAATAGAGCGTATAAATGGCATAATACACCGGAAAACATCAAACACCACAGTTATGCAATACCTTACCAAATGTGATATGATCAAATAAACCGCAAAACTATGACAAGAGAACGTATATATAATGGCCTACCTATCGCTCTTCTAGCAACTTCATTCCCCATCCCAGGCCAGCTCGTATTCACCTCTCCAACTCGCCTCCTTCTCCGCAATAATCTCTCGCCTTGAACCTACTACCAATTCCCTCTTGCATCTCTAAGCCTTCACAACATGTCACCATTCCGCCACGGAATGAGAATTGCGCCCTCGTATTTCAACCGCACAAAGCCTCCCAATCCACTCCACCCAACACAATGGCCAGAAACTCACCATGGGAGGCCTGTCCGAAATCAGCACGGTATCCGCCATCCCAGCTGCCTCCAAACCTTACATCCCCAATGTGACTCTCCTGGAAACACCATCACTTATCGGACGAGAATTATGCCTCTAGATTTCAAGTAGGCCCTCTTCTCTTACCTCAGCATTTCCAATTTACGAAATCATAAAGTCTGACCAATACCCGCAGCGCAACCGACGAGATAGTCACCTGCTTGATCGGCAAGGAGGAGAAGAAGTTCGTAGTACACAAGGCGTTCGCGTGCTTCCACTCGCTAGTCTAGGAGGCCGCTTTTAGGAGTAAGTTTATCCTTCAATAAAACGCAAACTTATCGCCTCGACAATGTTGCACCGGCGGTCTTCGCACTACCCGTTAAATGGTTATACCGCGAGAGGCTGGAGGTTGGAAGCAAAGGCGATGGAGTCGAGGACTATTCTGCATAGGTACGGCTTTATGTCCTCGCAGAAAACTCCTCATCCCAAGCTCGCAGAATCAGATAGTGGAGGTTGTCGAAGCTCAGCGAGTAGCTTACAATTTGACTTACACCGGTAATATCGAATACATCTGACAAAACACTGCGTCTGATAGTCCAATTCGCCGACTCATCGTTAGCCAATGTGCCTGGCATCTCTCTCCTGCCAATTGGGCAAAGTTTCCGGACACCCTCCCCAAACAATTGCTTGTCGAGGTGGCTATGTACATTATTGAGATCAAGAAGGCCAATGGTAAATTTGCGCCACGGAATATGTCGCTCTATCATGTTCCAGTTCCTAGCCAATTTAAGGACGTCGTGGTTGTAAGTTTAACTGCTGTAATGGCTCCTAGCAAAAATGACCTCGCTGGGAATCGACTAAATCGCGTTGAATACGGTATTCGTGGACATAGAAATACAACAGGATAGCTGAGTTACATGGATCGAGCGTCACTTAGAAGTTTGTGCAGGCATTGATAGCATGAGAACTAGACTGCGAGTCTGAAAAGCCAATACTACAGCAGTTCTTGATTAGGCACACAGCAGAATGGAACAGATCACTTGAACACAGTATTTTCAGCATATTTGAATAATGTGATTGATTTAAGGCTAAATAACTGCAGATCAAACAGCACCAAAAGAAAAGGCGAAGGAATCCAGGTCCGGAATCCAGGTAGAAAAGTCGATCCCGTATCATTGTTTTCCTTGGCCTTGATGCTTTCATGTGAGTAGTGAGAGTCGCTTGGAACTGGGGAGGAAAGGGATCGGGAGGGTAGGAGGATACGTACCAGTATTCGATATCGGAGGATTCGGGGAGGGTGTTTGCTGCGGATGGTACGTACCTCGCTCATTCGAGAGATGCTTTGATGGGGAGGGAGGGGTATGAGGGAGGATGTCGAGTACGTACCTCACGCCATTTCAATCGCAAAGGAATACATGAAGCTGATTCAACCCTCACCAGCCTGATCAAAGAATTTTGAGACATGAGACGAAGAGAGTAGGATGCCTATGACGCGCCACTGCCAATCCTTCCGAAAACCATGCCATGATGCCTCCACGATATAGGACAGTAAACTCCACGCCAAAGCCATGCCCCCTGAATGCAAAGAATGACTAAACTCTATGGAAGGGCAATCTGCCTATCTACTTATGCAATGTGGTATCTACAACATCTCCTCATCTTCGGCCTGTGCTACCGTGACTCCGTCGTTATTGTGCTGAAACTGCTGCTCGAATGCGCCGTACCTATACTTAAATCAGTATGGGTTCATCACACATGTCTCAGGAGCTAAGGAGGCGACTAGCGCTAAAGACATCTCTCAAGAGCTCCCTTCCTAAACTATTGCGGAATCAAGGGTGGAAAATCACGTACTGGTTTTCCATAGCTTGTTGTCGCTGCTCAAGAAGGTGTTCCCAATCTCCGCCGACATTAGGGAATTTGTGAATATCCTCGACTGTTTTATAGACGGGATCTGTTGCGTGATTGTATGTCGGTCCCCCAACAGCTGTGCCGAAGTGAGAATAAATATCCTTTGAAGGCCCCGAACGTTCATACTCCCGCTGTGCTAAAATCTCATAGCCCGAGGCCATGTATGGTTCTACATTTCCTTGCCAGCGTCCATCACCGCCTTGGATTGGGGTCATAGGCATTGGTGTGGTCGAGCTTCCATCGCTCATGGTGTCCTCTGCGTCCATACCTTGATCAGCTCCTGATCGTGACATACGTTCCTCCATCATTTTCCGCTCGTAACGCTGCTTGGCCATAGCCTCCTCTTGTTGGAAGTTGGTTTGCGGCCAAAGATCTTGTGTGAGGGCGTGTCTGCCGTAGTTTGGAGGAGATATCCGCCAAAGTTCGATGAGTCGCATCTGCTGACTTGCATCTGCGGATTTGAAAAGGTCAATCTGCGAAGGGAAGAGGGAGCCAACATCAACGCCATGCCTAGAGAGAATAATCTCGGTAGTAAGTTGGTCTGTTTGAGGAGGCTCTGAAGCAGGTCGTGAGGGTTGCTGAGAAGCAAGGTGAGCGGAATGGTGATAATGCTGCGAGATCGAGTACACGATTGGGGTCTCTGGTTCCTGTTTTGGAGCAACGTATTGGTTGTTGAGGGAGAGGTTGCGAGAGAAGAGGGTTGCTAGATCATCCTGCGTCGCCATGACGTTGAAGTATCGAGGTCGTTCGGCGTTGCAACCCTATAAAGATCATTAGCTCTGTGAACATACCAAAGATGTAGGATACTTTGCTGCTTCAAATTTTACTTCTGAATATGGGGGAATCGAGAAATTCTTGTCCTGCCTATTGCAGAGCAAAGCGCGGGAAGATGGACGAGTCTGAAATGCAGGCAAAAACCCTATAGTCAGATTTGTGAATGTGCAAGGATACTCGAGAAAGAGCGGAGCAGACTTTGAGGACAAGATGCAAATGATTTTTTGCTTTGTATTGACTATGCTATGTACTTGAAGTAGAGGTAACGAAACCGGGAATCCAGGACTGAGGCAAAAGGCGACCGTGTGGGAATGGCAGGTCCGTCCAGGAGTAACAAAGGATAGCAAGATTTGTATTGAGGGTTTGGCCACGCTATGGTAAGGGCGCTCCTTTGTGAATGTTGATATGGGCAATAAAGAGAAAAAGGATAGAGAAAGAGCGGATTGGGCCAAGTAGAATATATATCAAAAGATACCCCTCTTTCTTGAAGGAAGCGATGACGGGACCCAACGCAGCAAATACTAGTACTAGTAAGCCACAAAATTTGAAACATAATTAGCTTAGCGTTTGATACCATCAACCATTCTCTTCCAATTATTCTTGAACACGAGGGCAATTTGACCCAATTTGGATTATCTGACATTTATTTTCTTGCTCACCGTCTGATGCTCGTAAAATCGTATGGCAAAGAGGTCATTCATCTAAATATCATCTAAATAAGGGCATCTGTTTGGAGATCATGAATACATAAAACGAAGCGCGAGATTGAAGAATCTGCAGACATGCATGGATCCCATGCAATGAGGAGGAAGTTTGGAACAGCTTAAGTCAGGGGTCAAAATACAGCCAGAAGCTGGAGGGAATGGAATTAATTTGATTTTGCACGTGACCTCGGAGCCAGCACCCATTCCATTCCATTTCGCGCTAATATTCAAACGCGGCTCCAGGTGCCTGGACGGGAGCTCTTCAACAGCAACAGAGCTTCGCAGACCTTCTCGAATCCATCCGAAGCCTTCACTATTGAATATCCGTCTATCGCCTCCACATATCAGACATCATGGTAAGCTTCAAAGAGCTCTTGAGATTCTATTCTCGAATTTTGAACCGCCAAAGCTGACCGCTCCAGACCTCGATAGGTACGGGCTATGATTTGACAAACTCCGTCTTCTCTCCAGATGGACGAAATTTTCAAGTCGAATATGCAGTTAAGGCAGTAGAGAATGGCGGGACGTCCATTGGTATTCGGTGTAAAGATGGTGTTGTGCTTGCAGTTGAGAAGGTCATAACCAGCAAGCTACTAAAGCCTGGAGCGAACAAGCGCATTGCAACAATCGATAGACATATGGGCGCAGTATGTGTTTGGAAACTGTTTGTGCTTGAGGCAGCTTGCTAACACAATATGCAGGTATCTTCAGGACTTGTTCCAGATGGCAGACATTTCATCTCCCGTGCACGCGATGAAGCAGCAAGCTGGCGTAAAGTCTATAAGACCCCCATCACTACTGCCGACCTTGCAAGCCGAATGGGTGGTTATCTCCAGGCCTACACACTTTACTCCTCTGTACGACCTTTCGGAATCACTGCAATTGTTGGAGGCTGGGATTCAGAGCTGGAATTGCCCGTCGATGGCCAAGTTGGTAGCGGGCCATCAATTGGTTCAGGAGGAAAAGTAGAGGGCAAGAAGTATGGCGGACCTGGTCTCTATATGATCGAGCCTAGTGGATTATATTGGGGATACTACGGCGCTGCTACCGGGAAGGGACGACAAACAGCGAAGGCCGAGTTGGAGAAGCTGGACTTGGCTGCTGGCAAATTAAGTCTTCTTGATGGTGTCAAGGAAGCCGCAAAGATTATCTACATCGCACACGCCGATAATAAGGACAAGGAGTTTGAGTTGGAGATGACATGGATCAGTAATCTCGAGGGACCAACTAAGGGAAGACATGAGGAGGTACCGAAAGAGATTCTCGAGGAGGCTGAGAAACTAGCAAAGAAGGCATTGGAGGGAGATGATGACGAAGAGGAAGCAAAGGATGATGATAAGCCCGCAGAAGGGGACAAGATGGAGGAATAGTCATCGTATGTATGAAAAACCCTGTACCAATACCAGCTTCATGAGTTTGCTCCTTTAAGGGCCCGAAGAAGGAAATGTCACAAAATTCTGAGGACATCACCATCTCCTGCCACACTCGTTGCACGCTCCCAAGTTGAGAGTCATCAAGCGTTCCAAGGTTTGTCAAAATTTGGTAAGATCACGTGGATGGAACCAAAGGCTCGAACGGAATGCTGATGTCCAATCCCAATTTCATTTTCATTTGAGTTCAAGTTGCTGATCTTTGGGACCGACCTTCTTGAACCTCTGATTGAAAGTTATGGTGTTCCCTTTGCTTTTTTTTTGAACTGAAGCATGAGACATAAAAGTGAGTGTTAGACTCCTCGTCTCTGATTTTTCCTCACCATAATTTTTAACACTTCCCATCAAATTCCACATCATACACCTCCGAACGCTTTTAGATCTTAATCACCCTACTATCCGATCCAATATCAGACCTAAAGGTGTAGTTATATCAAACCTTGAGGGCGAGATGAGCAGATACAGATATACCCCGCTCCCGCTGGTCCCACGTTGTACCCAAAAGCCTCAAACAACTGAGTCGATCAAATCCGACCTGCAAGTTGACGGACGACTCGAACCTACAACATCAAGTAAGACTTTCAACCCTTGCCCACTTCTGAAACATCGTACTAATCTTCAGCAGGGCAACACAAGGGGACATCCTGTGAAAATACCGAGTTTAAGCCCTTTACCCTCGAGAAAAAAGTTTTAGACGCCCATGAGGCTTCTTATTCGTTGACCGAGACAGACGGGGCGAAGGAAAGCAGCGGGCAACAAAGCGAGAGCTAGTAGGAGGCGGAGTGCATGGCTGCTCGGAATGCAACGCACTCTTCAAGCATTGGCACATCAAACCGTTGGAATTAAGCCCAACAATGCCGAGACGTATATTTTCATCTTGGTGGGCTTGACAGACAAGCTCCCAAAGACAGATGAGATTTATATATAAAGCATCTCCATTCCTTTGACCGAGCAAGAGCTAGAAAGAAAGCCCCGTCTTTTTCCCACGACTATCGGAATAACTCTTGGGAGGAATTAGAGTGTCTCCTCCCAAGGACTGCCGATTCGGCTACGGACCTCAGGCGAGACTAGTGGTTTTTATATTGAACCACACTGAACGGAATTTTGTAAAGTACTTTTTATCAATCGTCCAAGAATTCACTGCCATGTGAGTACATTAGACACTTATTTAGTAATGAAGTTCGCTTCGTATAAAGGTTCGACTTCTCTTTCTTCTCCTTCTCCAACCCAACTACAACTTCGTCGAAACCTTTCCTGTAATTTCCACTTCTCCAATCCGTCGAAGACAGTGTACAAAGTAGTGGAAACTGCGCTCTAGATACACACTCCCTTTCTTCTCGTCCTTATTCTTGTATGTCTTTCACTAGTCTATTCGACTTTGAACAATGGCAGACTACTTCATACAGCCTTGCCCATCTGGGTTGCCTCCCACCCCGCCTCTGACCCCTGAGCCATTGCCCGTTGGCGGGTTGTCAGAAGACACTATCTCGATCTGTTCTGTTGGTAATACCCCGTTAAGCATATCTACAAGTTCGACAAGCAAGCCTAAGTCGAGCTTCTTGTCGATGATAAAATGGAAGACTACCGAAGTTGTCGAAACCCCATATGAACCGACCATCGCTGAGCTCTTGGGTATTGTCCCTATTGAACCGCTACCAATCAAGCTCAATAGTACTGCAATCCCAGAATCGGAAAATACGGAGCCAACAATCGAGCTAGCTGCTACCATCTGTACTGATTCGCAAAGCATTGAGACGGCACCTACAGAACTCACAACCGTTGAAAGCTCCTCTTTCATACGTACCAAGGAAACGATTTCAAATCAAGCGAACACCACCAGCGTCACCGTACGCAACACCGAACTGACATCTTCGCGTCTCTCGAAATCCGCAACTTCTTCCTTGCAAAGCCTCGATCTTGAGAAACCCACGAGCGTACCTATCAAAGCACTCAAGTCGAGTAGATCGAAGGAGTCGAGAAAGCTGTGGAACAAGTTTAGGAAAGCAAACAAAGCCACAAGACTAGTATCGCCTTCGCAAGGAGCTTTTGCAGCATTGACGCTTGCGACCCTGAACGCCACCTCCATCTTATCTCTCGGTAGCGAGACAGGTGCAATCATGTTGCTTCCAGAGGAATTGAAGGAGTTTCTGGAGAAGACAAAAATTCCTCCCTTTTCAGCCTTTATCCTTGGTACTCGGAGACCTCAGGTAATCTTTCATTTCACCCGCCATGCTCAAGTAAGTTTTACTGCGCTGCCCGATCTTTGCCAATCCAAATACTAATCTAAAAACCAGGCAATGCATAACCTCAGAACACTCTCCACCCGCGATGCCGTCTCTATTCACAATCCAGCTCTCACTCGCAAAGGCATAAAGGAATGCGCTTTCCTCCGGCAACACTTCCCATATTACAAAGAGATCACTCATATTCTGGTTTCTCCGCTTCGTCGTACCATTGAGACGCTTCTACTCTCGTTCAAGCCGTTGCTTCAGGATCCATACAAACACACTGCGATAGCTTGGCCAATGCTGAGAGAGTGTGGAGAGGCGCCTTGCAACTGGGGAGATTCTAAGCCATTTATGGAGAATCTCTTGAAGGATGTCCGCATAGATTTGAGTTTGTTGAAGGAAGAATGGGAGTTTGAGAGATTAGATTTTGATGATGGAGATGCGAGGGCAAAATATGTAGGTTTTCCCTCTGGGGCTCCTTCTCCCCCCTGCTCGACTCCCAAGACAGGGTCTCTGATTCTTTTCTCGAGACATACTGACTTTGGTATTTAAAGACCCTAGGCATGCTTCACGAATTTGGCGAGGCTGTTATAGATGGCAAAGAATGGAACGGAATCGACTTCGGTGCTGCAGAGCGTAAACTTCCCCCCGGAAAGGACATACATGTATTGGTTGTGTCTCATGGCAATATACT
>Ga0182030_10005496_pt1 | contig 26873 bp, 24 predicted proteins | sample 812S3MmetaG_FD_121299 | JGI IMG/M metagenome (GOLD analysis project Ga0182030, IMG submission 121299) | Permafrost microbial communities from Stordalen Mire, Sweden - 812S3M metaG (Illumina Assembly) | ecosystem: Environmental > Terrestrial > Soil > Wetlands > Permafrost | place: Sweden...
CATAGACGGCTCTACCATAAAACCCTCAGAAAAATCCTACAGGGCCACAAAAAACGGGGGAAAGGCTAAAATTAAAAACTGTTAAAATGGCCCCCCCCCCCCCTTTCTATAGTAGTTGACCACCCCTCTGAAGTCGGTCACTTTAATAACTCAATCAAATAGGTATTAATAAAATTTGAATTTTTTTTAAATAATGAATTATTTACATTAAAAATCTTCTATATTTAATATTATATTATAAAACCAAAATAATTAAGTAAGTAATTTACAAATACTAATTTTTTTAAATTTATTAAATTTTAATATATTTTTAACATATTTTCTAAATATTATATAAAAATATGTATTTTTGATTTTAGCTTATTTTATTGTTTTTTTGTGGACTTATAATTGTTACTTTTTAAAATGGCCGACTTCAGGAGGTGATCGACTACTATAGGGGGGAACTTATGACTGTCAATTCTAGCTTTACTCAATAATGAAGTGATCGAAAGTAGAAATGAGGCCTGGAATAGGAGCAATATACAATTGAGCTCGAGCTCCAACCTCACAGGACTTACTCCGACCAATTTTTGCAATAATATTGTTATTTCGGGTACAATCTCATAAGATACTCACCAGAGCCGTCATTAGTCTTTGAAGGGAGGGACTGGGGAGGGGGCAACATGTGCTTTTCCCCGCTGATGAGCGAATAGCAAATCAATGTACCCGTCACAAAATACTGCTGTTGGATTCGATTCTCCCCGAGCAACCTTTTCGGCAAAATACTACTTATCCGCTCCACGTGCCTGACTACGAGAATTCGCGATCACTCAAGCCGGGAATCATTTTGATCTCTTTCTATATTATATTTTTCAAATCTTAACCGTTATAAGACAACGACAACTCTTATTTTCCCTCGTAACAACTCATATGCACCCACCAGTTCATAGGTTGTTGATCTGAGATTCAATGAGTGAAATTATCCTAGAAGAGATTTCGACCTCGCTGGGTCTAAACCCTGCAGACGTCAACTTACAAGCCAGTTTCGTACAATTGGGCGGTCACTCTCTCTCAGCGGCCTTACTTGCTGCCGCCTGCAAAAAACGTGGGTTTGACACACCCGTAGCCTCGATCTTAACCGAGGCATCTATTGATAGCTTGATACGAGTTGCACAACCAAACAATATCTCTAAGCCTAGAAAGACTATAGGTTTGGAGGAATCGACCCAAATATCACCTGGATTCATCTCCGATGAAGATTATGTCACGCCACTGATGACTTCTTCAACAACTTCAACATCCATGCTGTGGTCAAAGGAAGAGAGACAAGATGGAAAACACACGGCCGAATTCCCGCTAAAGCAAGAAAGCCCACATATCGAATCGAATGACGTTTCTGGGATATCCGAACTCATATTGCCAAATTGGCGACAACATCTAGAGTCTTTAACCATCCGGCTACCTGAAAAGACAGCAGGCATAGTTAATGACGGCCCAGACACCGTGAGCCTCCTGAATAAAGAAAAGTTCGGCTTATCAGATTTGGCCTCGTCAATTCCCTTGCCCTCCGCACAGACTCCATCCACAAATTCTCTGGAAAGTCCAACTGGGATGTTCAAACTCAATCCAAGCCCAGGCTCCAATATGACAAATGCGAATTGGTTGACTGAAATGCAACTCTCATTGCTCCAAGGCAGTCTCAACGACCCGAGGACGAATTTTATATATTACAATGAGACGTACCCCACTGAAAGCGTTCCACGGATGAAGAAAGCGTGGTTCCAGATCGTCTCGTCAGAGCCAATTTTCCAAATTCAAGAATATCACACAGGGGCAGATGGAGTTGACAACTACATAGTTATCCGTGATACGAGTTCGACATCTATAGAATTGAACTGGAAAGAAATGGAAGCCCAAGATGAGGTAACGTATCAAGAATCAAAAGAGAATTGCGAGAATCTTTTTGATGTCCAGTCTGAGATGGACCTCAATCATCTCCATCTCGAGGTTCAGTTTCGAGTCATCACGTGGAGGGGAATTAAGAATGGTAAGAACAGCAATCAGAGCACCATTATCTGGAGAATCCACCATGCTTTAATTGATGGCTTCTCGGCATCTCTCGTCTTCCGAAAACTGCGTGCTGCGAAACAAGGTGTGATGCCTACAACGGGGCCACCTTTCAGCGCCTTAGCTGGTGAACTTTGCATATTGCAGACTTCTAACGCGCAAGCTGGTAATCAGTACTGGCAAGAGCATCAAGCATCTCTAGCTTCCGGAACGAAAGATCTTCTTCTCCCATCGCCAGATCCGTTAGAGACAGGACGGCTACAGAGAAGGTGTGCCGAAGTAACCACCACCCTTCACACTTCTCCGGCCGATCTATTTGCTTACGCCCAGACAATGGGTGTCACTCCGGCATCAATACTTTATGCAGCGTGGGCGTTGGTCCTGAGCAATTACACCGATAGCGACGCGACGGTTGTGGGCGCTGTGATGTCTGGTCGCAATCTGAGCTTGCCTTATGTCGATTCCGTAATTGGTCCCTTGATCAACACATTGCCTTTCTTCATTCAAATAGACAGGACGAAAACGGCGCGTGAGCTAATGCGTGAGACATTTGTTCGGTTGGTGCGACTTGCGACGTACCAATGGACGACACCGGTTAATGGATTCACGAGGGATTTTGCATCAGCGTTGGCGATTCAATTTGAGATGCCCATGACCAAGGCAGATGACGAAGATCTCCTAGAATCGCCTTCTAGTTGGGTTGAGACGGATATACCCTTGAGTCTCATGGTTGAGGCCGAAGGGACCATTCGAATTGCATATCAAGTGTCGCGATACTTCTCCTCTGATGTAGAACGGCTGGCGAGCAGCCTGGGTGACGCAGTTCAGTCTCTTCTTCGACCCGAGTCCACAGTACAATGCTGCTTAGACTCATTACTGACTTGTGATGACCAACGAATGCTGCAGACATACGGCAACTGTCGCTCGGGCCTGACAACACATTCTATTGTGAAAGACGATCTGGTCACCTTATTTGAGCGGGCAGTGACTGAAACTCCAAATGGTATTGCTCTTGAAAAAGGAGGCGTACGCATGACATATAGAGAGTTAGACGTTCTGGCTGATCTCATGGCCGAGGAACTTCGGATTGAATCACAGCAAGTTGTTTGTCTACACGCAGACAAAAGTATCAACTGGATAGTTGGCATATGGGCAATTCTTAAAGCAGGGGGTGTGTACTGTGCACTTGATCCCAGCCTTCCTGCCGATCTGCGCGACCAAGTATACGTATCCGGAGGCGCAAAGCTGTTCCTCAGTCCCTCAACTGCGGCACTCGCTTCCAAACCACGTTCTGCAGTTGGTACCTTTGATATAGAGCAATTCATCACAGATATCAAGGAAGTAGAAATACCTCAACAGCACCGGAAACGGCCTCGGCCGTCGCGATTAGCTTACCTCTGCTTCACATCGGGATCAACTGGTAAGCCGAAAGGTGTTATGTGCAGCCATGAAGGTCTAGTGGCTTTCCAGCGTGATCTGGAAGTGCGACTTTTCGCACAGCCAGGTCGACGAATCTCCCAGTTCATGTCGGTAGCTTTCGACGGAAGCATCCACGAAATATTCTCAGCGCTCTGCTATGGAGCAACACTCGTCCTATCTTGCAGTGGGGATCCTTTCGAGCCCGTCCGCACAGTTGATTCGGCTATCCTGACACCTTCGATTGCTGCTGTTCTTGATCCAGCTAGCTTCCCGACGTTGAGCGCCGTAAGTATTATCATCTCGTGACATCAAATTAGCTTACTTACAATCGCTGGTAGGTATACCTAGTTGGAGAGCGCGTACCACAAGCCGTAGCAGACCGATGGGGCGCAGCTACAGCTCTGTATAACATGTATGGGCCGACGGAAGGAACCGGTGGAGCGACAATCACACGATTATTGCCAGGACGGCCGGTCACTATCGGTAGACCAAACCCAAGCTCACGTATCTATATTCTCGATTCACATCAGTTTCGGGTTCCTCCGGGGGTTGTGGGTGAGATCTATCTCGCTGGCGTGCAGATTGCCCGCGGATATATTGGTCGGCCAGATGAGACAGCGGCACGCTTTCTACCGGACACTATTAGTGCAGGTTTGGAAGAGCAGATGTATCGAACGGGAGACCGCGGATACTGGAATTGCGATGGGGATATCGTCTTCTTGGGTCGCAACGATCGACAAGTTAAGCTTCGAGGGTTTCGTATCGACCTTGAAGATCTCGAGATACGCATGCACGCAGCATTTGCATCGACAAAAGCTGTGGCCGTGGCTGTGAGTCGTAATAGCGACGGTACACAGGGAGATAGCCTAGTGGCATTGGTTCGTCCAGCCACTGTCGACATCACTGGCTTCCGTAAATCCATTGCTCGTGCTGTGCCTGTGCATGCCATGCCCCGATATATCTTCCCAGTTGATGACTTCCCAGTAACGAAGGTCGGTAAATTGGATTATGCAGCAATTGCAACGTATGGAAGATTGCACACGGCACAATCCGCTGGCGCCGGCTCTCCCACTCTTACCAAGTTGCGTGGTCTCACGGAGCGCCAGTTGGAGGTGGCTTGGCGTATGGTTCTAGGACTGCCAGAGCATCATGATATATCCGAGGACATTTCGAATGGACTCGTATCTATTGATGCGGCTTCAAGTTTCATTGCTCTCGGGGGACACTCCCTCACGCAATTACGGCTCGCAAATCAGTTGACTCGGATCTTCAACACCAGGGTGCCAGTACGAGTGGTGATTGAATGTGATAACTTGCGCACAATGGCAATTGCAATCGATCGGTTAAAAGAGCGCAGTGAGCAGCAACTAGAAAAAGTAGAAGCTGAGCGTTGCCTGGGTGAAAATGAACTATCTCCCATTGAGCTGGAGTGGTGGCAAAAATATGACCTAGATGCCAGTAGTTCGGCATTCAATGTGAGTATGGCGGGTACCTTCAAACCAGAAGCAGTCGACCGCATGCGCCTCATCGCAGCTTGGAATATTGTTCTGGCTGAGCACCGCATTCTGCGTTGCAGATATGTCTCCCACAAGCGCAAAGTAACCCGTGTGTATGCACCCAACCCACCTCAAGTCCAGCGTGTGCATGAGATAGACATCTGGTCAGAAATCAACCGACCTTTCCAGCTCACTGATGGGCCGCCTGTGCGGGTCTTTGTGACAGATTCGCAGATGGTTATCACACTGAGTCATATCGTCTGTGACTTGACCACAATGAATCTGTTGCTAGGCCAAGTGAGCGCACTCTACCAAGGGAATCCTATGCCAGTAATTCAGACATACATGGATTGTACCTCTTGGTGTAAAAAAGCTCCGCCTTGCTATCTTGATCACTGGGATACGGTCTTCCCAGATGCCCGACTGAAAGAGTCATGCCGCCCATCACCAAAGTCTCGGAGCAGATACGGAGGTAAATCACTAATATTCTCCGTGAAAACACCCATATGGCATCGCATGCAACAATTTACTACTGCGCGTAATATAACATATCAACAATTGTCTCTCGCTGCAGTCGCACTAGCTCTATCATTTACCAATGATGAGGTGGACATTACACTGGGTCTACCTTATATCAATCGCAACTCAGAAGCCGACATCGAGACAGTCGGGCTCTTCCTAGAGCCACTGCCTGTACGTATCAAGTATGAATCTAGCGCGGAGAGCGAGAGAACGGCTGGAGCCTCGTATTTAGATGTCGTGCAAAAGGCCAGTCGCGAAGCCCTGGGGTTCGCTGTGCCGTGGCTCCAATTACTCCATCACCTTGGGATCACCCCTGATTATCCAAATCATCCACTTTTCGAAACTATGGTCACGTTTCACGACGAGACCAACGCCCCGGCGGCAGCTGTCTCTGCGGGGATTCCAGGAATCGAGCCGCGCGTGCTATGGACGGAGGGTGCGAAGTTCCAGCTGATGTGCGAGTTCACGGCCCTGAGCACTAATCGATTGCTGCTTCGTCTTGAGCATGATACTGATTGCTTTTGCGAGGCCGAGATATGGCGCGTTGAAAATTGTATTGACATAGCTTTGGGCGGTCTTGTAGAAGGGCAATCATTTGAACAAATCCTGAGAAGATTGAGAGGCGAGGTTGGAGGAGAGCCTAGCCCAGAGCGGTTAGAGCGGGATTTGTTTGCCAAGGAGGTGTCCGTCTTGCGCTGAATATATACAGTATCTATCTATCTACTAATGTAATAGCAAGTAAGGTGAGAGATAAAGATATGAATTGAAACTTGAATCATATTCATTAACTCCGCTGTACCTACTGATGACAATAAGTCATTTCTTCCCCAAATCTGGAGCGTTAGTTTTGTACAGGAAAATTAAGACAATCCGCATTCTCCTCTTCCCCATTTTACTTGTCTTCTTCTCTATCCCTCTTGGCTTTTTCTTCTTAGTTTCTGTTGTATCCATCTTGTTTAGTTTTGATCTCTTGTTTTTAACACTCGATATACTTCGCTACAGGATGACAGATTTTCCTTATATACTTTTCACCAGCGTTCTCAAACGTCCAGTCTTCACTCCGTCCAGTCTCAGTCTGTCTACGCCTCACCTTATTTTGATACTCAAATAAATTACTATACCTCATCTTGTTTTTATAGAGTTTTCAATTAGTCTTTTTTTGACTAGATCAAGACTATGTTCGCAAAACGGGAAAAAAGATTCTAGTACTAATAGTATACTAGAAGTACTAGAATTGAATAATCTCATATCTATTCTCCTAGGATTAGAAAATAAGCCTAGTTTCTAAAAGTACTTCTAGAATATTTCTGTTTACTAGAACTACTAGTAAAGTTTAGTAAGGTATACTAAGCTCTGTTCTCTTCTAATTAGTTATAATTTTTAGTATATATATAGACCAGAATACTAAAAATTCATTTAAGTACCTAGATCATAGCTATAGATTATAACTATAGATTATAACTATATATAATATATATATAGTAATATATAAATACCTATATATAGAAATTGTCTAATTTGGCTATATTTTTAATTTTTATAATTATAGTATAGATATTTATTATATAGTAGTATATTTAAGTACTAGAAATTGTCTATATAATATATACATACAACTCTTTATTTAAAATACAGCTCTTTACTAGTACAGCTTAAAATGCAGTTTAATAGCTTAATCCAAGCCAATACTAAAAATAACTAGAATCTAAATATACTAAAAAAAAATTTAAAATATGTTATAATTTTTTTAAAAAAAAAATTCTAAAATTACTAAAATTATTCTATTAGTACTAGAATATATAAATTAGTCTAAAAAATCTCTAAAAGTACTAGTAGTATACTAGAAGTACTTCTAAAAAAGAAGTCTTTTTGTAGTAATTTCTCGTTTTGTGGACGTAAAAAAAGCCCAAAAATTTTTTTTTTTTAAATTTAGATCAAGTTCCTAAGTTCTTCTCTATAGTAATTAACTATCTTCTAAAGTAAACTATCTTTTATATCAAAAAAAATTAATATTCATATTTTATAATTTTATAAATAATTAATAATCTTAATTTAAAATTAAAATTATATAAAATTTATATAATATCTAGTTTATATATAAAATTTGTTAATATTCTATATTATAAAAAAAGCAATTAAAAATCAAAAATCGAATTTTTTTTAATTTGTATTATTAAAAGATAATCCAATTTAAATGTAATTTATAAAAAGAAAAATATAAATTTATTTTTTATTTTTTTAATTAGTTTAGATATAGTAATAACTTCAAAATTATTTATTGAAAAAGTAGTAAAAATATTAGTAAGTTATACCTTATCTTATTTTAATGGAATCTTTTAATTGTTGCTTATATATTAAATCGGAAGTGAAATCCATCTCATCAAATCGGCTTCACGTCATAATTCCAGCGCTCAGACTAAATTTCAGATCATGCCTTATAGCCAGGTGTACACTGAAGATCATGTGCGATGCCAATTCCGGCCAGTGTGCCCATCTGCAATGCAAAGGTCACCCCTTTTGCTTTGCTTGCACAATCACCCGCAGAAAAGACCCCTTTCATACTCGTCTGCTGGAAAGGTGGGTTTGCTTTAATGTCTCCATCATCCGTCAATTCGAGCGCTAGTTGCCGTGCAAATGGCCCATTGATTTCCGTCTTGGGTTTATGCACCAGGAATGCCTCCGTAACAGTCTTCCGGTCGCCAAACGTGATCATGACGTTCTTCCCATTTTCCCCCATCGAGAGCTCCTCCACAATACGATTATCGGTCAAAATAGATGGCGTGTCTATTGTGGCCTTTTTTATCTCGTCTGCCAGCTCCCGGGAACCATTAGTATAGATCGTCACCTTGTCAGTCATCTGCCTAGCACTGCGAGCAAGTGCAACTGCTGGGAAGGATGCGCCGAGCTCCCCAATTGCCAAGACACCGGAAGATGGTGAGCCACGATCCTCGTAGCCGTGGCAGAATAAGCAGTGATAACTTAAGAATGGTTAGTGGAAATTTCTGATGTGAAGGCAGAAAAGATGCTACCTACATTCCCCTCCCCCAACAATTTCCATATCCCTTAATATCAGGCGCCAAATCCCTCACACCGGTAGCAAGCAGAATACGACTCCCTTGCCAAGATCTCCCGTCCCTAGCTGTGGCTGTAAACACTTCATTGGCCCCCTTCTCGACCCGTTCGATTGGTGTGTCGACAAAGGATATAGTGCCATATCTCTTGAGGATTTCCGTTCGAGTAGCTGATCGAAACTCCCGCGGATCTTTGTGATCCCATGTCGCTACTGTATGCATATGATTCGATAATTCGTTGCGATATACGTTGGAGTCAAAGACAACGGCTGTGTGTAGCTGGCGGGCGAGAGTCAAAGCTGCTGACAAGCCTGCTGGGCCTGCGCCGATGATCAAGACATCAAGAGAGTTGGGTCCCATCTTAGACGAAAATGGATCAGGCAATTGAATAATTGCTGAATTGAATACTTGTCTTGTCGAGAAATAGGCTAGAGACAGAAGGAGAAGCAAGGGTAAGCGGTTCATGTACTACCCACGAGTGTTTGGATGAAGAGTCCCAAGAAGTAATTCTTCTCTTTCGAGTAGGTGAGCATGGGCGGGGCTTTCCTGAAGACGTTATTCATCCTCGAAATTACCCGGGTGAAACAGCATCGGCAACCGAAACCACGCATATACGAAAGTTCCAAGAAGACATACATCAAACACTGATCTTAGGCTTTGATCTAGCATTTTGACTTACTATAGATCTATCATAGATTCGAAAGATCACCATTGTTTGACAAAGCATTTGTACGCCATTAAGAACGTTAAATCGAGCGTAGTTGAAGGTTCTCGGGTACCGGGAACTGAAGGATTCGAAACTCAAGGTACTGTGGTATTTCTAAATTCTAATTGGACCATCACAAATTCGAATTCAGCTCCTCGAGACTTTGGCAACATCTTTGTATCACAAGATTGTCAAAAAATAAAAAATAAAAAATAAAAAATAAATTCGAACAAGACATAACAATCAAATTTACAAAATCTTGAAAGAAAATAGCAAGACCAAGTCAAAGTCAATAGTAAAGTACGCCAAAATTTGATCATAACTCACTCATACACAGATATATAGCTTTTTATCGACGAGTAATGACCAACCATAGTAATAAATCCGCCGCTGAGTAAGTGGAAAACGTGACATGCAAAGCACGTGATACTTGCAGCAGCGAGCTAGGGGTGCCCTGAACTACGAATACTCTCGCACTAAAGCACCTCTTCGCTCCTTAGAATATTGTCTCACTTCATTTTAATGCTCGGGAACTTACGATACGTGACAGGATCTATCGAGCATTTTGCCATTAGGTTTCCACCTCTTATATCCTGAATACATTCAATAGCACTCGATTTTTCAAAAAGTCACTAATAATAAGACTGAACTTTTTTTTCCTGCTATTAAGCTATTTGGATATCGTCTAAATAAAGTAACCCTCTATGAAGAGGTCACATAGGTCTCTATGTGCTTTTCTAGATCGTCCTTACATATAGGTAGTGCTCCTAATCCTGGAGATTGAGAGTTATAACTATCTTGAGACCCAATTTCCAAAGAACCGAAAGTACCGAAAATGTCACTGGTGTCCATCTCTCCAACACCGGGCGCGGGAAATATCTTAGTAATCAAATAATAAGCAGCAAATGCTGATAAAAATGAATAAGGAACGTTCAAGTCGTAGAAATGCTCGACTCCTTTATTGAGAGCAAAATTTGCTGAGGGATTTACAGTCTGCGCCAACCCAGGTATCAGAGGAGCCCAACCTAACACCCAAGCAGCAATAGTGCGTAGATTGAATCCATGGAAATAGTAATAAATTCCATTTGGTCTCGGGTGGTAGAGGTCTGATAGTTTGAGGTTTTTTTGGCGAACAATAAAATAGTCGCAGATTTGAATTGCGCATATGGGGCTAAAGAATATAGTGAAGCCATTGAGAACAGCGAGAAAGGTATCCGCCGTGGCGAGTAGTTGCCAAGGACATAGCGCCATCGAGATGATAAGTCCAATATATGCACCTCGACGGATGTCTACATATTTCGGGAAGAGCCCAGCTAAGTCCATGCCAATGGCATATCCTTGGCAGAGTTAGCATAGCAATACTTTCGTCTCACAGATAAACCTACCTGACTCTACAGTATTCAAACTAAGTAAATTTATCATCAGGCCCAATGCAGCAAAGAATGCGGCTGCACGAGTTCCAGGCGAGTAATTTCTTTCTAGCCAGCCAAGAATAATCATGGGGGGAATCCAAGCCGGCTCTCCGTAAAGCTTTTGGGTCGCTGAAGCCGCCAGACACCCGAACAGTGGCATAATGCTACCGAATGCAATGAAGCAAATCCACTGGCCTATTACTTGGTCTCCGGGTCTTCTAGCAAACCGAGAGAAGTCTGATTGACTCACTATCGACCGTCAGAAAGAGCCTAAGAAAATGATTGGCGATAACTTACACAACGGAGGTAATAAACTTGCAATTGATGATGAGAATCCTTTCACGACGATCCAGCCAAGTGTAGCTGGATCGAAGCTTGCATTTGGCATGGACAGGTAAGATCCTGCTCCGTGAGCAGCAACAAGTGACCATATCAAGATCGAGATCAGAGTGGCCAGTGAAATTGCATTAAAAGTCGTGAAGAGCAGGAATGACTTCTCTGGTCTGACAGCAAGGATTGGAGCATTCAACACGCAGTATACAATCCAACCCGTTATTTGACCAGTTGTAACATGTTGTGACGCAGGTATGTTGTTTGGTAAATTATAAAACCCTGAAGAGATGGCTTCCAGAATTGCGGTGACACATAGTCCACCATACCATGTATTGAAAGAAAACGCAAAAAGTCCCAGAAACGAACGGAGCACAACAGGAAGAAATGACCCTTTAACACCCCAAATGAGCCTGGAGAATACCGGGAAACCAATATGCCATTCACCACCAGGGGTACCATTCAGTACTGCTAGCCCCGCATGGACAACTCTGCTCGCAATGATGAGAATCATGGCTTGCCAGACAGAAAGTCCCAAATTAATCAAGGATGCACCAAATTGCCAGTTCGTGAGACTGAACATGAACACAGACCACCAACTAATATACGTCCATTTCCCCCAAGTTCGCCTATGTGGAGGAAGCGGACGAATATCATCATTTATCCACGATGATGTCGATTCATACGTTGACGAGACCTTAAGAGTCCAGAGCGATTTGGGACCGATAACACGTTTCAAATATTGGAACATCGTTCTACTTTCAGAATTCAACGTATGAAAGGAATTCTGAAGTTTTGGAATTGAAAGATAATAAAAGAGCTCCGCTACTTTGATGAGAGGCTTCACGGTGAAGTATGTTACATGTTGATATCTAGCAACATCTCGGGCACTTTCCCTTCAGTGACTGTTCCGCGTAGGTTTCCGAGATATTCATGAGAGGAAAGAGTCGGAAGATTTCGATAACGGGGCTCTTGTGGTCTCTCTTTTTGACTTAATCGTAACACTTTAACTTCTTTAACTCGGAAAAAGGTGCTTTAAACGTAAAGTAATACGTGATTTTCTGTGGTTATCTTCAATGACGTATCTCGGGACGTTTTAGTTGCCCTTCGTGGAATTTTAGACAAGTAATTGTATCATGGGTATTCCTCTTTCCTCAATTACGACTATTGTGTGTTTATCTTGGACATGACTTATGGAAAGATGTGTGAAGCTCATATGTATTTCATTTGTTCAAATTCTGTCACCAGCGAATCTAACATTTGTTTCCCTTCCTCTTCTACATCCAATTGACTCGAGGCCTCACAGCCCAAGCCTCTACGAAGAACAAGAAAACCCATGTATCGAAGGACTCTCACTAGCAAGCTGAGCTGAAATTCCCGCTGCACAGAAAGCACCCATATTGACACCTGAAACAACGACCTTGAATGCGGAGGCGCAGTCACCGACAGCGAAAATGCCCGGAACACTTGTCTCGTTAAAAAGACCACTCACTTTGATGAAACCTGGATTTATGATTCCTGAATTATCAATTTCCAAAGCGAGATCCTGGTGCAATTGGCCCGGCAGTTCTGGAATGGGTCTATGGACGATGTAATTGACAATCGTCTTCTCGCCATCCTCAAACTCTATGATAACGTCCGATCTACTTCTGCCCTTGATAAGCTGCTTAATAGCCCGGGTGTCAATTGTGTAGAGGCCTTGAGGCCACCTTGAGAGTGCGGCGCCCACTTTGGCCGCAAGATCATCGTTCCCATGGGTGAAGATGGTAACTTGTTTAGCCAAAGATTTGGCTTCTAGGGCTAAGTGCTGCGCTTTGAATATGGAAGCATCCCCTTCGACAGCGAGAACACCAGCCATATCGCAGCCCGCGACTTCATATCCGCGATGAACTTGACAATGGAAGCTGTTTTTGGTGTCAGTACATGGAATTGTCTTGAGATGACTTGGTAGTACACTTACATCCCCTTAATCCAGCACTCCTCGTAGCCAGTAATTGCTGGGAACTTTTCTACGTTACCAAAAGCGAGAACGACCTTTCTTCCAAGCCAAGACCGGTCTTGGGAGTCCGTTATCTTAAATAGGCCTTCGTTCTCACCGTCTGCCACTTTCTGGATATTCTCGGCTGTTGCATTGACAAAGGTGTTTGAATCGTATCTATCAAGTAGATCGCTACGAGCGTCTCCTATGTAGGATAGTAGGCTTTGGTGATCGTATGCGGGGACCATGTGGTAATTCTTGGACTTTCTGTAACGATACACACCAGAATCGAAAATGACTGTCTTCCACAAAAGTCGCGACAAGACAGCCGCGCAGGAGAGACCTGCCGGTCCGGCTCCAACAATCAGAACATCCGTGATATCTGGTTGTAAAACTCCCATTGTAAATGCAAGAACTTCAGATAATGATGCTTAGTCAGATAAGTCTATTTGTTGAAGACGGAGACATCAAAAAATGATTAAGTGTTCGTTCACTCAAATCGGACGCACAAATATCCACGGTTGCAGGTCACGAAAATCCCTGAGCATTATAGTAGGTGTTAAAACTCGCCGACGGTAACATTAAATCTCGACGAGCTCTACTCTTGTTGTGCATGTGCTTTCGGGTCCCATTCCCTGAAAGCTGATAACGGTTTCCGATAACACGCTAAGGGGAACATACGAGTATCTCAAGGCATTGAACAAGAACGATTTTCACAGACATGCTATTTATCTCCTTAAGAAAAACACCGCGGCTACCAGCCCTGCACTCATCTCTTTGCTCCTGCATTGGAACGAAGTTGACCTATCAAGATAGCAAGACGGTTCATCGTCTTGACAATGAGATCGTCGCATGCTATAAGACGAGGGTTTGCATGCCATTTGTAATCTTGTAGCTGGTCATCCACCATCCCTTTGACCTCCTCTAGTCCTGAATCTAGATGGAGTAGGCAATCGCCCAGCAGCTGCTCTGCCAATACACGAGCCTCTGACTTCTCTAATGTAAGATCCCCTAATATCATCTCGCTAGGCACGCAGGAGCGGGAGGCGGAAGGCACCGTTAGAGGGCCCAAACTAGCCTGCTCTGTTTTCGATAGAGAGATAACCGAAAGGGTATGGTGTGAAGGTGTTCGACTTGCAATAGACGTTGCACCGTGGCCGGCTACCTGCGCCGATTCTTCGGATTTAGTGAGAGAGTAGCAGGAGAGGGCGGCTTCGTAGAAGTTTAGAAGACTTGCGGCAATTTGGGTGAGAATGGGGGTGGTGTGCTCGTCGTTGCGGCATTGTTCGCAGCCTATGGTAATCTTCCATTGTGACGTGATTTGGTCGCTGATGTCGACAATAACATCAAATGCGACCGCTCTTTCGTGCATTATTGGCGATGCTGTCTGGAGAATGTTGTGCACGCATTCGCAAGAACGCTGCTGCCGTTGAGCTTGCAAACCTGCGTGATAATTCATGGACATCGTATTGTCAAGTTATTCACAATGATACAAGCGCAACGTTAATAGCACAGCAAGTTGCAAACCTAGCTACAATTCTATCTGTTTTCTATCCAGAGCAGCAGTGGTAACCACTGTTCCTACCACCTTTTTTCAACCGTAAGCAGTTCCGTCTAATTACTCGGGTATCGAGACTTGATCTCGTATGACTGTAATCATATGTTCTGCTCCCGGCTAAAACCAATGAAAAAAAAAGTCAATTGATAAAGCAATAATTTGAAGCAAATAGAGACGCGACCATTTATCGTACGTCTAAGCATGGAGCATTTTCTCGTTTCGGATTTATGCAGTGATGCTAGATGCAGAATACCTGATTTTCCCGCCGCGACCTCGCTTACTGGTAAAGAGACTCAGGGCTCATACCTCGTATCATCCACTTCCTCATTTGCGGGCCGACATCAAGTATCGCAAAATTGCAACGCAGATAAGATATACGGAGTGAGCAATGACCCAAAGATGGTAAAGATAATCGTCACAACTGGGACTATTTGAGGTTTGAACTTGAAAGATGTGACTCCAAGCCTCGTAGCTTCTCAGGTTCCCAAAGAAAGCGTTTTGGTGTCCCAATGTGGGGGGGGTCTCCGCGCGCCCAGGCAATTTCAAGCTGGGATGCTGCGCATATGCTGCAAAAAATGAATGTGTTTCTGCATAGATGATATTTGTTTTCTGAACCATAGAAAGTCCTTGCTTGTTATCGGATGTTGCTGCGCTTATGAGGCACAGTCCTGCTTCATACCGCGGCGCCAGCGTACGAGCACTAACGTACAAGCCGGCAGCATCCTCTGACATGCTTAGAGTGCTGCCACCAAGGTCTGTGGGGAAGATAGCGAAGTTACCCCGCAACCTTACATTCGACACGGTTCAGACCGTGGCCTTCCTCGTGGAGCGGAGAGTCTGTGCCCCTGGGTGGCGCCGCTGATGACACTGTCATATTTTAGCGCGTAAGTTCTTTATCCCACCTATCGGAAACTTTTGATCTATTTCTTTCGACTCTCACGACATATCATATAAAATTATGTCTCCGTTCGTGTTTGTTTGCTTTGTCACTCGTGCATCATGAGCTTACTAGAAATTGGATCTCATTTAGCTCCTATCTCCAACTACTGTCCGAGACACTTTTACTTCCACTATTGATACCCCCGCAAGATATGCACTGTAGCCTTTGAGCATGAAACATAGTTACAAGCGACGAGTTCGATGATGTATAACAATACCTTAGTAGGGAATCCCACACAATGGATCGCCTTTTGCTGAAGAGGTGTTCCATCTCGGTTGCCGGACCGAGCTGTTGTATTTGCAGCAATCAATGATCTGTTGTGCATCTCAACACCCTCGTCAGGAAGTTACGTAGCATCAAAATGCAAGAACAATCAAAAAGATTCACATTTCGCCAAGGTAACAAATAGAACCGACTCATCTTTGTCAGACTCATTTTCAAAACTTGGAATGGTTAAGAGAAATGGGACGGCTGGTCCGTTCGTAAAGGTCCCTGCAGATTTCGAACCTTGAGCTGTGCCACAATATTACTCCTGCAGATACGTGATATGCAGCAAATCAGACATAAGGTTGCTAGGTGATCTGCGGATATCTCGGACATCCATTTACATGACAATAATCTTATTTCATCCCAATAGGGGATGAAAGTCCGGCCTCACCTTAGGAGTTACCCAATCCCAGGCAACGGTGAGGTTCCAGCCATTTTTAAGAAGCTGCAAAATAATCCCGAATCAAAAGCTTTCAATAAAATTGAGTTAATATACCAGAATAAAAATCAACAATGAAAATTAGGTTTTCCGTTAAAATATAAAACTACACAATATATTAAATATAAGGATTCAAAACTATTTCATAATTATAGGTCTATGTACCTATAGTATAAAAAGCAAATACCATTCAAAATTATACATCTAGTATCAATTATTTATTATTATTTAATACATTAGAAGTTCTTTTATTATCAAAGATCTTGTTCAATAATTATCGAAAATCTTCCGTAAATATATTTTACTAGCTTGACGACAGATGTTAGATTTCTAGTGCATGCCTAGTGTCTTATATTCCCGCTTTGCCCCCCACCCCGCGTAAGGCGGTCCTATCTCTCTTGCCCCGCATTGATTATATGGAGCCTACTTCTTGATAAGAATTTTTTTCTAACTCTAAACTACATAACTCATTCTCAATTTTTTTTTTTTAAAAAAAAAATCCATCTCAGCTGTGCCCAGTGAGCTCAGTCAAGCTCTTCAAAATAGACTTCTTAAAGCGCCCCTGTAGATTCAAAGCATCTTAACTTATACCACCTCTACCATTACCCACGCAAAGATGACAACTGCATTTGACGCCAAAGTCCAGCAAGATGAAGATTTTCCTGGTGATCGCATGCCTGGCAGTCGGCGCTCCAAAGCAGCGGGATCCCTGAAGTATCGCTCCTCATGCGATGCTTGTCAAAATGCCAAGGTTAAGTGTGGCCAAGAGAAGGTTTCCTGCCAAAGATGCGTTGCGCATGGTATCGAATGCGTCTATAGTCGCTCTCGTCGTATGGGAAGACCAAGAAAGACTTTAAAGCCAGCGTCACCCACCAATCAACCAAAGGGCAAAGGAGTGAACTCTAGGACATCATCAAACACCCCAGAAGCGGAGCAGAATCAGAAAGATGATGTAGCGACGTCGATAGAGGTTTTAATGAATATGGGTGATACCGAGTCGTCGTCTTCTGGGTCACAGCATGAAGAAGCAATTCAACTTGACGAACCAGGAGCAACTTCAATTTCAGCAGATAGCCCGTTGGGAGATAACCTCACAAATCAATCAGAGATTCAATTTACACGTAAGGATCTTGACTTTGATGCCTCGCAGCAGTGGGATATGCAGCAGCTCGATTTCTTATCAAACAACATATTTGATCTCTCTGCATACCCTGAACTCACAGGCGAGACCTCACTCTCCCAGACTCGTGGGAACATTTTTTCAACCGAGCCTTCACAATTTTCAGGACAATTTTCGAATTCTACTAGCAACATAAACAATCACAGCAAAGAGCTACATCAACGCACCAACTCCATGGAAATGAAAACTGCCAATAGCTCAATATCAGCTTTGAATCTTCAAAGTCCGCCCAGAGAGGATTTTCGCATGGATTTCGGCCATGATCTAGCAGCTGGCTCAAGAGGATCGGTATCAGCTGGATTCTCTGGTGAGGAAACAACTTCCCAAGAGCCTTCAATGAACTCGCCATCTTCATTCCAATCGGGTCTCCAATTTCAACTTGGGTTTTTCATGTCTTCCGGCGACTCAACTCCGACAGCTTCTACGCGGAAAGACAGCCAGCCCCATTCCTTGAAACGTCCATTATCGCATGGTCAAGTGTGCGCTTGCTATTCGACTATCTTCCGAACCCTCACAGCTTCCAATAGTGAACAGTGGGAGTCGGGCTCAATTCCCGTCGACATGGTCCTTAACATTGAGAACGAGATGCAGAAGATGTTAAGCCAGCTCAAAGAATGCAGAGTCTGCTCGCGAAATCAAACCGCCCTCCTTCTCTCTTTTATCGGAGCCAATCAGACCTTTCATCTTTTGGAGAAGACGGCCCATACCGAGCTCAAACCACAGAGGCGAGGGACGTCGCTCAGCGGTCGGGATGGATCCGGCCGCGGAGCTCGACGGGGCCGTTCCGAATCTTCCTCACTCAAAAGCATCAGCCTTCTCGTTGGGAAGTTCGAAGTAACCGAAGAAGGGCGTTCACGATTCCTGCGAAAAATCTTACAGGCAAGATTTTCAAAGCTCGCTGCTATTTTGCGTTGCTTACATTCGAAATCTGGCGCGGTTCCACAGGATTCCACATCTAGAGCGGGGTCATTGATAGTGATGGATATTTTTCAAGAGCTGCAGACAATTGCGGGGCGGTTGGAGCTGTGGGATTAGGATTATGTTAAGACTTGCCTACGAGTTTGCGTTCTATGTAAGGGCCAGAATGGTGGTATTTTTTAAATTTCGGGTATTGATGGGACTTTTCACATCTCTCTCACTGGTACAAATTAGAGATTTCTGGATATTTTTAAGGCATTAAAGAGCAAATCAATGATGACGGCCTTGTATCTTCTCACATTGCTGTCCATATTGACACTTTAGTTAAACGTGAACAACTCGATTACTTCCACTTCTGATTTATCCTAAACTGCAACTGTGGTACAGTAAGTTGATCTATCTTCAGTCAAACACAGGAGAGTAACCATCTATTCCATCGCCACGACCCCACAGATAGGAATGGAAAAAATCATGATAGAGCCACATCGCACGCAAAATGAACCGCACAATGAATTTTACGAGCTCGGGGACATTCCCTTGTCCGTCATAATTCGCCGTAACTTTAGTGAGGGCTTCCGCGAACGACATCATAGGGATCCAGAACGCGAGGAAAATGGTAGCTCCCAAACGGCGACGGATCGCCTCCGGTGGGCGGTAAGATGGTACAAGTTCCAAATATTTACGGTAGCTTTCAGGTAAAAGAAGTTCCTCCGCGCCATGTATCATAATCTCCTAAAATGTTGTTAGTACATATTCTCTCATACATTAGTGGAGAGTAAGCAACTTACTTTATAACGAAGGCTTGGAAATCTTGGAGGACTACATCTGAAGGCGGTGATAAGAGTCATGACAGTGAACGGTTCGAACTTCTTGCCCATATTTTTATCCTGTACAATCACATGCTCCGCCAATAATTCAGCCTGCCCATACGCAATTCCTCCTCCTTCCGAAGTCACGATATCGATATACTGTTTCTTGGTTACCAGATATGCTACCCCGTGGACCTCCTTCTGCTTCTCTAAATATAGCAAATTCGTCGACATAGCGGTCATGGGAGTAATAGACGCGAAAGCTGGCTCCCGGTACGGCACCCCATAAATCTCGAAGGTCAAAGTCCATCCTGGTATACGAACCGGCAATGTAGCCTGTGGTTCAATACCGCGACCTTGACGAAAAGTGGCCGCGCTCATGTTCGAACCGTAGGCAAAGTACCATATCTCCCCTTTTGCAGGAGACATTGCTTGGAAGTGGAGTCTCTACTTACGCGAGCAGAGGAAGATATGATAATTATTACTTTACATTAACGAAAGGGAGCTACGGTTTTCTTCACAGATTATATGAGCTTTGTAGTTTGACAGAGATGTGCCGGTATGTGCATGTCTAGCTGAGCTCGGGAATCGGGAGATGTAATCACATGTCATGTCACGACTTCATCTTAGTTGAACCTTAGATTACATCTTGGAACATGCTTTGATTCTGTTTGTACAAGTAACACTATAACTACGTACTCATGCCGCTCCAAGATATAATTGTGCCAGCTCTAATAGGTGATGCATAAGAAACAGCCCCAGTTGTCAGGAGGAGCATGGCCATTGCAACTATGGCTGATGTGATTGTGAAAACTAAATCTTCTCTGAATTTACTCTGCATCACACCTAAAATCATGGGCGATAGCAAGGCACCAACTGTTTCCATCAACGCAAGGCCTGTCAATGCTTGAGTTCCATCTGTGACTAGGCTGACGGCATAGCTTTTGAGGAAAGACGGAGCAGATAGGCCCATTGAGGCGACGGCCACAACCAGGAATAAATGCCAACTCTGTACCGAAAATGCCACGAATGGCATTATTAAGCAGATTAAGGCCATGGATGCCATGGATAACCAGTAATTGGGACCAAAAGCCAGGCGCTGTGGCGAGAATGGAACTTCATATTCTCTCTTCCTAGATTTAACCTTTGCGGTGATAAAAATACTGGAGAACAAGTAGATGCTCGAGCTTGTTGCAGCAGTCGAAAGAAGCCACCCATTCTCCCTGCCTGTAAAGTTGAACCGAATTGCTGCAAAAACCATAAGTGCCGGATAGATATATGATATAGCTGCGAGGAAGAAGAACAAAGCGAGCCCGGCGCCCCAAAGAACACGTTCTGTAACCAACGCTTTCAGGGGATAGGCCAAACTGTCGACGAGCCCCAAAAATGCTCTCGATACTAATTTTGTCTCGCTATTGTCGCTGCTTGCTGGCATTTCGTCTTCTTCGCAAATTTCGTCGGGAATAACATGTTCAGGTTCCTTTAAAGACACAAAAGCAAGCAGGTAGATAATGCATAAGACAAATATAACTATGGCCAGGGCAAAACTTGCCCTAAAATTCTTGAAGATTCCGGCAATACTTGGACTCAGAGCTTGTCCAAGCATATACAGTCCTAAGGACATTCCAAATAGGCGAGAAACTTGCGGAGAGCGGGGCGCCTGCACATAAATGCTATTCAGTGCCAGCTGCAAAATGTTGTCTGTTGCGAATCCCTCAAAGATCCTACCACTGATAGCAATCCACACGTTATGGCGATAAACTATCCATATCAGCCGAAGGAGTTAGCAATGTAGGATCTCTTACTCACCTCCTATAGCAAGAATTGCAACGCTCGCGGAACGAGAAAAGAGCCAGAAATACAACGCAGCTTTTGGATTTCTTTTTGGCAGTAGTCGCAAAAGCCCTAACACTAGAATCCCACAGAAATTGCTTATCGTAACTGAGAGAGCTACAACGCCGGCGTAATGATTCTTTTCATCTCCGGCGCAATGGAGAGGATTCTCACAAAGCAAATTTGCGTAGGCAGAAATAGTCGTCGCAGCTGTGGCTGCCATGCCCATTGAACAAAGAAAGGCTACTGGTAGCACCATGTATAAGGCTCGGACTTGACCATCCTCGTCTTTGTCTTCATCGTCTGCGCTTGTGTCCGACGCGAGCAAATGATTTGTTTCAAAAGGCTCTTCGGTCATATTTTTAAAGAAATTTGACAGGACGATATGAGAATTGAGTGATAATTAGAATGCTGAGGCTAAGGATCAATCAATGATAGACATATTTAACTTCTCATAGTCATGAAGCATGTAAGTTAGTCCATGTATACGTCGTTGCTACCCGACGGTGCCCGGTATTCGAGAAATCAGGTCCACAATCAGCACATAACCCACAATTAATTAGCGAGGAAATCAGGGGGAGATAGATTTCATCCATTTCCATTTATACATCAGTTTCATTCTCTTAGGCGGCTACAGAATCAATTCTTGACGAATTGATAATGTTCAATTCAACACTTGACTCTAATACCTGGCCTGGCTTACGACTTCCTTTTTCTTCAGACTTCGTCTGGCTGCCTACTCTGATAGGTATACCAATCCTTTCTATTATTTTGGTATCCTGGTACATCAAAAAATCATCAAAGTATGCTCGGATAGGAAACTCCAGACTTTTTACATGGGTACCTACAATTTCACCTATGCGGTATTCTTTGGAAAAATACGCGCAAAGTGGATATGTTCAAGTAGGTTGTTGCACGAAACGCTTTGAAAGAAAAGAAAGTCACTAAAGCCGGTATTTATTGTAGTTCAATAAGTTACTCAAAGAACCTTTTATAATGAAGTTCTTTGGATACGACTATCTTATGATGCCGCCACAGTATCTCGGCGACTTGAAGAAAGCAAAATCCGAAGCGTTGAGCTTTAATGTCAGCTTCAGTGATGTAGGTTAGGAAATTCGAGAATATTAGGGGTTCTGCTAGCTATAGCTAACTATGTTTGGAGGCATTCAATCTTAGGGCGACAGTAGGCGACTTATACTGGGGTGACAGTATGGGCCTAGTCGTCACGAATCATCTGAACAAGCAACTTAGTATGTGATGTAGCGAATCAGTCTGTTCAACAAATCTAATATATATTTCAGAATCATTATCACCTGATATGATAGACGAAGTGCTTTATTCTTTTGAGAAAGAACTCGGGGCCCCTTCAGGCACGTTCCCAAATTTGCGGGAACTTAATGGTCACTAACATCCATATTTCACAGACTGGATGAGGATAATTGCTGCAAAAGTGAACGGGATGATCATCCATAGAGTGACTAATAGAATACTAGTTGGCCGTGAACTTTGCCGAGATGAGACTTTCATCGAGGCCTCTTTCAAATTCACCAGCACGCTCCTGCCAAGCGCCGTGTGGACCAATTTCCTATCCTTTGGTCCATTCCGTGACTTGGCATCGAGGTTCACCACATTATTTCACGGAACAGAGCTCGAAGCCTCCATCAAGTTACTTCAACCTACCATAACAGCAAGACTAGAGAACAGACGTAGTACCTCAAACCGAAGACCTAATGATTCAATTGAATGGATGATCGAAGTGGCCGAATCTTTGAAAAATCCTCGAGAACTCGAACCTCGAAGACTCGCAGAAAACGTCTTGCATCTGATATTTGCTGCAAATAGCGCACCAGGGGCACTGGTGACTCAAATGTTCTATCAAGTGCTCACGAACCCTGAGTACCTACAGCCTTTGAGGGAAGAAATTGACAAATCTACCACTACGGAGGGTGGATGGACGTCCAACGCGGTAGAGAAGATGGCTCTTCTAGACAGTTTTGTACGGGAAACCCTAAGAATGTATCCTCCTGGTTCCAGTAAGATTATCCTCAATATCTTGACATAGCTGCTAATACCATATTGCAAGTCGCTTGTACGAGAACGATAATGGATATGCCGTATACGTTTCATGATGGCATTACTCTCCCTACTGGCAGCCGTATTGCATTCCCAATCCTCGCTATCCAAACCGATCCTGATAATTACGACGACGCTCTCTTGTTCAACGGGTACCGTTTCGTGCAACGAGGTGAGGATGAGAAAATTGAAAAGTCCATAACCTCCTCGTCAACGATTACCCCGAAATTTTTACCGTGAGTGCCCCACTACCGTAATTTTCATATACTAACAGACTATTTAGCTTCGGATATGGTAAGCATGCCTGTCCTGGACGTTTCTTTGGCATTCTAGAAGCAAAACTGGTATTTGGTAAACTCTTGCAGGATTATGAGTTCAAATGGGCTGAAGAGGTCAAAGAGAGGCCAGCGAATATTTCAATTGAAGGGATGGTTCCTCCTCACCAAAATATGCCGGTCTTAATACGTAGGCGCCGCAGTAAATCTGTTTCATGAAAGGTGATTTCGTATAGGGTTTCCCTCGGAAATTATAACATCACATCTCCGAGAACGCAGAATGTAGTGCAATTGTATGAATAGGGTGATAAATATGGAGTTGATTAATTGATATCTTAGCAATGTGATGATGTATTTTTCTTTCAATTTGTTGAAATCTAATTATCAACTAACACAATTGGCTTATCATACTTTCCCATCGCTTGATATTTCCTTGTCAAGTCAATACAAAGAGCAATATTCTTCCTTCCCAGAGCGGTGAACTCTCTGCAAAGTCTGTCCGCTTCCTCACTATCCGCTTTCACACCAGGAGCAGGGCGCTCGTACGATAGGCTATAATACAACTCCCCATCTTCTGGGCCGTGTGATATTGTTGCAATAGCTAGGGTGTTGTTGGTGTGAGTGTAACTTTCAATCTAGTCAATGTGTAAGTGCGCTCTTTTACACTTGCTTGGATTCAGCCACCTTCAAATTGTCGACAATAACAAGATCCTGCTGTAAAATATTTACATCAGGATAGATCTCCGGGTTTAGGCGCGTGACTCTCTTGTAAGAAGTCGTCGTATCTGAGATGATCTGTCGGTCCGTGATGTTCACCTCTATGATATGGGGAACATATTCCTGAGAATATCGTTGGGAATGTAAAAGACCCGCCCAAATGTCGTCAGCTGTCAGTATTTGCTCTGTGCCTGGAGGATTGACGGGTAACGTGATGGCGACGTTGATGACTGAATCTTTGACTAACATGATTGCTGCTCTGAAATTTGTATGGTAAGTTCTGGGGTACCTCCAATAGATAAAGCGCAAACAAAGGCAGCTCTTAATTTTTGGGGAATTTCTGTAGACTAATTCCCATATGATTGTCGTTTGCTTGGAACTCGGTTGCCGAAGATATTTCGGTTCTCGAGTCACTTCTTCTAAAACCTCTATCATCTGCGTAAAGTTGATCACTGCTTTTGTAACATCATGCATAATGGATTTTCAATTGAAAGGTAGAAGCGGTCTGCTTCTGAATATCTCAACAAAAGTCTTTGAATCCATGATGACATACTGGCTAGTGGTATACTGTTTATGCGTTCTACTCTTTTTCCTTCCATCATTTATCACAGCATATTTGCGACGCCAAGAATTCGAAAAGATGCCTCTCGTTGGGACTGATAATACAAAGTTGGAAGCTGCTATTCAAAAAGGCACGAAATTGGTATTTCTTGCACTGTTGGGGTTGAGTGTTTTCTTCTCACTAATTTGATATAGTATCCCAACAATCCTTTCAGAATTCCAACTATCGGGTCTCCAACAGTGGTGTACCCTCTCCATCTTTCAGATGAATATAAAGATCTGGCAGAGAACAAACTCTCCATCCGAAAAGTACTATTTGACGCTTTTGGCGGAAGGTACACGCAACTGGGTCAATACTCCCACGCCATGCTTTCCGCAGTGCAAATTGATCTCACAAGAAACGTTGCCAAGACCATGAATACCCTGCATGAAGAAGTAATCTTTGCATTCAACCAAAATATTCCGGCAGGACTAGAATGGACACCTCTAATCCTTGAACCGAAACTCCTTCGAATCGTAGCTTTGATGAATGGAAGAGTTTTGGTAGGTCTTCCGCTGAGTCGAGACGAAGCCTGGATTGAAGCAACAACTCAATATACAGCACGAGCCTATAAGTTTGCAGATACCTTAAAAAGTTATCCCTGGGGAACCCAATGGTTCGTGGGGCCCTACCTATACCGAAAGAGAGTGAAGCCGCATCAGGATACCGTAGCCAGAATGCTCCGGCCCTTAATCAATGACCGACTCTCGCGGGTCACTAAAAGCGAAGACGAAGATGATTCTAAAGTAGAAGCAGGCGAAATGATCGGTTGGACAATGTCATATTATAAGCCCGGAGAGGCCACGTACCATCGAATCGCCCTTGATCAATTGATGACCTCTTTCTCGTCGATTCATACGTCGACCGTCACGCTTTTGCAGGCTATTTACGATCTGGCTGCGCGACCAGAGTATGCGGATCCCCTGAGAGAGGAGATCGAGCAGCATTCCGTCAATGGAAAACTTGATAAATATGGAGTTTCTCAATTGAGAAAACTGGACAGCTTTTTGAAAGAGTCGCAACGACTGAATCCACAGACTCATAGTATGTCTTTCTTTTCATTTCCCCCAATCCTATCTGTCTGAAGGGCCCTCCCCTGACGCCTTGTTTAGTCGCATTGATCCGCAAAACCACCGCTCCCGTTAAACTCTCCGTTGGCCCCGAACTCCCCAGAGACACAATGATCGCCATTTCGGCGCACGCCTCGAACAACGGTCCCGACCTCACCTCTTCCTCTACCTTCGACGGTTTCCGCTTCGAGAAGATGCGCTCCCGCCCCGGAAGCGAGAACCGCTATCAGATGACGGGGACAGGACGGTACGCGACGGGATTTGGATTTGGAGAGCACGCGTGTCCAGGACGGTTCTTTGCCGTGAACGAGATGAAAGTTGTGTTTGCGCATCTCTTGAGAAACTATGACTTGAAGGTCAAGGAGGGGGCGGGCCGGCCAAAGAATTTGCATAAGCCAACGGGCACGCTGTATCCGGATCCGGCGACGGAGATATATATTCGTTCGCGTATAACATCGTAAAAACCTGTTTCGGTGTGATCATGAGTTTGTTCTATGTTATTCAATAAATCGTAAAATATTAGTGGCGGGTAATTCCCAGAAGCAATATCTTAGCGTACCGTAAATATGAATTGAATCAAAGTGGGCGGCGTGTATGTGGAGTAAACTCCTATACTTTATTCAAACTTTCATTGGGACGAAACGTACTTGAGTAGGCGCTCTCGGTGCCGTGTGAGATGATGAAACAATGCCGAATGAATGCAAGGCCAGGGAAGGTCAGGATGCGAGTGGTAAAGTGATAGAAGGGGGTTGTTTCACGTGTTTATAATAATTCCTACAATCATTTAGTAATCCATGTTTACTCTCGGTACATAATGGACGGGTCGAACTTCGTCACTCCCGGTCCCCATTTTGACGAACTCATCTAGGATTTCCCCCGTTGCATCGCGCCAGCCAAGGCCCTTCGCACCTAGCTCCTCCGTTGGTTTATCCTCAGAAAGATCTTCCAATAGAATGTCGGTGTCGCCCAATTCCTCGCGAAGCTCACGCTCAACACGTGTGATATTCGTCGTCTCACCGGTAAGGCCCTACCGCAGCGTCTCAACCACCGCATTATAGCTCGGGAGCTGCTTTCATCGGCCGAGGTGATGGAATTGATGGCGGGATATCTTCTCTAGATGCATTATATTTGTAGTTGGAAAGGGGGGCTGGTCAGGTGATATAGCCGAAGCCCCTTAGTCGATAGGTCTATAGTTGAATAAGCTATAGTA
>Ga0182030_10005497_pt1 | contig 26873 bp, 22 predicted proteins | sample 812S3MmetaG_FD_121299 | JGI IMG/M metagenome (GOLD analysis project Ga0182030, IMG submission 121299) | Permafrost microbial communities from Stordalen Mire, Sweden - 812S3M metaG (Illumina Assembly) | ecosystem: Environmental > Terrestrial > Soil > Wetlands > Permafrost | place: Sweden...
CGTTATCCCGTGGTCTACTACCTGCACGGCTTGGGAGATAACGAGCAGTCGCTGGTCAACCTTGGCGGCTGGTCGATCTACGACCGCCTGATGCGCGAGAAGAACATTGGCGAGTTTGTGCTGGTTGCTCCGGCCGGCTTCACATCCTTTTACCTCAATTCCAGGGACGGCAAATTCCGCTACGAGGATTTCTTCCTCCACGAGTTTCTACCCGCCATGGAGAAGAAGTACCGCATCGGTGCCTCGCGCCCGCAGCGCGGAATCATGGGAGTCTCCATGGGCGGTTTCGGCGCCTTGCATTATGCCTTCAAGTATCCGGAGATGTTTGCCGCCGTCAGCGCCAGCATGCCTGCGCTGATTGAGCATTTGCCAAGAGAGTTCAATCAGGAGTGGCAGCGAAAATTGATGGGCGAAATTTTCGGCGATCCGCCCGATATGGCGTTCTATGAAAAGAACTCCGCGTTTCGTCTGGCCAGCACTGCCTCTCTGTCGGCGCTCAAGCGCATGACGATCTATTTCGACTGTGGCGCGCAGGATCGTTATGGCTTCAATGCAGGTACCGTGGCCATGGACAAATTGCTCACCCAGCGTGGTGTTCCGCATGAAGCGCACATTTACCCCGGTGGGCACGATTGGCCGTTCGTGCTCGAACATCTCGCAGCGTCGCTGGAAGCGCAGTCAAAAGCTCTTGGAGCCAGGCAATATTCAAAGTAGGATGCAGGTGGCATGGCTCTTTCTGAACAGCTTGTGATTGGCGGCAACGACCAGGTTTTCGTGTTGACCGGTGCGGGTATAAGCGCCGAGAGCGGACTGCAGACATTTCGCGGTTCTGACGGTCTATGGGAAGGTGAGCGCCTGGAGGACGTGGCGTCGCCGAGCGCATGGGAGCGCGACCCCGAGCGCGTCTGGCGCTTTTATTCGGCGCGCCGCAAAGCCGCGGCATTGGCAACGCCGAATCCCGCCCATTTCGCGCTGGCTGACTTGGAGCGCAAGCTGGGCCAACGCTATTTCCTATGTACCCAGAATGTGGACGATCTGCATGAGCAAGCAGGCTCTCGCAACCTGGTGCATATGCACGGACAGCTCTTCGAGTCCCGTTGCGACCGTTGCGACCGCCAGCCATTTCGAGACCTGCGACTCTATGAGAGCAAAGCCGACCACCTCGGCTGCGAGTGTGGCGGACGTATCCGGCCGAATATCGTCTGGTTTGGCGAGAGGCCATTTCACATGGACCGCATCATCGAGGAGTTGCTCCGTTGCACCGTCATGCTCGTAGTTGGAACTTCAGGAGTCGTGCAACCCGCGGCAAGCTTTGTGCACCTCGCCAATCAGCGATATGGCGGCGAAGCCGCTCCAGTGCGCACCTACTACGTGGGGCCGGAGCCTCCAACCAACGCCGCTGTGTTCACCCAGTCCTTCGAGGGCAGGGCCGGCGAGTTGCTGCCGCAATTACTCGCCCTATGTTAGTTCCACGATTGCGCAAGCGCATCTCCCGCTCCATTGAATTGATCGGCCTATACGCCGTCGCTCCAGTTCTTTAGTTTCGGTTTTGCCGGTGAACTGCAGATTCTGGTTGACCTTCGGGTGCAAGGAGAACGACAATCTGTTTTCCCGCCCTTGTTGGCGGACCCCTTCAAATGCTGATTTATCGCTGTGGCGCTATTGAGTACTCTCCCGCCCATGCAAATCACGCTAAAGGTATGCCATGACGGAAACCGAAAAGAGCCTGGACCCGAAAGCCGTCGCCGGGGCGCAGCGCCGCCTTGGATTTGTCGCGCTCCTGTGGTGGATAGCCGCCGTCTCTGGAAGTGTCGGCCTGATACAGCGGCTCTCGGCTGGTTGGGTGCGCTTGCTCTTCGTTGCAATCTCCTGGGTGCTCGCATTATTTTTCAGTTACGCCTGGTGGGAAGTTCGCAAGGGGCGTAACTCGCAATGAATTTCACCCGGTAAGGGCGCATCCGCTCATCGCCCGAGGGCCGCCCGCTCTCGGGCTTTCGCCTGTGTGAAACCCTGACCCGCTGCCTCGCGCCTTGTCTTTGAATTTTCATCGCGCAGTGCTAGAGTTCATCTCCAAAGGCTGACACAATCATGATCATGCAAAAACGCTTGTTTGCCCTGTTGATCATTGCTTCCGCCGTTTTGTTGCCCGCACTTGCCCCAGGATGGGGCGACGTCGGACACACGACCATCAACCGCGTGGCTGCCGAGAACGTTCCGGCCGATATGCCGCAGTTTCTCAAAGCCTCCTCCATCCGCATCGGCTGGCTTGGACCGGAGCCGGACCGCTGGCGCTCCAATCTTGAAAAGCCCCTCAATGACGCGCAAGCTCCGGATCATTTCATCAATCTCGAGTCCGTGGACTGGCTCAAGCCCTTGCCGCCGGACCGCTATGAGTTCATCCACGCAGTCTATGAATACCGCGCGCAACATCCTCAGGCTGGCGTGCCGCAGCCGGAGAAAATCGGCTTTCAGCCTTACATCACCATCGAGGTTTTCGACCGCCTCAAGGTTGCTTTCCGCGAGTATCGCCACGCCCGCGCCGAGCGGCGCCCCACCGCCGATGCCGAGGCCAACGCAATCTTCTACGCGGGCTGGCTCGGACACTATGTTGGTGACGGTTCCAACCCGATGCACACCTCGATTCAATACAACGGCTGGGTGGGCCCCAATCCCAAGCACTACACCACTACCCATGACGTTCATTCCAAGATGGAGACGGCCTTCGTCAACGCCAATCCGGAGGTCACTCGCATCGCGGATCTCGTGCAAGCGCCAACGCATCTCGATCATCCCTTCGAGGACTATCTCGCCTACCTGCGCCAGTCGCAATCGAAAATCGACCAGGCCTATGCCTTGGAGAAGGCCTGCGGCTTCGATGGCAAAGGCACGCCGGAGTCGCGCGAATTCATCCGCCAGCAACTCGGCCGCGGCGCGCAGATGCTTCTGAACCTCTGGTACACCGCATGGATCGATTCGGCGAAGAACCCCGAATCCTGGCATGGCGATAAACGCGAGCCTCGCATCTGTAATGCATCCAACCAAGCAATGGCGGCTCTTGCCCCCAGGCAATAATCCGTGCATGAACTGAGCTCAGAACGCGGGTGCCCCACCTTCGACCCCGCGGGTGCCCCACCTTCGCCGCGCCGCTTTTGCGCGGTTAAGGTGGGACGGTCACTACACACCAATGCAGGAACTGCTTTAGAGGTGCCTACTCTTGAGGATGTCATCCTGATAAGAGGTATGTACTTTTGAGAGGGTGTCATTCCGAACAAAGTGAGGAATCCCAGCACCGCCCATTTCTCCCGCGCGGCCTCAAGCTTTTCAACCAGCAATCGATTTTGCTTTTGCTAGGCCGCTTCCCTAAAGGACGTATCCGCGGGCACCCTTCGACGCGCTGCTTTTTGCGCGGCTAAGGTGGGACGGGCAGCTCACACCAATACAGAAAGCGCTCTAGAACCTGCTCTCAAAATCAGCCAACCGATGCTCCAGCCGCCATTCTTCCCGTGCCTTTTCGCTGCCGTTCAGGAACTTCGTACAAGCCGGATTAGCCACCGTTGTGGGACGTTCGCCGACGCACTCACGGACCGGAGTAAATTTGCGAGCATCGCTCCACAGGCTGCCGCCCGTCAGAAAGGAGTGCTCCAGGCTGGTGCGCGCCATCTTTTTCAGCGTCGAGTAGTCAAGCCCCTGGTCCAGCACCGCGCGCTCATACTCGCGCGTCATCTCCGAGCGGGAAACGCCCTCGTCATCGGTGGCCAGCGCCACCGGAACTCCCGCTTTCAAATACATTGCCAGCGGGTGCTGTTTTCCCCGCACGCCCAGGATGCCCTCGTTCGAACTCAGGCAGATCTCGACCATTACGTTGCGGCGGGCCATTGTCGAGAGCAGTTCGTGCGGATTTTCTTCGTACATCACATCCACCCCGTGGCCAATCCGCTCGGCCTTGCCCAATTCAATGGATTCGCGGATGTGGAAGCGCAGGCCATCGGGCGGCACGATTCCGGGCGTCAGTTCTCCGGCGTGCAGCGTGATATGCACGCTCGGGTACACGCTCTTGAGGTAGTTCAACATCTGCATGTGCAGGTGAAAATCGTGCATCGGCACGTACCAATCCTCGGGCTGCACCAGGTTCAGCGCAACTACGCGAGGATCGTGGCTGGCCAACTCAAAGCCCATCAGAAGCTGTGCGAAAACCTCTTCCGGCTTTGCTGCGCGTGCCACGCTATAGATGTAGCGCACGTGTACCGAGCAGGCCCCACCATGAACTTCGGGCGCCATCGAGCACTTGAGCTGTGCTTTCTTGCCCTCTTCCATCGCGTCCAGGTTCTTGCGCGCCTCTTCAACCGCGTCGCCAAAGTCTGAGTCCAAGAGCTTCCTGCGCATCGCGCCAAAGTCGGCATCGTAGCCCAGCTTGGTGCCCAGCGCCGAGGCGCGCCCGTGGTCGGGAGAGATCATCAGCTCCAGGTACTGCACGTTTCCGTCGGCGGCGCGCCGCGTCACTTCTGCCAGAATCTGCGACATATGCGCTTCGGTCACGGGGCCAAACTTGGAAAATGCGTCAAAGAAATGGTCGTGTCCGTTGCTCCGCACCTTCAGATCGCGCATCGACCATGCATCGATTGCGTCGCGGTACAGCTCCGGGTCGCTCAATGCCTGGCGTGCTTCAGCCTGGTTGGGCCCGCAAGGAGCCAGCGTTAGCGTCAGCGACTGGCGATCGACGCACAGTCCCGAGTCGGCCGCAAACTGTACCAGGCTCTCCGCGTAAACCGCGCCGGTAATATGATTATGCAGGTCGCCGCCCTTTGGCATCTCTTTCAGCAGGGCGTAAAGTGCGCCGTTGTTGCCGCGCGCCTCGGTCAGAGCTCTTTCCGTGCGCCCCTCCGGCGTCTCCGGGCGAGCTTCGGACTGCTGTTGCTCCTTGGCTACTTGCTGTGCTGCGGTGGCTGGCCGAGCCGGAGAGTTCTTGAACGCCTGGATCTGCGATCCAGCGGCGCCGATGGTAAGAGCTGCTACGAAAATAACGGATAGCTTTCCCACGCTGCGCATGCGCATCGCTTTCTCCGGGGGCGGAACCTAGCCCATATAATTTGGATCACTAGGATCATATCGTGAAATGCAGATTGGGGTGGGCAAAGAAAAGTCTGTTACCGGTCGTTTTGTCTCCCGCTTGCAACTTTGGCCGATACCTTCTACGATCCCTTTCTCCGTTTCCGCCGCAACCAACTTTATGGAGCAACGCACCGTGTCCGAGCTAAAAACACTCTTCTCGCGTCAACAGATTGCCGCCCGTGTCGCCGACTTGGGGCGGCAGATTTCCATCGATTTTGCCGGAGAGCCGGTAGTTCTGGTGGGCGTCCTCAAGGGCGCCACAATCTTTCTCAGCGACCTCGCTCGCCAGCTCGACCTTGACGCCACCTTCGACTTCATCTCCGTCTCCAGCTACGGCAATCAGAAACATAACAGCGGCGAAGTCAAATTGCTCAAGGACGTCGATCAGTCGATGCAGGGCAAAAACGTCATTCTGGTCGAAGACATTCTCGACACCGGATTGACCATCTCTTACCTGAAAGACATGATCCTGGCGCATCATCCTAAGGCGTTCAGAATTGTGGCTCTGCTGGACAAAAAGTGCCGCCGTCAGCAGCCCATCCAGGCCGACTACGTGGGATTTGAGATTCCCGATGAATTCGTTGTGGGCTACGGAATGGACCACGCCGAGCGTTATCGCAACCTTCCGGATATTTGCGTCCTCCCCTAGCGGCGGCGCACTCGCTTCGGCGTACACTATGGGGTGCCATTCTCTCCGCACCGGGGGCCGCAACGCGGCCAAAGCAGGTACTTGGATGTCCCATGCAGTCAGTTTGAGTCCCACCGCTGAAGCCATTCGCCACGATTGGCGTCTGGCGGCAAAACTTATTGACCATACCCTCCTCAAACCGGAAGCCACCCGCGAACAACTCGCCAGGCTTTGCCGCGAGGCTGCCCAGTATGGCTTCTATTCGGTGATGGTCAACCCTTCCAACATCGCGCATTGCAGGGCTGAATTGCGTGGAACAGGCGTGCTAGTCAGCACCGTGATCGGTTTTCCGCTCGGCGCTACCACCTCCACCACCAAGCTCGCCGAAGCCAGTGATTCGCTGCGCCTCGGCGCTTCCGAACTTGACATGGTCATCAACATCGGAGCCCTCAAGAGCGGTGACCGCGACCTCGTCCAAATGGAGATGCAGTCGCTTGTGCATCTCTGCCACCGCTCCGGCGCGCTGCTCAAAGTAATTCTTGAAACCGCTTTGCTGACCACGGAAGAGAAAATTCTGGCTTGCCAGTTGGCTGCCGCCGTGGACGTGGATTTCGTAAAAACATCCACCGGCTTTTCCAGCGCTGGCGCCACCGTCGCCGATGTCTCGCTGATGCGTGGCGTGGTTGGCAACAAGATCGGCGTCAAAGCCTCTGGTGGAATCCGGGACGCTTCCGGCCTGCTCGCCATGGTCGAAGCCGGAGCCAGTCGCGTCGGCGCAAGCGCCAGCGTGGCCATCGTCCGCGAACTTGGTGCAAGGTAGATGGTTCCGCGGCTGTCCCACCTTAGCCGCACGCGGGCGGGTGGCCCATATTAGCCTTCTTTTGGCTAATGTGGGGCTGTTGACCTTGCAATCCGTTACGCGCGGGTGCCCCACCTTCGACGCGCTGCTCTTGCGCGGCTAAGGTGGGACGGCCAGCTCACACCAATCCAGGAGCTGCTCTAGAAGGTGATTCCGGGCAGCTCTGTTTAATTCAGCTCCACGCCACTTGGGAGAGAAGCGATGGGACGATTTACTGGAGTGCTGGGGCTGGTCTTGATGCTGGCCGTTGCATGGCTCTTTTCCACCAATCGCAAAGCTATCCGCTGGCGCGTTGTGGCCGTCGGCGTCGCGTTGCAGATACTTTTTGCGATCTTCGTAACCAGGGTATTGTGGGGACAACTGGCGATCGCCAAGGCCGGAGAAGGTGCCAAGCGCCTACTCGCCTGTTCTTTTGCGGGCTCCCGTTTTGTCTTTGGAGAAGCCGGGGCGCAAAACTCCAATCTCGGCTTCATCTTCGCCTTCCAGGTGCTCCCGGCGATCATCTTCATCGCGGCCTTTTTTGCCATTCTCTACTACTTCGGCGTGATGCAGATATTGATTCGCATGGTCGCCGTGGTCATGGAGAAAACCATGGGCGCCAGCGGCGCCGAGTCGCTCAACGTCGCCGCTTCCATCGTCATGGGACAGACCGAAGCTCCGCTTACCATTCGGCCTTTTCTCCCGCGCCTCACCCAGTCCGAACTCATGGTGGTCATGACGGCGGGCATGGCCCACGTCTCCGGAAGCATCATGGCCGCATACATTGCCACCGGCGTAGCTCCTGGACACCTGCTGGCTGCGGTGATTATGACCGCGCCCGGAACTCTCACCGTGGCCAAAATGCTAGTGCCGGAAACCGAAGTTCCAGAGACCGCCTGTGGAGCCACATTGCCGCAAGAAGAACGCGCCGGCAATGTCTTGGAAGCGGCCGCCAAAGGCACCAGTGACGGCCTCGCATTGGCGCTGAACGTCGCCGCCATGCTGATCTCATTTCTGGCAATCATCTTCCTCATCAACGCGCTTCTGGGCGGCACGCACAATCTTCTCGCCGCGCACGGCTTCACCTGGTTCCCTGCCAGCCTCGAAAAGATTTTCGGCACCCTTTTCGCGCCCATTGCCTTTATCATCGGAGTACCGTGGCATGATTGCATGGCCATCGGCAACCTGCTGGGTACGCGCATGGTATTGAATGAACTGGTCGCCTTCACCATGCTTGGCGCGCAGAAAGCGGCGCTGGATCCGCGCTCGTTCACCATTGCAACGTTTGCGCTTTGCGGCTTTGCCAATTTCAGTTCCATCGGTATTCAGATTGGCGGTCTCGGCGCGCTGGCGCCGTCGCGTCGCGCAGACCTTGCCCGCCTTGGCTTCAAAGCTATGATCGCCGGAACCATGGCGAACCTTATGTCGGCCTGTATTGTGGGAGTCCTGTTATGAGTTCGCACGCAGATGTAAAGCACATGGCGATGGATGAGTTCACCCGCGCCGAATCCGCTGCCATGGTGATTCGCATGCAGCTTTCGCAAAAGCCGCACCTCGGAGTGCCTGAAATCGCGGTTGTGCTGGGCTCCGGTCTGGGAGCCTTTGCCGATGAGCTGAAGGATTCCGTTGTTATTCCTTACGCCGACATTCCGAATTTTCCCCGCTCCACCGCCATCGGCCACGCCGGACGCCTCATCATTGGCAAACTCGCCGATCTTACCGTCGCCGCAATGCAGGGACGCGTTCACCAGTACGAAGGTTACAGCAGCCGCGAAGCTGCATTTCCAGTGCGCGTCCTTGCCCGCCTTGGCGTCAAGAGTCTGATCCTCACCAACGCCGCCGGAGGCATCAACTCCGCGTACACCCCAGGAGCGCTCGTCCTCATCGGCGATCACATCAACCTCCAGGGCAGCAACCCGCTCAACGGACCAAATGACGATCGCTTCGGTCCGCGCTTTCCTGATCTCAGCCAGGCTTATTGCGCCGCCTATCGCCAGCTTGCCCAGGATGCGGCGCGTGCGATTGGTATTGATCTGAAGGAAGGTGTCTATGCCGCCCTCGCCGGCCCAAGTTACGAAACGCCTTCCGAGATCCGCTTTCTTCGCACCATTGGCGCCGACCTGGTCGGCATGTCCACCGTCCCCGAGGTCATCGTGGCGCGTCACATGGGAATCGATCTACTCGCGATCTCTTGTGTAACCAACATGGCGGCGGGACTCTCCGCGGGCGTGATCAATCACAACGAAGTATTACAAACGGCGGAGCGCGTGCGTGAAACCTTCGTTGCGCTTCTTACTGCGCTTCTTCCCAGAATTGCGGCGTACGGAAAATAAGTAAGATGAATCCGCGGTCGCCCCACCTTCGACGCGCTGCTCTTGCGCGGCTAATATGGGACGGGCAGGACACAACAAAACAGGCACTGTCCTAAGGAACCATGAAGCCTTACTTTATCGGAGTTGCGGGCCCGTCCTGCGCGGGCAAGAGCTATCTCGCCGGGCGTCTCGCCGAAAAACTCGGCGCCGCTCTCCTTCAACTCGACTCCTACTATCGCGAACTGGATCACCTCGCTCCGCACCAGCGCGCACAGTACAACTTTGACAAGCCCGACGCGCTGGACTCCGCGCTGCTGCTCGCCCATGCGCGCCAGTTGTACAACGGTGAAACCATCGCCCGCCCGGTCTATGACTTTGCCACCCACACACGCACCGGAGAAACTCTCCCGCTTGTCCCGAAAACCTACGTCATTGTCGAGGGACTTTTCGCGCTCTACTGGGAGAGTCTGCGCAACCTGATGGGGACAAAAGTATTCGTCGATCTCGGCGAGGAGATTTGCCTTGAGCGCCGCATCATGCGCGACATCAGCGAGCGCGCAAGAACCCGCGAAAGCGTGCTCGAGCAGTACCGCGCTACGGTGCTCCCCATGGCCAGGCAATTCGTGTATCCCACCCGAGCCCACGCCGATCTCGCGGTCACCGGCAATGACGATATCTCGCACGAGGTTGAGATTGTATTACGTCATGTGGAGCGTGGCGTTGCAATGAGTATAGAAGGAGTTTCATAACCCGTTTCATAACCCGTTTTTGAAAGGGCATGGCTTCAGCCATGCCGCGGGTGGCCCATTCAAGCCTTCTTTTGGCTTGAGTGGGGTAGTTTCAGCGCTGGACATATTCGCGCATCAGCCGGGTGCCCCACCTTCGGCGCGCTGTTTTTGCGCGGCTAAGGTGGGACGGGCAGCACACACCACCGCTGAAACCTTTCCATGTTGTCATTCCGAGCGCTGCGAGGAATCCCCGCACTGCTCAAATATTTCATGCGGCCCCAAAGGCAATTCAGCCGGGTGCCCCACCTTCGACGCGCTGTTCTTGCGCGGTGGGACGTGCAGGACAAACCAATATAGGAATGCTCTAGCGCAGAAAACGGCTTTGCATCGCTCCTGTCCGCTCCACCAGCGCGCGGACAAGAGTTTTCTCCGTGCCGATGAATCGCTCGGAGGGTACAGGCATTGAAATCGCGGCGATTTCCCCGTTAGGAGCATGCAGCGCTACCGCAATTGCGCAGATGCCGGAGAAGCACTCTTCCCGGTCGATAGCCATGCCGCGGCGTCGAATCTCAGCGACTTCGGTCATCAGTACATTCCAGTCCAGGATTGAATTACGGGTGCGGGGCGTAAGGCGATAGTGCCGGTTCAGTTTGGCCAGTTCTTCTTCCGCAAGTGTCGCCAGCAGCGCCTTGCCACTGGCCGAGCAATGCAGCGGAAGCGAGGAACCTACGTGCGAAACGGCCATCAGGGGATGTATGCCCGGAATCTGGTCCACAACAACCGCTTTCTCGCTTCCCATAACCGCGAGGTCGACGGTTTCGCCAAGTTCCTTGGAGAGTTGTACAAGCAGGGGACGCAATGTTTCAACGATGTCGAAGTGCTTGGCTAAGGCTCCCAGGGAAATCAGTTCGGGCCCAAGACGCACGCCGCTCGTCGGAGAGGCGGGGATCAGAAAGTTTTCATCATCCAGTGCGCTCACGATACGTTGCACGGTGGAGCGAGGAAGATGAGTGCGATCGGCAATCTCGCGGAGTGTGAGCCCTTCGGGATGCTGTCCCACAAGCTTCAGAATTTCCGCGGCACGCGAAATGACCCTGATGCCGGATGGGTCCGACTCCTTCTTAGCTTTCCTGATAAGAAGAGAACTCCTCGGCTCTTGTGCGGTAAGTTCCTCGTCAGCCATGGCCCCTGAATACTGACTCTCTAATCTTCGATTCTCTTTTATAACACACACATGCACGGCTCTCAATCTCCTCCGCGCCGATTCCCTGCAAAGCTGCGCAACGCTGTCGGCATTTTTGCAAAGGTGACTCATTCTCCATTCGGCATTGCATCCTTGCGCAAATCCGTCCCAACCTCTAAAGCTCCGGCGGTCCTGCTCTTCTCTTGTATCAACGGTCACCGTCTCCGATAGTCCGCAAAGCAAGAGAACGAAGGCAAGCCAGCCTCCTCGGTCGCTGCAATTCAGAACTTCTCCCCATTCAAAAACCTTCTGTTGACAGCCGCCGTTATTGGGTGAATACTTTGCTTGTCATTCGGTACGGTAGTACCGAATGACAATATGCAATGCACGATTTTCTTGCCAACAGACGAGGAAGATCGTCGCCGCTGTATAAGCGGGCAGGTATATGCCTACATTAGGAAGCAACGCCAAGCCGGATAGAGCTAAGCTGGGCGTGCAAGTGATCGCGCGCGCCGTCGAGATATTGCGCGCTTTGGAAGGCAACGATCAGGGTCTCAGCCTGGGACAGTTGTCGCGCCAGCTCGACTTGCCGAAATCGACCGTGCAGCGCATTGTGGCTGCGCTTGACGCCGAGAACTTCGTCGTCGCCGCCTCTCCTGCTGCCAGGGTGCGGCTCGGCCCTGCCCTCGTGCGTATCGCCCGCTCCATCCGCTTTCAGGTAGCCGACGTCGCGCGTCCTTACATCGAAGAACTTTCCCAGAGCACCGGCGAGGCTGTAGACTTGGCGATTCTCGACGGGGCCAAGGCGGTCTTCATCGATCACATCGAAGGCTCCGGGAGGCTCCGCGCCGTCTCCGCCGTCGGACTCTCATTTCCCCTCCACTGCACGGCAAATGGCAAGGCCATGCTGGCCACGCTTGATGCAGATGGGCTGGTGCGTATGAAGCGGAGCTTGACGCTTTCCGCATATACGTCCCATTCGGTCCGCACCTGGCCAAAGCTGGAGGCTGAGCTTGAGAACATTCGCAGCACCGGCGTCGCATATGACCTTGAGGAGCATACGATCGGCATATCCGCGGTTGGCGCCGCCATGTTGGGATCTGAAGGCGAGATCGCCGCAATCTCCGTTTGCGCCCCATCGGTCCGCTTCGCAGAGGAAGAGAAGTCCCTCATTGCCGCCTTGCAGCGCTGTCACGACGCCATCGCAAAAGCATTCGGAAATCGGGGTTCCTCCATACCCCACCCAGTTGAACCGTTGCAGTAAAACCTTTTAGCTTGAGTGGGCAGTTAGGCAGGTGGCCATCAGAGTTGGCGCTGTTCCAACGCTGGGGGCTGTAGTTGAGTTAGGCAGAGTCGAATTCCCCCGCTGCGGCGGCCTGGGGAGTACGGATAGAGGATGATTGTTCGGATTGCTTCCAGTTGTAAGGTTCGAGCGAGGCAAGGCTCGTTGACGATTCAGGCTTTTGTGATCGAAAAGTGTTTACCTGAAGCGAGCACGGAGTTCGGACGATAAGCTGCCGCTTACCTCAGAGGTCAACCATGTACCAGACAGTTACTTTATGGCAACAAGTCCATGGCGGCAAAGTCAATCCTTTGGAATTCGTGCAAAGATTAACCATTCAGGGCAGTAACATACCTGGCTGACTTTTAGCGACAAGACAAAAGCCACAGAGTTCGCAGCTCTGTGGCTCCCGTTAGAATCCTACACGGTAGGTTCCAGGAAACTAGCTTCCCCAAGTTGCCCACGCGGTGTGATTCCGATGACGCTACTCAATTGAAATTAGATGCCAGATCCGTCAAAGTGTCAATTGCCCTGAATAATAATTACAACTCCCGATATCCCAATTGAGTACAATCAAAGGGCACTGTCCCATTCGCAGTGGGGCAAGGCCCACCTTAGGGTGGCATTCCGGCCGAATGGTGAAGTTCGGTTGGCGACTGCTGGGCGTAAACCGTAGGCCAGTCCACGGGGTATGTCTGATGACAATACTCACCCAACCTGGACGCAAGCCGCGTTTCTATATTTTCCGCGCTTGGTACGAACGCCTCGGCGTTCGCTACTGGGCAAAGGATTATGGATACAAGGCTTGGCGCATTCCTATCTACTAGTTAGATAGAATGCATCCAGCCCGCGAAAGCGGGATGCGTGACTCCGGGCGCGCATTCAATAAGGCAATGGCAATCTTCATAGTCGCTGATTCGTCTAGTCTCCGGAGAACCTCTAAAGCCACTCCAAAGGTGGCTCTATGTTTTTGATCGCTATTCAAATTGCGTTGGCAATATCAAATTCAACTGACTCATGTTGTTGGGGAAATGTCGCCTTGGGTGAGAGGAAGGAGTTGCCCCTTCTCGGTTTGAGCGTTTATTTCAGTGACAATCATTGAGATCAGTGCCACACATACGCCGAATAAAATCTGTGCGTCGTCCGCAGATAGAGTCTGCTCTGGATGAAGTATCGGATTCCGATAGTTGTCTTTGATTTGCTCAATGAATCCTAAGACTTTCGGACTGGCATTGGAGCACTTCCTTAAGTATCGAATGTACGCGCCCCAATTTCGATATTTCTTCTCTAAGTCTTGCCCGGTTATCTTTTTGTAGTATTCCCGTATGACCGATTCGGTTGCCCGCATCAGGTGAAAGCCGACCGCAGTGTAGGTATCAAACAGCCAGCACCTTCCGGCTTCATCAAAGTCTGCCGAAGCTTCAGGGTAATCTTTTGTGATAGAGGCTGGGAGTATGGAACTTGCCGAGCGCATCAACATCGAAGTTTTATGGGTTCCTTTGGGAGAAACCCAGTAAGTATCAGAATTTGACAACTCAGCAGCAAGGATGGTCTCGAACTTCTCTGCTGCTTGCCGAATTGGATAAGCCAGAGACCACCCGATCTCTGGCTCAGGTTGAGGAAGTTCTCCATATTTCTTAACCGCAGCGGCAAAATCGGAGGGAACTACAGCTCCAATGGCGGCGTATAGATTATTTGCAGTGTCGTAGCAGAATTCCAGCGCTCGTTCACGAAAAATTCTACCAAGCGACTCACCAGCGCTATGCCAATTCAACCAAATCTCACTGTACTTTGAGTGCTGGGAATCTTCGGTCAAAGGATGAATCGCAATTGCCAATTCATAAAACTGGAATTCATTGACGCGCTGCATAGTCAGGCCACCTCCAAGTGGCAAGAACCACCAGCGGTGTAGACTCTGCGGTTGACTTGGACGCAGCACAAGCGTACCCTCATTCCCGAGGATCTACTGTGCCGAATCGCCCAAAGCCTTCCGCCAAGGATGAACCGGGTGAATTCGACCGCTTTACAGATTTCATGCGGCGTCTTGTGGCCGTTCCGCACTCGGAAATCAAGACCAAGCTAGACGCCGAAAAACGAATCAAAGAGCAAAAGCGAACGTCTAAGACTTCCGCTTCGGTCCGCGCTTCCCGCGCCAAGGGTTAGTTGATAGCCGTTTCTCCCACCTTGCCAGTCAACTCTGCATAAGTCAATCGCTTTCCTGCGATCTGCGACATTGCCAGCATAAACCGGTCTGAATCATCCAATGGATTGTCTTTGGTTTTGCGATTGTTGTACCGAAACGCTTGTTCGTCGATGTAGCGGAATAGGTGAAAAGGTTCGACTGAAATATAGGTGCCGTTCAAACCACGTTTCAAGAGACTCCAGAAATTCTCAATTCCGTTAGTGTGGATCTGACCATTCACGTATTCGTTCGCGTGATTGATGATCTCGTGCTCGAAATCGGTTCCTTTGTAGCCGCCCCATTCGTCAGTCATAAGCTGTGAGCCAGGAGCGACATGCTTGCTCACCAGAGCGTGCAGAACGGCCTGAGTGCGGCTCTCTACTACTTGCGCCTTGACACGGCCATTGCGCTCTAGCATCCCAACCACGATGGTTTTATCGGCAGCGCCGCCGTGTTTGCTGGCGAGTATGGGCTTTCGGTCCTTGTGCATGTTCTTGAGTTTGCCGCCGATAAAGGTTTCGTCCATTTCGACGGTGCTTCCCGGTCCGCCCATCTTCATGAATGACCCGCTCTGCATTGCGAGGCGGATTCTGTGGAGCATGAACCAGGCCGATTTCTGAGTCACGCCAAGCGCACGGTGAAGCTCATAAGAACTGACACCGTTCTTATCGTTGCAAAGCATCCATGCGGCGGGGAGCCACTTTTCAAGTGGAATGGGCGAATCCTCAAACACGGTGCCCACCTTGAGCGAGAACTTCGCTTTGGCGTGCTTCTCGTTGCACTTGTATACGCGGGCCTTCTCAAGGTAGGTAACGCGCTCAGAGCCACAATAAGGGCAGCGCACAACATCGTCCAGCCAGCGCACGGAGGTCATGAACTGGCGGCAATTGTCGAAATCACTGAAATAGAGAATCGCGTCTTGAAGAGTTTTCGGTGCGCTGCTCATATCGTGCTCCTGCTTACCAAGAACACAATAGCGCGATTTAGTTAGTCAGTCAAGTATGTTATTGCCCCATTCAGTCACCCCTGCCATTCCAACGATTATCAGAATAGTCAATCGTTGGAAGTAAAGCAGTAGCGACGCAAAACAGCATTTCGGCGAGGACAGCTCTCGTCATTGCATAATTTTTTGGGATTTGAAATTGTTGGTGAGTTCGAGGAAGCAAAAAACGTCTGACCACAACCCGCGGCATCGCAACCCCCTGGCATTCCAAGGGATTAGTGAGACAGAGTATTTTCGCCAAAATATTTCTTGACAGGTTTAACTTACAACAGGCACTATAAATTTGTGAATTTGTCAGGCAGTACATATGTATTACTGTGCAATACAATATAATGCCTCGTCCAGTGCCTTTCAAGTTCACTAAAGAAATCGGTCTGACGTCTTCCGAAGCTGACTCAGCGGATGAATGTGTCGAACCGACGAGAAGAGAACCACTGCAACAAACGATGTGAACAACCTCCTGTGCGTAACTCTTAGGGGACGGTGAAGCGTTGCCGTCCCCTTTTTGCGGGAGCTGCGGTAGTGATTCGATCAGAGAGAAATTTACTTGAACTGCCGTCGAACAATGTTCGTTCTCCTGACAGAGTCGGCAATCAAGAGAAACGTTGCAGGCTCTGAAATTGGCTTTATTACAGGCTAAGCCGCACGCTAAGATCGATTTGCGTCGTGGCTTTGCGAGTGACTTGCATTAACGACGCTGAGCATGGATAATTAAGCACTAAAGAATATTGTTTGTCTTCGATCGGGGTTTTCTAAAAACGCTCTTCGCGTTCACGGGAATCTCGGCGGTGGCCAGCCTCTCATAAGAGGTAACGGTCCGAGGGTCGCACTGGAAACGGCGCAACCTCCCAAGTTGGAAAGGAGACATGGTGTCGGCATCCCTGGTACAGTTCTCATCCCGCCCTGAAGGTCTTTTAAAAGAATCTTCTGCTTCGTTGGCTCAACTGCGTTTGCAACTGCTCCGCCTTTCAGTCACTGATCTCTGCAATTTCCGTTGTCGCTACTGCATGCCTGCGGAAGGCGTGCCAAAGGCTGCACACCGCGAGCTTCTTTCCCTGGAAAACCTGGCGAGTCTTGTTGCATGGCTGACCGTCCATACAGGAATCAGGAAGGTGAGGCTCACGGGCGGAGAACCGTTGGTGCGGCCCGGGATCGAGCATCTGATTGCAGAGCTATCCTCACTTCCTGCGATCCAGGAAGTATCTTTAACCACGAACGGCTCGATGCTGCCGCGCATGGCTGAGAGCCTGAAGGCAGCGGGGCTGACCCGAGTCAACATCTCGCTTGACTCTCTCGACAACGAGAGATTCGCCGAGGTCACCCGCGGAGGAAATCTCGAACGGACTCTGCTTGGCATTAAGGCTGCACAAGAGGCCGGGCTGACGCCCATCAAGCTCAACACCGTTTTGCGGCGCTCCACCTGGAAGCAGGATGTGCCACTTCTACTGGACTATGCAGCCAGCACCGGCTATGAGATTCGCTTTATCGAACTGATGCGGACTGGGACGGAGCGCGGATGGTGCGAAGCTGAGCTGATCTCCGTAGACGAAGTTTGCACTGAGCTTGGCGCTGAGATTCTCACTTCCGAGGAACAGACCCGGGCTCCCGCGCGAAAGACACTGATGAATTGGCGCGGAAGCGCTTTGACCGTGGGTTGGATCACGCCTCAATCTCATCCTTTCTGCCAGCACTGCGAGCGCTTGCGAATGGACGCCAGAGGACGGATTCGCCGCTGTCTCATGGATCCGGCGACGCTGGACTTGTCCCATGTCCTGGGAACAATGAACACGGTGGCCGCTCGGCAGGAGTTCCAATCCTATATGGCTGGAAAGCTTCCGCCGCAGGATATGGATAGTCCTCTATCGATGAGTCAGATCGGTGGATAGCGATGAACGAATCGGCCCATCTTGATCCCGAGAGTGACCAAGAACGGCTGATCACGCTCCACCGCGAACCCTCCTTCATTGAGGCCCGTCGATGAGCTTCGGCGGTGCTTACCCAGGGGACACGCAGGATTTCGGAGCGCCCGTTCTTGCGCTGTGCGGTTTTTCCGGCTCAGGCAAAACCACGTTACTGGAAGCCGCAATACCGCACTTGATCGCACGCGGCCTTTCGGTTGCGGCGATCAAGCATGACTCCCATGGCTTTGTCGTCGATAAGGAAGGCAAGGATTCAGAAAGGCTCTTTCGCGCTGGCGCCACAGTCGCACTACGTGGACCGGAAGAGCAATTTCTTCGCCGCGGTGCGTCGTCAGCGCTCACCCTGCAAGCAACTTTATCCGACTTGGCGCGCGACCACGACCTGCTGCTGGTGGAAGGCCATAAGGACACACCGCTTCCCAAGCTCTGGATTGGCAATGCCGAAACCTCCTCCCCACCTGAACATGTGACTGGCGTCAAGGAGATTCTTCCGTGGGACAGTGATCGCCTGAAAATTTTTCTGGAATTTGTAGACAAGTGGATTCCAATTGCGTGGCGCGCGCGTCCGCTCTTCGCGGGATTGCTGGTTGGGGGCAAAAGCTCGCGAATGGGAAGCCCCAAGCAGTTGGTGAGGTTTGGTAGCAGTACGCTCGGAGAGATCGCCGCGCATGCACTTAGCGAAGCGCTCGGAGAACCGCGAACCGGCGGCGCGGATTCGCTAAGTCCAAACGTCGTTGTTCTCGGAGCAGGTTCTGTTCCTGAGACATTGCAATGCTTAGTGCGCCTGCCCGATGTGCCGGAGTTAGGCGGGCCGATTGCCGGCCTGCTGGCCGCCCATCGCTGGATGCCGCATGCAGCCTGGCTTCTGGCCGCTTGCGATCATCCCTGGCTCACCTCGGCTGATATCCGCTGGCTCATCAGCCAACGCAGGCCAGGCGCCTGGGCAATATTGCCGCGTCAGCCGGACGACCATCCCTGTCCCACCCTGGCGCTTTACGAGCCGCAATCGCTCACGGTTCTGGAGCGCTCTCTGCTCGTACGTGGACCTGCCGATGTGCGCATCGCCGAGTTGTTCAACCACAGGAATTCATTGATCAGTTCGCATTTCACTCGCGGTTTGGTTAATGTGAATACACCGCAAGAACTTATGGCGGAAGTTGAATTAGTAGAACCGGGGCGCCGCTCAACGAGGGGGTGCACTTCGGAAAATGACGAGATAAAGAGAGCCAATGACGAGTTTTGAAGAAGCACGCGACCTAATCCTGAGCAACGTGACTCCGATGGATACCGAGCAGGTGGACCTGCTCGATTCGCTCGGCCGAGTGGCCTCTGAAACCGTGATCGCCCAGTACAATCTGCCGTCTTTCGACAACTCGGCCATGGATGGCTATGCCGTGCGTGTTGCAGATTCCAGCACGCTGGCTTTTCTTCCGATCAGTGGCTATATCCCTGCGGGCGGAACTGCAACCGACGAACTTGCCCCTGGAAGTGCAATCAAGATCATGACCGGAGCGCCCGTTCCGCAGGGCGCCGATGCGATTGTGCCTTTCGAAGAAGCAACCGAAACCGGCCAAGTCGTCAGAATTGAGAGTTCGCCCCACCCCGGCCAGCATATTCGTCACGCCGGAGAAGACGTAAAGATCGGTGAGACAGTTTTGCCTGCCGGTACCCTGATCCGCGTACCGGAAATCTGCATTCTCGCCGCGCAAGGTCGGAGTTCCATTCAGGTATATCGCAAGCCGCTCGTCGCCATCCTTGCAACTGGCGATGAACTCGTAGAGATTGGTTCGTCGCTTCCGGAAGGCAAGGTGTTCAACAGCAACTCGCCGACCCTGGCAGCAGCCGTGCTGGAAGTGGGAGCCACCTATAAGATGATCGGCATCGCCCGCGACGACCGCGAGCATCTGCGGCAGATGGTTGCTCTAGGACTCCAGGCGGATGTACTGATTACCGCAGCCGGCGTATCGGTCGGAGATCGTGATTTCGTTCGAGAGATTCTTGAAGAACTCGGGGTCAAGCAGTTGCTTTGGAAAGTGAAGATGAAACCGGGGAAATCGATAGCGTTTGGAACGAACCGCGGGAAACCAGTCTTTGCGTTGCCTGGTAATCCCGTCTCCGCAATCGTGACATTTGAAGAATTGGTGAGACCTGCGCTCCTCAAGATGATGGGACATCGGTGCGTCATTAAGCCGCTCGTGACGGCGATTCTTCAGGAGGAGATGCGGAAAACGCCGGGCAGGGTGTTTTTGTCGCGAGTTCGATTGGTCCAGCGGGATGGCAAGTATCTGGCATGGAGCGCTGGCAATCAAGACACCGGGAGACTGCAAACCATGCTCCAAGCCAACGCTCTCGCAATCCTTCCGGCTGACCGCGCATCCTTTGCGGCAGGCGAAGAGATCAAGGTTCACCTGCTGTCGAATGTGCCTGTCCTATAGCAAGCGTTCCTGAGCACATCGCAAGTGCTACTTTCGCCGCGTCGAAGCGCCAAGGGTACAGTTCGCTTCTTACGCCGCGGCATTGGTACGGTTCCAAGGTCGCTGTACCCGCCTCGTATTTAATGTGCTCTGGAGAAGCGTGCATTCTTGAGAGTGTCGTCCTGAGCGAAGCGGGGAACTCCTGCGCTGCGAGAGTCTCCCGCATCGAATGCTTGGGTATGCAACTATGCGTGGGGAATTAACATGTCAGGATGCCTTCCAGCCGACGTTTTGGCTGGAAGACATCCTGCGGCCGGCACCGGAACCCAGAACCGATGCCGGTTTTGTTTGTCAGGCGCGCACAGGCGTGGACGACTTCTCCACGTAGATTGTCCCGACATTAATGCTGGCCTTCAAATCCACTTCAACCCGCTTCTTGCTTCCTTTGAACTCGACCTCCAGCACGTATCTGCCGCTGTTCGGATCCAGTCCATCGAGCTTGAAGTCGCCGTAATTGTTGGTTGTACCCTTGCTGACAGCCTTCGTCTTGGCGCTGGTCAGCGTGATGGTGGCGCCCTCTGCGCATTCATCTTCATGGGCGATCGCCACGCTTCCAGCAACATGACACTTGGTAAACCGGTAAAGGTTCTTGTAATAGACCTTCGGCCTTGGCTCTTTATCGGGATAGTAGCTTTCCAGACCCTGGTCTTTGACCATCTTCGCCATCTCCGAGTCTTCGGCCTGAACAAAGGTCAAGGCCCCGGTAGGACACGAATTGCTGCAACGCGGCTGCTTCCAGCCGGCATCCAGCAGGTGAGCGCACATAGTACATTTCTGCGCGAGCTGGCTTTCTTCATTCCAGTAGATCGCGCCGTACGGACAGCTTGCCGCCAGTGCTTTCTCGCCTTTGGCCTTCACCGGATCGATGATCACGATGCCGTCCGGCCGCTTGTAGATCGTTCCATCGGTGATGCCCTTCATGCAGGGTGCGTCTTCGCAGTGCATGCAGAGATGGGGGAGGTAAGCAACATCCTGCAGCGGATACTGGCCACGCTCCAGGCGATCGATGTCGATCCAACGATGGCCATGACGCGGTTGAGCCTTCGCGATCGGCATATGATCGTTTTCCCAGTGTTCATCCTTGCAGCTGATGAAACAGTTGTTGCAATCCTGGCAGCGCGCAATGTCAATAATCATGTGTGCTTTTTTCATTTCTGCTCTCCCTCCCACTTGACGATTTCGATCAGACACGAGTTCGGTGCCATGCCGGAGGACTTCTTCGTCATGAACCTCTTGGGTGTAAGCAGGTTGATGCAACCCGCACGATCTGGCGACTCGCCTGGCTTTCCAATCGGATCATAGTCGGCGCACGATTCGTAGCAGTGAACCGTGCCGGGCGGAACTCGCTCAGTCACCTGAGCCGCCAGGATGACCGCACCGCGATCATTGAAGGCCTTGACCAGGTCGTTCTGCTTGATGCCACGCTTCTCGGCATCTTGAGTGTTGAGCCGCATGATCCAGTAATCATATCCGTTCACCTTGATGCGATGGTCTTTGATCTCGTTCAACCAGCTGTCCTTCGCATCTCCCATGGTGTGGAAGCTGAAGCGGGGATGCGGCGAGACCATGGCAAGCGGGAATTTATTGAACAAGTTTGCGGTGTGATGCCCTTCCCAGGATTCTCTGTACTTGGTGAGTGGCGGACGCTCTTCATCATTCGGATCGAGTTTCTGCAGGCTGGTGCTGACAAACTCGATCTTGCCCGTCGTCGTTCCCAGTCCTTCGAACTTGACCTGCTGATTCGGCCTTGGCCCCCAGTCGTCCGTATCGATCGGTCGGCCTTCAGCGAACCAGCGCAATGCCACCGTCGGATTGTCCTTGTCCTTCGGATTCTGCGGCACCACGTAATAGCCCTTCTTGAAGAACTCTTCCCAGGTGATCTTCGTGGGTAGGTCGGTCGCATGGAAGATCTGCTTCACCCAATCGAGTTCGGTCTTCCCGCCATCCGTGTATGCGCCCCCGAGGCCGAGGCGTTCGGCCAGTCCAGAGAAGATTTCGTAGTCGGACTTGGATTCGCCAACCGGTTCGATGCACTTCATCTGCAACGAAATAACGCGATGGTTGCACTGGGTAAAGCTGTGCGGAATGTAGCCGGAACAATTGGCAAACTCGCTGATGTCCCAGCGCTCGAAGTTCGTGCATGCCGGCAGAATGATGTCGGCAAACTTCGTTTCGCCTTCAAACCAGATGGCCTGGGCCACTGCGATCGGCAGCTTGTCTGTCTGATACATCTTCACGTAACGGTTGGTTTCCGTCATTGTTCCGATGAACGAACCGCCGTAACGATACAGCATCTGAATGGGAGCGTAACCCGGCGCCGGGAATTCATACTTGTGGAACTGCTCCTCGATGCTTGCGCCGCAGAATCCCTTGCCGCGCCACTCCGGTATATGTTGGTCCATAATGGCTTCCGGAATGCGCAAGCGCGGAATATGTTGTCCGGACGGTAGATTGATCGGGCTGCGCGGCACGCGCATCGTGTTGGCAAACATGCGATTCGCGAACTGGTAGCTCGAAGCAGTGTTGTCGAGGTCGCCGGAAATTCCGCCTTCGGCATAGCCTGGGAAAAAGAAGCTCTCATCGCATGGCGCGCCCTGGGTCGTGCCCCAGATGTTGCTACCCGGCTTGCCCATCCCCTGCATTGCCGCCAGGCAGATCATGAAGCGTGCCCACTCGTTCCCGACAGAAGCGCGGCAAGCGCCGCCCCATCCGCCCAGACCGCCGGCAGCCAGCATCGTCTTTTTGGAAGCCCACTCGCGGGCCAGCGCCTTGATTTCGCGCGCTGGAATGCGGGATTCCTGCTCCGCCCACTGTGGATCCTTCGGAATGCCATCGCTCTTACCGAGGATGTAGTCTTTCCATTCCTCGAAACCGTGAACCCGGTTTTGCACGTAATCGTGATCGTAGGTATCTTCGGTGATCCAGACCCAGGCAATGCCCGCCGCCAGCGCACCGTCAGTGCCCATCCGCGGCGAAAACCATTTATCCGAAAGCAGTCCGGCAGTGTGGTTGTAGAACGGGTCGATAAAGATCATCTTCACGCCCAGTTCCTTCAACCAGAAGCGCCGGGGCGTGCTCTCAAACGCACTATAAATGCCGGTGTTGACCTCGGGATCAGCCGACCAGAACACGATCATCTCAGTGTTCTTCAGCGCGTCGCCCAGCAGATCCTGCTGTTCCGGAATACCGAGACGGTGCGCAAAGCCCCAGTTGTGCATTCCGCCCCAGTGCCAGCCTTCCCAACTGTCCGGGTTGTGGTCGCAGTAGGTGAAACCAGCCAGGTTCATGAACCGGAAGAAAGCAGAAAAGCGGTAGCCAACATTGCCCCATAAGTGATGTGAGCCTGAGGTGGCGGCAATCCCAGCCGGCCCGACTTCACGCTTGATCCGAATCATCTCGCTGGACACGATGTCGAACGCCTCGTCCCAGCTGATGCGCTCATAACCCGAGATGCCGCGGTTCTGGCAATTGCGGTTGCCCTTCGGATCAAAATCTTTACGCTTCATCGGGTACTCAACGCGCAGCGGAGAATAAACCATGGAGCGTGTTGCAGCCGTGTAAGGAGTAATCGTGGTATTTCTCGGCGGCTTGAAGGTCCGGCCGCGGGCTTCGATTTCATAGGATGCAGCATCGTCATCCGTCAGGTCCATTTGGGTTACGCGCACGATCCGGCCGTCTTCCACGTCCACGAAGACTGGACCTCCGGTCGTGCTATTTGTCATTCGCTTACACTCTGCCATTCTGTTCCTCCATAGTTCACGAGATTGTTCGCGGGCAACTACTTACGCCCGTGCTCAGATGTTCTCTGTCCTTCTGGCTTCTCCACTATTGCCCAACTATCCTACCCTCCCGCTTCAACTCTCCATACATAATTTATTGCTACCGATCCGACATGATCGGTAATTATTCGGAATCAAACCAATCGTCCTAAATTTTGTACTCGCTATAGCCAGCTTCCGGTCTTCCACTGTGCCCACCGCGTCGATCTCCTTCAACTCATCCGCCAGTTCATCCAAGTAGGCCATAAAGCCCCGTGTTTCCTGATGTAACCACGCTTCCCTTATCGTTGCCAGGTCAGAAACTCCTATACGCAATCGCGCATTGAGTTTCCCCCATGCCCGCCAACTTCAGCCATGGATTGCGTTCCCCATGGGCGGCCTTTTCCATAACTGTCAGCCTGACGACCGCAGCCATAGGAGAACGAGCCTCCATTGATAAGACCCGCTTATGCTGATCCGAGTTCCACAATTCAAGGCAGCTGTCCCACATAACGGACTCCTTGAAAATCGAATTGAACTTAGATTCAGCCGAACCTCGCCGTATCCCTACGCTGCCACCTTCGCGTGGAAAGCACGGCTCGTATGCTCTGGGCTTGACGATCAGCAATCCTTGACTGACTCTGTATCCAGCGCATCGTTCCATGCTACAAGGCATTTGTCCTGAACTGCGAATTATATCGCGTTCCACGATGTAATACATTTGTCTTGTACCGCGGTACATCGGGAGCAGCCTCTGAGCATCTTTGGAATTGATCTATTCATAGGTTTTTCATATAGAATGCAAACACAGGCCGCTTTTTCAAATACACAAATTCCTTGCCTATGAGGCTGTTTCATGGAACCTCGCCAACTGCGCTACTTTCTTGCGGCTGCACAGGAACTGCACTTCACTCGGGCAGCCCAGCAGCTTCATGTGGCCCAACCTGCCCTGAGCCAGCAGATCCGCCTCCTCGAAGAAGAAGTCGGCACCAAGCTATTTGAGCGCTCGAATCGGCGAGTCTTCCTCACTCCGGCCGGCGAAGCATTTCGCATCCGCGCAACATTGTCCGTCGAACAAGCTATCCGTGCCGCTTCCGATGCGCTTAGCGTCGGGCGAGGGGAAAGCGGCAGTGTCTCGATCGGCTTTGTAAGTTCCACGGTTTACAGTGCGCTTCCCTCTCTCGTGCGCTGGTTTCAAGCAAACGTACCCAAGGCCAACATTGAGTTGAAAGAACTCGAACCGTGGGAACAATGGGAGCCCATCGAGCACGGCACTCTCGACATCGGCATGATGCATGCTTCTCTGGACAATCCGTCGCTTGAGGCGGTTGTGATCTCGCGCGAAAAACTCGTCCTCGCCCTTCCCGAACACCACGTCGTCGCAATGAAGCAGCGCGTCCATCTTAAACTGCTCGAGGGGGAGACCTTCATCGTTCCGCCGAGGCATCGCCTCTCTGGATACAACGACGCGGTCGTGGCCGCATGCCGCCGTAACGGTTTTGCACCCGCTAAGATCCTTACCACGCGCTTTCTCCAGACCAGCCTCGGACTCGTCGCCGGAGGCCTGGGCGTATCCTTGGTTCCAGCATCGTTCCGCGAGAACCTGCGCGTCCGCGGCGTTGTCTATCGCTGTATTATGCCGCCGGTGCCGGAAATTGAATTGATCGCAGTCTGGCGTAAAGGGGAGACCTCTCCTCTCCTGCAGCGCGTACAAGCCACGCTGAGGAACTTCGAGGCCTTGCTCCGGGAAGAAAAATGTCTTAGGCGCTGGTGTGAACCAGCACTTGCTCGCGGAACCTAACGGCAAATAGAACGACAATACGTAGCAGAAGGCTCCCTTCCTCAATGGATGAGTCAGGATCGGCAAGACAATAAAGATGATTCCACGCAAATTTCTCTCTGATGTGCAGCCCAAATGGTGGGTACTGATAGCGGTCGCCGTTGGCAGTTTCATGGGAACCCTCGACAGCAGCGTCGTCAACGTCATTCTGCCGACAATGCGTCGCGAGTTCGGCTGCAGCGTGGCCACCATCGAGTGGGTCGTCACCATATATCTTCTGGTGGTCTGTGGTTTTCTCCTGACCTTCGGCCGCCTGGGCGACATGCGCGGTCACAAGCGCATATATATTCTGGGCTTCGCAATCTTCACCGCGAGCTCGGCGGCATGCGGTATGGCGTGGGGTGTGGTTCCACTGATTGCCGCACGCGCCCTCCAGGCATTGGGTGCATCGATATTGTATGCCAACTCCGCCGCCATCCTGACCACCAACTTTCCTGCCTCTGAGCGCGGCCGAGCCCTTGGCTTGCAGGCGGTCATGATCTATCTCGGCTCCCTTACCGGCCCGCTTTTGGGTGGCTGGTTGACTGACGCTTTCGGTTGGCGCACCGTCTTCTATATCAATGTGCCCGTGGGTCTGATCGGTTCGGTCCTTTGCATGAAGTTCATTCCTCGTGATGAGGTCGAGAGCCACGGAGAGTCATTCGATTTTGGCGGCGCCAGTTTGTTCATGGCCGCCTTTGTGCTGCTGCTGCTGGGGCTCAATCAGGGCTACGACCGCGGTTGGACCTCGCTTCCGATTTTGGGCCTGATGGGGGGGGCGGTTTTGCTCCTGCTCCTCTTTGTCCTCCTCGAACACCGCGTATTGCATCCGCTGCTCGACATGAGCCTCTTCCGCAAGACTCAGTTTTCCATGAGCGTCGCCAGCTCGGTGTTGAACTATATGGCCATCTTCTCAATTCTTTTTCTGATGCCCTTCTATCTCATCCAGGGGCGCGGCTTCAGCCCCGGCCAGGCCGGCGTATGGTTAACCATCCAGCCGGGAGTTATGACCATTTGCGCGCCGATCAGCGGCATCCTCTCCGATCGCATCGGCACCAGGCGTCCGGCGACCCTTGGAATGGCCATTCTCGGTGTTGGACTCGTCCTGCTCTCGTTCCTCCGGGCCGACTCCTCCATGACACTTGTCGGCCTGGCTCTTGGCGTGACTGGACTCGGTACGGGAATTTTCGTTGCCCCCAACACCAGCGCCCTGATGGGTTCGGCTCCGGCGCATCGCCAGGGCATGGCGGCAGGTGTTCAGGCTACGGCCCGCTATTCGGGCATGATCGTGGGCATTGGAGTTGCCGGCGCCATCTTCACTAGTTTTCTGACCCGCCACACTCCCATTGCATTGTTCCAGGGCATTCGCGCCAGTTTCCTCGTTGCCGCATTCGCCAGCTTCCTCGGCTGCCTCACCTCTGCCGTCCGCAAGGAACGCTTCGGCGATGACACCGGCCCAAGGCTTACTTAATTGCCCGCTCACGTTGATTTCGGTATTTTAGTTTGGCTCCCTACGGCTTTCCCTTGGCGAAAGAGTCGCTCTCCATGTGGGGGGCGACCACCAAGTCACAGCCGCGCCTGGCTTTCATGACTAGCGCGGAATCATAGTTGTTGTACCCCGTAACCGGAGTGATGGAA
>Ga0182030_10005498_pt1 | contig 26862 bp, 29 predicted proteins | sample 812S3MmetaG_FD_121299 | JGI IMG/M metagenome (GOLD analysis project Ga0182030, IMG submission 121299) | Permafrost microbial communities from Stordalen Mire, Sweden - 812S3M metaG (Illumina Assembly) | ecosystem: Environmental > Terrestrial > Soil > Wetlands > Permafrost | place: Sweden...
AGGATTCGTTCTCGTGGAAGATGACGAAGACGTACTTCACCTTCTTGCGCAGAAGCCGGATCTTCTCTTCAAGCGGAATGCGATCGTCTTGCGGGCGAAATCCATCGCGCCAGGGCGCATTAGTGTCATAATTTCCGTCAAAATCGCCGCCGACCGCCAGTGCGTTGGCGCCGAGGCTCGCGACGGCGATGAGCGCCGTGGTCGCGCGCAACAAAGACTTCATGGTGAGATCTCTGCGTTCTGGGTTGAACTAAGGACGGGTCTTTCATGCGATTTGAATCTAACAATGTCGCGACGGTTGGATTGCAGCGCGATGACGTTACGATATGCCGCGGCGCCTAGCGGTCCGGGCGGGCGCGGCTGACGATGCGCCTGAGGTCGGCGGTTGGAGGCGCCGCGGCGGACTCGGGCGGCTGCGGCTCGCCTGCGACCTCCGCTCCCGCCGACGCGGCGGACGGCGCCGACAGCGCCAGGGATTGCGTGCGTCCGTCGCGTTCGAGCGCCACCGTCCGAGAGCCGATGGTCGTGACTCGCCATCCCTCAGCCTCGTCGCCAGCGCGCATCCGAACGATCTGGTTGGTCGACTTGTTGCGCAATAGCGCGATAGCCGTATCCTTGCCGACCACGGCGCCGATGAGATCGAATGGCGGCGGTTGCAGCGTGGCCGTTTGCTCCTCGACCTGCGGCGGCTCGGCCGTGGGCGCCGCGACGGGAGCGGCAAGCGGCGGGCGGCGCGTCGAGCGGAATAGCGGCCGCTCACGCGTGACGGTCAGATCTTCCAAGCGCAGCGCGTCGAGCGGATTGCGCGTCTCCGCCCGAGTCGGAGCCGACGCTAGCAGGGCCGCCAGCAGACAAGCCGTGCCTCTCATTTCGCTTCGCTCCATTGTCCCGAGAGGTTGAGCGAGACATGCATCACGCCGTTCTCGTTGGCGGCTTCGGACGCGCGCGCCTCGAACGCGTCGACGAACAGATAGGGGCGCCCTGTCTCCAGGTCGTAGAGCAGGCTTTGCAGGTCGGGTTCGGCGATGGTCAACTCCGCGGCGAGCGAGATCCGACGCTCGGACGCGTGCGAATCGATGTCGGCTTTGGAGGAGACGAGCCGCCCCTTGGCGGCGCCGATGGCGGCTTCGACCCGCTGTTGCAGCGCCGCGCCGGCCTGGGTGATCGTCCTGACCTCGAACGACGGCGCGGCGACGGGATCTCGCCCAGCAGGAGACGGAAGCCGCTTCTCGCGCGCCTGCAACGCCGCCAACTGATCGCCGAGATCAGACACATTTGATTGCGCGTCGCGCAGCGACAGCGCCGTCAACAAGGCGCCGACGAGCGCCAGCGCGACAATGGCGAAGACGCCGAGCGCGGACAGGGCCTGACGAAGCGGGGCGTTCATGGCGCCGCCGTATTGAGCGGCGCGACATGCGCCTCGATCCGGAACGTCTCGCGATCATCGGCGCCGCGCGTGGTTGGAGCGCTGAACGCGGCGTGCGAGAAATGCGGCGACTGCTCGATCTCTCGGATCAGCGAGGCCGCCTCGACGCCGATTCCGGCGAATTCGAGCTTGTCGCCGGTCAGACGCAGCTCCGTCAGATAGGCGTTGTCGGGGATGGCGCGCGAAAGCGCCTCCAGCGCTGCGACCGCGGCCGGCATGGCGCGCTTGCGCGCGTCGAGCGCCTGCGCCGTGGGATCGTCATTGGCCCGCTCGCGCCGCAGCAGCGCGGCCCGCCGCCGCGCGAGATCGGCGGTCAACGCGTCCGCGCGCTCCTGCAACTGCGCGCCAAGCGTGAACTGAGCGACGAGCGCCGACGTCGCTGAGACAAGCGCGATGGCGAGCGCCGCGACAATGGCGAAGCGCCAGCGCGCCCGGCGCGACAACGCGCCGGAGCGCTGCGAAAGGATGGTGATCCGTGCGGCGCCCGCCGCGCGCTCGGTTGTTACGACGACGGAATGCGCGGCGACATCGAGCAGCGCGGCGACGCTCTGGCGCTTCGTCGCGGCGACGGTAACGCGGATGAGACCAGCCGTTCCCGCAGCCGCACTCCAACCGAAGGCGGCTTCGCTGGCGCGCCACGGAGTCAACCGATCGAGTTGCGCGCGCACGACGCCGTCGAGAAAGTCTCCGGCGCCGGCCGGCAACTCCAATTCACGGAACATGAAACGCGCGGGCGACAGGCGGAACTCGACACTACTGTTGCGAAGCCGGGGCGCCACGCCGATGAAAACGAACCGGCCCTGTTCAAGGCGGCAGGCGCCTGCCGGTCCCGTCAACGTCCCGTCGGCCTGTTCGGCGAATTGAACGATTCCGCGCGACCGCACCCGTTCGCCAAGCGCGGCGAAACCCTCCGCCGCCTCGTTCACGCGAGAGTCGAGCCACCTGAGCAACGAAGCGGAGGCGTGGCGCGCGTCAGCGGGGTGGGTCGGCTGCGACAACTTCGACGCCTCCCGTCAACCAGTTGACCCGCACGCGATAGGCCGCGCCCGGACGCGCCAGCGCAATCGAGCCGCCGCAGGACATGCCGGACGGCAGAAAGTCGATCTCGGAGGCGTTCCGACCGCCGGCGCAGGTTTCCGCGACCACCGCGTCGAAGGCGACGTCCTCGGGCAGCCGCACCGCGCCCGCGCCGGCGCCCGACGACACTGCGCGCGTCTTGACGTCCAGCAAGGTGGCGACGCGCGCACGACGACGCAGCGCGGCGTTGCGGTCGGCCTTGAGGATGGCGGCGATGCTCAGCGCGTAGGCCTCCAGCCGCGGGCGCGTGGTCCCGCTCGGCCAATGCGGCAGCGCGATCCCCGCAAGCATCGCGACGATGGCGAGCACCGCGACCATCTCGATGAGCGTGTAGCCCGCCTCGCGAGAGTCCATCACCTCGCCTCGCTGGTGAGCAGGCGCGACTCGTCCGCGCCCTGCGGTCCCGACGGGCCGTAGGAGGCGATCTCGTAGGGGCCGTGGCCGCCGGGGATCTTGTAGACGTAGCTGCGGCCCCAGGGATCGAGCGGCGTTTTCTGCGTCTTGAGATAAGGGCCGTTCCAGCCGCTGTCGCCGGCGGGTTGGCGCACCAGCGCGTCCAACCCATCGCTGCGGGACGGATAATGTCCGTTGTCGAGATAATAGAGATCGATCGCCGCCGACAGGCTCTCGATCTGGATTTTCGCGGTCTTCACCTTGGATTCGGCGAGATAGTTGAGCACGCGAGGGCCGACGAGGCCCATGATGAGGCCGATGATCGTGATGACGACGAGCATTTCGAGCAGCGAGTAGCCCGCTTCGCTCTCCGCAACCGCCGTGTCTTCGCGCGCGTGCATAGTTCACTCCACCATCTGATTGACCGACAACAAGGCGGTCATGACCGACACGATGAGGCCGCCGACGACAATGCTGATGACGACGATGGCCGCCGGCCCGGCGACGCCGACGATCCGCTCGATGCGGCGGTCGAGCCGCGCCTCGAAATAGTCGGCGATACGAGCGGCGAGCATCGGCAGCTGGTTGGTTTCCTCAGCCAGTCGCAGCGTCCGTACCGCCATCGCGGGCAACAGCTGCTCCTGAGCGAGCGCCTCAGACAGTTTGCCGCCCCGGCGCACCTTGTCGACCAGACGCGACCAACCGCCTTGCGCGCCGCTCGCCGCCATCACGTCGACGAGCACGCGCAAAGCGGCCGAAAGGGTCACGCCGCCGCTCAGCAGTAATGCGAGATTGCGACAGAATAATATCGTGCGGTGATATTCGAGCGCGGCGCCGACGCCGGGAAAGCGGCCGAACTGTTCGATCAGATAGGCGCGCGTGCGCGCGTTGCGCCACGCGAGCGTCGACGCCAGCGCAAACGCGATCATCCCGCCGGCGTAGAGCGAGCCGTTCTCGCGCAGGCTGGCGGAGACTTGCAGAAACGTCGCCAGCACCGGGTCCGGCTTGGCGTTGAGATCGCTGAACACGCTGGAAAACTGCGGCAGCACGAACGTGAGGAAAAACACCAGCACGCCGCAGGCGGAGAGAAACAGGAAGGCGGGATAACGCAGCGCGTCGACGATTCTGCGCCGCAACGCCTCCGCGCGCGCGCCCTCCGCGGCGATGGACTCCAGGATCGAGGGCAGCGTCGCGGTCTGCTCGCCCAGGCCCGCAAGCGCAAGATAGAGCGGCGGGAACACGTCGGGACGACCGCCAAGCGCCTCGGCGAAACTCTGGCCGCCCATCACAGCTTCGTGCATTTCGGCCGCGACCGGCCGTATGCGGCCGAGTTCGCGCTCGCCCGCCATAAGCTCCAACGCGTCGTTGATGCGCGTGCCCGAGCGCAGCAACAACGCGAGATCGCGCGAGAACGCGACGATCTCCTCAGAACGCGGACGCGAGCCGCGCGCGAACGCTTGCGGCGCCGCCGCTGCGGCTCCTTTCTCGATAGGGATGAGGCCGAGTTCCAGAACGCGCTCAACCACACGCTCGGCGCTCGGCGCATCGAGCGTTCCAGCGACCATCTCGCCTTTTGCGGTCAGCGCGCGATAGCTGAAGCTCGGCATGGCGCTACCGGATCGCCGCGACGCGCAAAGCTTCGCCGACGGACGTTGCGCCGGTGCGCGCCTTCAGGACGGCGTCGGCGGTCATGGTCGTCATTCCCGCGCGCAAGGCCGCGGCTTCTAGCGCGTGCGCGTCCACGCCCTCGCGAACATTATCGCGCAACTCTCCCGCGATCTCGACGGCTTCGAACACGCCGATACGGCCGCGATAGCCGATACCGCCGCAGCGTTCGCAGCCGCCGGGCTCGCAAACCGTTTCCCCTGCGGCGAGGCCGAGGAAGCTCAACCGCGGATCGCGCTCGAAGTCCGGCGGCGTCAACGTGCGGCGCGTCTTGCAGCGCTCGCACAGCACCCGGACGAGCCGTTGCGCGACCACGAGCCGCAAGGTGGACTTCAGCAGGAACGGCTCGACGCCGAGGTCGATCAACCGCGGCACGGCGCCGGCGGCCGTCTCCGTATGCAAGGTTGTCAGCACGAGGTGGCCTGTCAGCGCGGCGTGGATGGCGATGTCGGCGGTCTCCTTGTCGCGGACCTCGCCAACCATGATGACGTTGGGGTTGTGGCGCACGAAGGCGCGCATGGCGGCCGCGAAGGTGAAACCGATTGAGGTCTTCACCTGCGTTTGCACGACGCCCGGCAGCTCGTATTCGATTGGATCTTCGATTGTGAGGATCTTGACGGCGGGCGAGTTCAGAGCAGTCAACAGCGTCGCCAGCGTCGTCGTCTTGCCTGAGCCTGTCGGCCCGGTGATGACGATCATGCCGTTGGGAAAATCCAGCGCCCGGCGCACGCGCGGTTCGTCCGAGGGGCCGAGGCCGAGTTTCTCGATGTCGAGCAACCCGCGGTCGCGCGGCAGCAGACGGATGACGGCGGATTCGCCGTGCTGGGTCGGCAGCGTGGCGACGCGCACGTCGATCTCGCCGCGCCCCGCCTTCAGCCGCGCCCCGCCGTCCTGCGGCAGCCTGCGCTCCGAAATATTGAGGCCGGAGAGAATCTTGAGCCGCGAGATCAGCGCCGCTCCGGGCGCCCCCACCGGCGCTGCAACGGCGCGCAGAACGCCATCGACACGCAGGCGGATCGAAAGCCCGGCGCGGGTCGGCTCGATGTGAATGTCGCTGGCCCGGAGGTCCACCGCCTTCTCGACGATGGCGTCGAAGGCGCGCACCACGGGGGCGCCGCTGGCGAGATCGCGCAAGTTCTCCAGGCTGTCGTCGTCCGCGTCGGAGCGCGCCGGCGCTTCGTCGATGGCGTCGGGACCGCTCTTGGCGTCCAACGCGCTGGCGACGTCCTCGAACGAGGCGACGAACACGTCGAGTTTCGTGTCCAGCGCGATCTCCAGCGCGCGTAGCGACTCAATGTCGCTGGGATCCGCCATCGCGGCGCGGACGCGACCTTCGGGACCGGCATAAGGAAAGACGCAGGCCTCGCGCAGGAAGCGCGGGCTGAACCCGTCCTTCAAGGCTGTCGCCGACATCAAGTCGGCAAGCGAGACGCGGGGGAGCGCGCAGACGCCCGCGACTTCGTCGGCGAAGCCCTGCGCGGAAATCTCGCTCGCCTCGAACACGGCTCGCAAGGCGAGACGGCGCGCGTCCGCCGCCTTGGCGAGCCGCGCGCCCTCCGGGCCCATGAGGCCGCGCGCGCTCAAGGATTCGAACACCTTCAGGCTCGCAGCGTCCAGGTCTACTTGTTGGTATGAAACATTCATGACATAATTGCTACACAACTAAGACAGTGAAGACATTTGTTTGCTTGACATGACATAGTCTTTAATGGTTTTTCCGGCCGTGTTCAACGTACCGTCAAGACACGGAATATCTCGTGGCCGTTGAGTTGTGAGGAGCGGAATGCGCGCCGGTTGGATCTGCGCCGTCGCGCTCGCCTGCTTGACGGGCTGCGCTCCGGCCTATCTGGAGACCCGCAAGGACGAGGCCCAGAACGCCGCCGACGTCGTGCGCTCAGCCGATCTGCGGCCACAGTTCCCGACGCCGCAGCGCGACAAAGGCGACGCCTCCTCGCATAGCGGCGGGTTCTCGCTGTTCGGCGCGACCTCGCCGCCGCCGCTTGACGCGCCCCAGGGCGACGCGCCCGAGGTCGCGGCGGCGACCGGCGACGGTTACACGCTCAACTTTGACGCCAGCCCGGTCGCCAATGTCGCGAAGGTCGTGCTGGGCGACATTCTGTCGCTGCGCTATACCCTCGATCCGCACGCGCAGGGCGCGATCAGCCTCTCGTCGAGCCGGCCGATCCCGAAACGCGATCTCCTGTTCGTGCTGGAAAGCGCGCTGCACGCCAACAATCTCGCGATGATCCGCGAGGCTGGAGGCTACCGTATCGCGCCGATCGCCGAAGGCGGCGCGTTCGGGCCGGCGGATCGCGCCGATTCCGCTAATGCGGCGACACCCGGCTACGGGATGACCGTGATCCCCTTGCAATATGTCTCGGCGCCAACCATCGTGCGGCTTCTCGAAGGTTTCGCCATGCGCCCGGGGACGGTGCGAGGCGACCCCTCGGGACGGACTTTGCTGATTGTCGGCACAGGCGACGAGCGGCGAACGGCCATCGACACCGTGCGGCAATTCGACGCCGATTGGCTTCGTGGACAGTCGGTTGGTCTCTACCCGATCCGCAACGGCAGTTCGACCGCCGTCGCCGGCGAGCTGGAAAAGATCATGGATACCGGCGAGGCCGGGCTCGGTCACGGCCTCGTCAAGTTGCAGGACGTGACGGCGCAGAACGCTGTCCTCGTCGTGGCGGCGCGACCGCAGTTGCTGACGTCGGCGGCGCGCTGGATCGAGCGGCTGGACTCTCCCAACGCTTCCGGCGCCGGCGTGCATGTTTATAAGGTGCGTTATGGCGACGCCAAGCAGATCGCGCATCTGCTCAGCGCGATGTTCGGAAGCGGATCAGGATCGGGAGACTCGGAGACAAACCAGCTCGCGCCCGGCGGCGGCGCCAAGACGTTGTCGGCCGCGGAGCGGCTCACGGGCGGCCGTCCGCAGACGGGCACGGCAGGCGCCGGCGGAGACGCAAACTCCAACGGGACGTCCGGGCCGTCTGCGGGCGCCAGCGGCTCGCCTTTCGGCGGTTTGCAGTCTGCGGCGCTGAGTTCGGCCTTTGCCGACGCCGCAGCCGGGGGAGGCGGCGCGGTCCTGGCCGGCGTCCGCATCACCGCCGACGCCGCCGACAATTCGCTGCTCGTCTACGCGAGCGCCGAGAACTACCGCGTTATCGAGCGCGCCTTGCAGCAGATCGACCGACCGAGGGCGCAGGTGGCGATCGACGTGACCATCGCCGAAGTTACGCTCAACGACCAGCTCAACTACGGCGTGCAGTTCTATCTCGCCAACCACATCAACATGTTCTCGGCCGGCAACACGTCGAGCGCGCTGCCGCTGACCAACGGCGCCGAGAACACGGGCTTCAACGTGATCGTCGGCCACTCGGCGACGCCGCATGTCATCATCAACGCGCTGCATCAGCTCACCGACGTGAAAATCCTGTCCAATCCGTCGCTCGTCGTCGTCGACAACCAGGAGGCGACGCTGGAGGTCGGCGATCAGGTGCCGGTCTCGACCGGCAGCGCCACGGTGCTCAGCTCCAACAACGCCGTCGTCAACACCATCGACTACAAGAACACGGGCATCATCCTCGACGTTGTCCCACGCGTCAGTCCCGACAACACCATCCAGCTCGATATCAGCCAGGAGATCAGCAACGTCGTCGACAATTCGTCGAGCTCCAGCTCGGCATCCTCGTCCGGCTCGGCGCCGACGCCGACCATTTCGGAGCGCAAGGTGAAGAGCCAGATCACCGTCGCGAGCGGGCAGATGGTGCTGCTGGCAGGCCTCGTCGCCGAGACGCAGACGAAGTCGCGCTCGGGCGTGCCGGTTCTGGATCAACTGCCGCTCGTCGGCGGCGCCTTCGGGACGACCGATAAGGAGCGTCAGCGCACCGAGCTTATCATCCTGATCCGGCCGCAGATCATCCGCGACAGCGTCGACGCCTCCCAAGTCGCCGAGCAACTCAGGGCGAAGATGCGCGGCGGACGCATCGACGCGATCTTCCTGCCCAACGCGCTTCAGGTCGGCGCGAAACAAACGCCATGACGACGGCGGTCTACTCGCTCCTGGTCGGCGCGGCGCTGGCGTCGCTCATGTTGGGGATTGCGGTTTCCGACTGGCGCCGCTTCCGCGTGCCCGACAAGCTGACGGCGCAGGCCTTGGCGCTGCGCGCGCTCGATCTCATGGTTGGCTGGCAGGCGGAGGCTTTCCTCGACGCCTCGCTACGCGCCGCCAGCGCCGCCGCGTTATTCTATCTGTTCCGCCTCGCCTACAGGCGATGGCGCGGGCGCGAGGGCATGGGGCTCGGCGACGTGAAGCTCGCGGCTGTTGCGGGCGCCTGGGTGGATTGGCGCCTGTTGCCCTATGTCGTCGAGGCGGCGGCGCTGACGGGATTGGCGCTCGCGCTCGCTCACGCCCGACGCAAAGGCGCAACGCCGCGCGGCGACCTGAAGCTGCCTTTCGCCGTCGGCTTCGCCCCCGCCATATTTTTCGGCTGGAGCTTGAGCCATCTGGGCTATTGAGGTTTCAGCGCTCGCGAAGAGGATACCAAGTGACCGCGCGGCGGCGGGCTTCTGCGAGTTCGTCCATCGTCATTTTTCCGGCGATCGCGTCGCGCATCGTCGCCCAATATTCGCGCTTCAGTTTCGGCGCGCGGGCGGCGGCGAGATCGAGCCACTTCTCCGCCTCGACTGGGTCCTCCGCGACACCCTGACCGCGGTCATAGAGCAACCCCAGGAAGAACTGCGCGGTCGGTTCGCCCTGTTCGGCGGCGCGGTGAAACCAGCGCGCCGCTTCCTCATAGCTCTTCGGCACGCCGAGTCCGTATTGGTACTGGTAACCGAGAAAGCTTTGCGCGACCGCGGCGCCGGCGTCGGCCTTCGGAAGCAGCAGATAGGCCGCGCGCACGTAATCTCCGCGGTAATAGGCGCGTTCGCCCGCTCCGGCGGCGTGCGCCGGAGTCGCTGCGCTAACCGCGACGCTGACCAGAAAGACCCGCCAATTCCAGCGCACCTGCTCCCCGATCCCTTCGTCCCGCTCTACGTGTTGGAGGCCGTCCGCGACGCGAGCGCTCAAGTTTAACCGGCAATTGTGACAGCCGTGTCGCAAACTTGATTGCCGCAGCGCTCGCGCCGTTTGCTCCGCGAAGACACAGAGTCTTCATGTTTGCTCGGCGGCAGGCGTCCGGCTTCGCCCGGAGCTGTTTAACTGCAAGCCGCCGTTCAGCATTTCCTGACGCAATTCTCGAGTCCCGGCTTCACGGCATTGCCAATGGACAGTCATGCAGCGCCGCTAACGTTAGGGCGCCTTTCCGAGGGGAACGGCAGGGGTAAATCAAAACAGGGGATTTTCAAGCATATGGGCATTCCCCTCGGAAAGGCGGTCACATCAACCACAGATACACCGACCATGTCTCGACGATGAAGTTCATCGAGGCGAACTGGAGGCTGTCGCCGCTGACCGACCGCAGCCGCGACCGCCTGCCTAACCCGGTGGCGAAGAGCGACAATCCCTACGGGCCCACCAATTCACCGGCGATCGGCGATCGGCGATCTGATGAACCTGTTCCAGTTCAAGAACTGAGTAGCGCGGCGCCGACACGGTAACGTCACGAAAACGCGCTCAGCGTTGCGCCGGCCCGCTGTCGTCGCGGGTTGGACGGAACGCATGTCTTGAAACAGCCTATGCAACCAGGCGCTCCGCTGCGCCCCTGCGACGGGGAAGGCGGCTTCACGTTGATCGAGGCGCTGGCGGCGCTCGCGGTCACGGCTGCGGCGCTGGCCGCGATCGGCCAGCTCGGCTTCACGACCGTCGCCGCCGCCCGCCGCGCCGAGACGCGGCTCCTGCTGACGGCTGCGGCGCGCCAAGCTTTCGCGGCTCTGCCGGGAACGCAGGTTTCCGGCGAAGGCGCCTGGACCGGCGAAATCGACGGCGCGGCTTGGAGGCTGCAATTTGCGCCCTATCTGTTCGCGGCCCCCGGCGCTTCGACTCAGCCGGAGTGGTCGCCGCAGGCGCTGCGCGTCGTCGTAACGGGCGGTTCGGGCGCCGGGATCGTGGTCGACACGATCAGGCTTCGGCGGACAGGGGCCGCACGATGAGGCCCGGCGGGGAAGCAGGCTTTTCGCTGCTCGAAGCTCTGGCGGCGGTCGCAATTACGGCCGCGCTCATGTCCGGCTTGGCGACGGTCGCGGGCCAATGGACACTGAATTGGCGTCACGGCTTTATCGCCTTGCAGAACGCCGATCTGATCGGGCTCGCAGTCGATCGGATCGTCGAAGACGTCGCCGCGGCCGAATATGCGCGGCTCGACGGCGGGCAAGGCGCGCCGCTGTTTCGTGGCGGGCCGACAGCGGTCACGTTCGTCCGGCAGGCCATCGGGCCGGGCGCCGGCCCACAGCTGGAGATCGTGCGGATCGCAGAGGCTGAAACCGGCGCCGGCGTCGAGGTCGAGCGCGCTCATGCGAGCTTCGCGCCCGGCGCGATTGGCGCTTTTCGCGACGCGACGCCGTTGCTGCGGCCGCCGTTCCAGTTGGTCTTCGCCTATGCGGGGGCGGACGGCCAATGGCGTTCGCAGTGGGGAGGCGAGGCGAAACTGCCGCGGGTGGTGCGTTTGACTGTCCGCTCCGAGAGCGGCGTCGTCTTCACGACGGCGTTCCCGCTCAAGGTGACGGCCGCGCCGGAGATAGCGGCGCAGCCTCAGTTGCAGGCGCCGCCGCCGCGAGCCAACGAGGCGTCGCAATGAATCGCCGCGAGGACGGGTTCATCCTGGTTGCGGCGCTCTGGATGGTCGCCGCGCTCGCTTTCCTCGCCTCGGCCTACGCGAGCTACGCGCTGCGGACGGCGCCGAGCGCGTCGCTTCCGGAGGAGCGTTTGCGCGCGGAAGCGGCGATCCGCGCCGCGATAGACCTCTGCGCCTTCCGCCAGCTCGCCTGGCCGAAGGTCGCCCGCCCCGACGCCGGCGCCTTCTCGGCTGAGGTTGGCCTGAACCGCGTCGACGTCGTCTACCGCTCCGAAAGCGCGCGCGTCGATCTCAATGCGGCGCCGCGCGATCTGATCGCCGGCCTGTTTGCTCAGCTCGGGGCCGCGCCCGCCGTCGCCGGCTATCTCGCCGACCGCATAGTGGCGTGGCGCGGCCGGTTGAAAGACAGCGACCGCGAGCGCGAGGCTTCGGTCTACATCAAGGCCGGGCTTGCCTACCGGCCGCTCGGCGCGCCCTTCGACAATGCGATGGAGATCTCGCTGTTACCCGGCATGTCGCCGGAACTGGCGCATCGCGCGCTCGGCTTCGTGACGATTTTCGGAACCGGGAAGATCGATCCCTTCGTCGCCGATCCGATTGTTCTGGCCGCCGTGCCAGGAATGACCGCGGCCGCCGCCAACAGCTTCGCGTCCTCGCCATCAGGCGCCAAACCGGACGCCTCAACCCTGGCTCGCATGGCGGGATCGGCCAAAGATTATGTCAGCGCCGATCCCAACAATTATGTGCGCGCCGAGATTCTCGCGAGCGTGGGCGCTCGCCGCATACGCGCGGAAATTGTTTTGAAGATCGCCGAGAGCGGGTCCTCGCCCTATGAGATCCTCTACTGGCGCGACGATTTTGACGGCGGCGGTTGAGGTCTGCAGCGATCCCTGATTGAGCCGTCACGGCGCCGACACGAAATCTTTGCGCCGATGTCAGCGACGGCGATTACGCCTCCCTGCTGCGTGTTCACGCTAGGGGAGTCTAACAAATGTCTTTGCGCTCTTGGAGCGGCGCGGCGCTTTGCGCCCTCGTCGCGGGTCTGGCTATTCAGCCGCCGGCCCATGCCGCCGGCAAGGTTTCGCACGTATTGCTCATCAGCATCGACGGCATGCACGCCGTCGATTTCGAGAACTGCGCCAACGGCGTCAAAGCGATCAATGGCGGCAATCCCTATTGCCCGAACCTCGCCGGCCTGTCCTATCGCGGCTACACCTACACCGAGGTCTCCACTTCGCGCCCCTCCGACTCGTTTCCTGGCCTGACCGCGCTTGTGACCGGCGCCTCGCCGTTCACCACCGGCGCCTTCTATGACGTGAGCTACGATCGCGCGTTGTCGCCGCCCGCCAAGACCACGCCGTACGGCATCGTCGGCGGCGCCGATCTTTGCCCGAAGGTCGTCGGCACGCAGATCGGTTTCGACGAAGAGATCGACGTTGACTACACCAAGCTCGACGCCGGCGGCGGCATCGACCCCGGCTACCTGCCGCGCGATCCGAAGAACGGCTGCGCGCCGGTCTACCCGCACAGCTTCATCAGGGACAACACGATATTTGAAGTCGTCAAGGCCAACGGCGGCTTCACGGCTTGGGCGGACAAGCACCAGTCCTACGAGTTGACAAAGGGTCCGAGCGGCCAGGGCGTCAACGACTTCTGGGCGCCGGAGATCAACTCCATTCCCGTTGCGCTGAACGTCACGCGCATTCCCGGGGTCAGCTGCAGCCCGCTGCCCGATCAGACTGCCGTGTCGTCCAGCAACTCCTATACCGACAGCTTCGCCAACGTGCGCTGCTACGACGCTTACAAGGCGCAGGGCATTCTCAACCAAATCGAGGGCAAGGATCATTCCGGCGACGCGCATACGCAGGTCCCGACGCTGTTCGGCATGAACTTCCAGGCCGTCAGCGTCGGCCAGAAGCTGGTCGAGAAGTCAATCAAGATGACCGGCGGCTACGAGGATGCGAAGGGAACGCCGAGCCAGGCGCTCGTCGAGCAGATTGAGTTCGTCGACAACGCCATCGGCGAGATGCAACTGCAACTGGCGAGGCGGGGCCTGCTCGACTCGACGGCGATCATCGTCACCGCCAAGCACGGCCAGTCGCCTGTCGATCCCAAGAGCGTGTTGCGCATCCCGGCCGACGATGCGACCAAGGCTCCGCCCTCAAGCCTCCTGAACACGACTCAGGCGCTGGAGGACGACATCTCGCTGCTGTGGCTGACCGATCGTACGCACGCCGGCATCGCCGCCGCGGTCTCCACGCTTGAGGCCAACCGCGTCAAGATCGGCGCCGACGGCGGCCAAATCCTCTACGGGCCGCAGTTGTCGCTGCTGTTCAATCGACGCCTGCCGAGCACGCCCGACATCATCGTGTTGCCCAAGGTTGGCGTCGTCTACACCGGCGGCACGAAGAAGGTTGCCGAGCACGGCGGCTTCGCGCTTGACGACACCAACGTGTTGATGCTCGTCGCCGCCCCCGGCCTGGAGGCGCAGACCTACACCACCCGGGTGCAGACCGCGCAGGTGGCGCCGACCGTGCTGAAGCTTTTGGGCATCGACCCAGCCAAGCTCGACGCTGTACGCATTGAAGGTACCGAGAGCCTGCCTGGGTTCTGAGATTGGAGTTGTAGCGCGCTATTCGCGCCAGGGGGATTGCGCTTCGCAATCCCCTAGTTCAGGCAAAATCGTTTAACGACATGGAATTCGCCGCCTTCCTCCTGAACGAATAGCGCGAGCGCATCGACGCGGAATTCGTTGTTGGAGACCGAGGCGGCGAACGCCTCGGCGAGCGGCGCGATCGCGTCGGCAGAAGTCGCGAGGGCGCCGGTCAAGGTGAAGTGCGGTCGAAACTCGTCGAGCACGTAAGGATAGCCCCAGGCGTCGAGGTGCTCGCGCTGGCGCGGCGTCAAGCGCTGCAGGTTGCGACGCTTCAACTCGGCTTCGTTCGGGGGCGAGCGGAAGACGTCGAGTTCGCGCACGGCGCGCGCTTCGAGTTCGCGCAGCGCGGGCGGCGCGCGCATGGGCGTCAGCGCGAGGAAGGCGCCGCCGGCGAAGGGCAAGGCGACGACGTCAAGCGGCCCAAGATCGAAGGCGGGCGTTGAGGCGGCGACTTGCGCGAGCGCATCCTCCAGCTCCTCGCGGGTGTGGCCTTCCTTGAGCTGGAACGGCGCCTTGAGTGTCGCGTGAAAGCCGTAGCGCCGGGGCTCCGCCGTCAGCGCGCGCCACGTCTCCAATGAAGAACCTGCCGGCGCGAAGCCGTGCACGGCCTCGCCGGTCGCCGCGTCCCGCCCGAGCACCCGACTGCCGAACCGCCAAAGCGCGCTGTCGGGCGCAGGGGCGAGGTAGACGGCGTATCGAGCGCTCATGGCAAGGCGCTCCGGCGAGCCGCCAACAGCCGGTAAAGCCGGTCTGCGGCTTCGGCGAAGTCGCCGTCATTGTCGATGACGACGTCGGGCGCCGTCTCTGTCAACGGCGCACGCGCCAGCCGCGACCCTCGATCCGCCTCGGCTTCCCGCCCGCGGCGGGCGAGGCGCGCAGCCAGGGTCGCGGGACTTGCCGTGACCCGCACGACCCAAACATCCGGCCAGCGGCGGCGGGCCGCGTCGACGGCGGCGCGCGAGAGGTTGCAGACCAGCGTTCGGCCGCCGCTCAGTTCCGCATCCACCTCAGCCGGCACGCCGTAGCTGAGGCCATGCGCGCGCCAGGTCAGAGCGAAGCGGCCCGCCTGCGCCAGCGCCTCGAAGCTTTCGATATCGAGCGTATGGTGATCCTCGTGCGCGTCGGCGGCGCGCGTCACGTAGCGTTTGACGACACCGAATGTGGGAACGCCGCGCAAGCGCCCGGCGAGATCGCGGATCAACGAATCCTTGCCCGCTCCGCTAGGGCCGACAACGGCGACGAACAGGCCGCGCCCGCTCATGCAACCCGTCGCCCTTCGCGCCAGACCGCGCGCACCACGGGCTCGCCGTCGTGGCTGACGACGCGCAGGAGATCGGCGCGGCGGCCGATGGCGATCTCGCCGCGGTCCTTGAGGCCGGTCGCCTGCGCCGGCGCCTGGGTGACGAGCCGGATGGCGCCCGGCAGACCGCCAAGCGCCTTCACCTCGGCGAGGCGGAAAGCCGCCATCAGCAGCGCGGCCGGAACGTAATCGGAAGACAGGATGTCGAGTTCGCCTTCTTCAGCGAGTTCGCGCGCGGAGGCGTTGCCGGAATGCGAGCCACCGCGCACGACATTCGGCGCGCCCATAACGGTCGCCATGCCGAGCCGGCGCGAGGCGCGCGCGGCCTCCAGCGTGGTTGGGAACTCCGCAATCGCCGCGCCGTCGCGATGTGCCTCCTCGACCTCATCAAGCGTCGTGTCGTCGTGGCTGGCGAGCGTGAGGCCGTGGCGTCTGGCAATCTCCACGATGCGCGGCCGGTTCTCGGCCGCCCGCACCGCGCCGACACGCTGACGCTCGCGCGCGACCTCGACAAGATCTTCGGCCGGACGGCCAGACTTGCCGGCGTAGTAGATGAAATATTTGTTCAGGTCGCGAAACTGCCGCTGGCCCGGCGTGTGGTCCATCAGCGAAACCAGCTCCGCCTTGTGCGCGCACAAGAACTCTTCGAGGAAATCGACGACATTGGGCGCAGGCGCCTCGCATCTGAGATGCGTGAGGTGATCGGCGCGCAGCAGGCCCGCGTCGGCTGCGCGCCTGACCGCCTCGGCCAGGGGGACCACCGTCTCGCCGAGGCCTTTGCGCGACTCGTACTCGTCCATGCCGACGCGGAACGAGTCGAAGACCGTGGTGATGCCCGCGGCGGCGATCTGCGCGTCATAGGCGAGCACGGCGCTGCCCGCGTGCCACATCACGGCGGGACGCGGCACGTAATGCGCCTCCAGATGATCGGTATGAATTTCGACGAGGCCGGGCAGCAGATAATCGCCGGTGAAGTCGACCCCGCGCGCCGTCGTCGCGCCGCGACCGATCTCGACGATGCGGCCGGCCTCGACATGCACCCAGCCGCCGAAGACGTCGTCGGCGGTGACAACGGTCGCGTTCTTAATCAGGATCGGGCCTTCGCTGAGGAAGTCCATCGCTTCAGGCTCCGTATTTCTCCAGGAAGGCTTCCGCTGCGAGGCTTCGGAAGTCCGGCAGCGCACGGCATAAATCGGCGTGACTCCAGTCCCACCATGCGAGCGAATCCATACGCTCGCCCACGCTTTCTGGAAACCGGCGGCGAATGAGGCGCGCCGGAACGCCGCCGACGATGGCATAAGGCGCCACATCTCTGGTCACCACGGCGCCCGACCCAACCACCGCGCCGTTGCCGATGCGCACGCCCGGCAGGATCGTCGCGCCGTGGCCGATCCAGACGTCGTGGCCGATGGTCACGCCATGCTCTCGCCGCCAATCGAAGAAGCTTTCGTCGCGCTCGGCGTCGGGCCAATAGTCGTTGGAACGGTACGTAAAATGATGCAGCGTCGCGCGCTCGACCGGATGATTGGTCGCGTTGATGCGCACATAGGCGGCGATATTGGCGAACTTGCCGATCCGCGCGGCCCAGGTCATGCCGTCCTGCATGATGTAGGAATAATCGTCGAGATAGGTTTCCTGCATCACGCAGCGCTCGGCGACTTCGGTGTAGCGGCCGAAATGCGAGCCGGTCGTCTCCGCTGTGGGATGGATGAGCGGCGATGGTCCGAGTTTCATGCGGCCTCGCGTTGTGAGAAGGCGGAGACGTCGACGATGCGGGCAGCGACGCGCGCGCGCACGTCCTCGTCGTGGAAGATGGCGAGGAAGCCTGCGCCCTGCGACCGCCGCTCGTCGATGAGGTCCACCACGGCGTCGCGGTTGGCGGCGTCGAGCGAGGCGGTCGGCTCGTCGAGGATCAGCAACCGATGCTCGCCGACGAATCCGCGCGCGATGTTTACGCGCTGCTGTTCGCCGCCCGAGAAGGTCGCCGGCGGCAGCGGCCACAGCGCACGCGGCAGATGCAGCCGCTCCAGCAGATGCTCCGCGCGGGCGCGGGCGGCCGGAGCTTCGAGCCCGGCGTCGCGCGCCGCCGCCGCGACGATATCGAGCGCAGACACACGCGGAATGACCCGCAGGAACTGGCTGACATAGCCCATCGTGCGCCGCCGTGCCGCGACGATGTCGGCAGGCCCGGCGGTCGCGATGTCGAGGACGCGGCTCCCGTCGGCGAGCCAGATCCGGCCGGCGTCCGCCGCGTAATTGCCGTAGACGATTTTGAGGATCGACGACTTGCCGACGCCGGACGGGCCGCCGAGCACCACGCATTCGCCGGGGCCGACGACGAAGCTCACGCCCGCCACGACGGCCAGCTTCCTGCCGCCGTGCAAATGCAGGGTGAAGGTCTTGGCGAGGCCTTCGACGGCCAGAAGTTCAATCATGCCGCGAGCACCGAGGACACCAGCAGTTGCGTGTAAGGCGCTTGCGGATCGTCGAGCACGCGGTCGGTGAGGCCGCTCTCGATCACCTCGCCCTGTTTCATCACCAGGATGCGGTTGGAGAGCAGACGCGCGACGGCGAGGTCGTGCGTGACCAGCACCACCGCGAGCCCCATCTCGGCGATGAGCCCGCGCATCAGATCGAGCAATCGCGCCTGCACGGAGACGTCGAGCCCACCGGTCGGCTCGTCCATGAACACGAGGCGCGGCGCGGTGACCAGATTGCGCGCGATCTGCAGACGCTGGCGCATGCCGCCGGAATAGGTCTGCGGCGAGTCGTCGAGCCGGTTTGCCGGAATCTCCACCCGCTCCAACCAATCCTGCGCGCTGGCGCGTATGCGGCCATAATGGCGTTCGCCGAGCGCCATCAGCCGCTCGCCAATGTTGCCGCCGGCCGAGACATTCATGCGCAGGCCCCGCGCGGCGTCCTGGTGGACGAAGCCCCATTGCGTGCGCATCAGCGCCCGCCGCTCGCCTTCGCTCATAATTCCGAGTTCGCGCGAGACGCCGTCGCGGTTGCGGTAAAGCACGGTCCCTGAATCGGCAGGCAGAAGGCCCGCGATCATGTGCAGCAGCGTCGTCTTGCCCGAGCCGGACTCGCCGACAACAGCCAACGCCTCGCCCTCTTCCAATTCAAAGGAGATGGAGCGACAGGCGTGCGTCGCGCCGAAGCGCTTCGACAGGCCCTCGACCGCGAGCAGCGGCGCGCTCATTCCGCGGCCTCCTTCTCCAGCGCAGCTTGGCGCCTTTCGCAATAGTCCGTGTCAGAACAGACAAACATGCGCCCGCCGGAATCGTCGGTGACGACCTCGTCGAGGAACGAGTCCGTCGCGCCGCAGAACGCGCAGGCCGAGTCGAACTTCGTGCGCTCGAACGGGTGATCCTCAAAGTCGAGGCTGACGACTTGCGTATAGGGCGGAATGGCGTAGATGCGCTTTTCGCGCCCCGCGCCGAACAGTTGCAGCGCCGGACAATCGTCAAGCTTGGGATTGTCGAACTTCGGGATCGGCGAGGGGTCCATGACATAGCGGCCGGCGACGCGTGTGGGATAGGCGTAGGTCGTCGCGATATGGCCGTGGCGCGCGATATCCTCATAGAGCTTGACGTGCATGACGCCGTATTCGGCGAGCGCATGCATTGCGCGCGTCTCGGTCTCGCGCGGCTCCAGAAAGCGCAGCGGCTCGGGGATCGGCACTTGATAGACGAGGATCTGATGCTCGGCGAGCGGCGTCTCGGGTACGCGATGGCGGGTCTGGATGACGGTCGCCCGCTCCGTCTGTGTCGTCGTCGCGACCCCGGCCGTCTTGGCGAAGAAAGCGCGGATCGAGACGGCGTTGGTTGTATCGTCGGCGCCCTGATCGATGACTTTCAACACGTCGTCGGGTCCGATCACCGCCGCCGTCACCTGTACGCCGCCGGTGCCCCAACCATAGGGCATCGGCATTTCGCGCGCGGCGAACGGAACCTGATAGCCGGGGATCGCGACGGCCTTCAGGATCGCGCGGCGGATCATGCGCTTGGTCTGCTCGTCGAGATAGGCGAAATTGTAGGCGCGCGCACTCACTCCGCGGCCTCCTTCGCCTGATGCTCGCGCCTCAACCGTCGGAGCAGCGCCAATTCCGCCTGGAAATCGACGTAATGCGGCAGCTTCAGATGCTCGACGAAGCCGGTCGCCTGCACATTGTCCGAGTGCGACAGCACGAATTCTTCGTCCTGCGCCGGCGCCTTTCGCTCCTCGCCATAGTCGCCGGCGCGCAAGGCGCGGTCAACCAGCGCCATCGACATGGCTTTGCGCTCGCTCTGCCCGAACACGAGGCCGTAGCCGCGCGTGAAGCGAGGCGGCGCATCGGCGGCGCCGACGAACTGGTTGACCATCTGGCACTCGGTTACGCTCACTTCGCCGAGCGGGACGGCGAAGCCCAGCTCTTCGACAAATAACTCGGCCTCGACCTCGCCGAAGCGGATCTCGGCGACAAAGGGATGGTTGCGGCCGAAGCCGCGCTGAGTGGAATAGGCGAGACCGAGCAGGAAACCCTCGTCGCCGCGAGCGAGGGTTTGCAAGCGGGCGTCGCGGCCGGCGGGAAATTGCAGGGGGTCGCGAGTGATGTCGGCGACCGGCGCTTGGCAAGCGCGCTCGCGCTCAATCAAGTCGTCGCGCGCGATGAGATCGGTCACGCGCGGAGCGGGCGGTTGCGCAGAGACCGCCGCGGTTGCTGGCAGGGCGAGCTCGCTCGGGCTCTCCAGATCGAAATCGACGAGCCGGTGCGTGTAGTCGAAGGTCGGTCCGAGCACCTGTCCGCCGGGAAGATCCTTGAACGTCGCCGAGACACGACGGCGCAGGCGCATCGCGGCCGTGTCGAGCGGCTCGGCGTAGCCGAAGCGCGGCAGCGTGGTGCGATAGGCGCGGGCCAGAAAGATCGCTTCGATGATGTCGCCGCGCGCCTGTTTGATCGCGAGCGCGGCGAGGCGGCGGTCGTAGAGCGAAGCCTCGCTCATCACGCGGTCGACGGCGAGCGCAAGCTGCCCGTCGATCTGGTCGACGCCAATCTCCGGCGCCGCGCGGTCGCCGCGCCTGACGTCGGCGAGCAGCGCATGGGCGTTGCGGATCGCCGCTTCGCCGCCTTTGACCGCGACATACATCAGCGAACCTCGCAGAGGCGGCCCGTGCGCGGGAGCGCCGCAAGCCGGTCGCCGCAAGTCAGGATCAGGTCGACCCCGAGCGGAAACGCCGCTCCGTTGGCGCGCCAAGCGTCTAGGAAATCCGCTCGCCGCGGCGCGAAGCCGAAGCGGCGTTCGCCTCTGACGCCGGGCCCGGCGAGCACGAGATCGGCGCTCGCCAGCGTCTGGACTTCGACGATGAGCGTGGTCGAGCGGTCGGGATAGGCCGGCTCGCCCGCGGCGAAGGGCGCGAGGTCGAGCGCGGCGGCGTCGATCCAGGCGAAGGCGGCGCGTTCGGCGGCGGCGGCGAACGGCGCGCCGGTGTGAAACCTGAGCCAGGCGCCGACCTCTCCGGCGGCGAGTTCAGGCGACAGCCACAGCGCCGTCTCATAATCCGCAAGCGTGAGCAGCGCGGCGGCGGCGGCGGGCTTGAGCGGAGCGGGCGGCGCGAGGCCGGCGCAGGCGGCGACGATCTCGCCCGGCCGGCTCATTGCGCGCAGAACTGCGCGGAACGCCGCCTGAGATTGGAAGACGGGATCGGCGAAGGCGGCGGCGGTCATCACGCCTCGCCGCGCACGAGGGTGAAGAAGTCGACGCGCGTCGCCGCCGTCTCGGCTGCCGCCTTGGCATGCTCCGCGGCGAGTCGCGCCGCGACGGGCGCGAGCACATGCCGCTCGACGGCTGGGCGGTCGGGGCTGCGCTGCCAAAGCGCGTCAAGAACTGCGATGCGTCGCGCCTGCTCCGCGTCGCGGCCGAGTCGGTGGCCGAAGCCGCGCTCGCCGGTCTCCAATTCCACAACCGCACGCGACAGCGTGGCCTCGCCGAGATTGAAGGCGGCGCCGTCGCCGCCGGCCCGCCCGCGCAGCATCACGAGGCCCGTCTCCGCCGGGCGCAAGTCGCGCACGACGAGGTCGGGCCAAAGCCGGGCGAGAGGTTGCACAAGTTCGTCCTCGGTCGCCCGCACGAGCAGGGCCAATGCGGCGCGGCGCTCGGACGACGCTTCGTTTGTCATCTGCGCTGTTTGGCGCCGTTGCGTGACAGTTTCGCGTCAATCACGTCGCGTCGCCTTACCCGCCATCGCCGCGCGCAGTCGCGAGGAGATGAAGTCGATCGCGGCGACAGAGATCAGGATCAGCAGAATGAGGAAAGACACCTGCCGCCATTCGAGCACGCGGATCTCCTCGGAGAGATGCAGACCGATGCCGCCCGCGCCGACGACGCCGATGATCGTCGCCGAGCGCGTGTTGGATTCGATGTAGTAGAGGATCTGTCCGGCGATCACCGGCAACACCTGCGGGAGAATACCGAAGCGCACCTGCGCCCAGCCCGGCGCCCCCGAGGCGCGTACGCCCTCGGGCTCGCGCGGATCGGCGGATTCGACGATCTCGGCGAACAGCTTGCCCAAGCCGCCGAAATCGGAGATCGCGATGGCGAGCACGCCAGCGAAGGGTCCAAGGCCGACGACGTTGATCCAGATGAGCGCCCAGATCAGCACGTCAATCCCGCGCACGATGTCGAACAGGCGCTTGATTGGCGCGCGCAGCCAGGGCAATCGAACGACATTGCGCGCGGCGAGAATCCCGAGCGGCAGCGCGAACAGCGCGCCGAGTAGCGTGCCAAGCCAGGCGATGGCGAGCGTTTCGCCGAGCGCATTGAGGTAGGTGACGAGATGTCCGCCGGGGTCGGGCGGAACCATCTCCTCCAGGAACCACAGGATCTGCCAAAGGCCGGGAACGAAGCGGCTCCAGGCGATGTCGAAATCGAAAATCCCGTAGACGTATATCCCCGCCATCGCCGCGAGCGTTGCAATGACGAGCCCGCGCTTTCGCCAGTCGGAGCGGAAACAGGCGGGATGGCGCGCCTTCAGAGCGGCGAGATCGGCGACGGCGAGCGCGCTCATCCGCCTCTCCTCTCGCCCATCAGCGCGCGGCGCAGATATTGGGTGGAAATGTCGATGGTCATCACGACGACGATGATGAGGACGAGGATCGCGCTCACGTCGGAATAGTAGAACTTGCGGATCGCCTCCATCAGGTCCTGCCCGATGCCGCCGGCGCCGACGAAACCAAGCACGGTCGCCTCGCGCACATTGATCTCGAAGCGAAGCAGCGAGAACGTCGCAAAGCTCGCCAGCACCTGCGGCACGGCGGCGAACCGGACAGTCTGCATCCAGTTGGCGCCCGCGGCGCGCAGGCCCTCGACCGGCTTCATGTCGATGTTTTCAGTCGTCTCGAAGAACTGCTTGCCGAGCGCGCCCGTCGTGTGGATCGCGATGGCGAGCACTCCGGCGAGCGGCCCGAGCCCGAAAGCGACGACGAACATCAGCGCAAACACGATGCCCGGCACGGTGCGGCAGAATTCGAGCCCGCGCTTGGCGGCGAAAACGGCGATGTTGGAGGCGGTGAGATTGCGCGAGGCGGCGAAATTGAGCGCGAAGCCGGCGACCGCGCCGGTCAGCGTCCCGACATAGGCCATCAGGATCGTCTCACCGAGCAACCGCGCGTTGCGCTTGAAGCTCCAGAACCATTCCGCGGGGTCGGTCCACACGCGCGCGCCGGACTCGAGCGTCGCCATGCGGTCGAAATAGGAGAAGAAGCCGCCAATCTTCGCCACGAAGGTCTTGGGGTCCACCTCGGCCTGAACGGCGGAGAGCGCAACCAGCGTCAACGCGACACCGAGCAGGACCAAGCCGCGCAGGCGTTTGGCCGTCGCCGCCTGCGCATAGGCCTTGCGCAGCGCGGCGAGCCGATGATCGGGCAAGAGAACGACGGGACTTTGCATCTGGGCCTGAGCCGCGACCTCGCCGCTGGTTGGTTGGGCTCAGCTCTTCTTCTTGCGCAGATCGTCGACGAACTTCACGAGCTGGATCGTCTTGTTGTAGTCTTCGTTCTTCACCGCCTCCCAGGGACGGTTCTTGCCGTCGGGGAGCTTGGCGAAGGCCTGCGCGTCCTTGGTCGGCGCATCGAAAAACGCCTTGGCGATCGCCGCCTTGGCAGGTTCCGGCAAATCGGAGAGATAGGCGAACGGCGAGTTGACGATCAGCTCGGAGGTCAGGACGATGCGGAAGTCGTCTTTCCTCATCGCCGTGCCGTCGGCGTTCTTCAGCATGCCCTTGGCGAGCATGCGCGTGAGGTTGGAATCGTCCTTGCTGTTCCACCAGTTGGCGCAGACGTCGACCGTTCCCTGCGCCAGCGCCAGCACGGCGTTTTCATGGCTGCCGGCGAAGACGGTCTTCGAGAAATATTGCTCGGGGTCGACGCCCAATCCGTTGAGGACGAAGCGCGGCATGTTGTTGCCGGACGTCGAGTTCGGGTCGACGAAGCCCATAGCCTTGCCCTTGAGATCCTCGATTCTTTGGTAGGGCGACTTGGCGAGCACGTAGAACACGGAATAATAGCCCTTGGCGCCGTCGTTGTTGACGTCGATGGCGAAAGCGTCGGTCTTCACGCCGATGATGCGGGCGCGGGCGAACGAGGCCGGGCCGTAATAGGCGACATGGATGTTGCCGGCGCGCTGTCCTTCGATGACGGCGGCGTAGTCATTGGCGACGCGCAGCGTCGTCTTCACGCCGAGTTCTTTGGACAGATAGGTCATGAACGGCGTCCAGCGGTCGACCGTACCCGAGCCGTTCTCTTCAGGGATGACGCCGAACACGAGTTCCGGATATTTCGCCTTCCAGTCGTCGGCGCGGGCGGCGACGGGGCTCAGCGCGCTCAGCGCGGCGGCGCCGATCAGAACATTGCGACGGGTCAGCATGTTTGTGCTCCTTGTGGAATTCGAGTCTCAGGCGGCCGCAGCTTCGGCGCCGGCGGGTATCTCAGCCGGCGCGACGCCGACGACATCCTTGGCTTCCATGCCGTAAAGCTCTCGCGCGACCGCGTCGGTGAGCGCGGCAGGCGCGCCGTCGAACACGACACGCCCGGCGGCCATGCCGACAAGGCGGTCGCAATACGCTCGGGCGAGGTCGAGCGAATGCAGGTTGCAAAGCACTGTAATTCCGTGGTGACGGTTGATGCGCTGCAAAGAGTCCATCACCACGCGTGTGTTGCGCGGGTCGAGCGAGGCAATGGGTTCGTCGGCGAGGATGAACTCGGGCTGCTGCACGAGCGCGCGTGCGATGGCGACCCGCTGTTGCTGCCCACCCGACAGACTATCGGCGCGCTGCGAGGCGAGCGACTCAATGTCCAGTTGCTCCAGCGCCGACAGCGCCAGCGCGACATCCTGTTCGCTCCAGAGTTGCAGCGCCGAGCGCAGGGTGGAAATGCGGTTCATGCGGCCGACGAGCACGTTGGTGAGCACATCCAGCCGGCCGACAAGGTTGAATTGCTGGAAGATCATGGCGCAGCGCGCGCGCCAGTTGGCGAGCGCCGCTCCGCGCAATCGCGTGACGTCGAGATCGCCGTAGCGGATCGCGCCGGCCGTCGGCGTCTCCAGCCGGTTGATCATGCGCAGAAGCGTCGACTTGCCGGCGCCGGATCGGCCGATCACGCCGACGAACCGGCCCGGTTCGATCTGCAACGATATGTCGTCGACCGCGAGTTTGGCGCTGAAACGGCGCGACAGGTTCTCGATGACCAGCATGGACCGCCCCTTCTGAGAAGATCGGTATTCGCGCTTCGCGACAGGGACGTGACGGCCGCATTTTGCGGACGGGGCCTGCGGCTTTACCGGCTTCGGCGCGGGATCAAGGCGGAGTATCGGATGCAAAGGCGCGAATGCGGTTCGGCTGCGCTGAAACGACGCAATGGGCACAGTCGCAAGGTTGGCGCCCAGGAATTTCCAGGAACTGCGGCGAGGAAGGGGCTAGCAGATTAGGGGTGAAGGGGGCGGCGGTCGGCGCCGGCGTCATGGCGTATTCGTGGGGCCAAGCCGCCATCGGGTGGGGAGGTAAATCGAGCCTCGCCCAGCCTCTAACCCAATTTAAAGGAGCCGCAGCGGCTCGGGTTCAACCTATAGAAGATTCACACGATCGCCGAAGCTCGTCGCGCCCGAGACCGCGCCTGAGGCGCAGCCTCCGATCGACTGGCGGTGAGAGCCTGCGGCCTACCATTCACGCGGGCAGCCAACACCATTCGGTAGCTTAGCAAATCGCCCACGGTGAGACGTTACAAACAACGCCTTCCTCAGACCAATCCAAATCATTTTTGACGGATATCAGACGCCCATGTCTTCTTCACCATGTCGACGACGTTGTCCGGCATTGGGATGTAGTCGAGCGCCTTGGCCAAATCGTCGCCCTTCGCGTAGGCCCATGTGAAGAACTTCAGCGCGTCGTTCGAGGCCGCGATGTCGCCGGGATTTTTGTACATCAGGATGAACGTCGCCGCAGTCATCGGCCACGATTTGTCGCCGGGCCGAGAAATATCTGCGCCAAGGTCGGGCCGTCGATAACGATGCCGCCCGGCTTCACACCGTCGAGATTGACGACGGTCACGATGCCGCCGCGCGTGCGAGATTTGTACGAGTCACGATGTGCCTTTGTAGCGGCTGAGATGTGGCGTTGAGCTGGGCGCAACAACATATTGCGAGTGAGGCTTCGCCGTCATGCCAGACGAAGACGCGGGCCAGTTGGTCTCTCGAAGACCGCGCTGACGAAGCGTTGCTGTCAACAGCGCTATAGGACGTACACGTCATATTTGTGACCGTCGGCCGACCAACTAGATATGGCTGCCTACAAACATGTGCGTTCGGCCACAGGCTCGGAGTCTGCCAGCGGCCCGTGACTTTTCGTGCGGCCCGAATGCGATCCGAGATGGCGACCTGAGTAGTTTCCGACGGTATCCCGCTGACTGGCATACTCTATGAGTCAGCCTGGCGAAGCGGCTCTCCGGCCGACTCAACGGTGACGCCATGCGCCTCAAGCCATCACAGATTGCCCCCGGCTTGGGAATGAATTCTTCACTGGGGATGCATGTGTCGGCGCCGAACGGCCTCACACGATACGGAAAGTTGGAGGGCATGAGCAGGCTTACTCAAAGTGCTTCCTTGGCCCGTCTCGCGGTCAGGCATCCCAACCCGAACACAATTCTCAACATTGCCCAATCGACTTCTCAGGGTGCTCCAAGTAGTCGGCTTCTCCGCACAGTCTGGCGTCAGTGGCGGAATCTCCTTCTTCAGTGTACAAGTCGTCTCAGCCGTCGTCACGGATTGGGATCGGGTTGAGCCTATGGCCCGATAGGCGGCGAACATCTTTACCAAATGGCGGTCAACCCGCTCACGACCGATTTCGGTTATCCCGACACGTAAAGGAGCCTCCGATGAAGTCCGAAATTCTAGCGAAGATTGGCGAAAAGGGATTGCAACCAGCGGCGGCCTTGAATGCGGCCCTCGCAGCGAACGATCGTGTGAAGTTCGTCTTCTCCCTGCTGCAATTTGCGTTGGCGCAAGCCAAGAACCCAGGGCAGCCTGCGCCGAGTTTGAGCCGCGAACGGATCGCCTGCGGCATCGACGATCCCGAT
>Ga0182030_10005499_pt1 | contig 26856 bp, 11 predicted proteins | sample 812S3MmetaG_FD_121299 | JGI IMG/M metagenome (GOLD analysis project Ga0182030, IMG submission 121299) | Permafrost microbial communities from Stordalen Mire, Sweden - 812S3M metaG (Illumina Assembly) | ecosystem: Environmental > Terrestrial > Soil > Wetlands > Permafrost | place: Sweden...
ACCGCATCGAACTCGCCGAAATCGAAAATGCCCTGGAGCGCTCTCCCGTCGTTCGCGCCGCGGTCGTCGCCGTTCGCACCGACTGGGTTTCCGCCAGCGATGCCCCCGGCGACAAGCGTCTCGCGGCGTACGTCATTCCGGCCATTTCAGGCGACGCAGCCACCCTCGCCGCGCAACTTATCCCCCAGCTGCGAAAGCACTTGCAGGAACAGTTGCCGGACTACATGCAGCCCGCTGCCATCATGCTCCTCGAAAGCTTTCCCCGCACCATCAATGGAAAGGTCGATCGCCGCGCCCTGCCTGCCCCGGTGCCGGAACAGTTGATGCGTTCCCGCTCCATCGTCTATCCCCGTACCCCCATGCAAGAGACTCTGGCCGGCATCTGGTCCAAAGTCCTGGGCGTCAAGGAAGTCAGCATTGATGACACAATTTTCGAACTTGGCGGAGATTCGCTGTTAATCTTTAGGATAATCACGTTGGCAAACCAGGCAGGGATGAAACTGACCGCCAGGCACGTCTTTCAATTCAGAACAGTCGCAGCAATTTGTGAACAATTGGATGCTGATTCAAATAATCCAGTGGCACAACCGGGGGTGGGAGCGATCAAGGCTATTCCTCGCTCTCTGCACCGTCGACCTCAAACCGTGTTAAAGTAGCACTTTTGCAGGACTTACCAGATTTGCCTTGGAGTAGTATGAGACCTCCGACTGCGTGGAACTCCACGCATGAACCGGTTGACGATATGGGAGAGACACCACCCGGAGTTTCCATTGCTTCCGACTTGGACGTCGACCCCGGCGCGCCTCATGGGGGTGCGTCTGGGATGAGCGCGTCGGAATTCGGTACTGCGGACGAAGGCGTCTTTGTTTTTCCCGCCAGCCTGGAACAAATTCGCTACTGGACTCTCGACCAGTTGGACGGCTCCTCCACCGCCTCCAACATGGCTATCGCCGCCCGTCTGGAAGGCGACATCGACGAGGCTATCGTCGAGCGCGCCGTTCAGGCACTCGTCGAACGCCACGAAGCTCTGCGAACCACCTTCCGCATGGTCGACGGAACACTCTGCCAGATCATCTCGCAGGATGCTCCCTACAATTTCGCAGTCACCGACCTGCGCTCGTTCCCCGAAGCCGACCGCGCCCAGGCCGCCGAAGCCGCTGTCGAAGAACATAGCCACGCGCGCGCTGACCTGGCCATCGGTCCGGCCTTCTTTGTCCGGCTGATCCACGTCACTGACCACCAGCACGTCCTCGCCTTGACCATGCATCACATCGTGTGCGACGGCTGGTCCAACGGCATCCTGATCCGCGACTTCACCGATTTCTACGCCGCTTTTTCCCAGTTCCGTGAGCCGGACCTCCCCGAACTTCCCTTCCAGTTCGCCGATTTCACCGTCTGGCAGCAAAACTGGCTGGAAAGCGACGCCGCTCGCGAGGCCATCGCCTTCTGGCGGAATCACATTCGGCGCGAAATGCCGGCCGTCGATCTGCCCACCGACCGACCCCGCCTCCCGCAGAAGAGCTATCCCGGCCACATCGAATCCACCTTGCTCCCGGTCGGCCTGACCGCTCGCCTCAAAGCCTATTGCCGCAGCCACGATGCCACCATGCACCAGGTTCTGCTGGCGGCCTTTGAAGCGCTCGTCGCCCGCTACGCCAACCAGAACGAATTCCTACTCGGCTCAACCATCGCCAACCGCACCCAGTCCGGCATGGAAAATGTCGTAGGCCGCTTCGCCAATCCGCAAGTCATTCTGGCCGACGTCAGCGGCGACCCCTCCTACAAAGATCTGCTCCGCCGCGTGATCGAATGGAGCACCGAATCCTACGCGCATCAAGATCTCCCTTTTTCCCGCCTCATGGAAGAGTTCCAGATCGACCAGGCAGGAGCCACCTCTCAATTCCTTCAGGTGTACTTCGTCTATCAGAAAGCCTTCATGCAGCCGCAGGAAGGCGGCGGCCTCAAAGTCACTCCTCGCCCTTCCGTCTCCGGCGGCGTCAATTTCGACCTCCTCGTCTCCATCGTCGAGCGCGCCGAAGGTCCTCGCCTCCAGATGGAGTACAACACCGTCCTCTTTCGTCCCGAACGCATCCTCCGCCTCATGGAAATGTACATTCGGGTTCTCGAAGCTGTCATGGACAACGACACCCTGACGGTGTCCCGCCTGCCCCTGGTTACGCTGCCGGAAGAAAACACCACCATCAGCGCGGAGTTGACCGCCGAGTCGCAAACTCCTTCCACCAGCTTGGCGCAGTGGCTCGACCGCCTCGCCGCCGGTAGCCCAGACCAGATCGCCATTGTGGATGGCATCGACCGCATCCGTTGGAAAGACCTTCACGAACGCAGTCTGACCATGGCTACCTCTCTCATTGAGCGTGGGGTTGGCCGGGGCCAGACCGTCCTTCTGCGTCTTGACGCCAGCAGCAATTCCGCGGCGACGGCGCTGGCCCTCCTGCGCATCGGGGCGATTACGCTTCCCCTGCCATCTTCCTCCAGCGCTCCGGAATGCAGCCGCTTGATGGAGGCATATTCTCCCGTTCTTTCGCTGGCATCGAAAGAGTTCGCCGTTCACCTGACCGGGATCACCACATTCGAGGAACTGCTTCGACCTGCCGCGGAACGCGTTCCGTTCCCTATGCACCCGCAGCCCGCCAGTGTCGCCTGGCTGGGCTTGTCGCCCTCGCGCGAAGGCCAACCGGAAGCCATGCCGGCCACTCACCGCGCCACGTTGCAGCATCTGCTCGCCGCAGCCGCCGCTCTCGACCTCCGTTCCGGCGATACCGTGCTCGTCACCCCCGCCGCCTCAGCCACCGATGCGTGGGTTGACATGCTCCTGCCGCTGGTGGCCGGCGCCACACTCCTCTACCCGTCCGATTCCGCTCCTGCCTCCAACCTCGCGACACTTGTTCAGCAGCATCAGGTTTCCTTCGTCTTTGCTTCCATCAGCAGCGTCCTTGCCGCCGTTCACAGCGGTTGGACGGGCGACCGCCGCCTCAACGTGATTATTCGCGGCGGCATCCTGAACAGCGCTCAGTCCCAGCGCCTCTCCGTCATCCCGCTTCGTTCCTGGACCCTCGTTTCCAGCGCACTGACTGCCGGCCCCATGGCGCTCGCCAAAATTTCCGCCGACAAGCAGCCTCGCTATGCCCCGCTGGCGGGCGAGCGACTCGTGGTCCTCGACGAATATGACCAGGCCGTGCCCGCAGGCGTTTTCGGCGAACTCGCGGTCCAAAGCGGCGTCCTCACCACGCGCAGCGGATTTCTCGCGCGAACTCCCACCGAAGCCAGCGAAACCACTGACCTTATCGCTGGAACCGCCGTAGAAATCCTCGACACCGTCGATCGCCTCGTTCGCCTGCACGGCTATCGCCTCCGCTTGAGCGAACTCGAAGACGTCCTCTGGCCGAATCCAGCTGTGGCTGAAACCGTCGGCGCCATTCTCGCCGTCGAAGGCTCCCCCGCATTAGTCGCCTACATCAAGCCTTACGACTCATCCCAGGCTTCCGTCCAGGCTATTCACGAAGCCTTCCACGCCATCGCTCCGGGCATGTTCTCCGGGGCTGAACTGATCACTGTTCCCAATATCCCGCGACGCGCGGACGGCACCGCGGACTTCGCGCTACTGCCCCCGCCCGGCTCCTCCATACTCGCGTCCACGGCTAGCTCGGCCGAGTACCTCGCTCCTCGCGACGAACTCGAAACCAGCCTCGTCGCCATCTGGGAAGAAGTCCTCAACGTCCGCCCCATCGGCGTTCGCACCCGTTTCTTCGATCTGGGCGGCTACTCGCTGATGATCGTGCGCCTCTTCGCGCGCATCAACAAGACGCTCGGAACCTCTCTTCCCATCACCACCATCTTCAACGCCCCCACTGTCGAGCAACTCGCCGACATCGTTCGCGGCCGCGCCTACTACTCCTCCCTGGTGCCGGTCCGCCCCGTGGGCAAGCGACCCCCGTTTTTCATGATTCATTCCTATCTGCTGTATCAGGGCATTCCCGCCGTCATGGGCGACGACATTCCCTTCTACGGCTTGCGTGAGCTCGATACCGACGCCGAAGGCATGACCGTCGAGCAGCGTGCTGCCACCTATCTCGAAGCCATGCGTGCCATCCAGCCTCATGGTCCTTATTTCATCGGCGGCTGGTGTGCTGCCGGTCCGCTGGCCGTCGAAACCGCCCGCCAGATTACCGCGGCTGGCGAAGAAGTCGGCTTCCTCGTGCTCTTCGATTCCTGGCGCCCAGGCTACTCCGCCGAGCTTGCCCAGCAGCAGGCGGGCTCTCCGGAAATGAGCCTCAGCGCGCGCCTGGGCAGAAAGTACCGCTTCCATCGCAATCGCTGGCGTGCGCTTTCCACCAAGCAGAAGTCCCGCTACATTGCCGCCGTCATCTCCAACAAATTTGAATCGGTACGAAACCGTATTTATCTGAAAAATTGGGCCATAGCCGAGTGGTTCTGCAAGAAGTTTGGCCTTTCGCTGCCACATTTCATGCACAATGTCAGTCTCACCACGCTGAATTCGCTGAAAGAGTACCGCGGCATTGAACCGTACGCTGGCTCGCTCACCCTGATCCGGGCCAAGGAAGCACCCTACTTCCCCGGTGCGCAGCAGCATTGCGGTTGGGATGCGATTGTGACCGGCGGTGTCAAAGTTCTCTGGGCCCCAGGCGACCATGAGTCTATGTTCCTTGAGCCTCATCTTCAAAAGGTGGGAGAGCTGCTGCGGGAAAGCCTCGCCGAAGTCTACCGCCAACAGCCCTGAGCTCATCTTCAGCCCTGAGCTCATCTTCAATCCTGAGCTCATCAGCCAGAGCGCGACGTCTGCTTGCGCAGCCTGAGCGCCAAACCAAATCACCATGCCGCGGGCCAAGTTCTTTGGATGTAGAGGTTGCAACTCTTGTGGAGTTGCCATTCCCTCCTCGCCCCGGCAAGATTGAGATATGTCGATGTCCAGCCGGCCGATGCAACCCAAGACAAGTCACGCGAACAATTTCGATTCGCTGCGTCTGATCTTCGCCGTCCTGGTGATCCTCTCTCACAGCTTTCCCCTGACCCGTGGAAGCAACGACACCGAACCTCTCTCGGTGCTTACTCGCGGCCAAATCACCTTCGGCAACATCAGCGTGTGGGCCTTCTTCGTCATCAGCGGTTTCCTGATCACCCAAAGCTGGCAGCGCTCTCCCAAAATTGTGAAGTTCCTCAAGCGACGTGTCGGCCGCATCTATCCCGGATTCGCCGTCGCCGCAGCACTCACCGCCCTCTTCGTCGTTCCACTTGCCGTCGATCCTGGTACATCGCACCACGTCTCGCCTCTAAGCTATCTCCTGAACACACTCCGCTTACAGATCTTCGCCACGCCGCCGGTATTTCTGCACAATCCAATGTCCAACGCCCTCAACGGCTCGCTTTGGTCCGTGCCCTATGAATTCTGGTGTTATCTCGGTGTTTTGACCCTCGGCCTTACGGGGTTCCTTCGCCGGCGCGTGTTCGTGGTGGTTCTATTTTTCGCGGTGATCGCTCTGCACCTCTACATGCTGATCAAGGGCTGGAATCCCGCTGGCTCCTACCTGGGACAAGTCTTCGGATATCCTCCTTTCTGGGCAACCGTCCTTCCCTACTATTTGGCCGGAACCATCTTTCAGATCTACGGCGGGTATCCGCTGCTTCGCAAGCCCTGGATCGCCGCCGCCGCCCTCGTCCTGGTCGCCTCGAATTTCGTCCCCAATGGCCTCGCCGTCACCATGCCTGTATGCGGCTCGTACCTTCTCCTGGTTCTGGCCTACCTGCCGTGGCTCCATCCACTCAATCTTGGCCGCTTCGGAGACTTTTCCTACGGCACCTACCTCTACGCCTTTCCGATCCAGCAGCTCCTGGTGCAGCATGCTCATGGCAACATCTCGCCGCTTCTCCTTTTTGCCGAAGCCACCCCGCTGACCCTCATCGCAGGCGCGCTCTCCTGGCATCTCGTGGAACGACATTTCCTGCAGCGCTCCGCCCTCCTCAAGCACGAGGGACTGCTGCCTGCTGAATCGTCCACCCCAGCTATATCCACTCCAGCCGCGCACAAGATGGAAAATCGCGACACCTCCCGAGACGCGAATGGGAAGGTGCAGTCGAACATCAGCGATGCCGCCGCTCCCGCATCCCGCCCGGAAGGAGAATCCTATGCCTCACTGTAAGGCAAACCCATTCCGGCTCCTGGTGCGTAGGCCTATCAGCAAAAGAACGCACCCCCCCTCTGCGTTCATGAGGAAAGCCCGCTCATGACAAGCAATGCAATTCCGGCCACGGTGGCACCACGCAGAGCCTTCCTGGTACTGTCTCCAGGCTCTCTCGGCTATTCCCGCTTCGCGCTTGAGAGTCTCTTTCGCAACAGCGAAGAGCCGATCCATCTGCATCTCATTACTGACTCCGCCGAAGACAAGCAGCGTCTCGCCGAAGAGCTGACCGAGCGCCAGAACACCAAGGGCCATCAATGGTCAGTATTTTCGGAGGAAGACCTCGCCGACCGCGAAGCTTCCCTTTTCGGTCCCTATCCAAACCTCCGTCTCTTCCGTCACGGCCATCCCTGCTGGCGCAAGATCACTGACCCCGTGCTGTTGAGCGAAGGCACCGAAGAGATGGTCCTGCTCGATCCGGATCTCTATTTTCCAAATCGCTTCCGTTTCGAACCAACCCCGGCAACCGGCGTCCTGCTGATGTGGCAGAAACCCAGTTGCCTCGTGCCTCCCGCCACTGTGCGCAAAGCCATGCAGCAGGGCATCCGATTCGCCCACCACGTCGACATCGGCGTGGGCGGCTGGCGTGCTCCCATCGATCTCGATTGGCTGGAGTGGCTGCTTACCCGTCTCGATGTACGCTCCGTACCCCGTGTCATGCACATTGAAGCCATTGTCTGGGCCGCGCTCGCCATGCACATTGGTGGTGGCTACCTCGATCCCAGCCTGTGGCACTGCTGGCATCGCAATCAGCCCAAGCGCATCCTGCGCAAGCTGGGCCTTCCCGGCATTCACCTGCTCCGCGTCGAAGACTTCGCTTCCATCAAATGCTTCCACGCCGGCGGCGAAGCCAAGTGGTGGCTTGCGGAAGCCAAAGAACGCGGCTGGCTCGATCAGCAAAAAGACCGCACCCCTACAGGCCCCATTCTGCCTTTTCGCGAACTCCTGCCCACCACCTACTATCGCGAGCAGAGAGTGAAAGGCATCCTCGCCAGGCTCGGCTACTATTCTGTATTCCAAACCTGATCGACCAGCTTCAGCATTCCTTCACACCATTCACAAAATGTAGAAAGGAGCAAGGACAACCTCGGGGGAGGGTGACCTTGCTCCTTCCTGACTCTGCAGAAACAACCGGCTCGTGCAAATCCATCCTCGATGGATCAGCCTTAGTTGCCCGAATACCCAAGGCTCAGAATGTCCTGAACCGAGGTAAAGGCGCCGGTGCCTGCGGTGAACCCTGCATACGCCGTCGTGCTTCCCAATACTGAAGCAATGTTGACCTTGTATGAGTGGGTGAATGTTGCCAGTGTGTGCGTGTCCGTGACTGTTTCCGTCAAGGTGGCGCCGTTGTATACCAGGCTGACACTGTAGACGCTGCCGCTGTGAAGGTTGATATTGGAACCGCTCATATCAATCGCTACCGTGCTCGGAGCCGCCCCATTCGTCAGCAATCCAGTTTGCGAAACCTCCTGCTGGGTTGAGTCGTTGAACAGTCCGAACTTGATAGCGACGCTGTTGGAAATGCCTTGATAGCCGAGCGCGCTGCCGTTACCTCCGCTTGCCCAGTTGCCCTTGCCCGAGTTCTGCAACGTGAAGGTGAATCCATCTGCCGTCGAGCTGGGAAGAGTGAAGGTGAACTCGATGTTGAAGTTGTCCACGCCCACTCGCTTCGCCGTCCAGGCCGCCGCGATCTCCGAACTCCCCCCATCGGTCAACTGAAGCGTGCTGCCAACCAACTCAGACGAGCCACGCAGCGTCATCATCCCAGGTGTGAAGACCACCGGGACCACTCCTTGCCCAATGACGTACACCCCGTTTGCTTCTGCACTCGCGGTGCAGCCCGGAGCGACCGCAATCGCTTTGACGATTGTGCTGACGCTCACCGTAATCGGAGCAGCGTAGAGGTTCGAAGCTGTCGTCGGCGTCGTCCCATCGATCGTGTAATAGATCAATGCTCCCGGCGTAGAGTCCGACAGCGTGACCGTCTGCTGCGTCGAGTAGGTTCCCGGTGCGACCGAGAAAGTCGGCGTCGCGGTCGGCGGTTCCACTGTTCCGCTACTGATGATGTAGCTGTTGATGATCTCTACGCTCTTCGTGTAAGAAGGCGCAATCGCATATGTGTGAATGGTGGAGTTTCCAGTGAGTTCAATCGGCTTCTTGTAAATCAGCACCGAGGTATACTTCGTTGCAGTCTTCACCGTGTAGTAAATCACCGCGCCTGGTGTTGAGTCGGTCAGTATCACCGACTGCGCAGTGGCATACGTGCCTGGCTGAACCGAGAACGTCGGCGCGGCCGTTCGCTGCGTTGTTGCAGCAATCGTGTACGAGGCCGAGACCACCGGGCTAGGCGTGAACTGCGGCTTCGTCGCCAGTGCTTTGACCGTCGCGGTTGCGTCTACCATGATCGCGCTCTGATACGTAGGAGACGCGGTCGAGGGTGTCGTTCCGTCCGTGGTGTAGAAAATGGTTGCCCCAGGGGTTGTCGAAGCAATCGCTACTTGCTGTGCCGTCGAATAAGTCCCCGAAGGCAGCGACAGCACTGGAGGAGCCACTGCCTGCGTCACCGGAGTAATCGTGTAGGTCGCCGTCGCGGCAGCGCTCGTCGTGTAGTTCGTTGCCGTGGCAATCGCGCTCAGTGTTGCTGTCGCGCTTACCGTAATCGGTCCCCCATACACCGCCGAACTGGTCGTCGGAACAGTGCCGTTGGTCGTGTAGTAGATCGTTGCACCCGCCGTCGCATCCGCGATCGAAACCGTCTGCGTCGTCGTATAGTTGCCTGCCGCCACAGAGAACACCGGCGTCGCTGCAGTTGCCGCGGTAATTGTGTAGGCCGCAGTTGCAACACTGCTGGTCGTGTAGTTGGTTGCTGTCGCAATCGCGTTCAAGGTTTCCGTCGCGCTTACCGTGATCGGACCCGCATACAAGGTCGAGCTCGTTGTCGGAACGCTGCCGTTGGTTGTGTAGTAGATGGCAGCAGCCGCCGTCGCGTCTGAGATCGAGACCGTCTGCGTCGTCGTATAGCTGCCTCCAGCTACTGAAAACACTGGAGTCGCCGCAGCCGTTGGTGCACTGATGACGTACGCCGCGCTCACGACAGAACTGGGCGTCAGCCCCGACGAGGTTGCAATCGCATTGATGGTTTCGCTGGCGCTCACCGTGATCGGTCCGGCGTACTGCGTGGAGGAAGTCGAAGGCGTACTTCCGTCGGTTGTGTAGTAGATCGTCGCGCCGCTCGTTCCATCCGTGAGGCTGACGGTTTGTGCCGATGTATAGGTTCCACCCGCCACCGAGAATGCCGGCGGTTGTGTCGCCGTTCCATTCGATGTAAAGACCGTCATCGAAAACGGCGGCAGCGAAAAGCTCGTCGCAGGATTGAATCCGCTCAGCGTCTGCGTCACCGTTTGCACAACGTTGGAAGTCTCATTGTTGTCGGTGATGTTGGCCGAAGTGATCTGGCTCATGGTCACCGAACCGGAAGGCGCGTTCGCTCCAGAAAAAGTAACAGGAAGCGTCAGCGTCTGGCTCAGGTTGAACACAACCACCGAACTCGTCGCTCCATTCACAAAGCCGAAGGACTGCAGATCGTGCGCGGTCGGCAAGGTCACACTGTCGCTCAGCGATTTCTGGTTCCACGTCGGATTGGCGCCTGTGTGCACCGTCTGCACCATGTTCCCGCTGATGACCGAGTTCGCCAGCGCCTGGGTCAGGAATTGCGGACGGCGACGATTGGTCGTACCCATGTCGATGACGATTCCCCACATCGGGACTAGCGGCTGATTGGTCGCCGATGTATCCGAATATTTGTACTGCGGAAGCGCAAACGTGTTCTGGTACTTCACACCCAGCTTCATCATCAACAGCATGTGTTCTGTGTGTGCGAGGCCCGCCGCCACGGATGGAGTCAAAGCATTGATCTCCGCTTGGGTCACCGTGCCAACCATCGGTCCCAGGTTGGTCTCGTACACGTTGACGTTGGTTGGTGTCGGCGCCGCAGCCGCGATGCCCATGTTCGCGTAGACTTCGCCTCCACCCGCCGCCGTATCCCACAACTCCGGCTCTGCCAGCAAAGCGCCAAACTGATTGGCCGCCGACTCATCCATCATCGAATACAAGAGATACGGTGCAATGTCGATCGAGTCATGCTTTGTGCTGGTCGCCAAAATCCCCGTGTTATAGCCGGGATCGGAAGCCCAGCCATCAATCACCAGGTCAAACTTGCTCGCCACGTATCCTGGGCTGCTCTTTACCAACCCAAACGTCTGGTTGGCGAGCTGCGGATATGCCGGGTAGGCCATCGACTCACCCTTGAATGAGCCGTTCCACGTCTCGTTCCCCAACTCGATGTGAATCTTGTTGAACACGCTCGTCCACGGCGCGGACTGACCGCGCGCAATACGCAAGGCGCTGTATTGATCCGAGCCATCGCCCGTCAGATACTGCATGAACGCTGTCATTTCCGTCTGGGTCGTTGCCGTGGGAATGGTGATCCACGGATCCGCATTGACCGTCTGGCAAAGCTGCAGGAATTCGTGGATTCCGTAAGCCACATCGGTAGACACCGTCTGGCCGCTGTTGAACCCCATGCGGTAGCGCGCATAGGGCGGCTGGATCTGGTTGATCAAATCTGAACCAAGCGCCGCACCCGCGGCCATCATGCGGATCACACCGGGATTCAACTCCTTCAGCGTGTTCACCACGTCATCGCGATAGGCAGTCGGATTATTCGCATCTGAATTCGTCTGATCCATCGAAACGTCGTCCAACTCGACGCTGCCACCCGAGGCGGTAAAGGATAGAACCACGTCTCCCACTGAAGTGCCGCTCTCCGTGGCTGAGAAGGTCAGCGTATAGTCCTGCCAGGCATTGGTAAGCGTCAGGGTTTTGTTCAGGAAAACGCTGCCGCCAAAACGCTGCGACGATATATTGAGTTGGTTGTTCCCGCCCACACCCTTGGCGCGGAACGTTACCTCGAAATTCCCGTTCATCTGGATGAAGCTGATACCGGAATACGTGTCAAAGTACGAAGACACCTCCGAAGACTGCCCAGAGGTGCTGGCATTGAGAACCAGCGCCTGCTTGCCGGGAGAATTCGGCGAAATGTCATTCGTCTCGGAGGTGATTGTTCCGCCACCCGAGGTCGAATCCCACCAGCCAGTATCGCCGGCACCTGCCATCGAATTGGAAACAACGAAATAATCACCAACGGCTGCGTTGATGTTCTGGTCGAATTGAACAATTTGCCCGCAACCGCCGCATGAGCTGGGATTCTTTGTGCTTTGAACCACCGTCCCCGTCACTCCCGCGTGAGCACCCGACAGAATCAAGTAGGTCCCGCCCTGCCAGAAGCCAGTCGGCTGTCCCGAATAATTGTTGTCGTCGGTACAGGTGTTCGCCGTCACCGAGGCGCACTTCAAGATGCTGCGGAACTTCTGCGCTTCGAACCCCGGATTTCGCCACACTAAATTCTTCATCAACTGGCCGGAATCCCAATAGTCCTGATCTCCAAGATTGACTCCCAGACGCGCCGGCGAAGTCTGCTGCACCACGTTGGTGACTTGGATATTGGTGGGGGTCTGGCCGGATGCTGCGTGAAGGATCGCTACGAAGGATGACAGTATGAGCGCACGCACCACTCGACGTACCAAAATTTCTTTCGAAACAAAAATCATGAGTGGAAACTCCTATAGGGAATGAGGCAAAGCTTTGTTGGGAACGACTAGGGCCGAACTTCTTTTATTTGCGCCCAACCGCTCACACGCAAGTGGCAGGGAGCCGGAACCAAGGTGGTAATTAGTAACTGAAAATAAGATTACCTTAGTTTGCAAAATTTAGATTACTTTTTCTCATTTTTTTTTGATCGCCGGGAAGGGGGGAAATTCCCCGATTGTCGTTATGCCGCTAAACCTAGGTAATGGGTATTTGCCTTAGCATACAGCCCAGCCAGGGCCGTTTCGGTCAAAACAACGCTGAGACGCCCTCAGCCCACCACGCGAAACGCCCGAATTGTCCAATACTACGGCCTTCAAATGCGCTCATTTTTGATATGCGCAATCTGAGGCCGGTATAAGAGCTTTTCTATTAAGTTATTTTTTATGAATGATTTAAAAGTCTAATCAGCGGGAACTCCTCCGATCATTCATCTCTGGAGAGTTCAATCTTCCGACCCGAATCATTCCATTCCCAGAAATTATTGAAAAATTCAGAAATCATAATGAGCGGACCATGATTACCCTCGTTTCCAGAATAAAGTCGCCAGGTTGATATTTTTTCCACAGCCTGCGCTCACCAATTGTTGCTCCAAGTGAAGATTCAGAACCCATTACTTGCGGGTCCAATGCGAAATCTCCTTCCCGCTGACGCCGTAGAATCTGTCCGTTTTTTAAAAAAGGTCGGGTAGGAAGTGCATGAAACAATCAAATTCCAAAATCGAAGTAACCTTCTGGAATCTGGAAAAACGTAGGCTCGCCCATGGTTTTCGTTCCAAGTGCCAGTGGAAATGGGAACCCAAGCCTTTATTCCTATTGAATTCAGTCCCACGTTTCTCTCTCGCCCACTCGATTTATCCTGTAACTCTGATCTCAACCACTGGCGGACGCGCTTGACGCCTATTCGAATTGCCCGGAATGGACCTAAGATGATCGTTCGACCCGCCCAACTCCTACGTCTCGTCCCCGCACCTCTGCTGTTCGCTGCGGTCACGTTCGCCCAACCGCCTCAGGCGCCGGCACCCACGAATTCCTTGACCGTCCAGAGGGTGGCCGTTGAGCCGGATCAAAATCAGCGCGCTCAAACTCTTCGCTGGAGCCCCGACAGCTCCCGAGTTGGATGGCTGCGTTGGGCCGACCAGTCCTCGCCTCTGCACCGTGCCCTGCCCCAGCAGGAAGTCTGGGGACTGATTGCAGAAGCTCCCCTTGCCCCATCCTCCGCTCAAACTTCTTCAGATCTACCGGACTCCAAGGCAGTCTCCGATCTCTCCTCAACCAGATCTGCCGAGCCCGTCCGCCTGATCTCCGCTGCAGAGATCACTTCTGCCTTGCGCGGAACAACTCCGTTCAAGCCTCGGGCTCCCGACGACGACGAAAACTTGAATCCCTTTCTTCTCCACGACTTCGCATGGTCCAATGACCACCAATCCCTGCTTCTCATTGGCGAAACCTCCATTGCCTGGTTCGACACAGTCAACCGGAAAGCTCGCACCCTCGTCAGCGGCGACGACGACCTCACAGACGTCGCCCTTGCACCCAACGGTGCAACCATCAGTTTCGTCCGCAATCACAGCCTGTGCCTCATCCCCTCATCAGGGGGAGTTGTCCGAAAGCTGGCCTCCTCACCACGGCCTGACATCCTGCAAGGCGAACTCGACTGGCCCTACCGCAACGAATTGCATCTCTCACGGGCGTACTGGTGGTCGCCCGACTCCTCTGCGTTGGCGTACCTCCAGATCGACGATCAAGCCGTTGCCAAATACACACTGAAGTCCAGCGAAGGCGAAACCCGCGATATCGTCTATCCAAAACCGGGCGGGAACCTGCCGGTCGTCCAGGTCTTCATCAAGCCGGCCGCCGGAGGCACCCCTGTCAAGATCGACCTCGGTGACACCAAAAACTCCTATGTCGCTCGCATCTGCTGGCTCCCCGACCATCGCCATTTAGCCATCCAACGCCTCGACCGCCGTCAACAACAACTGCAACTTCTCCTGGCCGACGCGACTACCGGGAAAGTCCAAACGATCTTGACGGAAAGCGAAGCATATTGGATCAATGTGAGTGATGACTGGCACTTCTTCCGCGACGGCCACCGCTTCCTCTGGTCAAGCCAGCACGACAACTACCGTCATCTTTTTCTTTATGACCTGTCGGGAAAGCGCTTGCTCCAGCTGACCAGGGGCGATTGGGAAATTACCCACGTTGACGCTGTTGACGAGGCAAAAGGTCTTATCTATTTCACCAGCACCCGCAAGTCGCCCCTTGAGCGGCAGGTCTCGCAAGTGAATGTAGCCGGTGGCGACCCGGCAGATGTAACCCAGCAAGCCGGAACCCACGAGCCGGCATTCGCCCCAGATGCCCACCAATTTATAGACAGCTTCTCCTCCCATGCCGACCCAGGTCATGCGGACCTTGTCTCTCTCGATCAAGCATCTCAGAATGCCGATCTCACCCGCGTCACCGTCCTGCCCGAACACCCTCAACCCGAAAATACATCGAAGGCGGCCCATCCAACCCCACCCGCTGCCAATCCTGAGCAAGCGCCCACATCTCTACCGTCTTTGGAGCCCGTCGAATTCCTGACCATCCGCTTGCATCAGGGCGCCACCGCACAGGCACTCATCATTCGCCCGCCCGACTTCAATCCTGATCACAAGTATCCCGTCATCGTCTGCCTTGCCGGAGGACCGGGAGAGCAGTTCGTGCGCGACAAATGGAGCGGATCCACTGGCCTCTGGATGCAGCTGATGGCTCAGCAAGGTTTCGTCGTCTTTGCCATGGACAATCAAGGCACGGCCGCCCGCGGACATTTCTTTGAAGAACCCATTCATCTGCGCCTGGGCGCGCAGGAAATGACAGATCAGCGCGATGCCGTCGAATTCCTCAAACGCCAAACCTATGTCGATCCCACCCGGCTCGGCGTTTACGGCTGGGGATACGGCGGCTTCCTCGCCATCCATGCCATGCTCGATCGCCCAGTGCCTTTCAAAGCTGGCTTTGCCGGCGCCGCTGTCACCGATTGGCATTTGTATGACGCTGTCTTTGCGGAACGCTATCTCGATGACCCGGTCTTGCATGCGGACGGCTGGGATGCCTCCTCGGCACTCGACAACGCCCGGTATTTCAAAGGGACATTGATGCTGGCCCAGGGCACCGAAGATGAATTCGTTCACCAGGAAAACCTGCTCGCCCTTCAGGATCGCCTACTCGATAACGGCAAATCCGCGCAGATCCTGCTGTTTGCCGACCGAGGACACCTCGTGGACGACACGCCCGCGCGCATCGTTCTCTTCAAGAACTTGACCGATTTTTTCGTAAAGAATTTATAAGTCGTATTTTGCGTCGAGCGAATTCGAGAATCCGATTCCCTTTTGAACCCTGCTTTACGCCAGCTATACTGAAAACTCGCTATGCACAGAGTCAGTCCTTGTTCGGGAAGCCGGCTGCAACTTTCGCGTTACCGCGCTCATTCCGCACTTAGATTCAACCTTAACCCATGATATTTTCAAGGGAACGGTGTCCTTTCCACTACACTGATGAAGGCAGCAAAAAGCTCCGCCTTCGATGGTTGAACCGGAAAGCGTCTCTCCGGAGAGAGGTCCTTTCGCAATGCCCGATGCCCCGACGACGAAACCGAGGCTCAAAATCGGATTTGTGCATCGCTTCGATGCGCGTAATATCCGCTCTTGGTCCGGAACGTTCTATTTCATGTCGCAGGCATTGGAATCTCACGTAGGCGATGTTGTGTATCTCGGCCCGGATGACTCCTTCGGAACCAAGTTCATCATCGATAACGTAGCCCGCCTCAATCGCATCTGGTTGCGGCTCACCGGCAACATCCTCGCCACCGATCACAACCGAATCCTCTCCAAACGCCTCGGTCGCTTTTTCGAGCGCCGCTTGAGAGAATCGCCCTGTGATGTCCTCTTCGCTCCCGTGGCCTCCGTCGAGATCGCTTCCCTCCGCACCGACTTACCCATCGTTTACTACACCGACATCACCTGGGCTGCCATCGTGGATTATTATCCCGAATTCTCCGAAGTATCCAATTTCGGCAGGGCTGAGGGCGAGCGCATTGAGGCGGCGGCAATCGGTCGCGCCAAGGCGTCCGTTTATCCCTCTGACTGGGCTGTCGATAGCGCCTGCAATCATTACGGCGCCGACCCCAGCACGGTCTTCAAGATCAGCTTCGGCGCCAATCTAAAAGATCCTCCGTCGCGCGGCGCAGCCCTCCGTCGTGGCATTCAGAGCCGTGTCAACCTGCTGCTTGTGGGCGTCGATTGGGAACGCAAAGGCGGCAACATCGCCCATCAATGCCTGGTCAGCCTCCTGGATCGCGGTATTGACGCCCAATTGACTGTACTGGGATGCGTCCCTCCCGTTGAATTCAACCACCCTAATCTCCGCGCCATTCCCTTCCTCAACAAAAATGATCCCGAGCAAAGAAAACAGATTTCTCAGCTCTTCCTCGAAGCGCACTTTCTCCTTTTCCCCACGCGCGCCGAGGGTTTGGGTATCGTCACATGCGAGGCTTCCGCTTTCGGCTTGCCCACCATTGCGGCCGATACCGGTGGGGTTCGTGGTTCTCTCCATGACGGCGTGAACGGCTTCTTGATGCCTTTCGACGCTCCCGGACAAGCGTACGCGGACAAAATCGCCGAGTTCATTGCCGATCCTTCGCGCTACGCTGCCCTTGTGCTCTCTAGCCGCGATGAATTCGAAAGCGCCCTCAACTGGGACGTCTGGGGGCGATCGATGCGCTCTGTCATGGAGCGAGTCCTCCACCGTCAGATCGCCGTCGAAGGCTCCGCCTCAAGCACGATCTCCTACCCACCAGCCAACAGCGGCGAGATCGACCTGACCGAAAGCCTTGCGGCGGAAGTTTCCCGCACCTGAAATTGCTTCCCCCTACTCCACTACGGCCCCTTGTCGATGAATCGTCAGAACGCTGTGCGTTGCTCGGAGGCACTTCCGCGTCCGGACATCCAACCTCGGAAAACGAATTCTCTCCACGGCCCCTGAAAGAGCATCCTTAAGCCCATGCCCGCTTCCTCTCCCAAGGTTCCGTCTCACAAGCTTCTGCGCATCTGCATCGTTGCTGAGAACGCTTCCTTCCGCTTCGGAGGAGAAGCTTCGCTGCCCTTGCATTACTTCGCTCGGCTGCGCAAGCGCGGCGAGGAAGCGTGGCTGATCATTCATGGGCGCACTCGTCCCGAACTCGAAACCCTCTTCCCCAACGATCAGTCCCGCATCCAGTACATCCCCGACAAGTGGTATCACAAGCTCATCTGGCAGCTCAGCCGCCCTCTGCCGCGCCGCGTTGCCGAGGCTTCCTTCGGCACTCTCATGGTGCTCATCAACCAGCTGATCCAGCGCAGCATGGTCAAGCGGCTCATCCGAGAACAAGGCATTACCGTAGTCCATCAACCCATACCCGTATCGCCCAAGGCTCCATCGTTCATCTCCGGCTTAAGAGTCCCCGTCATCATCGGTCCCATGAACGGCGGTATGGATTACCCACCCGCCTTCCGCGGCGCTGAATCTCTCTTCACCCGCTTCGTCGTCGCCGTCGGCCGGGCCAGCGCCAATCTCGTCAACAACCTCATTCCCGGCAAGAGAAACGCCAAACTTCTGCTCGTCGCGAACCAGCGAACCCGCCTCGCCCTGCCATCGTCCATCACCGGCGAAATCATCGAAATCCCCGAGAACGGCGTCGACCTCAGCATCTGGACGCTCCCCGCCACAGGCCGCGCTCCCACCCTCGTCGAGGCCCACGCCCCCCGTTTCGTTTTCATCGGCCGCCTAATCGATTGGAAGCGTCTCGACTTCGTACTCCACGCCCTCGCCCGCATCCCCGGCGTTCAGCTCGAGGTCGTCGGCGACGGAGGGATGCGCGCGCCCTGGACCGCGCTCGCCACAACTCTCGGCATTGCCGATCGCGTGCGCTGGATCGGCTGGCTGCCCCAGCCCGAATGCGCTTCTCTCCTCCGCGGCGCCACCGCCCTCGTGCTGCCCAGCATCTACGAGTGTGGTGGCGCCGTTGTCCTCGAAGCCATGGCCTGCGGCATCCCGGTCATCGCGACTGCCTGGGGAGGCCCCGCCGACTATCTCGACGCCACCTGCGGCATCCTCGTCGACCCCACCAACGCCGACACCATTCAGACCGGCTTTGAAGACGCCATGCGCAGCCTGATCGCCAACTCATCCATGCGTACCCAACTCGGCGCCGCTGGCCGCCGACGCGTTGAACAGCAGTATGATTGGGACCAGAAGATCGACCGCATTCTCTATATCTATGAACAAGCCATCGATGAATCGCATTCCTGACCATTCGCGAGTGTGCGCGCCCTCCCCGCGAGGCCCTGCTCCCTTCCTCGGCCTGCTGTCGCGTCTGCTTCCCATCCTCATCCTGCTTCCCCTCCTCGCTTCAACGGCAGGCTGCCAGCCAAAGCCCCCCGCTCCCAGCCAGGCTTCCAATCCCAACGGCCCGACCTCCATCAACATCAGCGCCAAGATCCTCCGCTCCAACGTCAAGCGCCTGGGCATGAACATGAGCGGTCAGTCCTTCTACGATTCCGGCCTCATGCTGCGCGACCTTACCTTCCGCAATCCCGGCTTCGAAGGTCAGATCTGGCAAACTATCCTGCAATGCAAGTTCGTCAACGGAGACTCCTGCGCCGACAACGACGAGTGGAGCGGTTGGCCGGTCGACTTCGCCAAAGGCGGGACTTTTGAATTTTTCTACGGCGCCGCCAAGGGCGAAGCCGGGATCGTCGCCGGTAACACTGTCGCCGCCAGCGCCCAGCACCAGGGAGTCTGGGTCAACTTCGGCCACATCCCCGTCCATCCGCAGGTGGGCGACTTCTATATCGTCCGCATGAAAATGCCCGGCAACGCCCCTGCCGGCTGGCGCATCAGCGCGGAAAACGGCGCGGCCGTCACCACCGAACTCCACGACATCTCGCCCAACTCCCCCGGCAAGCAGGCCGTTCGCCTCGAAGCGCCCTCCCCGGCCCAGTTCGCCGCCGTCACTGCCGACCTCGATACCTGGGAAGATCACTCCTTCGTCCAGCTCAAGGGCACCTACACGCTGTCCTTCCGCGCCAAGACGCTGGGCGGCAAGAACGGCTTCTCCGCCATGGTCACTCGGCTTTCCAAGCGCCACGGCAACATCACCTACCTCGACAAGGAAGCCCGCCTCACCAACCAATGGCAGGACTTCAAGTTCACCTTCGAGGGCCGCGAAGACGGCAGCTACAACGGCCCCATCGCCGTCACCCTGGGCATCCGCGGCGGCTCTGCCCTCCTGGATGACGCATCCCTCGTCGAGTCCGCAGCCGCCGATAATCCCACCGCCTTTCGCAACGCCGTCGTCGACCGTCTCCGCGAACTTCGTCCCGGCATCCTGCGCTACATGGACAACGGCACCAGCTTCGGCAGCTCGATCGACAATCTCCTCGCTGTCCCCTACGCCCGGCAGCGCGCCGGCTACAGCGAGGGGCCCAAGGAACAGCTCGACATCCCCATCGGCATCAACGAATTCCTCGTCCTCTGCCAGGCCGTCAAAGCCGATCCATGGATCTCCCTCCCCGCCGGCATGACCACCGAGGGCATGCGCCACCTCATCGAGTTCCTCTCCGGCCCAGTCAGCACTCCTTACGGCTCCAAGCGCGCCGCCCTCGGCCAAAGCGCCCCCTGGTCCAGCGTCTTCTCCAGCATCCATCTCGAACTCGGCAACGAAACCTGGAACGGCGGCTCCTTCGCCGGCGAAGGCATCCCCGAGCCCAAGGCTTACGCCACGCTCGTCGCAGACGTCTTCGCCATCGCCAAAACCGCTCCGTACTACGACGCCGGCAAGTACGACCTCATCATGGATGGCTGGTTCGGTGTGCCCTGGTGGAACGAGCAGGAGCTCTCCATCCGCTCCCATGCCGACACCATCGACATCGCTCCTTACACTTTCAACCTCTTCAACGACGCGTCGAATACCGAAGCCATCTTCGGTCCCATGTTCGCCGAGCCCGAAGCCCTCGACAGCCGCTCCACCGGGCTCGTCGCCCAGCAAGCCAAAGTCGCGGCCAAAGGCGGCGTCAAGCTCGCCGTCTACGAAGTCAACCTCGGCACCACCCAGGGCAATGTCTCCCAGCAAGCCATCGACTCCGCCATTCCTTCACTGGGAGCAGGTATTTCTGTCGCTGAACACATGCTGCTCATGATGCGCGACGACAACGTCTCCGTCCAGGCCCTCTTCTGCCTGCCCGAGTACGTTAACGGCTTTTCGAATTCCGACAAACCGAACGCCAAGGAACTGAGCCCGCTCTGGGGATCGGTCATCGATATGGGCGGCGAAACCAACCGCGCGCGGCCAACCTTCCTGGCCGAGGCTCTCGCCAACTCCGCCATCGCCGACAAGATGCTCGAGACGACCCAAGCCGGCTCCAACCCCACCTGGGATCAGCCCGAAAGCGCCAACGCCAAGATCAAGCTCTCCGGCGCCCACCAGATCCAGTCTTTCGCCTTCACTGACGGAACCCATGCCAGCGTGGTCCTCTTCAACCTGACCCGCAACGCCAGCCTGCCCGTTATCTTCTCCGGCGCCGTCACTCCCCACGGCACGGTCAAAGTAAGCCGGCTCACCTCAACCAACATCACCGATTCCAACGAAAAATTTGAGAACGTGAAGACGAAGACAGGCACCCTGGAAAACTTCGACCCCAACGCCCCTTATTCACTGCCGCCGTTTTCGATGACCGTGCTCACCTGGGATGTGACCGGAACCCACTTCGCCGCTACACCCTCAACGCACAGCGCTCACCCGGCTCAACTCGCCGCCAAGCCCTGACCAGATCTGACGCCTCAGGCAATCACTCGCCTGAAGCGGAACTTCGGCTCCGGCATCGACGACACCGCCCGAGCCCCCACCGCTACATTCGTATCCTGCAGCGACTGCGACCATCCGATCAGCAGAAATACTACTTGGAGCACCTGCTCGCCCAGGTAAACAGTAAACAGTGACACAAATATCCCAATCAGCGCCCCCAGCAGGCTGAAAAGCAAAAACTGGCTCTCCCGAGACCGGAATTTGGTCGCAAACATCGCCAGGGTGAATACCGACTCCAGCGCGATCAACATGAACGTGTACTTCCCCAGCTTCCCTTGCGAAAGCTGCACCAGCATGTAGTCGTTATCGATCGAAGACAACCCCGGCACGCTCGGATGGCTCAACGTCCCCCAGCCCAGCCAGCCGCCCTCTTCCAAAATTGGCGCATAGTACTCCACCAGTTGCTTGCGGTAGATCGCGCTTGTCTGCGCCTCGTCCGCCGCCTTGTCTTCAGACACAGAGGTGTAGTGCTGGAAATAGGCGTACACCGCACCCGCTCCGATGGATACCGTCAACACAATCACGATCGCGCCTGTGCGAATGTTCCGAAATCGCGGAATCTGCAGAAACAAATAGCACATCACTCCGCATGCCATCGGCATACGAGAGTTGGTCATAAACAAGAATATCGGCAGCAGAAAAAACGGAATTCGGTACTTCTGCAGCCAGTTCATCTTCGGACCCAGCCGCGTCTTGTCCAGCTTGTAAATCTGTACCAGGTAATAATTCAGCGCCATGGCTACCATGAAAAGCATGCCGGCCAGGATGGTGTCGCCAAACGCCGTCGCAATACGCGCTGTCCCTCCGCGCAGTTGGACAAACCACGCCACATCGGAAAGCTGGAACACCTTATGCGCCATGTTCAGCCACACGTTCTGCCCAAATCGAAATTCATACAGGGCAAACGGCGTCTGAATCACGAATAGAAAGATGATGCGCTTGACCGTCGCCAGACGCAGATTCGGTTCGATGATCTGCCGCCCTACAACATACGCCAGGAATACTTCGCAGAACTCGCCAAGCCAAAGCAGCATTCCATCTTTGGGACTCGCCTCCCTGAGAACTTCGCTCAACCCGAAGCTCACCATGAACAACACAACCAGCGCATCCATGCGTCGAAACTTCCACGGCATCTTCGGTCGCAGCAGCAGTGAAATGCCAATCGGAATCAGCGCCGAAGTGCCCACCGAAAGCACCGGCATATGCGGCAGGCGAAAGGCATAGTAGTAGGGCACCAGGAAGGTGCAGGGCAAATAGACATTCAAGAATGCCTTGTCGACCTGCTTCCGCAGCACGTAGTAAATCGAAAAAAAGAAAGGAAATAAAAAGAGAATTACCAAGATCTGTCACCTGTCCAACGAGTCCGGGGTCGCACACATCTCCATGCATCTTGCTGTCGCGACAAGGCGCCCGCTGACGCTCTTCGCTTTCTGCAAACTTCCCGTTCCCGCGCAACGTGCTTATCGACCACCAGGCAGCCAAGGCCACGGTCCACTATCAGCTTGCGGAGAAAATCAAAAAAACCGGCTTTGTGAAAGCGCATGACTTCAGTCATGCCCGTAAAGCCAATAGAATGAATAGCTTTTGTCCCTGAGGCATGTTTTCCATCAACCTCGTGTCAATCATGCAATGTTTCCGCAGATCGTGAACACCTCTCAGCCGCTTGCTTTTCCCCACCTTAGCACAAACCAAACCGCCACAAATCCCCGCATCGCACTGTCGGCCTGCCCTCTCGACAGGGCCAACGTCGTTGAAACCACCAGATCCTCTTTCCTGAATCCCATCCGTCTCATAAGCCATTGAGCCCTTATTCGTCGACCCTCATGCTCAGGTTCAAGTCCAGGTCGGAACTCAGATCCGCCACCGCGACCCGGGTCACTCCTTCGCCTTCCCAGCACACCGCCCCGCAGTATTCCTCCGCTACCGGCACATCAGTGACCCACCACTCCCGCTCTCCGGCCGCGTCCCGCACCCGCCTGGAATCTTCAGCGCCCCCGAGAGCTCCCACACCAGCAGGCACCGTCACGTCTTGCAGGTTGCGAAATAGCCCCAGGCCAATTGCCTTCAAATACGCTTCTTTGCGCGTCCACACTCGGTAAAAGGCCGCCAGTCGGTCATCCTCTCCCAGCGCCTCCCAACTCGAACCTTCCTCCATGGAAAAAATACTTTGCCCAATCGCTTCCAGGTCTTCCAGCGGCCGAATTCGCTCGATGTCCACTCCAACTTCGCGACCCAGCGTCACCGCGATCAGCGCCGCACCCGATGTATGGCTCAGGTTGAATCGCAAATCCCCCGTTGCGCCACCCCTCATGGACTCAGCCAACGCCGGCTTGCTCGGAGACGTCCCCACCTCGCCGCCCTCCGACGGACCACGAACCGTCAGCGCAACCGCCTCCGGCTTCATCCCCAGGCAGGCCCCAAGCACCACTCGCAACGCCCCATGAGCCATCACATAATGGCAGCGAAGACGCTCCGTCCGGAAAGCATCCGCTTTGCACAATTCCTCCTGGGAAAGCAGCCTCCGCGATCGCGCAGCCCGCTCCTCATCCCCGTCCCAGTCCGAATCGAGGGCAATCCGCCACACGGAAACGACATTCGGCTCAAGCATCTTTCCGAAACCTAACAGCAAAGACCCGCCTCCGGCACTCCCACCTTTACGCCAAAAAAGAAAGGGGCAACATCGGCAGATGCCGCCCCTCTCGCTGCTCATGCTTCTCAGTTCTCGTAGACCCAGTCAGCAATGTTCTGAATCGACGTCAGCGACCCCGTGGCGCCCGTAAACCCGGCGTACGCTGTCATGTTGCCGATCACCCCGGGAACATTGACGGCAAACGTATTGGTCGCCGTCACTCCCGTTGTCTTGTCCAGAATTACCACCGTCAACGTCCCAGCCGTATACGTAATCTGCACCCGGAATGGATCTCCACTGTGAAGATTCAGTCCGCTGGTGCTCAGGTCCACTTGTGAAATCGGCGTAACCGATCCACCCGTCAAGAGGCTCAGCGTTTCCGCATTCGTGACTCCCGACTGGTACAAGTGGAAAGCAACGGCAACACTGTTCGTGATCCCCGAGTACCCAATCGACGATCCATTGCCGCCCAATGCCCAGTACCCGGCAGCCTCATTCTGCAGCGTGAAGGTGAATCCATCCGCAGCCGAGGAAGGCATTTGGAAGTCAAACTGCGTCGCAAAACTGCTCACATCGACCTTGTTTGGATACCAGGCCGTACCCGCCTGCCCTGATACCCCGCTGACCAGTTCCAGGTTCGTGCCTGAGATTGCAGCCGACCCGTTCATGTGAACCCCGCCGGCCGTAAAGCCGTTGGGAAACGAGATAGCCACTGTTTGCGAAATGGTGTACGTGGCCGTTGTCACCGCGCTTGCTGTTACCCCCGGTGCAACCGCCCGCGCCGACAACGTCTCCGTCGAACTCACCACAATGGGAGACGTGTAAACCGTCGAGGACGTTGACGGCGTGCTGCCATCCGTCGTGTAGTAGATCACCGCGCCCGCTGTAGCATCGGTGATGGTCACCGATTGGGCCGTTGAATACGTTCCGGTTGCCAGCGAAAATACCGGCGCTGCTGTCGCTTGCCCCGTCCCGATCGTGTACGTTGCTGAGGCGACCGCGCTGGTCACATAACCAGTCGTCGCGGCGATGGCTTTGATCGTCTCTGAACTGCTGATCCCGATGGGCCCCGTATATTGCGTCGAGGTCGTATTGGGCGTCGAGCCATTCGTCGTATAGAAGATCACCGCGCTTGGAGTCGCATCCGTAATAACCAGTGTCTGTCCACTCGAATACGTACCGCTTGGCGAACTAAACACCGGCGTCGCCACCGTCATGGCATAGTTGGCCGCGGCCGTTGGGCTTACCGAATAGCCCGGCGCGATCGCGTTTGCCTGCAACTGTTCCGCCTGGTTCACAATCACGGACCCCGCATACCTGCTCGAAGAAGTCGTAGGGACCGTGCCGTCCGTGGTGTAGTAAATCACCGCGTTTGGAGTCGCATCCGTAATCGTCACTGTCTGCGGCCCATAGTAAGTCCCGCCGGGAACGCTGATCATCGGCGTCACCGTTTGGGTCCCAATGGTGTATGTTGCCGAACCAGCCACGCTCAATGAGTAGTTCGTCGCAATCGCCGCTGCCGTCACCGTCTCTGATGCGCTCACCGTGATCGGTCCGCTGTATACCGCGGATGACGTCGTCGGAGCGGTTCCATTGGTGGTGTAGTAAATCGTCGCTGCCGCCGTCACATCTGAGATCGTCACTACCTGCGCGCCGGAATATGCACCTGCTGCTGGTGAAAACGTCGGCGTCGCCGCCGACTGCCCCACCGTATACGTTGCCGCGGTCACCGCACTCGTAACATAGTTCTCCTTCGCGCCAACTACCTTCAACGTCTTCGAAGAACTCACCACGAGGGGCCCCGTATACTGCTTCGAGGTCGAGTTGGGCGTACTCCCATCCGTTGTGTAATAGATGTTGGCAGTCGCCGTAGCCGTCGTCATAGCGACCGTCTGCGGACCGCTGTATGAGCCGCCTGGAACGCTCAGCACGGGGGTTGCGACCACCAGGTCATAGAGGGCCGACCCCTCCGTGCTGGAGCTGTATCCCGGCGCAATCGCGATCGCCGCGATATCCTCTGTCCCATTGACCGCGATTGGGCCTGAATACACAGCCGAGGACGTCGTCGGCTTCGTTCCGTTGATTGTGTAGTAGATGACCGCGTTCGGCGTGGCTGTCAGAATTGAAACTGACTGAGGCCCGTTATAAGTCCCGGCACCTGGATTGAAGGTGGGCTGCGCCGTCAGGTTCGAGATCGTATACGTGGCCGACGTCACCGCACTGCTCGAATATCCCGAGGCAATCGCGATCGCCTTCAACGTCTGCGTTACGCTCACCGTGATGGCCCCCGTGTACTGATTCGAAGCCGCCGTCGGCGTCGATCCATTCGTCGTGTAGTAGATGACTGCGCCCGCCATGCTGTCCGTCATCGAAACATATTGCGTGTCGACATACATCCCCGCCGCTACTGAAAACACAGGCGCAACCGAGGGTGGCGCAATGGTATACGTCGCTGTCGCAACCGGGCTGTTGCTGTAATGCGATGCCACGGCAATCGCGCTCAGTGTTTCATTGGTGCTTACCGTGATCGGACCGCCGTACAACGTTGAAGCCGTCGTCGGCGTGCTTCCGTCCGTCGTGTAGTAGAACGTAGCGCCCGGTGTGCTCGTACTCAAAGAGACAGATTGCGACGTGCTGTAAATACCCGCCGCTACTGAAAACGTCGGAGCCACCGCATAGGGCTGAATCGTATACGCCGCCGTTGCCACCGGGCTCACCGTGAAATTCGGCGCCAGTGCGATCGCAAGGATCGATCCGCTTGCACTCACCGTGACCGGCGACGAGTACACAGACGAGGATGTCGTCGGCGTGCTGCCATTGGTTGTGTAGTAGATCGTCGCGCCCGGAGTCGTATCGCTCAGCGCTACCGTCTGTGTCGTACTGTATGTCCCTGCCGCCACTGAGAATTGCGGTTCCTGGGTCACCGTCGATGTCCACGTCAACACTGTCATCGAGTACGGAGGCAGCGACAATCCCGCCGCTGCATTGAACGCACTCAATGTCTGCGTGGCAGGCGCGACCACCGTCGAAGTCTCGTTGTTGTCGGTAATGTTCGCCGAAGTGATCCGCGTCATCTGCACCGACCCAGAAGGCGTATTCGGCCCCGAGAACGTCACCGGCAGCGCAGTTGTCAGATTCAGATTGAATAGCACTGTAGATATCGTCGTGCCATTCAAGAACGCGAACGATTGCAGATAATGCGCGCCGTTCAATTGCACCGAATCGCTGCTCAACGGCTGATTCCACGTCGGATTGGCGCCACTCTGTACTGTCTGCAGCATGTTGCCGCCAATCACGCTGTTGGACAGAGCCTGCGTCAGAAACTGCGGCCTCCGTCGATTGGTCGTGCCCATGTCCACGACGATACCCCACAGCTTCACAATGCTTGCATCATCGCGCTTGTACTCCCACTGTGGCAGGGAAAAA
>Ga0182030_10005501_pt1 | contig 26851 bp, 32 predicted proteins | sample 812S3MmetaG_FD_121299 | JGI IMG/M metagenome (GOLD analysis project Ga0182030, IMG submission 121299) | Permafrost microbial communities from Stordalen Mire, Sweden - 812S3M metaG (Illumina Assembly) | ecosystem: Environmental > Terrestrial > Soil > Wetlands > Permafrost | place: Sweden...
ACTTAAACTGGTCGCTGGGACCCCCCATTACAACACTCCTCAAGAGAGGGTCCTTAAAACCCTCTCTCTTTGAGTAATGAAATAACATGAAATCCATCTGATTGATTGTTGGCTTACAGACGGTTAAAACAAGACCGAGCAGGGTGCCGCCTTGACAGGCGGCCCAGCCGAGTAGTAGGGTGGTACCCGTATGGACAAATCTTTAGCAACGACATTTTTACAGGTCATATTTGGTCGAGTTCCGGGTGATCAATGGGTATCCTGTTTCGCCATTGACCGGACCGCCAACCAGTCTGCCCGAGCAGCCCAGAAGGTGCTGTGGTCCCGGGTTGATGAGATCCCGGAGTTGGTCGAGCGGCTAGCGCCGCTCTCCCCCGATCACTGCATCTGGTATGGTGTGTCGTCCAGAAGGTCCAAACTTGAGTCAGGGAGAGGTGGCACAAACGACTGTGCACTCGTTCCCTGTCTCTGGGCAGATCTGGACGTTACTGGACCGGGGCACAAGTCAGAGAACCTGCCCCCCACTGAAGCCGATGCCCTAAGTCTTCTCGCGTCTTTCCCGGAGCCATCGTTCGTGGTCCGCACGGGGGGTGGTCTCCAACCTTACTGGATGCTCGACGAGCCGTGGCCAGTCGAGGAAGCGCTGCCGATCCTGGATCGGTGGTACTACACCTGGAAGGAGCTGTGCGATGAACGCGGGTGGCACATTGACAACGTCTTTGACCCGGCTCGGATTTTGCGGCTTCCTTCGACCACCAATAACAAGGACCTGTCCGCACCTTTGCCGGTGACAATGCTTCCCATGGCGCCAGTTGTCTAGGTTCCCGTCGTACAAGGCTGATTGGAACGTGAAGACGTCAAGCGAGCCGACATCCCCCTGGCCCGGCTGCTCGCCCAGGACGCGGACATGTGGTACATGAACGCCGGCCACGATATCGAGCTGTTCCCCGAGGACCTACGCATCCAGGAGTACCCGTCATGAGCAGCAGTTACCGCGATCGGACTGAGCACGGCACCTGGCAGTTTGGCTGCGGCGCCCCGTTGGCGGACGGCAGTCGGTGCCCCAACGCCTGGTACCTCAAAAACCAGGTCCTGGTGTGCCCGTCGACGGAGCGTTGCGACAACTGCAAGGACTTTGGTCCTGGTGACCCGATGGACCTCGACGACATCAACGTGCCCGCCGAATTGGGCTGGTGCGGTTGCGGCCATCCCGACCTCGTCGATGATCTAATGCTCGCCTTCCTGACCGGCGTCGAGACCAGGTGGGCGGTGTGCCACGCGGCGCCAGCCGGACACGACTGCGGCACCAACGAAGTCACCTTCCCTTACGGCATGAACTACGACGTGGCCACCCTGCTGGCCTACATCGCCGACGAGATCGGCTGGACCGAACACGGGGGCGCCGTTGGCGGTGAATGGTTGACGCCTGACGGCGAGGAAACGCTGGCCAACTTGAGGGCGAGGTTGGTCCTGGTCATGGATTATTTCGAAGACGGAGAGTGGAAGAGATGCTCAAAGAGAAAGTTTTGGCATGAGTGACCTTAGTGTTTTTCAGAACTTTTACGTCTATACTAAGGACCAAATCCTGGCGTGCACGAAGGAGCGGCCCAAAACACCCGTCGTGATGTCCCAGCCGTGGAATGGTCCCATGCGAGCCGGCGACGAGTTTAACCGAGTGCACCGAATAGATGAAGTCCTAGCGCTGTTGGGCTTTACTCAGGCTCATACAGATGGGCAGGGTGTCCACTGGACTCGACCGGGAAAGGAGGTCTCCCAGGGGACTTCCGCTACCGTCTACCATGATGCTCCGGATAGGGTTACTGTTTTTTCGAGCACGTGCACTGACATGTGGCCGTCCCTGGAAGTGAACCACCCGTACGACGCATTCGGGTTGTTGGTGGTGACCAAGTACGGCGGCGACTTCAGCATGGCGGCGGAGGATCTGCGCGATCTTGGATTTGGAACCGAGACAGATACAGGACCGTCCTTGATCGACGAACTGGGCGACTATCTGGCCGACATCGCGGCCACTATGGACGCAGTTGGCGAAACTGTTCCTAAAGGCGACGAGAGCACCAACGGATGGGATGTCGTCGATCTTAGTGATCCTCGTTATGGCGTACCACCTCCGCCACCCGACCTGTTCGAGCGTTCTGACGGTGTCAACCTTCTGTATCGGGGGAGAATCCACTACTTCTATGGGAAAAGTGAGAGCGGCAAGTCGTGGGCTGCTCAGGTTGCCACGGTGTGGACGTTGCAGAAGGGTCGTTCGGTGGTCTACATCGACTTCGAGAACGATGCCTGGTCGGTGAGGGAAAGGTTTGAGGCTTTAAGGCTTGACCTTGCAAAGACGAAGCACTTGCTTTCCTACTGCAGCCCTAACGGTCCTTACACCCCGATCCAGTGGGAGACTTTTAAGAAGAACCTGAAGGGAGCCGAACTGGTCATCATCGACGGTGTTTCTGACGGGATGAGCATGTTTGGACAGGATCCCTTGCTCAACTCTGACGCCGTCAAGTTTGACCGGGGTTTTCTACGTCCGCTTACATCCTTTGGGGCTGCCGTGGTGGCCATTGACCACACCCCCAAGAGCACAGAGGGCCCAGCAGCTGTTTTTGGGGCCCAGCACAAGAAGGCAGCCGTGACGGGGGCTATGTTCGAGTGCAGGGTCAAGAGCCCCTTTGGTCGAGGTATGGTCGGAACGTTGACGATGCGCCTGGAGAAGGACAAGCCGGGCTACATGCGTCAGCATACTTTGAACGGTATCATCGCCGAGCTCACCCTGACTTCTCACACGGATGGGTCCGTCGACGCCGAACTCAACCCTCCCGGGTCTGGCGGATGGCGTCCTACCATTATCATGGAGAACTTCTCTTTCTACCTAGAGCGTCACGCCGGGATCACGGCTCAGGAACTGAACACGCAGGGTACTCACATCCAGGACGTCAACGGACGCAAGAGGTCTATTGAGATCTTGTTGAAAGAGGGGTACATCATCAAGGATCTCAACTCTCGGTTCTTCTCCAGGAAACCGTACCGGAAGGATGACGAGGGTCGTGCTTCGACAGCGTGGGCCCCTGTTGTACCGCCTGTCGAGCCGCCGGCTGTCTTCCAAACCACCTTCGAGGATATGGGACTTGATCGGGGTGTCCCCGATCTCCCCAAAGTACCCGTTCCTGGTACTCTCGGCTCTCCACTGACACCCGTTCAGGTCGACCGGGAACAGGAGCTGCAGGACTACTTGTCCGACCCCGGTCTGGCTTTTTCTGACCTGGACGACATGGACCTGACTTGACATCGTCGTCAGATGTGCTAGTCTAAATAACGAGAACCAACCCAAGGAGTCCCCTTGACATCACTGGTAGTAAAGTTAGTCCCCCCATCCGTCTTCACTAAACTGGTCACCCTGATCAAGGCCCACTTCATCAAGTTCCTGATTGCGGGCATCCCGACAGCGTTGGCCCTTTGGCGACCCAACCATACGTTCACGTCGGTCAGCGCTCAAACCGTGCTGGTTTCCGGCGGCTTCCTGCTGGCGTCTCTAGTCCATGTTGTAGAGATCGGTGTCAAGAACCTGAAGGAGTACGGTCTATCCAAGACGGCCCTCCAGAAGACTTATACTGAGGATGAAGCTTGGGTGAAGAACAACGCCACTGCTGTACGTACGGCTTTCTCGAAGACTGACGCTGCCCTGGATACCATTCCCGGGATCCCGGCTATTGTGGCTGGTCTGAAGAGCGACGTCGTCGACCTGCGTTCTCGTGTACCCGCCATTGACATCACTGCCATTGAGAACGTTGTTCGGGGTTACTTGGACAAAGATAAGAAGCCGGCAGTGGCAGTCGCTCCATTCACGCCTACTGCTACCGTCCTGGCCGAAACTCGTCAAAACGAATCAGCTGTTGGAGACGTTGCCGTTCCGCCACATGCGCCCGATGGCATAACCACCGGCGTCTAAGTTCTTCACCAATCTAGGGTAGCTCAATGGTAGAGCGCTCGCCTGTTAAGCGAGAGGTTGTTGGTTCGATCCCAACCCCTGGAGCGTAGGTCTACTGCCACTCAACAGCCAGATGCTGATTGGTAGGCCCGCAAGCGGGGACTGGTCTGGAACTTCAGTCCCCGTGAGGGTTCTCTCAAGGAGGAATTATGACTGAATTCGTTGATCTTCAACTAGCCAAGAGACTGCGTGACGAGGATCATTTCCTGTCTGGTTGTCTCGATGTGACACGACCTGGGACTACGGCTGATCTTATATGGGAGAGGCGTACCGAAATTCGTAGCCACTTCGCTGAAGGCAACATCCAGGGGGAGCTACTCGTATGCCCCTCATAGAATTACACACGACCATCGGTCTCCTTGCCGCTGCTCTCAAGACGGACTGAGGGGAAAGCGTGAACGACAATGACTACCGAGACGGCTGGACGCCAGAGGTGCGAGCACACCTGCTCGACAATATCGAGAGCCTTCGCCGCGAGATGACCTCCATAATGAACGAGCGAGACCGACGGTACACGGAGCGCTCAAGCCAGCAGGACAAGGCCGTGGTCGACGCCCTTGCTGCCGCCGAGAAAGCGGTCAACGCGGCGCTGGTGGCGGCTGACAAGGCTGTGAACAAGGAGGAGACCAACGCCCAGGTGTGGCGTAACAGTGCCAACGAGTGGCGCCAAGCGATGAACGACCGGGAGACCAGGTTCCTCGGTAAGGATGAGGCGGCTCGGGTAACCAAGATAGAGAAGGCGGGCGCCACGGCTGTAGGGCGCCAGGAGGGCATCTCATCGGCAGAGGCAGTCCAGATCCGACAGCGGACCGACCGGACGAACCAGACGATGGTCCTGCTGTTCGCGATGTCCACGCTCGTGGGGATCGTCGCCGTCATCTTGTCTATCGTGCTCAAGACCTAGAAACGACTCCTCGTGCCATTTCTGCCGCTCCCGCCTCCCGATTGTGAGGGGGCTTACACCGAATACCAGGTGGTTAAGATCTTTGGTGATCTCCTACCGGAGTTCCATCGCTGGATGGTTGGACAGACAATGCCCATCTGTAATGGCCGGCGGTGGGATCCTTTTAACCAGAAGTACCAGCAGGCATGCGGTGGCATCTCTCACGGTCCTTGTTACTACGATTGTGACGTAGTCGAATTTGCAGAAGGTAAGGACCGTGGGTTGGAGAACGTACCCGTGACGGACTGGTGATGGCAGATCTTGTCATAGGGGCGCCAGCGCGGCGTCGGGAGTGGATTATCGAGCCGTACCTTGAGCACGTCATGGAGGCTTGTGGTCAGGCGCACGTGGAACCCGAGTTCGTTTTTGTCGTACCGAAAGACGATCCCACAATCGACCTTATCCGGTCTCGTATGTCCGAGCCGTTTGCTGGTGGCGCAAAGGTGGACTTCATCTTGACCGATGAAGAGCCGGCGCCTCATGACAAACGAACGTGGGGACCAGTCAGGCTGAGGCTCATGGTTGACCTCAGGAACCGGCTGCTGAGGCGCGTGAGGCAGTTGGCGCCTTTGGCGTTCCTCTCCCTAGATACGGACATCCTTATCGCTCCTGGGGCAATCCAGGCGGCGTTGGAGGGACTACAGTGCTATAGGGGTACGGACGTGTCTGGCAAACCCTGGCAGTATGACGCCGTGGGGATGCGGACCTACATGAGCATCTTGGGAAATCAATTCCCCTCCCAGGGGCAGCTCGTGAACAACCATTTGATGAACCGGACAGATTGGATAAAGGGTACACACCCTGCTGACGTGATTATGGCGGCCAAGCTGATGGGCCCAGCGGCGTACAAAGTGGATTACGAGTTTCACACTGAAGGTGAAGACGTCGGTTGGTCAGTTGCTTGTGCCCGGTTTGGAGTTAAGCTGGGTTACTGTGCTGATGCTAAAGCTAAGCATGTCATGCGTCCCATAGACCTTACTGCACTCGATGAGAGGGTTGGGTTCTGATGGAGGAAGAAACCAGGATCCATATGGTACCGGACAAGCCGCCGCCCGATGGCTGGGTATTCGGGCATCGAGTTGCTCTCCCAGACGGTAATGAGCGAGTGTTGTGGATGAGCCCCGACAAGTCGCAACATATATGGATAAGATCTCAGGCCGTACCTCAACATCGCACGGTCACTGAATGGATCAACGATATGCCATGAGCATCGGCGTTGTCGTTGTCGCGTATCACGACATGAGCGATCTGCGCGGGTTCCTCGAATCCTTTCAGTCCTTTCGTTCTCAGGTCGAGACTTCTCTGGTGATATCGTTGGTTGATACCAATGAGGCCGAATGCAGGATAGTAGATAATCTGATTACCAAGTACTGTTCGGGCCAGGTCCAGTGGCGTTCCTTTTCAGAAAATATAGGCTACGCTCGGGCGTGTAATGATGCTGTCGCGCAGTGGGTCGATGATCCTGAGATAACGACGTATGCCCTTTTCAACGCTGACACTGAACTGCGTTCGGGCGTGCTTGACGGTTGTAATGAACTGCTGTGGTCCGATCCGACGTACGGAATCGTCGGTCCCCGCCAGGTGGACCGGAGCGGTTTTCTGACCCACTCCGGGATTGTGGGACCGCCTCCTCGATTTCGTTCCTGGAAAGACTCTGGTAGGGATGGCCGATGGAGTGATACCCTGACCGATGCCTGGAGTGTTGTCGGGTCGGCTTACTTTGTGAAGGCGCCTGTCTGGTGGGAGCTGGCTCATTGTCCGATCTATCGGGAAGTGGACCCCACTTCGGAGGGAGCCTTTCTGGTCACCGATCTCTACTTTGAGGACGAGTGGTGCAGCCGGCATGCTGTTGCGCATGGGTACAAGGTCGTTTTTGCCGGAGGTTTTACGATGATGCACACCCAAGGCGGAGCCTCCCCGGATAGGACTCAGGTGATACAGAAGATGAAAAAGTCGCAAGTGATATACGAGAACGCTTGTGCTGTGCATGAGATTGTGAGTGGAAAATGATGAAAGATGTTGCCGAAGGCGTAAAACCCCAAAAAAAACCCGGCTGGAGGGCTCCGGGGGCGGTCTTGGCTGTTGTCGTTTCTTACGGGAACCCCGAACTGACTCTTAATGCCGTGAACGCGTTGGTTCGGCAGCGTGGTGTCAACATTCGAATTGTTGTGTGGGACAATTTCTACGCTGACGATACCCGAGATACCTTGGCAACCAAACTTCCAATCCGGGTTACTTTGCATTGTTCTCCCAATATCCTGTGGTCGCCGGCTATCAATGCGGCCGTCAAACAGCATTGGGATGGCGAGGACTTTCTCCTTTTTCAGAACAACGATTTAACTTTGCCCGCACCGAATGGCGTGAGAACATTGAAGAGTGTTTTTGAGCTGTACCCTGATGCCGGAATAGTAGCGCCTATGACACCAGCCCTGGGTGGCCCCCAGGATCCGTTGCAATGCACAGATCGGTCGAAGCCGATTAGGACCGCCTTTGTCTTGGGTGCCTGCACTATGGTGCCGTACAAGGTTTGGACTGAGGTCGGACCTTTAGATCCTGAGATGCCGCTTGGTGCTGACGATCACGACTACTGCATACGCGTCAAACACGCTGGTTACAGTATTTGGGTGGATCCCCGGGTGGGGGCCGGGCACAAGGGACACGCCTCGGGGTTTTCTGATACGTGGGAGAAGTACGGGGGTCAGAGCTGGGCCCGGTTCAACGAGAAGTGGGGTGGCTACTACGCCACAGATGAAGAGGCTTGTCGTGCCCACTGGGACGGTATCTACGTGCCTGGGTTTGAAAAGGGTACGGGATGGACGGAAGCAAAGTACAAGGAGAGGACGAATTGACGCATCCCATGAGGGCGCCCATCACTGTCATAACCGCAACCATCCCCGGTCGAGAGGAGCGGTTATCCCAAACGGTCAAGAGCGTTTATGCTCAAACCATTGAGGTTGAGTCCCAATTAATTATGGCACAGTCATGCAGCGAAGGTTTCCCCGGGCCGGCGCATTGCGCTATGCAACAAAACGCCTTGCTTGCAGCTGTCACGACGACCTGGGTAATGCGGCTTGCCGACGACGACCTTTTACTTCGGCACCATATATCTACACTGCTTCCCTTTCTGACTGATGAGTTCGATGTTGTCTATAGTTGGGATGCTACTGGGAACCGACCACGGGAAGACTGTACGAACTGGAGCCGAGAGGAACTCATCGCTCAGTTCGCTGTCCGTAATTGGATCGATGCCAGTGCTGTTGCCTTCCGGATGAACCTGCTCCGACGCGTTGGCGGGTGGCCGACGAATTACGAAGGGACGCCGCCTTTTCAGGGGCATTTTCTTGGCATAGAGGCTACTTGTGAAGATCACGGTGGTTTTTACCTTCTAGCCCGAGCGGGCGCCCGGTTCCGCTGTGTCCCCGAGGAGACTTGGCAATATCAGGCGGGAGCATGGGATCGTATCTCTAACGGGAACGTTCGATGACGCGACACGTTTATGGACTAATGGTCACCGGCAACGAAGCTGGCAGGTATCTTCGCTCTGCCATCAGGAACGCTCTATTGACCGTGGACGTCCTTTTTGTCTATGATGACCAGAGCGACGATGGCAGCGCCGAGATAGTCCAGTCGTTCAACCCCAACACCACGGTCTATCAGCGCCGGCCGGATGACGTGCCGAGCTTCCTTGAGCACGAGGGACAGTTTCGCCAGGCGAGTTGGGCAGCCTTTGAACGGTACATTCAGCCTACAACCAACGACTGGATCATTGGCATTGACAGCGACGAGGTGTTGGTCGGGGCGACCGAATGCCGTCCCTGCGAGCTAAAACTGGTGTTAGATCGAGCTGAGGGTCATGATGCTGTTCTGTTGCCCAGGCCCGAGGTCTGGGGTTATGACCATGACGGGTGGCCTCTTGTACGGATGGACGGGATGTGGGGTACTATTAAGTGTACGAGGCTGTTCAAGTACCGCCCGGGTGGGAAAATTCGCAACGTTCCCATGGGTTGTGGTTCTGAACCCGAAGGCTTTTGTAAGAGCCTGAGTATGTACACTGGAGGCTTGGAGCTGCTCCACTATGGGTACGCCGAAGCCGACACTGATCGTGTGGAAAAGTTTATACGTTATACGTCCCACCCCATTGGACACAACCCGGCGCATATTCAGTCAATCCTGGCTTCTCCTACTGTGGAGAGGTGGGGGGGTCTCATTCCGCCTAACATGACACGTGGTGACGTGTAAACGTAGTGGTTACACTTTTTTTGATTACCTCAACCTAGGAGAAAAATGCCAGAAGTAGAAGATATACGAGAAGACATACCAGCCGAGGGCGAGCGCCCGCCAGTGCCCGAGGGATGGGTTGGGCTCCAGTCCATGCCGGTCACTAAGGCCAACGAGCGAAAGTTGGCAGACCTTCATGCTAGCAACGCGACCCTGCTAGAGCGTGTCCTAAAGTTGAACGCTCGTCCGACGTCCATGGGTGTGATGGCGTGTCGAGTGAAAGCCCTATTGACTCTCTCTCCGGACGAAGGCGAGAGTCGCTCCGCGGTAGAGGATGTGTCTCCTACTCAGGTTGTGATGAACGCCCTCGAAGGGTTGGTCATCATGGGCGTAGGTGGGGATCCCGGACGCCAACAGGCATTCGAACTGGCGTTCGAGGAGGAGATGAAAGCCCTGTTGATCGAGACAGAACACCAGGTCAACGCTGCTGTGCTGGCAGGTAACGGGCCCAGGCAGACAGCCGGCGGGCTGGTGCTGCCCTAGGGTATACTGGCAGCATGTGGGACAACACGGTGAGGCAGACTCCTCGTAAGGAGTTGCTGAAGATAGAGGTGCCCTGGCCAAGGACGGGTTCTTGCTACCTGTGTGGTGAGGAAATGGATCACCAGACGTCCCTCCTTTTAGAACCCACCCTGCCGGCCCACCGGCAGGTCTTGGGGTATTCAGGGATCGCTATCCATCTGCATTGTCTGTATGACGTTTCCAGGGATATACCAGGGGACGGTACGCCGGTTAGGTCGTCCTGGATTCAGACGAGCGAGTGGTCGAGCCCTCCTTTTGAGATCGGATCGGGGGATGTGCATGCGTTGGTTTTGGGTCGTGACGGTTCAGGGTCGAGGGGTGGGTTAGGGTTCGAGTTAGGGTTCGACAAGTTCGGAGTGTTCGAAGGACCCCTCCAGGCGGAGTACCGGAAGGGTTGTCTGTGGTGTTGTGGCAACGGACACGCTCCCGGTGTGGTCCTCAACTTTCCCCTGTCGCCACCTGCCCAGCGCTTTAGGTTGATACACACGCCTTGTATCGAGGAGATCTACAATGGGGTATATGCTCCGTACGACGGTGGGGTGCCCGTCCCCGACCCTGAACCTTTGTTGCGCGGGTTGTCCGAGCTTTTGCAACTGACTTGACTTCTTTGGAGAGAAGGAGTACCATATTCACCGTGATGGTAATTCACCGTGATGGTAAATAACGCTTTTTTAGTAAATAACCCGGAAAGGGGTTCTAGTGCTTGATATCCAAAGCCGTGAAAAGACCGATAATAGTTGGAGTGCATGGATACCGGAAGGAGACATGTTCGTGGCCATAGCGCTTCGGCAGCTCGTTCGGGCGTTAGAGGACAGTTGTACGGAGCCCGTCTGTGCCATTACTGTTCGTTGGGCTGACAATGACAAGACGCAGTTTATTCTGGACGCCTGATGTTCAAGCTTGTCTTGAATAAGCCAGAAAACGATAATTACGCCGCTGTCGTTGTACGCTTGAAGGCGGTCGTTGACCTTCCCAAGCGTGACCTGATTGTGGGCACCCCTCTGCTGGGGTGTCTACAGGCCATCGTGAGCAAGGGGGCCAAGGTGGGTGACATTGGCATCGTCTTTCCTCCCGAGACCCAGCTTGATCCCGAGTACTTACGGGAAAACAATCTTTATAGACACGGCGAACTGAACAAGGCTCCCGAGTCCAAGGGCTACTTCGAGGACAACGGACGAGTCAAGGCGATGAAGTTTGCCGGCAACCGGTCGGACTGTCTCTTCATGTCTCTGGACAGTTTGGCGTACACAGGAGCGGACCTTTCAGCCCTCAAAGAGGGGGACATCTTTGACGTCCTTGAAGGCCACCACCTTTGCAAGAAGTACGTGAAGAAGGTCAAGGTTCCTGGTTCGGGTGCCATCAAGGCACCGAAGTTCAAGCGGGTTAACCCGCAATTTTTTCCGCCCCACATCGATACGGATAATTATTTTCGAAACTCCCATTTGATTGGTCCCAATGAAATAGTGTACGTGACCCAGAAGGTGCACGGTACCTCTATCCGGATCTCCCACTCCCGGGTGGCACGCAAGCTGACCCTGCGGGAGCGCATTGTGAGCCGGCTGGGTGTAAACGTTGTGGATACAGAATTTGCCAACATTTACGGCAGTCGGACACAGGTCAAGGATGCCAATAACCCGAACCAGATCGACTGGTACGACCGCGATCTCTGGTCACAAGAAGGTAAAAAGCTCGACGGCATCGTGCCTTCTGAGTATATTCTCTACGGCGAACTGGTCGGTTACGTCAGTCCTGGCCGCCCTATCCAACCGAAGTACACCTATGAGATTCCTGACGGTGAATGCCGGCTGATGGTCTACCGGATTGCTCATGTGAACCCTCAGGGGCTCGTTACGGACCTTAGCTGGCCGCAGGTGCTGGTTGCCTGTGCTCAGTGGGGTCTGACGCCTGTCGTGGAGCTGATGAGGGGTTTTCACCAGGACTTCCAGAATGAGCATTGGAGCCTGACCGTTCCTGGTGCCCACGCTGCCCCATCCGCACAGGGTGCTCTTGGTTGGTTAGACAAGCGTTTCGCTGACCTTGATTTCACTGGTGCACTCCCTCTGGGCCCGGACAAGAAGCTGGTTGACGAGGGTATTGTGATTCGCGCCGATAACGGCTTCCGTCCTACCTTGCTCAAGGCAAAGAGCCCGGTGTTCCTAAGCTGGGAGACTCGTCAATTGGATGAGGAAGCGCCGGATCTGGAGGCGGATCAGGATGTTGTCCCATGACCAGGAGCTTGCCCTGTTGGGTAAGCAGGTAGAGGCTGTCCTCGACTTTGGGGATGTCTGGGTTGCGGGGACGGAGTTCGGTGACGCCGTGCTTCTTCGAAAAGACCCAGAGGTCGTTGCCCGAGGTCAGCTGATGTGTTTTGATGACGGTGGTGGGATTGTGCTGCTGGACGACAATGGGTTTCTTGCGTTCTGTTGGCCACGACTTAGGATGCGTTCCCGTGGCTAAGGATGACCTTGTAACGATCCCGTACGATGACCTGCAGTTGGTTTTGGCTTGCATATCAACTGAGCAGTTGGGATACGTTGTTGGGCTTAGGGACGCCGTAAAGCGTCTATACAGAGCTGTACCGTTATCGCAACGATGACGAGTAATGGGTGTGTCCTCGCCGACAATAAGGCATGGGCAATCAGTCGGATCTTGAAGATACGCTCGACGAACAGCTACGGGGTGGCGATGCCATCCCGCATGATTACGTTCGTCAGTTCCAATTCGCAAAGAATATAGGTCGTAAGTGGAAGTCCGACTTTGCCTGGGTGGATCAGAAGCTCCTTGTTGAGGTGGATGGCGGGACGTGGAACGGCGGTCGTCACACAACTGGTGCTGGTTACCATGAGGATAGCATTAAACTCAACACGGCCACCTTGCTAGGTTTTTATCAGCTTCGTGGGGACTCTAATATGGTTAAAGACCGTAGCCTTTTGGCCATGATTATCCAGTTCTTCGAAAACCTTGCCGTATTCTGACCCTGTAGTGGTTCTATGACCAGGAGAAACACTGGAGACGCCCCGCCTCGGTCAGACAAACCACCCTCACTGGGACAGTACATCCTTGGTCACAATCTCTCTGGTCCGTACCCCTATCACTGGGCGACCTTTATTTGTGGGTTCCCGCTCAAATGGTGGTGCCGGACAGTTTGGTGTCGCCTGAGAGGGCACCGCTGGCGCCAGACCATGAAGGGTATATACACAGAGGGTGATCACGAGAAGATCTACGGTCGCCAGTGTCTTCGTTGTTGGCTATCCGAGGACTGTCCTTGTTTGGGGTGTATACACATCCGCGTTGGTCACTCTTCGGACACGTAGCGCTCCCGGCACAGCCGCCTCTGCGCCTCCCTGCGCCTGTTGGGGATGGTTGATGCACGAAGATGAGTGAACGGGTTCATGCGTCCCCTGACGTCCGCCAGCGTCAATCGTGGAGTCAACCTGTTCGGTACCCGTTTAGGTTGAGCCATATCGTTGCCTCCGATGAAGTGATCGGCGTTCTGATCCATTCGCCGTTTAGAGTATACCACTTGTGAGTGTCATTGTCTCTGAAGAGTCTTTCTTCTCGATTGGTGTGATGTTGCCAGATGTCATTGGGTTGCACGAAAACCTCCGAGGTGTAAACATAGTGGATACAGTTTTTTTCTTCATTCTGTCGATAACATATGGCAGACGGTAACCCTTATGTTCGGGTTGCTGGAGTTTGTATTGTAACTGCCCAGGTGGCTCCCGAAAAGGTGCTATAATCGCAGGTGAAGGGAGTTATTTATGTCCACAAATGCAAATGCTGTTGTTGAAGACGGGATCCCGGTTAAGATGCCTTCCGGTGCGGTATATCTTGTGCTAACGCAAGGCGAAGCCGAGGGGCTTACTGAACGAGTTAAGGCGTATACGGACGCGTTTCATTTCTCCAACGTGTCTGATCTGGCCAGTCTGGACCTTATTCTCCAATTGGAGACGTTGACCACAAGGTGGACTACTTACCTTAGTTTGGAAAAGGATTACGATAACAACACCCTGCTCAACGCTGGTTCTCTTCGGCGGGAATTGGCCAACGTGTCAACTGAGTTGCGTCAGCTGAAGGAATCGGTGGGGGTCAACAAGAAAACACGGGATGCGGATGCAGCGACAGACGTAGCGTCCTACCTGGAAGGACTGCGTATGAGGGCCCGGGAGTTTGGCATAATGCGCGACATGCAGTGTGCAAAAGCCGTGGAACTGGCTCAAGATCTCGTCGCCATGTACGAGTTGTGGTTGCGTTGCGATGAACAGGAGCGTCAGACGAACCACGCTACTCCTGAGGACGTTCTCCAGTGGATCGGAGAGTTCTTTATCCCGCAGTTCCAGGCAGTGGATGAGCATTTCAGAAACGTGAACCAGCGCGCCTGGATCCAAACGGGTGGTGTGTGATGGCTTTTAAGAAAAGTGACGAGCCGGCGAAGACCGTCAGGCCGATGCCGAGCGGTGTTCCCGCCTACCGCGTGAACGTATGGGTGAGAGTAACTGGTGTTGCCAGTGCTGCCGATGCCGAACAGAAGGTGATAGACCTGCTATACCCGCTCCCCTGGGTCGCCGGTGTGCGTTCGACGACAGAGGACCGGGAGAAATCTTGAGTGAGACCACCAAGACCTTTGTTGGAGGGCATGATAGGGTCAAGAAGACAGACATATCTGAAATCGTTGAAATGAACAGGGGAGTTAAGCGGCTCCCCTGGGAGCGACGTGCGGCCCTGATTAGAGCCACTTTCCCAAGTATCGTCGATGTGGACTGGATCTCTGCATTCGACGACATCGACATGATGGGACAGCTCATCCAGGACGTCCTCAAAGTTGACGCTTCAGACCATCACACAGATGGTCCTCGTCCCCATGTTCTAATGGAACAGGGGTTTCCTCGGATGCAACAACTCTTTGGTCAGGACTACTCTGAGCTGCCCTTCACCGAAGCCTTCCGTTCTTTAGCTACTGGCGAGTATGTTGCTAGCGAGAATCCCAAGGAGGCCCGCAGTTGGCATACGTTATCCACGCGGGCGTTGGAATCCAAAATCGGGCTAAGCCACATGCAGGTATTTAGGCTGATGCGTGGTGACCGGCAGCCGTCGCTCAGACAGATGGAGATGATTGCCAAGGCTTTCGGTAAGAAGCCCGGGTGGTTCCTAGATTACCGTATCGGTATCATCATAGCCATAGTGGCGGACCGGATGGTCAAGTCCCCCGAAATGTCCATAAAATATTTCCAGAGGGTGACGGGGGAGCGATGAGTGACGCTGCCTCCATGCGCCTTAGGGATATAGCAAGAAAATCCCTAGCGAAAAAGAAGTTGGACCAAATACGGCTTCGGGGTCAGGGTGTATTCGACGTCGAGACCGTTTTTATCTCCGATCATCCTCCGGATGACCCGAGCATTGAGGCCCTGGTAGACAACTACACACCCCTCTTGCGGGGACTGGCCGAATTGTTGGAGTTGAAATGAGCGTCCTTGAAACACTCACCGACGATGAGCGTTACCTTTTTTCGATTCTCCAGGACCAAAGTGGTGTCGATCAGTCCGAATTCCTCTTCGTAGATCGTCAAAAACCGGACAACTGCTTCCGGGTCCGACCGTATCAGTGGGGTTGGTTCCGGTCCATGGATCCTCAACAGGTTGAATTGAGCAGTCGTACCGTGGGCAAGTCTCTCGGTATCCAGCTTCGCGCTGTGGCACACGTGCTGATTAATTTCGGCGCTGACATGGGCATAACCGCTCCTGAGCTGAACCACCTCGAACCAATCCTGCAAGCCATTGAAGACAGGCTTCTTTCTTGTCGGCTGACAAGAGAGATGCTGCCCAAGGGGCGTTTCTCGGCTACTGGTGGTGGAACCCGTTCGATCAGTCACCATCCCTTCATGCTCTCGACGGTGCTCAACACTCGTATTCTCGGCCGGCTGCCCCAGAGGGATGGTCACGGCGTAAAAGGGCTGCACGTCAAGTGGCTGGAGCTGGACGAAGCGCAGGACTACCCCGACAGAGGCTATCGAGAACTGATTGAAACGTGTACCGGTGAGGGGACCATCTGGCGTACGCATGGCGTGTCCAGTGGTGTGGGTGGGTGGTTCTACGACATATCCAAGCAGGCCGTTGATACACCTCCTCTACGTGAGACGCCCAAGAAGAGTGATGCTGACTGGACGATTCACCGACTTGTTGCGCAGTGCCGACCTGACTGGACGGACATGGAACGTCAGGGAAAGATTGACAAGTACGGATCTCGGGATGATCCTGACTATGGACGTAACGTCTTGGGGCTACCGGGGCCCGCAGAGAACATTATCTTTGTTCTTCGTCGACTTGTCAAGTGCACCGACGACGTCCCGGATAGTCCCTATAACCAGGACGAATACGCTCACATTACGATACGCGATGCTGACATGCAACGAGAGGGTGTCTCCATCCTCGACTTTATTCAGCTGCCGGTATCTCACCAGGTTTACGGGAACATTTACATCGGTATGGACGTCGGCTATGTCAACGACCCTTCCGAGATTTTGGTCTTTACCGACTACCTGCCGAGTGTTGCTGAGCTGAGGAAGTGTCGGGAGGATCACAAGGCTGTTCCCAAGCACTCGGATGGTGATGAGGCGGGGAAGCGCCGGTTCAAGTTGTTGACAAGGATCTCTCTCGTTCGTATTCCGTCGCCAGACCAGATGGAGGTCATGCTCTACCTCATCGACTTCTACAAACCCGTGGCCTTTGCCATGGACAAGACGGGCAACGGGTTGCCGTTGTACCAGGATGTTACCCGGGAGCTGGAGAACAAAGTCAACCAGACCCGGTCGGCACAGGCTCGTTATGCCCTCAGCATCATGAAGGGCTATAATTTCTCCGAAAACGTGCTGGTGGAGATAGACCCCGCTCAAGAACTTGCGCCAGGGTTGACCATAGACGAAAAAGCCGACGAGGCTGGTATCTTCCGGAAGGTCATCGAGGTGTCTACGGATGCCCTGCGAGACCTAGTCGACAACGAACGTATGTGGTTGCCGTGGGACCGAGAGCTCATAGGGCAGTTCAACGGGCAGACCTTCCACTACTCAAAGGTCACTACTGACGCCTATGGCCGGCGCCGGCTGTTTAGTCAGGGTGACTTCCACTGTCTGGATGCAGCCCGGATGGCTGCCCTGGCTCACAAGCAGCGCCAGATTGAAGAGCTGTTGGCTACCCGTGAGGCGCCACGTAAGCCCGTCTTGGACGTTTTCCGAGTGATGCCTTCTATGAGTTCCCGTCAGGGTGCAGGTTGGTGACCAAGTAACAACCCGTCGCAAGCCGATAGAACTCTTGTGACCCCCGACGAACCTCTTTTTGCTGCTCTTTCCGGTCTTGATCCTCAACCATCCCGCGATTGGCTGGATGCAATGAAGGACGAGATTATGGGATATGCCACAGAATTGAAAGACCTGAATACAATGCCGTCCGATGAGGCCATGCAGTGGATATCTGCCATATCCGCCCGTGTGCACGAGATGATCATGGAAACCCTCAGGTCAGACGGCCGTCAGGCGACGAAGTGGCGTATTGATGGGTTGCTTACAACTCGTGACGAGTTGCGTTTTCAGTTCGAAGTTAGCAGCCGGCGTGTGACTTTGATGAAAATAGAGGCGGACCAACTAAGAGGCGAGGCATACTGATGGCAAAGAACCAGGCTCTCATCAATGACCCAGTTACCATTCGTCCGGTTGGTCCCGTACCTCCGATGACGGCTTCCAGCAAGCTTGGCCGGGCCATTCCCACTCGTCCTCGGACTCGCAGAGCGCCCAGGATCAAGAAGGACGCCCAGCTGACAGCCAGTTCTAACTCCGAAGACGTGGAGATTTGGCAGTCTTCTGATGGACGGATGGGGGCGGCAGTTATCAACCGGTCTGGTATCCCTACTCGCCAAGTGTTGGGCGGACAGTTTGAAGATCCATCGGTTAAACCCCTGATGGACGCCATGGTGACGTGGACGCACAACGTGCAAGGTGGACGGGGTGGTAGGGGTCGGCAGGGCAACTTGTACGAACGAGATCTGTTTGTCGTAGAGGACTCGTTCTTTGAACAGGTGGCGGCGGCGTACAACGCTGCTGACGATGATGTGGTGGGCGCATATCTGTCGTCCTCCGAGGCACTGGCTTTCGGTAATATCAAGATCGAATGTGACGATGAGGACGAAGAGAACATCTGGGAACAAATCACCGACAAGATCGACCTTTCTTCTCGTATGCGTGAGATCTGGCATGAGCTGGCTATAACGGGTCAGGCTTATATTGCTTCTTGGTATGGGACGCAGTCTTTCAAGGTGCAGGGCAAGAATACCGGGACTGGTGTCAAGCGCAAGAAACCTTTCAACAACCTGACGGTTCCACTGGGACTTACTGTTCTGGACCCATTCAAGGTGATTGCGACTGGGAACTTCTTGTTTAATCAGGAAACTCTAGTGTATATTGCGGATCCGACAGAGAAGGACGTCATCGACTCCTGGTTGCTGGGTGATAATGCTTCTGGCGCTGACCCCATCATTCAGCGTCTGATCGTGGCCAAGTACGAACCTGACTATCGTGACCGTAAAGAGCTGGTCAACATTGGTGGAGGTGGCTACAGCGTTGACCCCAACCGTCTGTACGTTTTGAATCCGAAGTACGTTTGGCGCCACACACTGACCCGGCCGGCTTATTCTCGGTTCGCTCCTGTTCCGATGCGTCGCATCTTTGAGCTGCTTGACCTGAAACGGCAGCTCAAGGCCGCTGACAGAGCAGCCCTTATTGGGGTGGCGCAGTTTATTATCTTGATCACCAAGGGTACCGACAAGCATCCGGCGGACCAGTACGAGATCGATTTCTTGCAAACTCAGGCTTCCACCATGGGAGGTTCTCCTGTGTTGATCGGTGATCACCGGCTGCACGTAGAAATTATCACTCCTAAGACTGAGCATATCATTGACGAGGGTCGCTACGGAGTGCTGAACCTGGCCATCCAGGGTTCTCTCTATGGGATGTTCATGACGACCCACGCCGGCAGAGACGATAGCTTGAAGCTTGCCCGGGTGGTTGCTCGTGGATTGGAGTCTCGTCGGGACATGCAACGTATGTCGCTTATGGACAACGTGTTCACGCCAATCTACGAGTTGAATGATTCTTTGACGGCGCTGCCAAGGATGGCTTTTCACCCCAAGAGAATTGCTCTGGACTTTGACCCGTCGCTGGCCACATACCTGCTTGACCTGCGTGACCGTGGCGATTTGTCTCGTAAGTCGACCCTGGCGGAAGTGGATTACGATGAAGCTGACGAGGCTAAACTTCGCCAGATGGAGATTGCCAAGTACGACAAGTTCTTCCAGCCTCCGGTAGCTACGCTAGCTCCTGCTAACAGCACAGCTCCCAAGCCTGGAGGTCCGGCGCCTGGGTCTCCAAGTGATCCTAAAGTCGCTGGTAGGAGTCAAGGAGGCAATCATGACCATGGAGGCAACGGGGGCAAAGCCCGTGGTGCTGGTCAAGCGCCGATCAGCGGGACGCCCAAAGATGCCCACGGTGGGACCTCTACTCCTCCCGGCTCGTCCGCCGTAAAGGGGATAAGGTCTCGCCCTAGGCTGGAGAAACATGGTCAAACGTCCGAGCTTGAGGATTCTGAATCGGCCGAGCTGGAGGATTCTGAACCAGCTAACGACGACTGATGATCTTTGTCCTACCACTGGTTGTCTTCGGGGCGATGGCGTTTCAGGACGTCTTCAGCACGGCGAAGATAGAGTTGCTTGAGCAGCGTCATCCCTGGTTGGCAGGCATGGCGGATGGTTTCGCCGATGTTGGAGGTGCTCTCTCGGTTGGTATTGGTGGGGCGTCCATTTTGCGTTACGGCTTTAGTCCAGAGACTCTTTTGATCATGCTGGCTTTATGGTCGGCGTCTGTGGTCGGGGCCCGGATTGGTTACTGGTTGACCAATCGCAACCGTATTGACACAGAGCCTCCAATTACGCTAATCTAAATGGTATGCCCTGCGTAGAGGAACTTTTACGAGACAACGTCGAATGGGCAGATGACTATGAGTAACATGTTGCCCATGGACCAAGACATCTTCGTGAAACGCACCGATCCCGTCTACATGGCTCATGCCTATCTCACCAAAGTCCCCCTTGCTGCGATCGAGCCGTTCATCACGCGCTTCACCGAACCTGGCGCAACCGTTGTGGACCCCTTCGCCGGCTCTGGCATGACCGGCGTCGCCGCCGCGATCCTTGGACGCTCCGCACGTCTGTTCGATATCAGTGTCCTCGGTCAGCACATCGGCCGCAACTACCTCAATGTCGTCGATCCCGACAACCTCACCAAGGCTGCTTCCAGAGCCGTCCACGAAGCCACCCAGCTTGTCGGGGACCTCTATTCAATAAGCTGCTCCCGTTGCGCCTCTCAGGCCGCCACACTCACCAAGACCACTTGGAGCGTGGTACTGCGCTGCCCTCAATGTGAAACGCCCGTCAACTACTACCGCGCCCTCCAAGCCGCTGCCTGGGACAAGTCCCGTACTCTCTGTTCGACTTGCCACTCGAATCTCAGCACAAAAGCGCCCCGAGTCGCGGAGGAACCCGTTCTCGACTCGATCACTTGTCCCTGCTCATCTGTTCAGATCGACCAACCCCCCGACCTGAATTGCCCCGAAGCCCCGGCACTGGATATCAGCCCCCCCTCCGTAGACATCCCTGCCGATCGTCAGATGTACCAGGCCTCAGCCTTGGGCAAGCATGGCCTCACCACCGTCGCTTCTTTTTACAGTCCTCGAAATATCGCTGTCCTAACCGCCCTCCGCCACGTAATCGGCGCCATCGATGACGAGCCGCTCCGTAACAAGCTGACCTTCGTCTTCACTTCCATCCTCACACGCGCATCGAAACGATACCAGTGGTCACACAAGCGTCCCCTCAATGCAGCCAACGCGAACTATTACGTCGCTCCTGTCTTCTACGAGTGGAACGTGTTCGATCTATTCCTTCGCAAAGTTGATGCCGCTATCAGCTCTGACCAGTGGCTTCTTGATCGCCACCTCACGGAGACCGGCACGCCGACCTTAGCCCCTGATGTCACATACAGTCTTGCTAGCGCCGATCGTCTTCCTCTCCCTGATAACAGCGTCGACTACGTATTTACCGACCCTCCCTTTGGCTCCAACCTCTTCTACGCCGACATGGCACTGTTCCAGGAGGCCTGGCTGGGCCGCTTTACCGACCACACACTCGAAGCGGTCATCGACCGTGGCAATCGAAAGAAACGGGACGGCGACCGATACGAGCGCTTACTGACGGCTGCGCTGAACGAGTGCCGACGCGTCCTTCGCCCTGGTGGCTACATAACTATGGTCTTTGGTAACTCGTCGGGGCACGTGTGGCATCTGGTGCAACGTGCCGTCAGCGCCGCTGGCCTCACAATTGACCCCGACTCCATCGTCATCCTTAACAAGGGCCAACGCTCCGTCAAAGGTTTGGCCTCGGGCTTCGAAAATGTGGTCACTACGGACCTCATTCTCTCTATGCGACCAGCCCAACCGGCTGACCCCTCAGCTGTGCACATCCCCGCGTCCACTGAAGTCGATTCCGTCATCGCGACCCTCCTACAAACCCACCGTGCTGATACTCCCAGTCATCTCTACCTCGAACTCCTCCGACGTGGTATTGCCTCCGGCTGGGATTTGTCCGCTCTCGACCTCCGGCTAATCACAACCGCCGTCCGGGAACACGGTTGGGCTGTCAATCCCGCAACGGGTCACCTTGAGCGCAACCGTCCCTACTAGAAGCCACCGGTCCTCTGCGGAACCTGCTCAGGCCCCGTCTTGTACCGTCTACCCCGTGGGCGCTGACCAAGGCCATCCGTGGCCTGGTAGTCACCTGCCCGCTTAGGAACCCGAGGCTTGCCAAGTATCTCCCAACGAGGTTCATACCTGCCCCGTGCCGTTGCTCCTGTTAGCCGAGTTCACTCTCGGGGCCCCACGAGGCGTCACTCTGGTTTTTAGCAAGTTAGGTAGTCTGGTTGGTCGAACACATTATTGATGACCAATATCGTCCTTGAAGGTAAACGCGGCATCGTTGTCGCCTCTCAGGCCCGGGTTGTGGAAGAGGGCCGAGAACTCGCGTGGGCTGAGCCGTTTGTACGGCGGGCACCCGACGTCAAATGGTTGATCGGGAATTACGTCCAAGCATCCACAGAAACGGCATCTCGACCAAACAGCAATGGTCATATTTTTCCGCTTGCTGATCTGCGGGACGCTGTTCAAGATATCCCCAATCGCCCGCTTAACTACCTCCACATCCCTAACCGCCGCATCGGTTGTTTCACTGCGGCTGAGTTTGTGTGGCCCATGGGGGAACCCTCGGCAGAGGCTGCCGGCGTAGAAGAGCCGCCCATTATTGAGGTGCTAGCTGCGTTCTGGAGTTACTACGACGAGGGGCTCTGGCCTTCCATCGAGATGGCCCACAGAGACGGACGTCTATGGTTCTCCATGGAAGCTGTACCTGAGAGCTTGACATGTATGGCGGAGAGCTGTGGGAAGTCCTTTACCTATGATGGTCCTGGCAGCTTGACCTACTGTGCTCACTTGCAGAGACCACGTTCGCAAAAGACACTTCACAAGCCTCGTTTCACTGGTGGCGCCTTGATTGTTCCGCCAGTTCGTCCTGGTTGGGTTAACGCCAACATCAAGGAAGTGACTCAGTTGCTTGAACAGGACCTTCAACTGACCGATAGGTTATATAAGGAAGTAGCGGCAGAGTCGCCGCAGCTCGAAACGACTGAGATCGAAAATATCGTAACGATTTTACTTCACGCAGGAGGATGACATGCCCTTGACTAAGCCAGAGTGGGAAAAAGCCATGGACATGGTTCAGGCTGCCCTCATTACGGAAATTCCCGCTGACGGTGGCTGGCAGGTGAAGCCCCCTCTGCACTACACGAAGAACACCAACTCCGAGGAAATGCCCAACAACCATCCGGCCAATGCCGACACCAGCCATGACGGTGACGAACCCGGTGGGGGTACTGCCGGGGGTGGACTGACGGAAGAGATCCCTGCTGACGGTGGTTTCCAGGTGAGGGGTCCTCTGACATACACGGAGAACAAGGTATCGCAGGAAATGCCTGACGCCCATCCGGCCAAGGCGTCGATTGCTCAGCGAGCTGCTGCCATCTCTAAGGCTGCCGTCGATTTTGGTGTCGATACAGCTACAGCATGGCAGGGTGTGAAGACAAGCGGAACCGGCAACAAGGGTAAGCCTGACATTTCCGGTGACACGGCAAAAGGCTGGTCCAAGGGTAAGCCTCTACCGAGATCAAAGGCTCTCGGGAAGAGTACCGCCGCGGCCGTTCCCGCTAAGAGCAGTGTCTCGTTGGAGCCAGGTGACCCCAAGGGTCTCGCTCATTCCAACCCTACGCCACGTTCTAGCATGGCGAGCGCTTCGGATCCCACTACGGTGGGTCCTTGGGATTCTCCCCAGCTGCCTGATGGGTCATTCTCCCTTGCTCAGCCGGGTGATGTTGCTGCCGCTGTAGGCAAGGTTCAGACAGCCGAGACGACTCTGCCCGCTAGGGCGGGGCACGTACATTTTCAGGAAGTCAAGAACCACATCGCCAAGCGTGCCAACGTTTTGGGTGTGAGTCATCTTGTGCCCCCAGACTGGCAGCTTTCCATGGCTATGGCAGCTTCGCTGGAAATAGCTCGCAAGTTTACAGACGAAGAGCGACAGGCTTTGGCCAAGGATGGCAAGGCCATGCCAGGTGGGGGATACCCCATTAAAGATCTGGAAGATCTTGATAATGCAATACAGGCTTACGGTCGTGAACCTGAAGGTAAACGGGGTGCTCTTAAGTCTCATCTTGCTCGTCAAGCACGTGCACTGAAGGCCGGTAAGAGTGTTTTGGCACGTATTGCCGCTCTCGCTAGTATCGATTCTAAGTAAGGGGATTGACCGATGCCGAAGGATAAGTTAGTGAACAATGCAAAGGCGATCCATGACGTGCTGATGGCGAATATGCCTGATGACGCTGTACATGACGCTAAGACTTGCGTTGTCTGTTCCGTAGAGCCCGAAGGAGGGAAAGTGCCGGACGGTAAAACTTACACCGCCGAAGAGATGCAGGCAGCTCTGGATGTGGCGACCACGCCCCTCCTACAGGAGCTGGCCCGTTTCCAATCGGCTGAAAGTACCGCTGCTATTGATGATGCGGTAGGAGCCGTGAGGGCAGAACTCGAAGTTCGCATTGACGAACTTCAGGCTGAACTCGATCTCACTGTCTTGGGTAAGCAAGCTGCAATTGATGAGTTTGCTAACTTCAAGGCGGACAAGGAAGCCAAGGAGAAGGAAGACGAGGACGCCAAGGGATGGGATGCTAAGAAAGCAGCTCGTACAAAGGACGCCATCGAAATCGCTTCTTTCCCTGAGGACTACGTCGCAGCGAATGCTGACCGCTGGACCGCTCTGACTGACGAGGTTTGGGAAGAGCGCAAAGCCGAGTGGGCTGCAATCGCCCCTATTTCAGGATCGGCCGATCGTCTCGGCGCCTCGATCCCCAAGACGACCGCTCTTGGTTCTCTGACAGCGGCTCGTGAGACGGGACAGACCCGTACCAACACAACCACCAAGCATCGGGCCCTTATGCACGACGTCATGTCGGGCATGCAGCAGGGCTTCGATCCCCGGTCTATCTGAGGAGGGTAGATGGCATCTTACGGACGTAACTTCGAATTCCGCATCCCTCCGAAGCCAGAGGCCAGGGCGGGCCGTTTCATTAGCCCCGCAACTGCACTTTCTGGTTCTGGTAGTGGTGGTGGTTCAGGTGCTGGTGGGTCTCCCACTGGCGCCGTCGGGCTGCTCCCCATAGGCGTTCCTGTCGTAGCGGATCTTACCGCTGGTCAGGACGCTCAGGGTGCTCAGTATGTCAAGCTTGCTACGGCAGGTGAGACCACAACTTCTGTGGGCGTCTTCGGGTTGCTCATGTTCGAATACGGTCCTGCGGCTTTCGCCCTGACCGATCCGTACATGACTACCTATTCCGATCTCGGAATAGTCCCGCCGAACGTTTACTGCCTCGTTATAGCCGGCGATCCGGCAACGAAGATCGTTCTGCGTAACACCTTGGCTTTCTCCTTCTTGGGTCAGCGTAACTACGCTGGTCGGACCATGGTGAACGGTCTCGGTGCTACACCGGATGTCACTGCCGGGGACTATCTGGTCCCGGGTGCTGGCGACGATGCCGATGGCTACTGGGAATCAACCGGTACTGCCGCAGGCGCATGGGCTGTCATTACTCACGTAGATTCTGCAAGGGCCGAAGTCGAAGCTCGGCTGCTCTTCTGAAAGGGGGGGGCTAAAAATGACCAAAGTACTTATGGACAACAAGGGCCGCTCTCTTGAAGATAGGCGTGTCTGGGAAATCCAGAAGAAACAGCTTAATGAGATCGCTCGTGACAACTGGGACGATCCGTCCTGGCGTCGGGAGATGGCTCAGGAGCTGACCGAAACCATTTACTTGGGCTTCGAGCATGAGAATCTGCTCGGCTACATGACCCAGGTCGAGAATGCCGACTTCGACGAGCGTGTGTTCGTGAAGGAAGTCAGAGGTCTTCGGGCCTTCTTCGTAGCCCGTGGTGGCTATATCGAGTCCAGCTCGGTTCACTCCGAGGTGTTCGAGATTACTCGTGAGACCGTAGGGTTCCACGTTTACGAAGAGGAAGACAAGCTGCGCACGAACTTCGCCGAAACTCAGGCGACGCTCGTGGAACTGGGTGTCCAGCGTTTGGACGCCACAGTCAACAGCTGGTTCTTCACCGGTCTGCAGGCTGCAGTTCCCTCGGGTGCACCTAACTACCACCTCGTCGATGACCTGTCTACTTCAGGTCTTGGACTCGTCAACACTGCGTTGACGGCCGTCCGTGACGTGTCTCGTGACTGGGAAGTTGCGATAGTAGGTCGTAGCACGATGACCGACCAGATTGTGAATGCCCTGTTGGGCATTGGCACTCAGGGCGGTGCCGGGTTCTTCCCGGAGACCAATGAAGCCCTGCTCCGTCGGGGCGTTCTCGGGGTCTATCGTGGTGCCCAAATCATCTCGCTGAAGAACTACCTCGATGACACTGGGGTGCCGTACTTCCCAGCCAACGAGCTCTGGGTCATCGGCCGGGACGCAAGTAAATTTGCGTTTTTTGGGGGACTTTTGTCGAAGGAATGGATAGAAAATGCTGCTTGGGAGTGGCATTATCTGGCTCGGCGTGACGCCGGCTTCGTAGTCCATCGTCCCCTGCGTTCCGCTCGTATCGTCGACAGCTCGATAGCGCCGTACACGGTTATCGCTGAGTGAGCTAGACTCACCAAGCTGTCCAGTAGTAAAGAAGAGGGCCCCCAATAGGTACGGGGGTCCTCTTCTTGTTGCCTACTGACTTGACACTCGCTCTGGATGGTGTACTCTGGAGCATATGCCATACCAGAAGTCGGGCCAGAATTGTATTTCGTGCGGCAAGCCTAAGCCACCGGGGATGGGTCGAGGTCGTAAGACCTGTTCGGAGGCATGCCAGGAGGCGGTCTATCAGGCGAGGTTGGACTTCAATCAGACGTGGCGTCGAGAACACCAGCGTCCGGGAATGGACCTGCGCGGCCTGCGGCGTCACGCATGACCGGGACGTGAACGCGGCCCGGAACATCCTCGCCCTGGGACGCAGGGAGAGACTAAACGCCTGCGGAGGCGACGTAAGACCACTGCTTGCGGTGGCAGATGCCAGCGAAACAGGAAGCCTCAGAGGTGCCGCGTGACGCGGCACGGGCTGAATCCCCGTCCTTCAGGGCGGGGAGCGCGTCAATGTCTGCTCAGACATGATACCATCACGACCGACACTATCAACATGGACAACCTGCAACCAACCCCCCGACCGCCTGGTGGCAGCGGCGCTGGCTGAGCTGGTTGCAGGGCGCCGCTTGTGCCTCAGGTACAAGTCGCGGGGTGTGACGCTGGTTTTGGAAACCAGAAGCGCCGGGTCCGACCCCCGGGTACCTGACCAAAAGTAACGTCAGCATCGAACTATTACGATGCCTCTCCTGGGTCTCCGATACTTTGACTACAAGCAACCATAGGAGATCTAATG
>Ga0182030_10005502_pt1 | contig 26850 bp, 21 predicted proteins | sample 812S3MmetaG_FD_121299 | JGI IMG/M metagenome (GOLD analysis project Ga0182030, IMG submission 121299) | Permafrost microbial communities from Stordalen Mire, Sweden - 812S3M metaG (Illumina Assembly) | ecosystem: Environmental > Terrestrial > Soil > Wetlands > Permafrost | place: Sweden...
AGCGGGAGGAGTATCTCGAGCGCGTGCTGCTCCATGTGCGCCAACGCGTCAGCGATATGGGCGTGGCCGCCGACGTCACGGGCCGGCCGAAGCACCTCTGGAGCATCTACGAAAAAATGGTGGTCCGGGGCAAGGAGTTCGACGACATCAACGACTTGGTGGCGATCCGGGTCGTGGTCGAGTCCGAGAAAGATTGCTGGGCCGCCTTGGGGGCCATCCACGCCATCTGGCCGCCGGTGCACGGGCGCTTCAAGGACTACATCAACACGCCCAAATTCAACATGTACCAGTCGCTCCACACCACGGTGATCGGGCTGGATGGCAAGCCGATCGAAGTGCAGATTCGCACCACGGAGATGCACCACCGGGCCGAATACGGCATTGCCGCCCACTGGGGCTACAAGGAGAAGGAAGACCACTCCTCAGAGATGGCCTGGTTGCAACGGATTGCTGACGTCGACCGTCAGACCGACGACCCCATTGAATTCCTTGAGGCGCTCAAACTCGACCTGGAACAGGACGAGGTCTACGTCTTCACGCCCAAGGGCAAGGTCATCGCTCTCCCGGCCCGTTCCACGCCGGTGGACTTCGCCTACGTCATCCACACCGAGGTGGGGCACCGCTGTATCGGGGCCCGGGTCAATGGCCGGCTCGTCCCGCTCGAAACCCAGCTCAGCTCGGCCGACACGGTGGAGATCTTCACGTCGAAGTCGCCGACGGCGGGTCCATCGCGAGACTGGTTACAGATCGTGGCGTCGACCCGGGCCCGCAACAAAATCCGCCAGTGGTTCAGTCGGGAACGTCGAGAAGACGCTATTGAGAATGGACGAGAGGAATTGTCGCGGGCCTTGCGGCGCGATGGCCTGCCCTTGCACAAGTTGTTGGGTTCGTCATCGCTGCTCGAAGTAGCCGAGTCAATGAACCTGGCCGACCTCGATGCGCTCTACGCCGCCATTGGAGAGAACCAAGTCTCGGCGCAATCCATTGTGCAACGTTTGGCTCGAGCTCTGCGCGGGGGAGAGGACGAGCAACTCCCGACGACCGCATTGCGCGGCGCCCGCAGTCCTCGTCAAGGTCGCCGGACCAGTGCCGGGGTCTACGTCGAAGGACTCGACGACGTGATGATCCACTTGGCCCGATGCTGCACGCCGGTGCCGGGCGACGAGATCATTGGTTTTGTCACCCAAGGTCGTGGCGTGTCCATCCACCGGGCCGATTGCTCGAATGCCACCGCTTTGGCCGAGCAATCGAAAGAGCGACTTATTGAGGTTGAGTGGGACCGGGGCAACGACGGCGTCTTCGTGGCCACCATTGAGGTGCAGGCGTTCGACCGGTCTCGCTTGCTGGCCGATGTGAGCCGGGTAGTTTCTGAACACCATCTCAACATCGTGGCGGCCCGAACGGCCACCACGCCCGATCGGGTCAGCCGCATGGCCTTCGACGTCGAATTGGCGGACCCCACCCATCTGCATTCGTTGATTTCGGCGCTCAAACACCTCGACGGTGTGTTCGACGCCTATCGCCAGCTCCCCGGCAAGAAGGTCTGACCGTGGGGAATTCAGGTTCTCCCGACTCGAACGCGCGCGCCACGACGCCAAGGGGCATGCACGATGTGCTGTGGCCCGAATCGGCTCGTTGGGAGCAAGTACTGGCTCAATTCGCCCACCTGGTCGAAGGCGCCGCCTACGGATTGGCCGTCACGCCGCTCATTGAGCACATCGCCGTGTTCCACCGCGGCGTAGGTGAAGACAGCGAAATGGTCGGCAAGGAGATGTACACCTTTGCCGATCGGGACGGCCAGGTCATGGCTCTGCGTCCGGAGGGCACGGCCCCAATCGTCCGCGCCTTTGTGCAGCACAACCCGACCCCGCCTTGGAAGACTTGGTACGCCGCCCCAGCGTTTCGTCACGAACGGCCCCAGCACGGGCGCTACCGCCAGCATTTTCAACTGGGAGTGGAGGCCCTCGGTCCCGCCGATCCCGGTCTCGATGTCGAAGTGGTGTCCTTGGCGCATGATTTCTTCACCGCCCTCGGACTGCGCCAGTTCACCCTCAACATCAATTCCATGGGCGATGGCGAGTGCCGTCCGGCCTATTTGGCGCTGCTGCGGGACTTCCTGGCTGAGCGGCGCGACCAGCTCTGCGACGCCCACCGTGATCGCCTGGACCAGAACCCGCTGCGGGTCCTCGACTGCAAGACCGAAGCCTGCCGCGCTGCCACCGCGAACGCTCCTCACTTCATCGACCACTTGTGCGACGCCTGCGGCGAGCACTTCGCCCGCGTCCGGGCTGGACTCGACGCCCTGGGCGTCCCGTACGAAATCGACCACCGACTGGTCCGTGGCTTCGACTACTACACCCGAACCACGTTCGAGTTCGCCTCGGGAGCCATCGACGCCGCCCAGAACGCCATCGGCGGTGGCGGCCGCTACGACGGGTTGGTCGAAATGTTAGGCGGTGACCCCACGCCCGGTATTGGCTTCGGTCTGGGCATTGAGCGTCTGCTCATCGCCTGTGATGCCGAAGGCGTGTATCCGACCGTGCCGCCTGTCTTGGAGGCCTATGTGGTGGACGTGACCGGTGGGGATGTGGCCATTGAGCTCACGGCCGAGCTGCGTCGGGCCGGACTTCGAGTCGACCGGGGCTTCGACGGGCGTTCCATGAAGTCGCAACTGAAGACGGCCGACCGATCGGGTGCGTTGGTAGCCCTTATTGTCGGGTCCAACGAGTTGGCCGACGGTGCTGTTACCTTGCGCCCCTTGCGCGAAGAAACCGGGCAACGCAGCGTGGATCGGGCCGACGTCGTGGCCGAAGTGCGCGCCTACGCGGCAGAACATATCGCTACTCACAAAGGAACTTGAGCCTCCGCATGACTGACACTGATCCTCGCCCAACCGCAATGCGGAGTCACCTGTGTGGTGTATTGCGAACGACCGACGTGAGGAAGGTCGTTCGCCTGTGCGGCTGGGTGGCCCGGCGGCGCGAGCACGGCGAACACTTGGCCTTCGTCGATCTGCGCGATCACACCGGCGTGATCCAATGCGTCATCGATAACAGCGTCGATGTCCGCAGCGAGTGGGTCATTGCGGTGACCGGCACGGTGCGCTTGCGACCGGCTGGCACGGAGAACGAGCGACTCGACACTGGAGAGATTGAGATCGGCGATTGCACGGTCGAAATTCTCAACGAGGCCGAACCGCCACCATTCTCGGTTGATGACCGGGACGAATCCGACGAGCCGGTGCGCTTGCGCCACCGCTACGTCGACCTGCGCCGTCCCCGCATGCAACGAAACTTACGCTTGCGTTCCCGGGTCAACGCCGCCATTCGATCCGCCATGGATCGCCAAGGCTTCGTAGAAGTGGAGACACCACTCCTGTGGGCTCCCACCCCCGAAGGCTCACGCGAGTTCTCAGTACCCAGCCGCTTGCACCATGGCACGTTCTACGCCTTGCCGCAGAGTCCGCAGTTGGCCAAGCAGTTGCTGATGGTGGGTGGCTTCGATCGCTATTACCAAATTGCCCGTTGCTTGCGCGACGAAGACTTGCGAGCCGACCGACAATTTGAGTTCTCCCAGTTGGACATGGAAGCCTCCTTCGCCAGCCAGGACGACGTGATGGAGTTCGTCTCCGAAGCCGTGCTCGAGGCCGCCGAGGCCGCCACCGGCGAACGCCCGCCGCCCATCGCTCGCATGACGTGGGCCGATGCCCTCGCCCGCTTCGGCACCGACAAGCCCGACCTGCGTTTCGGTATGGAGCTGATCGATTTGACGGCCGAGTTCGCCGAGACTGAGGTGCGCGCCTTTTCGTCCCCGGTGGTCAAGGCACTCTGCGTCGCCGACGGTGCCACGCTGACCCGGTCGCGCCTCGACACTTTGACCGACGCCGCCAAGCGGGCCGGCGCCCAGGGACTGGCCTGGTTCCGGGTCGTCGCCGCCGAAGAGGGAGGGCTGGCGCTCGATTCGCCGCTCGACCGCTTCCTCTCCGAGCCCGAACGCGCCGCCGTATTGACCAAGACCAGCGCAGCCGAGGGTGACCTCATACTCGCCGTGTCGGATGAGTACCGCACGGCCTGTTCGGTGCTCGGCACCATCCGGGCCACGCTGGGCTCGCCTCCGGTGGGCGAAGGCCCGCACCGCTATGTGTGGGTGACCGACTTCCCCATGTTCGACGGCGTGGGTGCCGATGGCAGTCCGGTGGCGGCCCATCACCCCTTCACCATGCCCTACGCCGAAGACCTTCCTTTGCTCGATACCGATCCGGCGGCGGTGCGCTCGCAGGCCTACGACCTGGTCCTCAACGGGTGGGAGCTCGGGTCTGGCAGCGTGCGTATTCACCGCAGCGACATTCAGTCCAAGGTGTTCGATGTGTTGGGCATTTCGCCCGAAGATGCCGAGGCCCGATTCGGATTCCTCCTTGGCGCCTTTCGTTATGGCGCGCCGCCGCACGCCGGCTTCGCCTTCGGGGTCGATCGTCTGGTGGCCATATTGGCGGGCGAGGAAAACATCCGCGAGGTGATCGCCTATCCGAAGACCCAGTCCGGCGCCGATTTGTTGACCGGGGCACCGTCGGCGTTGCCGGCTTCTAGCTTGGCGGAATTGGGGATCCGGTTGGCCGAACCTCCGGTGGCGCCACCGGCTCCGCCGACGGCTGCCACCTAACAGTGGACCGTTAGAGCGTGAGCGACAGCCTCTTTGCCGAAGCGGCCAACCGGCAACTTGAGCGTCAAGCGCCACTGGCGTCGCGGCTTCGCCCGCGCACGCTCGATGAAGTGGTCGGGCAAGAACATCTGGTCGGTCCTGGTGCGCCCTTGCGCACGCTGGCCGAAAGCGATCGGGTTGGCTCAGCCATCCTGTGGGGACCGGCCGGCACCGGCAAGACCACCTTGGCTCGATTGCTAGCCGCCACCACGGCCAAGCACCTGGTTACCCTCTCGGCCACGGCGGCCGGCGTCAAGGATGTGCGCGAGGCATTGAGCGATGCCAAGCAGCGGTTGGGGGAGCAGGGCCAGGGCACCATGCTTTTCGTCGACGAGGTGCACCGCTTCAACAAGTCGCAACAAGATGTCTTGCTCCCAGCCGTCGAGGATGGCCTCGTGGTGCTGATTGGGGCCACCACTGAGAATCCATTCTTCGAAGTGAACGCCCCGCTGCTCAGCCGGGCCTCACTGTGGCGGCTGCACCCTCTCTCCCATGAGAACCTCCGGACGTTGGTCTTACGCGGCTTGGCCGAAGAAGAGGCCGAAGCGAACGACGACGCCATCGACGCTGTGGTCGCCGCCTGCGAAGGCGACGCCCGCGCCGCGCTCACGACGGTCGAGGTGGCGGTAGCACTGGCTCGAGCCAGCGCGGAAGATCCGGCTGCTCCGCTGCGCTTGACCATCGACGACATGTCGAAAGCACGAGACGGTCGCTTGTTCCATCAGGGAGCGGACGAGCACTACGACCAGATCTCGGCCCTCATCAAGAGCGTGCGGGGGTCGGATCCCGACGCTGGCCTGTACTGGATGTCCCGAATGATCGAAGGGGGGGAAGACCCCCGTTTCCTGGCCCGGCGCATGGTGATCCTGGCCAGCGAGGACATCGGGCTGGCCGACCCCAACGCCCTGCTGATTGCCGAGGCGGCGGCCCGAGCCGTCGAGTACGTCGGCCTCCCCGAAGCGGCACTCAATTTGGCCGAAGCGGTCATCTACCTGTCCCGTGCCCCCAAATCGAATGCGGTGGTGGTGGCACTGGGCCGGGCCCAGGCCGACGTGCGCTCCGGTGTGCCCCAAGAAGTCCCGATGCATTTGCGCGACGCGCACTACAAGGCGGCAGGCTCCATCGGCCATGGCGAGGGGTACGTCTACCCTCACGATGACCCCATCGGGGCGGTGGCCCAGCAGTACCGGCCGGCGGCCCTGGAGGGCAACGTCTACTTCGAGCCAACCGAGCCACAGGGCGAACCGACTCCGTAACTCGAACCTCTGACTCAAGCGCAACGTGTCGCTGTCGGGCTAGGGGTGGGAAGACAGCAAATGGGCGGCTTCGTCGCCATTAAGCTGGGGTGATGGACGCCAATGAACTGCGGGCGGCCTTCACGCGCTTCTTCACCGAGCGGGGGCACGTGGCGGTCCCCTCAGCCAGCCTCATTCCCCACGACCCTTCAGTTTTATTCACCATCGCCGGCATGGTGCCCTTCAAGCCGTATTTCGTAGGCGACGAGCAGGCGCCGTGGAAGCGGGCAACCAGCATACAAAAGTGCTTCCGCACGCCAGACATTGAGATCATCGGCACGGACACTTACCACTGCACCTTCTTCGAGATGCTGGGCAACTTCAGCTTCGGTGACTACTTCAAGGCCGAGGCGATCCCGATGGCCTGGGAGCTGCTGACCGAGGTCTTCGGCCTGGATGGTGATCGACTGTGGGTGACCGTCCACGACAACGACGATGAAGCTGAGCAAATCTGGCTCGACTCCGTCGGTGTGTCCAAGGAGCGAATTCAGCGCATGGGCGACGTCGACAACTTCTGGAGTATGGGCGACACCGGTCCCTGCGGGCCTGACTCAGAGATCTTCATTGACAAGGGCTCCTCCTACGGCGCGGACGGTGGTCCGAAATATGGCGGCGAACAACGCTTCGTCGAACTGTGGAACCTGGTTTTCATGCAGATGAACCGGGCGGCCGACGGCACGCTGAGCGATCTGCCCCACAAGAACATCGACACCGGGGCTGGCTTCGAACGGATCCTGCCCATATTGCAAGGTCACGACTCCATTTTCGACACCGATCTGTTCGTGCCGATCATTGACGAAGCAGCGTCCATTTGCGGCATCAGCTACGGCAAGGACGACAAGACCGACGTTGCACTTCGGGTCATGGCCGACCATGGTCGGGCCATGTCCATGTTGGTGGCCGACGGGGTGCTACCGGCCAACGAAGGTCGGGGCTATGTATTGCGTCGGGTCGTCCGCCGCGCCGTGCTGGCCGCTCGTCGCCTCGGCGTAGACAAGCCAATTACGCCGGCGCTGGTACAGGCGGCGACTGACGTGTTGGGAACGGCCTGGCCCTCATTGGTCGACCAACATGAGGTCATCGTCAATGTGGTGGCCCGAGAGGAAGCCGGATTCGATCGCACCCTGCGGGCTGGGTTGTCCAAGTTGGAAGAGGCGTTCGCCACCGGTGAGAAGACACTGGGGGGCGACGTGGCCTTCACCCTCCATGACACGCACGGCTTTCCGGTGGAACTGACCGAAGAACTGGCCCGCGATGCCGGGGTGGAAGTCGACCGGGCGGGCTTCGACAGCGCCATGACCGAACAGCGTGAGCGAGCTCGGGCGGCGGCTCGGGCGGCCAAAGTCGGGGACGAGTCTTCGTACCGGTCCTTCCTGGACACCGATGGACCGACGTCCTTTGTTGGCCGGACGTCGGATCACTATGAAATTCCGGCCCGGATTGTTGGCGTGTTGGCCGGCGCTGAGCCCGGAGACGTCGAAGTGTTTGTGGACCAGACTCCCTTCTACGCCGAGGGCGGGGGACAGGTGGGCGACACCGGCACCATCGTGACCGAGACCGGCATCGCCGTGGTCTACGACACCGTCTACGCCTTGCCGGGACTGGTGGCGCACAAGGCCAAGTTGGATGGCGACTTGGTAATGGGCCAAGACGCCTTGGCTACCATTGACGGCGTTCGCCGCGAAGCCATTCGGCGCAACCACACCGCTACCCACCTGTTGCATGCGGCGCTCCGTACGGTCTTGGGCGACCATGTGCGCCAGCAAGGGTCTGAGGTCGGCCCGGACCGGTTGCGGTTCGACTTCTCGCATTTTGAGCAACCGAAGCCAGAAGAACTGGCCGAGGTGTTGGCGCTGGCCAACGACGCGATCTTGACCGACGATCCAGTAGAAACGACCGAGACATCCCGCGAGGCGGCCGAGGGCATGGGGGCGATCGCCTTCTTCGGCGACAAGTACGGCGCCACGGTGCGAGTGGTTCAGTCCGGCGCACATTCGCTTGAGTTCTGCGGCGGGACCCATGTGGATTCATTGGGTCAGATCGGGCCGATCGCCTTGGTATCAGAAGGCTCGATTGGTTCGAATACCCGACGCATCTTTGCGGTGACCGGTCGGGCTGCGCTGGATCGTTCAGCCGCGCAAGAGCATCAGCTCCACGAGGTGGCCACGCTGTTGCGCACTGAACCCGACGGTGTCGTCGAGGCGCTGGAGCGACTGCTGGCTCGACAGCGTGAGGGCGAAAAGGAACTGGCCAAACTGCGGCAAGGACAGAGTGAAGGCCGGGCCACCGAATTGGCTGCGAATGCGGTTGATGGTGTGGTGGTGGCACGCTGCGACGACGTGGAGCCCAAGGCGCTCCAGACTTTGGCTCAGGCCGTGCTGCGCCAAGACGGTCTAACCGCGGTGGTGCTCGCCGGATCCCCAGATGGGGTGAAGGTGGCCATTGCCGGGGCCACCGGACCCGATGGGCCGGACGCAGTCGAGTTGGTGCGGGCGTTGGGCAAGATCGTCGGCGGAGGCGGTGGAGGATCGCCGGAACTGGCCTTGGCTGGAGGGAAAGACCCCACGAAAATCGACGAGGCGTTGGACGAGGCTCGACGGCTCCTCTCGGAGTGAGCGATCCAGTAGTGGAATCGGGGAGCGAACGCAGTCGCGGCCGAGTGGCGGCATTGGACCTCGGTGCCCGCCGGATCGGCGTGGCCTACAGCGACAGTCGGCGTACGTTGGCCTCTCCGTGGGGCACCGTGACTCGTTGCGGCGACGCCGGACGAGACAGAGCGGCCATGGTGGCAGCACTGGTCGAGATTGAGGCAGGAACCGTGGTGATCGGCCTGCCGCTGAGCTTGTCGGGAAAAACCGGCACAGCAGCTCAGGCCGCACTCGAAGAGGTGGAAGCCTTGCGAGAGCTGTGCCAGCCGCTGGGCATTGAGGTAGTGACGGCTGACGAACGCCTGACCACGGTGGAAGCTCAGCGCTCACTTACGGCAGCCGGCCGAAAAGGCAAGGCGGCTCGCTCGGTTATCGATAGTGCAGCGGCCATGGTGCTGCTGCAGTCGTGGCTTGAAAGTCGGGCATCGGCGTGAGTGACGTTGGCGGGGTGAGCGACGGGAGCGACCTAGCGGACGAGGTTCCCGCGTCGCGAGCGTCGCGACGAAAGCAGCATTCTGCCGGGGTGCGTCGTCGACGTCGTGTGGTGTTCGCCATCCTTGGAGTGATTGTCCTCGTTGTGGTGGCGGTTGTGGTTTGGTACGAGGTGGAGTCGAGCGGCAGCGGAACCGGCAGAGCCGAGATCGTGCAGATCAACCAGGGCGAGGGCGTCAGTAGTGTGGCCACTTCGCTGTCGGCCAAGGGAGTGATCGGCAGCACATTGGCCTTCCGTCTGTACGACCTGCTCAATGGCAGCCCGACGGTGACGCCGGGCACGTACCTGTTCCATCAGAATTCGTCGTTCAGCGAGGTGCACGCGACCCTCAACGGCGGTTCGAATGTCAGCACCCTTGACGTGTTGCCCGGATTCACCATCCATGAGATCGCCGAGCGGGTCGGAGACTTGCCGGGCCACAACGGTGCCAACTTCCAACAGTTGGCTACGAACGGTTCCGTGCGCTCGACCTTCTCGCCGCCGGGAAACAACAATCTGGAAGGGTTGGTAGCGAGCGGGACGTATCTTGTGCTGCCGGGCGAAAGTAATCTCACGTTGTTGCAGGCCATGGTGGCTCGCCAAGAGCACGAGGCGGCGGTCGTCGGCCTCAACACAAAGTCGGCCGCTGCATTGGGCCAGACGCCTTACCAAGTGATCATTGCTGCCTCCATTGTGCAGAAGGAGGGGTACTACGACAAGAACATGCCCAAGGTGGCCCGAGTCATCTACAACCGGTTGTCCTCGGGCACCCCGCTGCAGATGGACTCCACCGTGCTCTACGCCCTGGGCCAAGACGGTGGTTCCGTGACGTCGCAAGACTTGAAGCTGCAATCTCCGTACAACAGCTATCTCAATACAGGCCTGCCACCGACTCCGATTTGCACGCCTTCGCAGGTAGCTCTGGCGGCAGCCGTGCACCCGCCGCCCGGGGCGTGGTTGTACTTCGAGGTGGTCGATAAGAGTGGTGACGAAGCGTTTGCCGACACCTTCGCCGAGCAACTAGCGAATGAAAAGCTGGCTCAGGCCCGTGGCTTGGGCTAGGCAGGGTTGATGGCAAGAGAACTGGGAGCACCTCGAAGCCCAGACGCGCGTTCCACCGTGGTCGGGGTGATTGGTTCGCCGATCCGTCAATCACTGTCGCCGCTCCTGCACAACGCGGCCTTCGGGGCCCTCGGTGTGAATTGGGTGTCACTGGCTTTCGAAGTGGTTCCAGGCCAGGGCCAGGTGGCGGCCGCACTCGGAGGAATGCGGTCACTTGGAGTGGCGGGCCTGTCAGTGACCATGCCCCACAAGGCCGAAGTGGCAGCACTGGTCGACACCTGTACCGAGGTGGCGGCACGCTTGGGATCGGTGAACTGCATAATCAATGAGGGCGGCCAGCTACGGGGCGCCAATACCGACGGTGATGGTTTCTTGGCCTCGTTACGTCGGGCAGCCGAGTTTGATCCGACGGGCAAGCGGTGTTTGGTCGTGGGGGCGGGGGGCGCAGCCCGAGCCGTGGTGTACGCCCTGGCCCAGGCCGGGGCAGCGGACGTGGCGGTAGTGAATCGCACGGCACCGAAAGCAGAAGATGTTGCCGCCCTGGCCGGATCGGTCGGACGTGCAGTCCCGTCTGCGGACGCGGCGCAGATCGCCCAGGCCGATTTGGTGGTCAATGCCACCTCAGTCGGGATGGCCGGTGTCGGGCCGGGAACAGCATCTGTCGCAGATGACTGGCTCGTCTCGCCGGCGTTGTTTCACGCCGGCCAAGTCGTGACGGATCTGATTTACGCGCCCCGAGTTACGCCATGGTTGGAGGCGGCTCGTGACTCGGGAGCGACCACAGTCGGCGGACTAGGGATGTTGGTCCATCAGGCGGCGGCGCAGATCACGCTGTGGACCGGCCTGGTTGCTCCCGTCGATGTCATGTGGCAGGCAGCGACACAAGCCGCTTGAGGAAGCCGCGGGCGAGGCTGGCCTACGGCGCTGTGGCTTTACGTGGCGGGCACGGCGGGCCAGAGCTTGGCGATTGTGAGATCAGCCAGTGCCGCTTCTCGCAAAGCTTGGGTCAACGCTTCGCGCTTGGATGGCACGGTGTTGAGGGTGACCTGCACGGTCAAGGTAGTGGTGTCAGCACCCACGAGGTGCACCATCTTGGGCGGTTCAGTGCAGTGCGATGCGAACTCCGTCGTCTCGGAGACCCGGTGGGCCGCCGCCGTGAGCACTTCACGTACTTGGTCGAAGTGGGCAGCCGATGCGCCGGGAAGAAGGATGTCGACGGTGGCATGGGCCCAACCCCGCGAGATGTTGGCCACCAGGCGGACATCGCCATTGGGGATAAAGCAGATGGTGCCGTCGGCTCGGCGGATTTTGGTCAGCCGCAAGGTGACGTCTTCGACAACTCCCTCGGCTTCAGTCGCACCTCCGGTGTATCCGAGTGTGACGGAATCACCCACGCTGTATTGGTCTTCGACGGTCATGAGGAAACCGGAGATGTAGTCGCGCACGATCTGCTGGGCCCCGAAGCCAAGAGTGGCGCCAATGATGGTGGCGCTGGCCAAGAGTGGTCCCAAGTCGACGCCCAGCATGCCGAGGATGATGGCGGCGGCAATGACGAACACGAAGAAGCGCCAGATGTTGGCCGCCAGACGGGACATGGTGTTCACCCGAGCACCGGTGCGAGCACCGGCCCGACCTTCAGCCTGTTTCGCCACCCGGTCGAGGAGTCGACGGATCGCTCGTTCGCCGATGCGGGCGATGATGAACGCCACGAGGGCCACAATCAGGATGGAGAGTGGCCGGACCACAAAATCCACCACGGTGCGGGCGGTATCGGGGTCGACGCCCAACTTGGTCAACAGGTCATAGAGCCACCCTCCGCCCTGGTCGACGGTGCTCACCAGGGGATGGAGCGCTGAAAGGAGGGAGATGGTCATGAAAGGTATTCTGTCCCGCGGAGCCCCTTTGTGACGATGATGATGCCAACACCCGGTGCGAGACGCAGCGGGCCTGCCTTCGACTTCGTGCTGGCTGTAGCGACGGTTTTCGTCGCCATTGTGGGCGTGGTCATGGTCTATACCGCCACTCGGGGGTCATTGTTGGCCCAGGGGGAGGACCCGAAGGCCTACCTCAAGAAACAGGCGCTTTTCGTATTTCTCGGGGTCATTTGCATGGTGGCGGTGGCCTTTTTCGATTACCGGCGGCTCGAGCCCGTTGCCATGGTGCTCTATGGGCTGACCGTGTTGGCCCTGTTGGCCGTCCTCACGCCCGGAGTAGGGGATTCCGCCCAGGGTGCGGCGCGTTGGTTCGCTGTCGGCCCCATTCAGTTGCAACCTTCAGAGTTCGGAGTGGTGGCGGTGGTCTTGGCCGTGGCCGCGTATTGCGATCGCCGGACCGAAGAGGGACTGGCCTGGAAGGACGTGTTCAAACTCCTGATCCTGGCCGGCATCCCCATCGTCTTGGTGATGGCCCAACCCGACCTCGGTACGGCCATCATCATGGTGATCGTGCTGCTGGTGATGCTGGCGGTGGCCGGTCTCCCGGCCCGCATCCTCGTCATGTTGATCGTGGCCGCCTGCTTGGTCATCCTGGGTGCCGTTGAGACGGGGCTCCTGCATCCCTTCCAGATCGCCCGCTTCACCACCTTCTTGCATCCCAACAGCACGAGTAGCAACCCGTTCGTACAATCAGCGAAGTACAACCTGCAACAGGCGAAATCGACCATCGCGTCGGGTGGGTTCTTCGGCACCGGCATCGGGCGCGGCACGCAGACCAACTTGGGCTATGTGCCCGAACAACAGACGGACTTCATATTTACTGCGGTGGCCGAGCAGCTCGGTTTCGTCGGCGCTGCCGGTCTGCTGACCCTGCTCGGCATCATCGCCTGGCGAATACTTCGCTCGGCCGGAACCTCGCGCGACATCTTCGGCCGGTTGGTTTGCACCGGGCTCTTCACCTTCGTCGCCTTCAGCGTCTTTCAGAACTCGGGCATGACTATGGGGATCATGCCCATCACCGGCATCCCCCTTCCGTTCGTCAGTTATGGCGGCACGGCGGTGCTGTGCTTCTTTGTCTGTGTTGGGCTGGCCCTGAGCGTCGGGGCCCGAAGGAGAATGCGATGACCGACGTGGTGCCTGAAATGGTGGCTGACGTGCCGGAGCCACCGACCTTTCGCGTCATGGACGTAGACGACGTCTCGTTGGACCTCCCTTCCCAATACCCGACCGTCACCCTGGTCGAGAGTGAGCCCCCAATGCGTTCATTGGTGTTTCCGGTCGGGCTGACGGAAGGAACGGCGCTGGCTCTGGCCCTGCGTCGGATGGAGTCACCTCGACCCATGACCCATGAACTGTTCATCGAAGTCATGCAGCGAGCGCGCATGGATGTCATTGCTTTGCGCCTGATCGGTCGAGAGAGCGGAAACTATTTAGCGGAACTCGACCTCATGGCGCCCCAAGGTCGTGAACGGATTCCGTGTCGTCCTTCCGATGGATTGGTACTGGCCTTGCGGATGCCGGTCGCGGCTCCGATCCTGGTTGACGAGCGTCTGCTGGTCGAACCGGGCGACGTCGCTCCACAGAGCGACAAATAGTCGACGGGCGCTAGCGGGCGGGCAACATCGGCCCCTCGCCAGGTTGCGAAATTCCTGAAGCGCGTTCAGCCGCAATGGACTGCGCTCCCTCGTCGGATATTCGCAAAAGGAGTGCGATGAGGACATAGTTCGCCAAAAGTGAGGATCCGCCATATGCCACAAAGGGCAGTGTTATCCCGGTGAAGGGTAAGAGCCGGAGCACTCCAGCCATGATGAAGAAGGCTTGAAAGCCGATGATGATGGTCAACCCGGTGGCCATGAGTCGGGAGAAGTCGGTCCGAGCGGCCTGGGCCACCCGCAGTCCGGCACCCACCATCAAGATGTAGGCAAACACCACCACGGCGGCGCCGATCATGCCCATCTCCGTGGCGATGGCGGCGAAAATCATGTCCGAGGTGAGTTCGGGTACCGTCCCGAGTTTGATGTCACGGCCTAATCCGGTACCGCCGAGGCCTCCGCTCCCCATGCCGAACCAACCCTGGCTGAGCTGACTGCCGCCAGCGTTGACATTGGTCGGCGTCTGCCACGGATCGAGCCATTCGTTGACCCGCATGTGGACTTGGCCGAAGTATCGAGCGGCGATGTAGGCCCCGGCGGCGAAGAGCAGGAACCCAAGGACCAAGTACCCGACCCGTCCAGTGGCGATCCACAGCAGGCCGATGAAGAGTGTGAAGAGCAAGGCGGCGAATCCGATGTCGTCTTCCAGGCCGATCACCGCCATGGCGGCCCCCCAGGCGACGATGATGGGGATGAGCGGACGGGGATCAAGAAAAAGACGGTTACCGACACGGGCCGTTGGGATGGCCAACATTTCTTTGTTGGCGGCGAAGTAGGAGGCGAAGTAAATGCAGAGCAGGATTTTGGAGATCTCGACCGGCTGGAACTCAAGGTGGCCGTAGTGCACCCACAGGCGGGCCCCCGTCGTGCCGGCTTCCCCGTGCAGCGGCGTGAAAAAGAGCGGAGCCACCAACAAAATGCCGCCGACGAGCAGGAGTAAGTAGCGATAACGCTCCAGGTCGCGCGTGTACCGCACGGCCAACAAGGTGACGATGTAGAGGCCTACCCCGATCGCTACCCAGCCCGCTTGGGCCTTGGCGTAAGGGGGATTCCAGCGCACGATGATGACGTAGCCGATCCCATTGAGGAGGGCAGCCAGTGGGAGGATCACGGCGTTGGCCTGGGGGATGAGCCAGCGGTTGGCCATGTGGGCAATCAGCGAGAGGCCAAGCAAGATCCCAAGGAACGGACCAACGTGCGGTGGAATTTTGGAGTCGAACCCGAGCTCGGCAATGACGTACAGCGCCACGGTGAGCAGCGAGGCAAAAATAAGAAGACCCAGCTCAGTGCGGCGTTTTGGTTTCGGCCCCATCACATAGCGTGGAATCCGCGTGTGACGCTGCAGTTGGGTGACAGGCACTCACCGGATCGTAGTGGTGCCAGCTACGATGGAGGGTGACGCAATGGTTCTTGACCCGCATGTACTGACGCCATCGCCTGGCGCCACCGAGCGGCCTCCTCCGCCGACGTACCAGCAGATTGAGGCCTTCGGTGTCCAGCGATTTACGAACCGGGAACAGTCGCGTCTCGATTTTGGGGCCCGCCTGCTCGACTTGGCCGAAGACGACGGGGTACCCCTGTTGGAGCGGGCCAAGTTCTTGGCCATCTTCTCCGAGCTCCTTGACGAGTTTTTCCAGGTCCGGGTTGCGGCGTTGGAGGACCAGGTAGCAGCTGGGGTCCGTACGCGCTCCGTTGACGGACTGCGTCCCGGCGAGCAACTCAAAATGATCCGAACTCGGGTGGAAGAACAGTTGCTGCGTCAGGACGCCATCTTCTTGGACCACATCGTGCCGGCGCTGGGCGAAGCCGGCGTCCGTTTCTCGGACTGGTCCACGCTCGACGATGACGATCGAGAACACATGGTCGATGTGTTTGGCCGCGAGATTTTTCCGGTCCTCACTCCCTTGGCCGTTGATCCGGGACATCCATTCCCCTACATCTCCAACCTGTCGCTCAATTTGGTGGTCGAAGTGCAAGATCCCTCGACTGGGGAGCGCCGCATTGCCCGAGTCAAGGTGCCACCGGTGCTGCCTCGTTTCGTGGTGATGCCCGACGGCGAACGTTTCGTGCCGCTCGAACAGGTCATCGCCGCCCACTTGGGCTCGTTGTTCCCCGGCATGAAGGTGGGGGAGCATCACGCCTTCCGGGTGACTCGCAATGCCGACCTGGCGCTCGAAGAGGATGAGGCCGACGACTTGTTGGTGGCCATCGAGATGGAATTGCGCCGCCGCCGCTTCGGCCGGGCCCTGCGTCTCGAAGTTGGCGTCGACATGAGCGACGAGTTGGTTGAGTTGCTGGCCACCGAACTCGATGTATCTCCTGACGGTGTCTATCGGGTCCGAGCTCCACTCGATCTGGGCGGTCTTTGGGGGATTTATGCCCTCGATCGTCCCGATCTCCACGAAGACATCTGGACGCCGCTCACCCCGCCGGGGTTGTCCACCGCAGCCCATGAGCCGACCGAGTTCTTTGCCATGCTGCGCGAGCGTGACGTGTTGGTGCACCACCCGTACGACTCGTTCGCCACTTCGGTGGAAGCGTTCATTGCTCAAGCGGCCGAGGATCCGGCCGTGCTGGGAATTAAGCAGACGCTGTATCGGACATCAGGCGACAGCCCCATCGTCGCCTCGCTGATTCGAGCGTCCGAAAACGGCAAGCAAGTGGCGGCCATCGTGGAACTCAAGGCTCGCTTCGACGAGGAGGCCAATATCGGTTGGGCCCGGGCGCTGGAAGAAGCGGGCGTCCATGTGGTCTACGGCATCGTCGGCCTCAAAACGCACTCGAAAACGGCCTTGGTGCTTCGGCGCGAGGACGACGGGGTCCGGCACTATTGCCACGTCGGTACCGGGAACTACAACTCCAAGACAGCTCGCATTTACGAGGACATTGGTCTGTTGACTTCGGCCCCCGATATCGGGGCCGACGTCGGCGAGTTGTTCAATTACCTCACCGGATTCTCTCATCATGCCGACTACCGGCAGATCCTGGTGTCACCGGTCACGGTGCGTAAGGGCATTTTGGCCGCCATTGAGGAGCAGGCCGACGCGGGACCGCAAGGGCGCATTGTGCTCAAGCTCAACGGGCTGACCGACGCTTCGATGATTGATGCGTTGTATCGAGCTTCGGGGGCGGGCGTGCCGATCGATCTCTCGATTCGTGGCTTGTGTCGGCTCCGACCAGGTATTCCCGGCCTGTCCGAAACCATCTCGGTCCGATCCTTAGTCGGGAGCTTCCTGGAGCACTCGCGGATCTACCGCTTTGGCGGCATTCCGGTCGACCCCGAAGCGGGGTTGGGCTTGCCGCTCAAGTTGTACATCGGTTCGGCTGATCTGATGGGACGAAACCTCGATCGACGGGTTGAAGTCTTGGTGCCCATTCGTGACCCCGAATTGCAGGCTCGCCTCTTCGAGGTGCTCGATCTGGTGTTTGCCGACGACACCAACTCGTGGGAACTGGGACCAGACCGGCGCTGGCGTCGGGTGGAGAACCTGCACGGTCGCAGTGCCCAAGGTCGCCTCAAGCAACTGGCTCTAGAGCGAGCCCGGCGTAGGCGTGAGAGCGACCTGCGAGTGCGCGAGGCAGGCCTTGAAGGGCAACTGGGCGTCTGAATGGGCGGGGAGTCATCTCGCCAGCGCCTCAACGCCGAGGACCAAAAGTGGTCGGCTCTCTTCCGTGGTACCCAAATCTTCATCGAATAGGTAGTAAGAATTCGCGATCTGGGAAGTCCACTAAACAGTGAAACGTTGGGCGTGAGTCATCCGCACCTGGGGATACCAACGCAGCGCTGCCGACGGCAACCATCACAAAGGGAAACCTTGTCGGTAGGTCGAGGGCCTATTGAACACAATCGTTCGCCACGACGGTATTTACGAGGGGCGCTCCATCATCATCATCAACACCAGGTTGCTTCTCGATCCTGCCCACCCGCCATCCGCCCGCCGGATCAGTGTGTCTGTGGACAGTGGCTCCTCGCTCGGATCCCAAGATCCGTGAATCGTGAACGTGAGACTCCGCCACCCGGGCGTGTGCGCAGCCGACTAGGTCGTTGCGGTTGCGGTTGCGGGTGAAGCCACGGCTGCGGCCGCCTTGCGGCGCAATGGCGGCAATGTCGGCGGCGGTTGCTGGCGCGGCGGAAGTTCGGCCAAGAGCGCGGTGGTGGCTGCGGTCACCTCTCGTACCGCCCGTTCGAAGGCGTCCTCAGTACGCGGTGAGGTGGATTGCACGCCGCTGATCTTTCTGACGTACTGGCGAGCCGCCGCCTCAATTTCTACGTCGCTGGCTTCGGGCTCAAGGCCTCGCAAAGTGGTGATGTTTCGGCACATGACCTCCAGGTTAGGCCCCGCCCACCAGCACGCCCGCATCGATCAGCGCTGCTCTGGCCTGGTCGACTCCCTGCACCTTCTGGGCCGAAAAACCGCACGCCTCGGCGGCATTGACGTTGAGTGAGTTGTCGTCGAGGAAGAGAATCTGGTGACGCGGCACCGCCAATGTGGCGCCGATGTAGTCGAAGAATTCGACGTCGGGTTTGACCATGCCTATTTCGAAGGACAAAAAGCGGTGCGCGAAGGCATCGAAGGCGTCCCCTTCTGCACAGAGCCTGTCCCAGTGCATCGCATTGATGTTGGAGAGACAGGCGATGGGAACCCGTTTCCGGGTTTCTTCCAAGAGCGCGGCAACGCCGGGCATGGGTCCAGTCATCCAGCCGCTCATGTTGTCGAGAAACTCTTCGGGGGTCAGGTCGAGGTGCCATTCGGTCACCATGCCGACGGCGAAATCGTCGGCTGAACAATGTCCTCGTTCGAAGTGTCGAACCCATGGGCTAGTCAGCCAACGCTCCCAGAGCTCATCGTCGCTGTCGATATGGGCCAGCGTTCGCATCTGGCTCACACCACCCACATCGACCAGCACGCCACCGAGATCGAAGAGGACAAATTCGATGCGGTCATCGGCTCGCTCCCGAGCGCTGGTCACCGGTCCACAGTAGAGCCTCCGCGGCGATGGGAGAACCGGCATGATCGGCGCGAAGCTTGGGTCTATGACGCGTCGAGGACGAATCGTGTTCGGCGCACTCGGCGCCATCATCCTCATTGCGGTGGGGATCTTCATCTGGCCTTCCTCGACCGCCCGAGTTGATGCGCCAGGACGCGCTGGTGTGCCCCGATCCACTACGACCACCACGACCACCACGACCACCACGACGGCGCCAATCCCGCAACCGCCCTACGCCGTCGAAGACGAGACGGAGACGTTCACCGACCCGACTCGCTCGACGCCAGCTCGGGGCGACGTCCCGGGTCACGCGGGGCGTACCTTGGTCACGGTCATCCGGCGTCCCGAAGGACTCAAAGGCCCGCTGCCACTGATTGTGTTCGCCCACGGATGGGACTCCAGTCCGGCCGTGTACGAGTCACTGCTCGACACATGGGCCGCCGCCGGCTACATGGTGGCCGCCCCGACGTTTCCGGATTCGGCCAGCGTCTATCCGGGTTCACCCATCAGCAACTATCCGGCCCAGGCGCTCGATATGTCGTTCGTCATCACCCAACTCCTTACCGGTGTGGCTGGTCCCGTCAATCCGGCCAAGATTGCCGTGGCCGGGCATTCCGATGGCGGCACCGACATTGCCTTGTTGGCCCTCAACCCCAACTATGCCGATCACCGGATCCGCGCCTATCTGTCGCTTTCGGGCGAAATCCCGGTTGGGGTCAGCGGAACATGGAGCGCCGCCACCCCTGGAGCGCTCTTCGTGGCGGTGGGCACCGCCGACCAGTACGGCTTGTACCCCCGAGCACAGCAGATCTACGCCGCCGGCAACATGGCCAAGGTGTTCGTCACGCTGTCAGGTGGTGACCACCTCGAGACGTATCTCGGCGATACACCCGGCGGTGCCGCCATGCGTGCTGAGACGGTGACATTCCTCAACACCGTGATGACGACCAAGCACATCAGCTCGGCCCAGTTGTCGACGGCGCTGACGCCCGGGGCCACTTCGGGCATTGCACTCAACCAATAGTCCGGCCCTTGTGAGTGGCGCGTTAGGCCTCCAGTGAACCCGGCACGGCAGATTGGGCCCGCGCCTGATCCGTGCGGTGATCAAACTTCAGCGAGAGGTAGGAAATTCCGCCGAAAGGAATGGGGAGCCAGAAATTGACCAATCGCCAGGACAGCACGCCTGCGGTGGCCGCGCCGGCGTGAACGCCGAATCCGGTCAGCACCGTGACCAGTGTCAGTTCAATGACACCGAGTCCCCCAGGAGTCAAGGGCAGGACGGCTAACACGTTGGCCAGCCCATAGGCGACCAAGAGGTCGACGGGCGAGACGTGGGCACCGAAGGCGAAGAGGAAGACCCAGAGGGAACTGGCGTCGAGCAGCCAATTGGCTGCCGCCCACAGGCCGGCCTTGGAGAGCAGCGCGTGGCTCTTGGAGAGCTCCTTCATACGGTCGGCCACCTTGTTCACCAATCTCGTCACCGTGTCGGCTTTGACAAACGGCAGGCGATTGGCGAATCGATTGACAACCGAGTTGGCCTGTTCCTCACCGCGGGTGAGGAGGAAGACCAGGCCGGCGAAGAGTGCCATGAGGAGGACGCCGAGAATGGCCGCGAAACCGTAGAGCGGGTTGTAGCCGTTGAGCGGGATGGAGATCAGGAGGGAAAGCCAGAAGATGACGTTGAGGACAAGGGCCGAACCGATGCCTTGCGTGGCCAACCCGAAGGCTGCCGTACTCCCCGACACGTCAGCGTCCGTTAACAGCCTGTAACTCGCGGCCGTTCCCGGCACGGTGCCTCCCGGAAGCACGTGGCTAATGGCCAAGGCCCACATGTTGATGCGGAAGATCCGAAAGCGCTTGGGGGCACCGGGAGACAGCACCGTGTGTGTCAACTGGGCGTAGGCCGCCAATGAAGCGATCTCAAGGACAGCGCCGAGGATCAACCACAAAAAATTGAGGTGGCTGAGCTGGTGAAATTCCTTGCGGGCGCTGGCCAATTCGGGCAACAGGATGTACTCACCGACAAAGAACAGCAGGAGCACCATGATGGTGATTTTCACGTTGCGAGGTATCCAGCGGCGCTTCGCCTTGGGCGCCTCTTTTGGTGCCGCCGCGTCCATCTCCGTCATGCTTGCACGTCTGCGCCCACTCGAAGATGACATGCTTGGCGAATGGCCGAAGACGCTGCGGAGACTTGGCGTTCCAAGCTGTCGGGAAGCGCCGATCGCCGTGGCATTCCGCTGGCCACCATCGTGGTGGGTACCGCAGTGGTCATCGGCCTGGTCGATCTCAACGCCCTGCTGCTGGTCATGTTGTGGGTTCTGCGCAAAATCATCCTCTACGCCGTGGTCGCCTTCTTCTTTGCGCTCATGCTCACCCCAGCTTCGAGGTACCTCAAGCGCCACGGTCTTTCTCACGGATTAGCCACGACCCTCGTGTTCCTGCTTGGCCTGGCCATCTTTGGGGGACTGGTCTATCTCTTTGCATCACCTCTGGTCACCGCTGCGCTGCACTTCGGCAAGCAAATCCCCGATCTGATCAAAAGCGCAAAAAAGGGCAACGGGCCACTGGGCCACCTGGTCTATCGGCTCCATCTGCAGAAGTACCTTTCCGAGGGATCATCTCAAATCACCAAGCAATTGAGCAAAGTGCTCAAACCGGCTACGGCATTCTCGGTGGGGGCGGCGGCCTTTACGTCGTTGATCACCGCCGGCACGATCGCCGTGCTCACCTTCTTCGCCATGCTGGAAGCGCCGCGGCTGTGGCACGGACTGCTCAACCTCTTCGGCCCGGCCACCTCCATGCGTCTCGACCGGGTGATCAACGAGTCCATCCGTTCCGTCACTGGGTACATGCTGGGCAACTTCTTGACGTCACTGATCGCCGGCATCATCGTCGGGGTGACTCTGGCCATCCTCGGCGTCCCGTTCGCCCTCCTCCTGGGAGTCTTTGTCGCCCTGGTGGACCTGCTCCCGCTGGTAGGTGGACTGCTGGCCGGTGTGCCCGTGGTCATCATCGCGGCGATCCATTCGGTGCCAGCCGGCATCATCATGCTGGTGGTCTTCTTGGCCTACCAGCAGGTGGAGAACCATGCACTGAACCCGATCATCATGAGCAAGACGGTGCGGCTGAACCCCTTCTGGGTCCTCCTGGCGGTGCTCATTGGGGCCACGCTCGGGGGCCGCGTGGGCGCCGACCTGGGAGCATTCGTCGGCGCATTGATCGGGATCCCGGTGGGCGGTGCCCTCCAAGTGATCGTTAGGGAAATTCGACGCGGCCCTGACCCATTCGAAGCGTCCCTGCCTAGCGAGTTCTCCTGAGCAGGTCCATCTCCTAGAATGCCCAGGGTGCACCCCCTGGTCATCATTCCGACCTACAACGAATCTGAGAACATTGTCCGGATGCTGCACCGGGTCCGCGAGTCGTTGCCCGAAGCTGGCCTCTTGGTGGTCGATGACGGGAGTCCCGACGGCACCGGCGATCTCGTCAAGTCAGTAGCGGCCGAGCTGCCCGATGTGCACCTGCTCTCCCGGGCGTCGAAGTCCGGGTTGGGGAGCGCGTACCGAGCCGGTTTCGCCTGGGGACTCGAACGCGGGTACGACGCTTTCGTCGAGATGGACGCCGACTTTTCACACGATCCGGCGGCCTTGCGCTCCATCGTCGAGCCACTGGAGCGGGGTTTCGATGTGTCCATCGGTTCCCGCTACGTTGCCGGGGGCTCCATCCCCAACTGGGCTTGGCACCGCGAGCTTCTGTCCCGCGGCGGCAACCGCTATGCCTCGCGAGTGCTCGGGTTGGGCGTGGCCGATTCGACCGCGGGCTTTCGGGTGTACTCGGCTCGCATTTTGCGCATTCTCAGCCTCGAGCACATCCGCGCCGAGGGCTATGGATTCCAGATCGAGATGACGTATCGCGCCAAACAACATGGCGCAGCCATCACCGAAGTGCCGATCAGCTTTGTGGATCGGGCGGCCGGAGAATCAAAGATGTCGTCCGTCATCGTGATCGAAGCATTGGGCCTGGTGACGTGGTGGGGCCTCGGTCGGGTCTGGAACGGTTTGCGCCGATCCAAGTCGAACGCCGTCCCCGCAACAACCGCTACGCCTGGTGGCGCTGAATCTGGCGACCCCGCCCATCTGGGATCCGGGGAACATGAACGCTCGCTGTAACTGAGCCGAGAGGGGACACATCATGGTGATCACTGAAGTACCCACCGCGCGGATCTTGGTGGTGGACGATGAGCCGAATATCGCTGAGCTCTTGTCGGTCGCCCTCCGATTTGAAGGATATGACGTTGGCGTGGCCGCCACCGGTGCCGAAGCGCTGGACATGGTGCGCACCTACCGGCCGAATCTGGTCATGCTGGACATCATGTTGCCTGACGTCGATGGCAACGAGGTATGCCGTCGTCTGCGTCAGCAGGGCGAGCAGGTGCCTATCGTGTTCTTGACGGCGCGTGACACGACGGAGGACAAAGTCGAAGGGTTGGGCATGGGCGACGACTACGTCACCAAGCCGTTCAGCATTGAGGAGCTCATGGCCCGGGTCGGTGCCATTCTGCGTCGGGCCCGAGAAGTGGTCGCCGCCGATTCGTCCATTCTCTCGTTTGCCGACGTCACGATGCACATCGATACCCATGAAGTCTGGCGCCGCGAACGCAGCATCGAACTGACGGCCACCGAGTTCAACCTCTTGCGGTACCTGCTCGAGAATGCCCGGCGCGTGATGTCCAAATCTGAAATCCTGGACAACGTGTGGGGCTATGGGTTTCACGGCGATCCCAACATCGTCGAGACCTACATCAGCTACCTGCGTAAGAAGGTCGATGACAACGATGTCGCCCTCATCCATACCATTCGCCGCGTCGGCTATACCCTCCGACTTCCTCGAGATTCGTGAACCTCCACCGGCGGCTGGTGGCGGTTATGGCCATCCTGCTGGTGGTTGGGTTGGGGGTGGCGGACTTTGTCACGTACGCCTCCGTAAGTTCTTTTCTCTATGGCCGGGCCGATGATCAGTTGTCAGCGTCGGAAGTGGTGGCCGCCAACTATTTGATCTACTCGTCGAACCACGGGGCCAAGGTCACGGCCTCAGATCTCTCAAGACGCGTCTCTCCTGACCTCTACATCCTGATCGTCAATGCCCAAGGCCACGTACTGCTGCGCCGGCCATCGGGCTCGCCGGATCGTCCCGATCCCCAGCCCACGTCGTTGTATTCGATTCCGGTGCAAAACGAAGGGGCATCGGACGAGCATCATTTCGGCCGCTATGCCGGGACCTACCGCCCAAATCCCTCTGCCGTGGTCGTCGGTGGGAAGAACGACCTGGGCGCGCAATATCGGGCCGTCGCGGTGGCCGTGCCCCAGGGCACCTTGATCTCCGCTCTGTCGCTGAACCCGACCAACGACACCTTGGCTTCGCTGCGGCGAATTGAGTTCTTGGCCAGTCTGGCGGTGGTACTGGCGGCCGGGATTCTCGCCCTGGTGCTGGTCAAACGCGGACTCCGACCGCTGGCGAAGATGGCAGAGACGGCCGATGCCATTGCTTCGGGCGACCTGACGCGGCGCGTGCCTGAAGCTTCGACCGATACCGAAGTTGGCCGGTTGGGTGTGGCGCTGAACGAGATGTTGACGCAAATCGAAGGAGCTTTCGACATGAAGACGGCGTCGGAAGAGAGGCTGCGCCAGTTCGTCGCTGACGCGTCACACGAACTCCGGACCCCCCTGACCTCCATACGGGGGTACTCCGAGTTGCTCCGGCGTGGTGGTTTTTCCGACGAAACGGGTCGGCAAAAAGCCTTGCAGCGCATCGAGGACGAAGCCACCCGCATGGGTGGTTTGGTTGAGGACCTGCTGTTGTTGGCTCAACTCGATCGAGGTCGACCATTGCGAGCCGAACCGGTGGATCTCGGCGCTATTTGTGCTGATGCGGTGGATGACACGAACGCGTTGGAACACGACCATCTGCTCATGATCGAAGCTGGCCAACCGGTCATCGTCCTCGGGGACCCCGAGCGGGTGACGCAGGTGGCCCACAACTTGGTGCGCAATGCTCTGATGCACACGCCGGCGGGGACCACGGTCACCGTTTCGGTGGGGACCCAGGGTCATGAGGGGTATCTCCGAGTCAGTGACAACGGTCCTGGCGTGAATGCGCTTACTGCGTCACGCATCTTCGACCGCTTCTATCGAGAGGATTCCTCTCGTACGGGAATGGGGACGGGTCTGGGTCTGGCCATTGTCCGAGCCATTGCGGAGGCACTGCACGGTTCGGCACGTGTCGAGTCATTGCCGGGGGAGGGCACCACGTTCTACGTCACGCTGCCATTGGTCGAATCGACCGAGACGATTGGGTCTGTTCGGCCCGATCGCGTGCGGTCACCGCAGGTGAGCTGAGCCTCCCGGCACCACTGATTCGAGCACGGACGTCAACTTGACGGTGGTTTCGACTGCTTCCTCATCGGGAATGGAGTCGGCTACCACGCCTGCTCCCGCCTGCAAAGTGAGAGTGACGCCGTCGGCGTGTACACACGCACTTCGAATACCGATCATCCACTCGCCATCGCCGTTGGCGCTCACCCAACCGACTGGTCCAGCCCAATGCCCCCGAGGAACTGGCTCAACGTCGATCATCGTCTGGAGGGCTAATGCACGTGGTGTGCCACCGACAGCCGGGGTCGGATGGAGGAGTTCGAGTAGCGCAATGATCGGCGTCGGGTCAGTGAGCTGACCTTCAATTCTGGTTCCAAGGTGAGCCACGGCCCGGAAGGTCACGAGCGATGGTGCCTTCGGCACCGACAACGATTCGCACAGAGGCCGCAAGCTGTCGGCGATGTCTTCGACGACGTAACGGTGTTCGGCTTGGTTCTTCGCCGAAGCGGCCAGTTGTACCTGGGCCTCGGCATCGGTACGTGCGGTGTCACCGCGCGCGACCGTTCCGGCCAGGGGGTGGCAGGACACGCGCCTGTCCGAGCGAGCAACCAGGAGTTCGGGCGACGCGCCAAAAAAGGTCCCTTCGGGCACGGGGAAGGAGAAGATGGTGCAGTCGGGCTCATGGGCCCGCAACCGACGCAAAACCGACGAGAGCGGCAGCGGACCGTCGAGGTGAGCAGTTACGCGACGCGAGAGAACGACCTTTCGCAGGGTGGCTTCAGGTGCCCGCATGCTGGCGACTGTCCGTCGCACCATGTCGGCGTAACCGGCCATGGGGAGAGGTGTCTCGAGGCTGGCGATGTGCACATCAGCCACGTTGTCTGCGTCTTGGGCTTCGCCGTATTGCCAGATCACCGATTCGAAGAGTTCGTCCGTGGTCGGGAGCGGAAGATCGCGGGGTCCCACTGCAGTTGCCCATCGATGGGTCTCGCCGTCAGCGTCCCGCCCGATACCCATGGTGAATCGGGGCACGATGAGGTGTCCGGACATGGCGTCGACGAACGGCAGTGCGCCAAGGGCCACCACGCCGGACCCCGTGCGCGCAACGGTGTCCTCACACGGAATTTCAGCCAAGACCTTGGTGACCTCAGCCGCCTTGACCAAGAGGGCGGTACCCCATCCGACCAGGGTGAGTCCCGGTCGGTCGAAGAGCACGGTCGGGCTGCCATCAAACTGCAAGGCATCGGGGCCAAATTCCAACGGGACGGTGCGAGCATGCAGCTCGATCGAGGTCATGGCGGAGGTGTGCCGTTGCGGGTGCCGATCACTAGTTGACTCAACCCTCCCGCCAGCGGACGGATACCTACGGCCGAGAAGCCGGCGTTGATGAGCAATCGGCGCAGTACCGGTGCCGCTGGGAGGTACGCCGTCGACCGGGGCAGATATGCATAGGCATCGCGATCGGAGAGCGCGCCACCCAGCACCGGTACCACCTTGTCGAACCACACGTGGTAACCGGCTCGGAGCACGCCCGAGCTTGGAGCATCGACCTCGAGGATGGCCAGGCGGCCACCAGGACGCAACACACGGGCTGCTTCGACCAATGCTTCTGGCAAGTCCGTGAAGTTTCGTAGCGCATACCCGCAGACCAGTCCGTCGAATGCCCCATCGGGAAAGGGAAGCTGACTGCAGTTGGCATGCACCAAGGGAGCACCCGTTCGATTGGCCG
>Ga0182030_10005504_pt1 | contig 26845 bp, 30 predicted proteins | sample 812S3MmetaG_FD_121299 | JGI IMG/M metagenome (GOLD analysis project Ga0182030, IMG submission 121299) | Permafrost microbial communities from Stordalen Mire, Sweden - 812S3M metaG (Illumina Assembly) | ecosystem: Environmental > Terrestrial > Soil > Wetlands > Permafrost | place: Sweden...
ACTTCAGAGGGAGCGCTGGTCAATATATAACATGAGCAGGGCTAATCCCTCCTGGTCAACCTAGGCCAAGGCCCCTGATTATATCTTGGATCAGGAATGGTGGGATGCCGGCCGCAAGTGTAACTTCCATCCTGTTCTTCAACTGCCTGCTCTTCAAACGCCTGCTCTCCAATTACCTCGCCTTCCACTGGTGTTTCGCCAGGTGGCAATGGCCGAAGTTCCACAATTATTTCCAAAAGAAGCTCACTGAGCGGGATTAGAGATGCAGTTAAACCACTCTGTGCCTGAGTCAATTTAATCTGTTCTTGCTGGACCCTCACGAGATCTGCTAGCAGGATCCCCTGAGGCGGCTCCAATTGCTCGTGCTCTCCTAGTTCCACATGCCACCAATCATCTTCGCCGTTGAATTCACTACCTGGTGGTGTCGGAATCTCCGCAAGTCCGTCGGACTCACTTTCCACTGCGTCCCGTTCAGGTTCGTCTTCAGGGTGTTGCTCTTCAGGCTCTGGTGGCGGCGGTGGCGGTAGAAGCTCGTCTTCACGCTCCTCGTCTTGGTGCTGATCTCCAGTGTTTGGCAGTGGCGGAAGCCCTTCTTCGCTATTGGATGCAACGCCCGCTGCGGGTGCTTCTCCTGAATCAGGGATCTCCCCAGGGATCTCCCCGTTTTCCTTATCTGTTCTGACTCTATCTGCTTGAATATCTGACTGGAGAAGTTTGACGAGGTGGTGATTGTAATGTTCTTGAATAGCCAGCTTGCTCTTGTTGAGAGCATTGTATATTTTATTCTCCTTATGTTCCTGGGATGATTTGACAGGTTTTTCGCATTGGAGGCCTCGCTGGATAAGCTCTGGTATGCCATTCTTCGTATATTGAAACGCTTTTTCAGACCAATCGCGGATAGTAGCATTGAATGATGCTTGTATGCCCTGAACATGCGGACCTATAGCTGGATCGCCCGCCATGTCGACCTTCCTTTGGAGTTCCTTCTGTTTCCGCTTCAAGCTCCTACGTCGTTCCTTCAGTATCCGTATTGCGTTTTTATATACGCTTTGCGTATATTCCGGTTTTGTTGTGGTTCTTCGTGACCCTTCTTCATTGAGCTTGGCTAGATAACTGGAAGAGCAAAGCCTCTTAAGCTCCTCGAGGTGCATGATAGTGAGCTCAAGCTCGTACTCTGGTTTCAGCTCGTATTTCTTCCAAATAAGGTCCATGTAAGACAGGTCCTTTGAAGTGCTATTAAAGGTCGATCCGGTATTTCGAGAAAGACCTCTTAGCCACCTGTTAAGATATTAGCCTTCTTGATTAATCATATAGTATAGTGAATTTATCCTAGACAATCTCATGTACTTCACGACTCACCAGAGAGCAGCAAGGCAGATCAAAATATATCCGAAAGAGGACAAATTTACAAACGGTTGAACAAAGCCTTCCGTCCTTGATCCAATATTGTTCAGTACTTGACTCATGATGTCGTTGGTAATGCTGTAGTCTCCGGACACACTCAGACAAGTAGTGTTACGTTCGAGGACTGCCGAAGTCAAGCACACCTGATCTTGCCAAGTGGAAGTGTCGTAGTCGATGCAGCGTAGAAAGAACAGACGTGATCATAGGATAACACGACGCAATTGTCAATCGAGGTAATCGGAATTCGAGGTTATCGATGTCTCGAACCTATAGATAGTTACGAAAGCGAGTGTGCAAGTAACGATGGAAGTATAATCTATCTGAGCAAGTTGGGTAATGTTTGTTGGTGAGATGATGATGATGATGATGATGATTGAGATTTGTTGACAAGTAATGAAGATGTGAGAAGGGATCCAGGAATGAGGAGTCAGCACCCTTTTGGACAGACACAGTTCTTCCCTTGTTGTGTGAGGAAGGGGCGAAGGAAGGTGGGCGACCCACCCCGATGTTGAAGCTCCAGCACCCAATGGCGGCTCGATCACGAGAGGCATAGAGCTGTTGAATCATCAGGGAAACTTTTCTCCTCTTTTTGGTGTTCTTTCTTGATTTCTGTATTGCCTTATTTGCAACTAACATGCTTTCCGTCACGTGGAACGTTGGGAGTGGATTCCATTGGTCTCCGAGCTGGAGGTAGTGCGAAACATCGCATAGCTCCTTCTCTGTCGAGCTAAGCATTCATTGACCAGTTACACAGGCCGTTTCATGATTTGCCGAATAAAAGGGTTGTATATAGCAGAGAAATATTGTCGGCTCTTTATTCTCCATCTGGCCTCTCCGGCCGCGATCATAGAGGGGTCGGTGGGTGAGGGAAATGTTGGTTGAAGATTGTGCTTTCCTGCTGGGGTATTGCAAATGTGATTTCTCGAAGGTGTCCAGTCAATAGTTTCGAGGATTCAAATAGGCTGGACCAGGAATCAACTGATCAATCTTGTAACCTGAAAACATCAACTGTGTGTCAATCTCCTTTCTGTCGACAAAGGCTGACACTGTAAGAACTTCTTTGTTATCATAAAATCGCAGGGTAGCCTGAATTGTGTGGTATGGGACATAAATTTTGCTCTTCTCTAGGTGCTTGATGCCTCACGCATTTTTATGTACGTGTCAGAAGTGGATATGGATCGTCCCAACGGTTGATACTGTCACTGTAAAATATGAGTCTCCAGCTTAATGCCGCTATTATCTCCTTCTTCGCTAGTCTCGAGGTACACAGTACCAAATGCACCCTCGCCAGGTTACTGCTTGCGATACCATCTCTTTCGAACTTCAACTTGGTGGAGGCCGCGAGAGTGGCCTTGGATGAAGCGTGTGTGGACAAGGTGAATCGGGATCTCGTTAGAAGGCGGGTTGAAGTTTATAATCGTCGAGATCATCGTCCATGATGGATTTGATTGAGAGTAGCCGGGAGCTCTAAAGGGACCCATGATGTGAATGGGCCTTTTGATCTTGTTTATCGATAAGCCTAGTTGAACAATGGAGCGAGGAAGTTGCGTAGAGCGCCGCTAATCAATATGAGCTTGACAAGCTCCTGGGTTTCTTCCACTTGCTGAACCAAGACAGATGACCTTCCTACGTTGAAACGCTCCTTCTTCGCTGTTCTTCCTTCTACAATATGCAGATACGTTCAGAATCATCATCCACAGCTCTCCTGACGGCAGCTTCTTCTGCTAACCGATTATATGACATGAAGTCTTCATTGAAACACCTCATTGGTGCTTTATAGGAGGGTATTCCATCTATCCCGGAATGACATTCATGAAGATAGGTAATAACTATATGGAGGAATGATCTCCAAACACAAGGGTGTGAATGAAGTTGGAACTTGAATTCAATCCCTTAGCTTGTCCTACTTCACTTGAAGATAGGAGTCGAGCATTATCACGTGCCTTGACGCTTTAAAACATACACCTAGGAATACAAGAACGAGAATCAAGTCACCAAAAACAAGCACATGAGAAAGTAAACAAGCTCTATAATCGGGTATGCATTGCACTCTTTCTTATGCTTTTATTGTACACGCGCGGAAAATGCACCATTGCACCCCCCAAAAATAAGATATCGCAAGATAAATGACGAGCCCAACCAAACCAACCAGCTTTCCCGAGTCTCCTTCATTAAATTCCCACACTCTACAACTCGTCGTGGGAAGAAGGCTCGTCATCAGCACCACCCTCAGCTCCTCCACTGTACAATTTGCTGGTGATAGGGTATGCGACATTCGAAAGCTTCTCCTTTTGCTCCTCGAAATCTTCGGCGGTGGCTGTAGCAGCGTTCTCATCGAGCCATTCGGTAGCTTCCTTAACAGCCTCGAGAAGCTAGATATTGTTGTTAGTCGATTTTGATAAGAAATGTTTGAGTAGATTGTGCTTACAGTTTCCTTGTCATCCTCATCGATCTTGCCACCAAGACCTTCCTCATCATTGGCTTGGTTCTTCAAGCTGAAGGCGTAGTTCTCAAGACCATTTCGGGCCTCGATGCGCTCTTTGGTAGCCTTGTCCTCATCGGCGTATTTCTCGGCTTCTTGAACCATGCGGTCAATCTCCTCTTGAGTGAGACGTCCCTTATCATTGGTGATGGTGATAGATTCAGTCTTTCCAGTACCCTTGTCGCCGGCAGTAACCTTCAAGATTCCATTGGCGTCAAGCTCGAAAGAAACTTCGATTTGAGGAACGCCACGAGGCGCGGGAGGAATACCGGTCAACTCGAATTTACCGAGTTGGTTGTTGTCCTTTGTCATCGTACGCTCTCCCTCGAAGACTTGAATCAAGACTACAGGCTGGTTATCGGCGGCGGTAGAGAAAATTTGGGATTTGCGAGTGGGGATGACAGTGTTTCGTGGGATCAACTTAGTCATGACACCTCCAGTGGTTTCAATACCAAGAGTCAATGGGTTGACGTCCATGAGAACAATATCGTCAGTACCCTCCTCACCAGACAAGACACCACCTTGGACAGCGGCACCGAAAGCGACAGCCTCATCAGGGTTAATACCCTTGCTGGCCTTCTTGCCTCCAAAGTATTCCTCAATAAGTTCTTGGACCTTTGGAATACGGGTAGAACCACCGACCAAGACAATATCGTCGACCTCACCCTTCTTGACCTTGGCATCCTTGAGGACTTGTTCAACTGGCTTGAGGGTCTTTCTGAAAAGATCCATGTTCAACTCTTCGAACTTGGCCCGAGTAAGAGTCTCAGAGAAGTCATCGCCATTGTGGAAAGCCTCGATTTCAATACGGGTGGTCTTTTGCGAGGAGAGAGTTCGCTTGGCCTTCTCAGCCTCTCGCTTGAGTTTACCCATTGTCTTGAGATCCTTGGTGATATCGACGTTCTTCTCCTTGTTGTATTTCTTGGCGAAGTAGTTGATAACTCGTTGATCGAAATCCTCACCACCCAAGTGAGTGTCACCAGCGGTGGAAAGAACCTCGAAAACACCACGATCGATGGAGAGTAGAGAGACATCAAAGGTTCCTCCACCAAGATCGTAGACAATGATTTGTCGCTCTCCCTCAGTTTTGTCGAGACCGTATGCGATAGCCGCGGCGGTGGGTTCGTTGACGATTCGAAGAACGTTCAAGCCGGCGATGATGCCAGCGTCCTTGGTGGCTTGTCTTTGGTTATCGTTAAAGTATGCGGGTACGGTGACGACGGCGTGTGTGACCTTCTTGCCAAGATATGATTCCGCAACTTCCTTCATCTTTCCGAGAATCATGGCCGAGACCTCCTCGGGAGTGAAGGTCTTGGGAGACCCATTGACCTCAACCCTGACGTTTGGCTTGCCATCTTTTTGAACAACATCGAATGGGAAATGCTTCATGTCACCTTGAACATCCTTATCTGAGAACTTGCGACCGATCATACGCCTGCGGACACCTGTTAGTTTCCAAAAGAACAAATTCTGAGCAATGCCACTCACTTAATATCGAAGATGGTATTTTTTGGGTTAGCGGCAGCTTGGTTTTTTGCTGCGTCTCCAACTAATCGCTCCTCATCGGTAAAGGCCACATATGACGGTGTTATTCGGTTTCCTTGGTCGTTGACTAAAATTTCGACTTTGCCCTTCTGCATCACACCGACACAGGAGTATGTAGTTCCCAAATCAATACCAATAACTTTCGTATATATCAGCAGATGCATATAGGGTTGCAGATGTGAGAATACATACCAACGCCATAGTCTTCTTTTAATGGTTCTTGTGCGTCTTGCGCGGATGCTGTCTGGAATAGCGCCAAAGGAGAGAATAAAAGAACAAGGTAGAAAAGAGCTGATAAGCCCAAATAGAATGGGGTCTGATTTCCGCGAGCCATCTTGATACTTGACCAATACTGTGACTATGGGAAAGGAGGAGATTGTGGTTGTGAAGAAGAAGAAAATCGGAGGGGAAAACCGAAGAGCAGCTTTCTTTAATAAGTCTCGAGAAGTTGCGATTTGGACAGATTTACAAGTTCACTAGCAGCCACCTATTGGGGTAATGGTGAAATTTGATTGGCTCGTTACTTTTAGTGACCACCTATGCCTTTTTGCGCCTCAACTTTAAATTTCATCTGAAGGGGCTGATGCTCGTTATCAATTATGCACCCAAATATAAGGTAAAGGACACTTTGATATTTGATATATAAAACGTGGCGATCCACCGCATATCACCATGTATCACATAGCGCTTCTCGATATCTATATCTTGGATGGTCACAAATATTTTGGTCTTCACTTAATTTCCTTCTTCCAGATAGAGAACGTGGAAAAGTCGTACAGCAGGGTCAGGTTGGGTGTCCAGAATCTTGGGGCTGGGACTCCAAGCACGTGAGTCGTGGCGGGGCAGAGGCCCGCAGCGGAAGGATCTCGAAGGGGGCAGTGAAAGGGGCTCGGCTCGTCTAAAAATATATCTCCAGCCCGGAAAATTGGATACAGCGAGTTGGGCAATTATTAATAGTCGCCCGTCCAATTTAAGTAATTGTTGCAATGGACCAACCGTGATTCAGATAGGTTTAAACCATGGGCAATCAAAAGTGAACCGTGAGACACTGTCCTTCATCACCTCGAACCTTCTAGAAGCCTCTGTGCTCGGTCCCACTGATCGTGGCTGCAATCTGTACCAGGCATAGCACACGCCTTGACGGATCAATTCCACTGTGAGTTGGGGGTTGAACTCTATCTTTTTGGTCGAGTAGGGCATATTTATTTGCGGTATCGATGACATTTCTGACGGTGAATGGAGTGCTAAGGTCAGGGCAAGAATTTGTCTGAGGATTTATCTGAATCTCACTTGGCTAGTCATGCGAGATTCAATATTGAATATCAAGAACAAAGAGCTGCACAACAGTTGAAAGCAATGCTCAAATGTAGAAGCCACCTAGGCAATGCAGTATTCCCTGTATCATGCAATTCTATTCTAATAACCCGGCAGCCACTGTCTCCCCATCGCTCCTCAAGACCACCCTTCCTGGAGCCTCTAACGGTACAGCAGATTCCAATTCTACCAGCACCCTCGCAACCTGCGCCGGCTTCACAACCCTGGGTTTCTTCTTTCCTATCATTGCACCGCTCCCTTTATCTAGCAAACTGATAATTTCTCGAATCTTGCCCGGTACATGAAGCCGGCCTCGATGTACGTCAACTTGCATTGGAGTTAAGAACTCGAATGCCAGAACTTTCGTCGTAAATTCCTTGACATTTTTGATAGGGCTTGCTGGACTGCACAAGACGTCTCCAACTTTCAAGTGAACGGGATCGATGTCGGAGAGGTGGACGGTAACATTCTGACCGGCTACAGCCCAATCCGCTGGCTCTGAATCAACTTCGAGACCTTTGATGAAACATTTTTCACCGGCAGGTTGGGCTAGTAGAGCATCTCCTGTTTGCAGACTCCCAGCTTCGATCCTGCCGGAAATACTGAGAGGATTTTGGACACCCCCGCGGAAGATATCCCCAACCGTTATTCGTAAAGATTTGTTTAAGGCCCGGGTGATAGGTTCGGAATTGTCGAGCTCTTCGATAAGTGTAGGGCCATCGTACCAAGATGCGAGCTGAGTCTCCTGAGATTTGCTTACTATATTGTCCCCGTGGAGACCAGAACAAGGTATGAAAGTTGTGTTTTTAGAAAGAAACCCAGCAGATGATAAGAATGCCGAGATTTGCTGAGAAATTTCTTCGAATCGCTCTTGAGACCACGACACTGTGTCCAGTTTATTGACGGCAATGATGATTCTCTGGACTCCCATACTCCTCACAAGAAGAGCATGCTCTTTGGTTTGCCCCCTTAAACCTGACTCGAAAGAGCCCGTGCTTGCGTCAATAACCAGAACAGCGAAGTCAGCCTGACTGGCACCCGCGATCATGTTAGGTATGAAGTCCCTATGGCCAGGTGCATCCAGGGTAGTAAAGTTGGTCTTTGATGTTGAGAATTTGTTCATTGCGATATCGATAGTGACACCCCGCGTTCGTTCTTCGGTACCCTGATCCAACACCCAAGCAAGAGCAAAAGATGATTTGCCTAGCTTTTCGGCTTCCTTGCGATATCTATCGATGGTCCTCTGATCCACAACCTTGAGGTCATATAATAATCTTCCCATGAGTGTGCTTTTACCAGCATCAACATGGCCTACCTAAATTTAGCTTGGCGCCTTGATAAACCACTCCGAATTATTACCGATAACCACAAAGTTGGCCTCATTCTTCTTCTGCGTTTTCTCAAATTCCATTAAAACATCCAGGTTTTTGCTTGTCGCCCTGGGAGTATCGTCAATTTTCAACGCCTCTACACCATTCGCTATCTGGTCTGCTTTTTTCTCCCCGCTAGTTTTCGGTGGGCCCTTACCCCCTTTGCCGCTTGCTACTAGTTTATTAGTTTCACTTCTTCGGCCTGTTAGGATTCGTCGAACCTTTCGACTGTGCGGCTATCACTACATCATCTGGACTAGGCCCTGCAAATGGGTCAGCGGGTATAGGAGTAGTAGCTGCAATATAAGAGAGCGTAAAAAGGTTGACCTGATCTGGAGGCGGGCGTGAAGTGGTGCTAAACATTGTGTTGGCAAAGGCCGAAGGCTCGGCTTGGCCGACCAGAGGCAAATCTGTGGTGCCAGCGGATCTTGTTTCTGTGACTTCTTTCTCAACAAAAGCAGCTTTTGGAGTCTTCTCATGCGGATTTGAATCTTTCCTCTTACGCAGAGGAAATCCTCGCGACGGTTGTGCAAGACTGGGGTCAGAGAAGCTCTTTGCTTTCGATGTGTTATCATCTAGGGAGAGACCAGCCATAGGTTTCTCTACGCCTGATCCTCCGCTTGAACTCTGCTCTTGAGCCTTTTTCTTCCGCGCTGCAGCCAGAGCCTGCAATTTGGACATCTTTGGAGCTCCATTGGACGAACCCCCGAGTAATCCTCCTCTTGGGTATAGTGGAGCTATGAATATAGCTTTCCGTTCTTTGGGAATGTTGAGCCAAGGGGAATCCTCGAAAAAGTCCGCAAATGAAAAGGGCTTTGAGCATATGTTTGGATGTGCACTTTCAACTGTAAATCGAATGTCAGCCTTTAATTTTATGACCTTGAGATAACAGAAATATACCCACCTCCTTCCAGTACAGAACTTCTCCTGCCTGCCAGATAAAAACCCCGAGTCTCATCCTCTGTATAGAAAAGATTGTACCAACCTGTGGCCTTGTTTCCCATCGCCTTTTTCGGTTCTTTCTTTGTCTTTGTGGCATTTGTTTTGACTAAATAGCCGACTGTCTTTTCTACATCGTAATAGTAGTTCCATAGAGCATCATGTATTTGCTTCTCCGTTATATTGCTCGCATTCTCTGGCAACACTGCTCTGACTCGTATTGTTCCTAGTCGCAGATTCTCTGAACTTAAGGATTAGCTGTGTATGATATTTATGATGTTGGACGCTGGACCTCTGTCTTCATCGTTGAGCTCTGCCATGTCATAGTCAGCCTATAATACTCATACGGAAACGGCTCTGTAATATTGTTCACCTTCTGCTTCTTCTCCATAATCGTCATAGTCTTCTCCTCCATCAAAATCATCCAATTCATCATCCAAATCCAGGTTTTTCACAAGCTTGTGCCGGGACATATTGAAACTATTTGCCCTATTGTATGAAGTGTATGCAGCTGGATTTAAAGAAACAGAATGTGGTGGGGGAGATCTATGGTGGGGCAGCTTGAAGGACATCCGTGCCTTAGCGGCGGGGATATCGCCGAATATCACGTGAGGTTTAGATTGCCACTTTTTTTTATTTCGATGCTCAGATCACAATTTAAGATGCATTATATAAGATACGGCGCTATTTTGCATTGTTTGTTGGCATGTAAGTTTGCCAATCATAGTTCAATACGCTACAGAAGTTGTCACGTCCACCCATCAAATAAGAAGAAGTGGGCATGTCCAATCTGATCAAATAACACCTCGTTATCAGCTCGTTCAAAGATCAATGAGGCTCTCTTCAACTATCTTCTGCTGCGGAGCATGATGGGGAGCCGATGGGAAAGATTCTTGGGTGTATCCATTATAAGTGGATCCCTGGGCTTGCCAGGCCTGTTGTGATCCCACGTTTTGTTGTGAGCCTTGCCAATAGGGTGTCTGAGACTGCGATGATTCTATCGGAACTTGTTGTTGCTGCTTCACAGGTTGATGGGCGTATTGCTGTGGAGACTTTTGAGGGGGAACTGTAGAATGATACATCTGAGGTGATGGATTGGGCTGGTATTGTGGTTGGATCTGCTCAGGGTTTTGCGGCAGCTGCTGGGTTTGAGGGATGTTGTTATAATAGAATGCCGCATTTGAGTCAGCAGATGGTATCACTGCTGGTTCGGTAGAAGATGCGGTCATGGGATGCGCTGATTGCTGTTTGGTAGTAGAGTCTGGTGGATATGCCGAAGGTTGGGGCGTATACGGTGTAGATCCTGGTTCGGTATCTTGCCAGCTACGACCTCCTTGGATCGGTGGAGGTTGCGTTTGTTGAGGGTATTGGTTATAGTTATTAGCACGTTGCTCGGGTATTGGGTATCCGGGGTTCGCGGGAGTCGGAGTTGATGACGAATCATTAACTTGCCAGCTACCGCCGGTATGGGATTGGGACTGAGGAGGAGGCGCAGAATACTGGTTATGATTCTCAGGTCGATGATCTGTCGTAGCATAAACCTGGTTTGGAATGGATGTCCTCTTATTGTATTGCGAAAACTGCTGCGGAGGTACAGCATTGTAAGTTGACTGAGGCCTGCCGTAAGGTTCTTGGGGGGGGTTGCCTGTGTAAAAGCTTTCGACTCCGGTAGAACCATTAGGTGGAGCAGATGCTAGGGAAGGGTAAATATTTGACGTTGCTCTTTGGGGAAGATTATATCCTCCGATGGTATGTTGGCTATAAGTGTTTGATAGGCGATCTTCAAGCATACGATCGTAGTACCGTACGACAGTTGAAAGTTTCGCGTGAAGGTCGAGGAGAGCATCTTGTATAATTAGCCTATATCACGTGATCATGACTATACAACTTACCATGTTTACTCATTGTTTCTCCATATGTTCTAGCAAGTTTCGGACGGAGCGTACCGATGCTGTCATAAAGCTCCTGGATTTGTGGTTCTCGTAGAATCGTACCCGGAGGTTGTGTTTGTAGCCGGTCTACCAATGTTGAGAAGAGATTGATATTCTCAGCTTCTACTGGCGTAAGTTCGTAATCATTCTTAGGTAACACGAATGCACCAGTGGAGTCTTGCGCCATCGGATTCCTCGATTGGTCCTTAATCGTAGCTGCGTGTTTCTTCTTCTGCTCTTCCATGTCTGCAAGTGAAGCAGCAATAGCCGCTTTCAGGTCATCATCTTCTTCCTCTGCGTTCTTACTCGCGGAGGCTTTAGATACACTATTGGGCGCCGGCTCTGCTGGTTTCGAAATTTGCTGTGTTTTTGCCTGGGGAACATAACCAGCGCCTGAGTGACTATTGACCTCCTCCAGGCTCATAGCAAGAGCACGCTTGAGATCTTCGTCAAATCCATCATCAACCCGAGCATTTCGAGGTTGCATTGAAGCGTGGGGTTTATGCCTCTGGGCTGAAACAGTGCGATCGGCTGTAAACGACCCCCCTTTAGAAGATTTGTCTGTCAGCTTGATGTAGCATCCGTCATCGACTCTGACTGCTTGTAGGATGCCCAGATGAGGAAGAGGTAAGGTTTTGCTCGAACATTGCTGATCGAATACGTTGCCACAGTTTCGGCAGTGATGTTTTCGATTCGTAAAGCTAAATGCCGTCCGGCAGCGCATGCAAACGTCAGAATCTGACCATTCTGGTGGCTGCATAGTATAAAGTCAGCAAAAGAGATGGATTTTCAGCGATTTCCATACCGCATTACTATCCAGCATGCTTTTCGCAACATCAACTTTTGGCGGGAAATGGAACCCATCTCTTTGTAACTCTCTGTAGGTTTCCCCAATGTAAGAAAGTTCGCTTCGTCCCTCTGTAGCTGTGGCCCATGTCTGAATTAATTCCAATATCTTGTTTTTGACATCTTCATTTACTGCAGCGCCACCGTAGGCCTTCAGGAGGGAGACCAAGTTGTCCATGAATTCCCTAGAAGCAATCTCCACCAAGAAATGAGAGCCTCCATTTTTTACACAGGTATCCGTGAGCTATGAATAATCATTAGTAAGAGCTCAGGTGTTTACTGCATTAGACTAACTATAAGTGCGCTCAGCTGAGTATTTGGATTTTTATTGCCTATTCGTCGTTTAAGAGAGCGCATAGCCTCTTTCGAGTTCACTGTCTTAGATCGTATCACATCGGAAATTTCGAGATTCAGCGCAATATCTTCCCTACACAACAGTTAATACGGAACAGTTTTCGAACAGAATCTAATGTCATACAAACTGCTCTCCGTAGCTCTCTGAACCTGCTCCTCTATCTGGGACGTAGATGCAAACCAGCCCGCCATTATGTACTTGTCCCGATATAAGTCAAGTCGATATGATGTATTTCGAAGCAAATGTGGCAGAATCGGGAGTGCAGACGTCTACGAATTTGGCAGTGGCGGTAGGTGGGGGAGGTGTAGGTCTTGCGTGGAGTGGTAGGCAGGCAGGCAGGTAGGTAGGTAGGTAGGTATGTGATGGTACGTAACGTGTTGACTCACGTACTATCGAGGTGTGATTATGATACTTTCGAATTCGAGTTGTAAGGCTTAAATGTGTGAAGGATGGTGTTGGAAAAGATGGTGAAGGTCCCTGAAATGTAGCAGCCGGAGCTTAAGTTCTCGTTTAGGCGGGATGCGACGTGGGTATGTTGAGGTCAGTTGTATCTTCTGCAAAATACACCATTGACAGACTTGCGCGATATAGGTTGCGAGAAGTGCTGTGATGGTTACTTTTGAATTGTTGGTGGTTGCAGGAGGATTGCGTGGTTCTTGAGTAGTACGTAGAGGCGGTGGTAAGGCAGAGAGCTCAAGGTTCTGGTTTTATTCCCACGCCCAGATTTGCTAAATCAACCCACCCTTAGAGATCCCGTCCCTGCCAAACTTTGACTTTGACGACGGCTTGCGAATCTAAGTGCCAGAGGAGGCGAGACTTGGACTTGCATGCCAGAGACCTCGATCGGGAAATCTTCTTCTCCCCTTCCAACCTCAAGAATGTATATGGCGCGTGTTCGCTGGAAAATCACAATAAAGACATCAACAATTCCTTACCCTTTCTTTGATACTTAAAATATTGATCTTGTCCTGCTCTCATTCCTCAGCCTTTCCCCCTCATCAATTGCTCACATATCCAGTAACAGACTTCATCTGTCGACTCCTACTTTTGTTAGACGAGAGCGAAATGCTGCGACAGAGTCTTAAGGCTATCTCGATATGAGTCCTGTTGGAACCGCCGGTCCCTTTCATTCTCGGTCGACCTCCGTCAATGGAGGAGGACCAGTCAGTACTGGAGACGGTATGGGGCTCAATGGGTTGGATGCGACAAAGAGTGTGAATCGGGTGTTTCCTCACCTCGATGATTTGAAAATGGCGCGCCCCGATGTCAACCTACGCTCACCCATTCGGACCATTCTTCAAGAAGGGGAAAAGCTTGCAAAACAAGCTGACACGTCCCTAGATTTCCGGCGTCCAGAATTCGCATACCAAGACTATGTTAAGGCCGTATATGTTGTCAAGGAGGTAATACCGCGTCATAAAGATTTCCCATCTTTGCAAGATGATCGACCTGATTTACATCGTACACACATCGGTTTGGTGAAAAGGGTCAAAGTGTTGGAGCCGCGCATTGAAGATGCAATTAAAGCTATCAAGGAAAACAATGCGAGAAGTGGTGTGCAGCCTGCCGGAATCCAACAATCGAGTCCTGGATTGAAAGAGAACCTGCGAATACATGAGAATGGACATGCTTTGGCTCAATCTGTCAAGAGTCCAATATCGTCAATACCAGAAATGAACGGAGACCGCGGCGCTTCTGAACGAGCAAACGACGTAGCAAATCCTACTCCTTCCCCGTCGAGCCCTGAGTATTCTGCACTCGTACGAAAAAAACCACCGTTGCAACCAAAGCCACAAGCTTTACACGGCAAGGCTCTTGAAAATGCAAGTCAAGCAGCTTCCAAACCTCCTACCGGGGATCTTGCAGCAAGGTTTGCCCGGCTGAGGGGTTCCCAACCCCAAAGCCCCACACAAGATCCTCGGATTCGCACACAACAGATCACCGTCCCAGACTCTGTCACACATTCCCCACCAGTTCAGCATGGGAAAAGCGTCACTTCAGTCCGACCATCTGGCCCACGAGAGATGTTGCCGCCACCTTCGATAGCTCGTCCGCCCAAAAATGTTATTGACGTAGAGATGCCTGGGTTGCCAAGACAGCCAGATGCTATATACAGTCCCACTCGCCGTTTAGATTCTCCTGCAACTATCAACCTTCCTTCCAGCGTGTCTCGAAAAGGATCCTACTTAGGGTCTAATACTTCGGCATCAGCAGTCCAAACAGATGGCCGCGCAACTACTAATTCCAACCATGACTATTTCACTCCAGCTATTGTTGACTCGGCGAGCAAGATTCAAAGTTCTAGTATTGGTCAAATTCCCGATTCCACTTCAGTCACTGCAGAACAACTCGTCATATTGATGAAGGATAAGGCTTTACGACTGTTACTCGTGGATCTTCGAAGCCGCAGTCAATTCGACGAAGGTCACGTTTTAGCTCAATCTATCATTTGCATCGAACCTATAACTATACGAGAAGGCATTTCTGCTGATGAGCTTGGGGAAAGTATCATTCTTTCGCCAGACAGTGAACAGAAGCTTTACGAGCGGAGAAACGAATTTGACCTGATTGTTTTCTACGACCAATCTGCATCATCAGTAAAGCCTCAGACCTCGCGCGGCGTTGAAAGTAGGAATTACCTGCGTGATTTTGATCAAGCCATCTATGATTATGGATATGAAAAGCGACCGAAGCGGCGCCCAATGCTTCTAGTTGGGGGTCTAGACGCATGGGTTGACTTAATGGGCCCAGGATCACTGACCACTCAGTCTACTACCATCGTGTCCCTATCGCCTTCAAAGCCTTCAGATGGAGTAAATGTGCTTCGTGATTCTTGGGGTGCCTCGTCAAAATTCGGTCAAAACGTAAGACCTTTTCCCAAATACCAGGACAGCAAAGAGAGAGATCTGCGACACCCCAATTCTTCGAATGAGATCACCACCGTCCAGAAATCAGAGTCGACTGAATTCTCCTACGTGCGGACTACCGAAGATTTTTTGCGAAAATACCCCGATCTTGCTACAGTCCAGGAGTCTATGATATCGACTCGTCCTCACCCCTCTACCCAGCCTCGTACATATGAACTGAATAGCTCCTTGTCGAGACCTCCTGCTCGCCCTGCACCGGCTCTACCAAGGCAGAGATCTAGTGGTATCTCTGAGAAGACTCACATTACCAGTTATGCTATGGCAAACCCTGATCTCATACCTAAAGCTAACGTCGGCTTGACGGGCCTCTCTACAAATGGTGTATCATGTTACTATAATTCTGCGCTCCAAGCCTTGAGTGCAACCCCAGGATTTCGCAACTATCTACTCAGTTTTGTTCATGATCCAGGCTCCATCCCAGTCAAAGATAACGAATCATTATCTGCCTATCCAGAAATACCGAAGCAACTTTTGGCGAAAAACTTGTCCATTCTGTTTCAGCATTTGTGGTCTGGTGACTGGTCGTTCGTGAACCCAAAAACTTTCACAGTAAGTCCAGCCTTTTTAAAGTTTTATGCGTCTTATTAAGTCTTTGTAGAGCTTCGTCAAGTCAATCAACTCTAGAACGAAATTATCTGGACAACAAGGAGGCATTCTATGTGGAGGTGATCAACAACTGGACACTCAAGAATTTACAAATTATATTCTCGACGTATTGAGTGATGAATTAAATCCCCTGCGCAACCGGCAAGACTTCTCAGGACACCTTGCCGAGATTGGAGACGCTGGTCAAGTCGCCCGTAGTAAACTGCCAAAAATTCAGGCAATGTTAGATGCGTGGCAAGCTCATGAACGCGGGCAGGGATCCATGATTTCAGACCTCTTTAACTGCCAGGTTATGGTTAGTTCCGAATGTACGAAGTGTAGCGAGGAGTTCAAGACATTCACGAGCTTCACGATATATCAATTGCAGTTTCCCGAAAACCATCCTGCAGCCCAACCCAAAATTGAACTTGACGAGCTTTTTCATATCGCATGGGGACGAGAGCAGCTTGCATCGCCCTCGGATTGCAGTATGTGCAAAACCCCGAAAGTGTCCACTGCGAGGAGAACGAAAGTTTCCCGTTTCCCAGAGTACTTAGTTCTCTATGTCGTTCGAACCCCAGGCTCTGGTGCAACAATCAGTACGAGAGTTAACATTCCGCCCGGAGGTATCGACTTGTCAAAATACTCCGCGAATGAAGATAAATCCCCGGTTCCAGCGGAAGCGCCCATTGGATTTAAAGGGCCGTTCGTTTACGACTGCTATGCCGTCGTCTTTCACTCAGGCACTCTCAGAAGCGGCCATTACAAAACAGTCGCAAAGAGCACCGATGTGAAAACTCTGGCTAAAGATTGGCATATATTCAACGATCAGACAGTTAGCACTGTAGGTGCTGAACTTGATTTCAAAGACAAAAGCTTTCATGAGACGCTCATATTTTTGAAGCGGCGACCTTAAGATTGTATTAGATGCGCATTTTGGGCTTAGAATGAGGACTGGGAGATGTTGGATAACATAAGCAAGGAGTGAGGCGTCACGGAGGATTGGATGGTGATCCGGATGAGAATTGCCAAGTACGATTATTCTACGAGCAGGTTTAGTTGTTATTGTGTGCTTCTAATGAAATGAGGTTTTTCATGGATTCGCACCTCACTTCGCGAGAACACTTTTCCCACCAACAGCCAAAAGGACTAATAAACTCGTATAGAAAGTATTATTTGCCATGCTATACTCCTGTCGTAACCCCACATCCTCCTGGTACTCAACCTGCAGAGTCTCAACTGGAGCAGAAGAATACTTCGCCCTGAGCCTACCTTCTTAGTTGACACATTGCTTATATTCAAACTTCGGAAAGTGGGACGCAATCGGGATAAGGAAGTAAGTCCGAAAATGAGGGCTTATTGTCAAGTAGAGATGTTGATAACTGTCCCTGAGCAAATCTTCTGGCACCTTCACCTTGAACCCATAACTGAGTAGAAGTAAATCCATTGACCAAAAAATACCTTTATTGTATGCCAATTGCCAAATCAATTTTGCTCGCTACCTTCGCTATGCATCAGGACAGTTTACTCCTTCGCTATATATATTCGGACATAACCTTGTGCCCCAAAATTTCCTAACGGCTTAATCATAAGATCTTAACCTTCGTCCACTCACTAACATCAACTCCCAAATTCAACCCATTCTTAGCCCACCATCGCTTAACGGCATCTTCCTGGCCAGGACTACCAACGCTATCTTCGAGCGCCTCCTCGATATCACAAGTCTTATACTCGACCCTCCCAGCTGGTCGTCCCTCGTCACCGCGACTGAAGTCCTTCCACCATTGCAGTACCTCTACGTGACCATTCTTTGTTGGTTGCACAAGGACTTGGTTATCGAAAGCCATTTTCTCGCCTTTTAGCTCCCGCCATGCATCTAAAACCGCAACGTGCCCATGCTGAGATGCTACTTTGGCAACACTTTCAGCATATGAGACCGGGATTCCAGAATTGTCCCACCAGCGGAGAACAAGCGGTTGATTATTTTGTGCTGCTGCCAATAGAGATTTCCCAGGTTTGAGACGAAGAGCTGGTTGTGCTTCGGAGGGAGTAACAGGCGATTCCTCTGCAGGTGCAGACAGGCCGTGTCGGTGGCGGGTATCGGATTCGACGTGATAGCTACCTTGATGCATACTAGCTTGTTTCCACCATTCAAGCACGAGGACATGGCCCTGCGATGATGCTTGCTCTAATGCAGCTTCAGTATACTTGAGAGGTAAGCCTGATCTCAGCCACCAATCTAGGACGTGTACAAACCCCGACTTTGAGGCGCCGTCCATGGCTTGGGTGGTATAATCTCTGGAGAGAAAGGTGGGAGATGTACGCCACCATTCGAGGATTTCGGTGCGTCCGTAAACTGCGGATGCTTTGTTGGGGAGTACCTTCTGGCCAAATGACTCCCAAAAGACGTCCTTCATATTAACTTCTACATATGTGAGTAGGTCAGTCAGGCAGAATTTGATAACTAGCTTTATGCAAAGACTTGATAGCTCATGCATAGATGCAGGGGCCATCTTCAACTTCTCGATGATCCTACTAACAGGTGATGTAAGCATAGTCCATTCCAGGGATCGCATGAAAATCTGCAGTTCGTCCTTAGAGTCATTTGGATGTCTTTGCCATTCTAAAGGTGTAGGGATGTTCGCGTAAACATCAAGGGCCTTGGCCACCTCCCAATCCCCCACGTACTCGAATATTAGAGTCCAGACCTCAGGTGGAAGCAGTGCGTCCGTTTTCACATTATATCGTGCTAAACATGCTGCCCCTGAGGCCGCAACATCCACATCGTGACCGATCGTTAAAAGCTCTGCCTGGTTCTTAACCACATCTACCAGCTCATTAAACCCATCCCAGCCCCCAAAGCATTTCGAAGGCCCCTTATCATCATATTGCCAGAGAATCGGTTGCATTATCCTAACCCACTGCCATTTCCTCCGGACCTTGTTCAATTGTTTCTTCGTCATAGGATTCTCCCACATCGATGTTGTCATACCCGGAACCAGAAATATCTTCTTCGTAACGTCCCACCCGCGGAGGATCTCCAGCAATAGACAATCTGTAATACCGTGCAACATCTTCGCAAAGGTATCCGCGTCGATCGGCGCCAGCACCATGATATCCGCCCATTCACATAACTCATATGCTTGCTGTCTGTAAAACTCAATCTGCCGTCTCTCAATACCCTTTCGAGCTTCATCTGGCTCTCGACGTGGCCTGAACGCCCGGTTCTGTAACGTGAGAGTTTCTTGTGATAGGCGATGTGCTGGATATGCTTCCTCGTCCACAATTGCTCGGGTTTCAATTTTCGGGTTCTTCGAGAGTCGTACCACAAGTGCAAGTGCTTGTGCTACGTCCTTGGATCCATTTGACGCGACCAATACTCGAAGCTTTTGGGACTCATTGATTTGCATATCTGCTATCGACGAAGACGAAGGTGCCTTAGGAAGCCTCTGTATGGAGTGGGATCGGAGAGTATGTGAATTGTCTGCCATAATTATTGTGTCTTGCCTTCGCAGTGCTGTGTAGAAAAGAGGGGGTGGAATGATTCAGGAACTGACGTCAAATGCAAAGAACGATTGGGCCACTCCGTCACACAATCACAGTATATAAAGTATCTGGAAATGTTGGAGGTGAATGGTCAGGAGGTCGAAGCTTCATTTTTCGCTATATAAAGCAATAAAGCCATATCGACTTCAGGTTTACAGATGGTTTTTTGGTGGGATGGTTTGGGTTTACGATGGGTCAACGCCACCAAAACCTTAAAACGGTCTTGGCGGCTGACTGCGGCTGAGACTAACATTACCTAGCATATTTCTCTCACTTATCAAAAGCCATGAAGTCAGCTGCTAAAAGACATTTATTTGCAGTCCTGAATACCTTATCATGCTAATTTGCTTGGTGATGCGTCGCCATTATTGTCCTCTGTCGCACTTCTCCTTTCTTTCCTATAGCTCTTATTGATCCTTCCTGTAGGGAATGAAGAGGAGTTCAACCATTCCTGATTGCCTTCCAGGAATGTTTCAATAGATTTTGCCCATTTGCTTGCGCCAAGATATTTTACTAAATTTAACCACACCGCCTCCTGAAGCTGTGCGCTGACCGAATCATCAATCACTCCAATGATGCATCGACCAAATCCCTCGCTTCCTCTTGGTCCTTTAGATACTTTCGCCTTTGGCTTATTTTCTTCATTCCGTGTTTTACCATAATTCTCCCATAATCTTCACTCCCCTCCACCATCAGTGCAAGATCGTCCAAAGCTGTCCATACGCCTTGAATGTTCTCTGGTATCCCATCACCCTTCGTTAACGACTCCATGACTATCCCAGCATCGCCGGTGCTCATTGTGGTTGCTTCCAAAGCTTCAATCACGACAGCTTGCTCATAGCCGAGCGCAACGTGACGGTCGATATATTCTAGTAACTGCGCCTCTGTTTGAGATTCAGTCTGCGATTGTGTCGAGGAGTCATCATCAACGCTCTGCTGTGCTGCAAGATTACCGTTCAAATATTGTATCTTGTGGCGAGGTGGGGAAGAACTTATGGAGTCATGAAGTCCAACTTCGTCGTCATCTTGGAGTGGAAAATGAAAATCTTGTGCTTCGGGTTCCAATGTAGGATGTCTTTGTTCCAGAAAAGAAAGATCAGGGCGTTTGAAGGGTTGCATAAAAAGGTCCTCACTGTCCTCTTGCTCATCGAGAATCGGAGAACCGAATTTGAGGGGCGAAGGCTTATATGGCGCTACCTGGATATTGTTGTTAATGAGATCCTCAGGTGTGGATGGGATTTCCCGTTCCTTGCCTTTGCCCTTGTCGATACGTTGACGCTTGCTGTGAGAAGAGCCACCGCGACCTCCACGGTCAGGCATGGTACGCTTTTTAGCAGCAGGCGATATTGGCTGCGCTGGTGAGGACTGCGGGGCGTTCAGGTCATCGTCATAATCATCCTCATCTAACTCTTGTTCTTCCTCGTCTTGATCTATTCCCGTCGGGATCTTAAGTTGGACTTCAAGCATTAGCTGTTCTTGCGAGTCGGTCAGATTGTCTTTTTCAAGTTCGTCTGAAAATTCTTCAAAACTTGCTAGAATTTCTTTGTAACATGCTTCGAGATCCGCAGCAGCAGACGCGTGTCGGAGTTGAAAGTCACTAAAGTTGAATTTTCTTGCGACCATTGGCCATCGACCGCGACCAGTTACTTCATCAAATCCCCCAAACTCGGACTTAACAATCTGCCACAATCTAAATAGCGGAATCTGTTTACCACAGATCATAGGGCTGAATTCCAGCGGAGGAAGATTGAATCCTTTCGCCAGCAAGGACAGATAATGTCTAAACAACGTTTCATCCTTCATCATAGCATCGATAATTCCGTTACCGACTGGCTGAGAGTCTGGAACTTCAATGAAAGATGGTTCAGGAGTATTGTCTTGCTCTGGTCGATCGTGTGCAGGCGTTGGGGTGGTAGGGTTGGATTTGATGATTTCTGATCGTTTTGTTTCCGGGGGGGGAGTTGCTTGCTTCGATTGTTCCATCCTCTGCTGATCGATTAGAGGTCTGAGATCTTTGACGAAGTAGTTCCGCCATTCTTGAGGGGTATGGTTTGGATACTAGCGATGAAATTAGTAATAAAAAATTCAACGAGGGTCTTGACAAACTTCAACAGCCCATGCGGCCCATGCATCAAATTGCTTATCCTCATCTAAACCAATAATGTCATCGTAATGATCATTAAGAAGCTTTATCTCCTTTGTACTAAACACCATGCCACCAGCGGACTTTGCAACCCAAGGTTCTGTTATCGATGATTCCGGAGGAGGGCTTTGACGCGAGCTAGAAGGTTTCATGGAAGTCATTCGTTCTTTATGTGTTGCTGTTCGAGAGCCCGGGCCGCTCGCTTTTCGTACGGGGCCGGGACTACCATCAGGTGAGGCTTCATCAGGTTCAGGTCCTGCCCGCTGAGAAACGTACTTAACCCAGCGATCTCGCCATGACTGATAAGTATGACGAGGGTTCTAAGGAGTCATCAGCAAAAGAAGATGGTTAACCCTACAGAGTACCTACCTTTTTTTCGAGTTGTATGAAAAGCTCATTTCCTTTGATTGGTATGCCCGCACGTTGACCCTCTATAACCCACTTCCTAAGTATTTGATCGTCCTCATCCGTAAACCGAGTCCGTCCTTTCCTTGTGGGTTGCCCAGAGCCAACCTCACGGGTGACATGTGTAGCCGGACCAGCGCGGTGATCTTCGGGATCCTCCAGCAGACCTTTCTTCGCCGATTGTTCAATATACGTCCAGGATATGGATCCTGCAGGGCAGTCCTTTCGCGCGTGATCTGCTATGACTATATCCGCTTGCTTCTCGAGTTTTACGATCTCACCCCCATTTGACTGTCGCAATATCAGAAAAGAACCACAGACTTGTAGAAAGGCAAATGTACCTCCACCAATTCGATCCACCTTTGGCGAGAAGGCACACGTTGCAGAAAGCAGAATTTGGTCCCCTCAAAAATGTTACCTCCACCACCAACCCCATCGTAAACAATGGTGGCCATCTTCCTGGGCTCGCGAACCGAAGCTAGGCGGAGGAATATTCGCGTGTTTAAAAGAAGTCGGCTGATTACTTAATGTTGAGATACAAGTATCAAGCCATGGCGACCGAGATCATCATGTAGCATTGCGAGTGAGACAATCTTGCTGGACCTGATGCCGGATGACGTGGATGAAGACGCGTTCAAAAGGCTCTCGATAAAATATAAAATACGCCATCACATGACTATCTTCCTCGCCAAGCTTCACGGGACGCGTACGACTGAGATGTCAGCCCATGCATTCAAATTCAGCAAGTTGTTCTCAGTTGACATATATCATAAGTCGTGGATAACGGTATACGTGCTGCATGGTCAAACTTCAGTATGGGCGCAGTTCGCAACGTGGCCTTGGGGGTTCTCCTGATATCCTTTCTTACCTTTGTCGCGTTTTTTGGTTTGTCTTATTTCCTTATAAAATTGTAGTTCTTTATATGGGACCTTTGGAGGTAGGAGCTATCTCAAGAGCATGTAAACGGATCATGTCCTCGTTTCTCAGCTCCCGAAACACCTCCCAGCTCCGGAGCTCTCACCAAAGAAACCGAGTTTTTAATATGCTAATTCGATGATAGGGCGGCTTCCGGCATTGAGGTGCGTTGAAAGTCTCAGGTATTATGCTCTAATGCTTATTTATGGTAGAAACACTCCTATTGGCGTGTTACATCGAGTTTTATGGCTTCATATTCCCCATGGCTTCCGAGCTGCGGACTCGAGGCTGACGAACGGACGGCTGAGCGCTTCTACCTCAAACTTAGCTCACACGCTTTGGAATGATCGACATCCTATTGTTATGGTAAGAAGGGGTTCTTTGAGATTCGTGTTGGTTCCAGGATGAACGTCCGGAAATGAGCATCAAGCTGGCGGGGCAGACCCAAAGCAAAAGTTCAATCAGCAAGTTGTTGATGCCTCTAGCCCAGCGCTGACTGCTGAAATCAAGTCTAAATATGCACATTTTATGTAACTCTATTATTTCCTTAAGTCTTGCTTCTTTCAGGGTGCAACCACAAGTTTCTGTGGCCATTCCAAATTACGATCCAACTTTGCTCCATATTACATGGAACCTTCACTCGATATCCCAACATTACGATACTAACATGCTCTAGATATTTTTCATTCTCCTTCTATCCATCGCAGAAACCTTGTTTTTACCCCAGTCATGGTCTCTCCTCAGCACTACCCGCAAACTAACCTCCATCACCCTCATCCTCCTCCCCTACATCTTCCTCTACTTATCAGCAAACACCGACCCCGGCTACATCCTCCCAGCCAACCACCCCCATCAAATGGCCCTCTACCCCTACGACTACACCATCTTCCACCCAGGGCAGAAATGCCTCACCTGCCACCTCCTGAAACCCGCCCGCTCAAAACACTGCAGTATCTGTAAACACTGCATCTCAAAACTCGATCACCATTGCATATTCATCAACAACTGCGTCGGCTACGAAAACCAACATTGGTTCCTGCTCCTCCTTCTCACCACTGGCATTCTAACAACCTGGGCATCCTACCTCGGAACATCCCTCCTCTCGTCCATAATCCTCGAACAAGTTCCTTCCTGGACACTCACCGGAAAAGGATTCACCTGGTCCCAATATCTCACCGTCTGGGCCTGGGCAATGCAAGAAAAAACTCGCATGGGAGCCGTAACTTTACTCTGTTTCTTAACCTCCCCACTGGTCTGGGGATTACTAGGTTACCATATCTATCTCATATGGGCCGGCACCACAACCAACGAATCAGAAAAATGGTCAGACTGGCAAGCCGAAATGTCAGATGGCTATGTCTTCAAACGCACGCTCCCTGAAAGTCGCGTCAAGAACACAGATATCGAACCCGCGTGGACGAGATGGCCTGTTGAGAGCCAACAGATTGTGCTGAGAACGGAGGATGGGATGCCACCTAGAGGGCCCGAGGCAATTGGGGTGGGAGAGTGGCAGAGGGTGTGGAAGTTGGCGGACGTGGAGAATTTGTATGATTTGGGGTTTTGGGATAATTTGTGGGATGTGTGCTGGCCGAGGTATGGTGTCCGTTATCGTGCGGAAGGGGAGGATGGGGGCGATGTTTCGTCTTCTTCTAATGGGGATGAGGGCTTACGAACTATTACGTAGGGGTTCGAATGCATAGGATGTTGTCGTATCGATCTTAAGATGCTCTTGGAGAGCAAAGGTTAGGCTTTGGAACGAAGGTTTAGATTACAATGATGTCCTAGCCAATCATTACTCGGGAGTTCCCAAAGGTGCGCCTCGATTCTGATGTCCATGACAGCGCTCTCTTCGCATGCAGTCGACCATTTTGTTTCTCAAATGGATTTATTCAAAGAATCGCTGTCATTTCGGGTTCGTGAGATGCGGCATACAGGTCTAATCACCGTCAACTTTAAAAGACCATGGAAAAATATCGGCTTCATCTGATTACGAAGGGTCTGCGAGGGACTGAAACTGATTTATGAAACCCATAGTAATACCTTATCCACTGAAAACAACACCTTTTACAACCATCCAAGTAAAAGTTCGCCAGGAACTCCACGTCACAATACAACCAACGACCGCAGTCGAGCTCAATGTCCACCGCAACACCTTTTCATCAATCAATAGCCCATTACTCAGACTCGGGCTCATTACCCAGGAAACCGAATGCCCTTTGATGTGCAGATTCTACCTTCTCCTCAAAGCTTTTATCGCAACGGCGTTTTCGCTTCTCCCGAAATGATTGGAAGTAAATTTCAGGCTCTGAATGAACCTTGACTTTGGGGATTAGAAGAATTTCGACCTTCTTGCAAATGCCTCTGGTTCCGCCACGCCGAGGGGTAGACTGTGGCGCGGTCTCACTGTCAGTTGACGCTGCCTCGAGACACCTAGGTGGATAGTTGATTTTCTCTGGATTTTGAATCGGCTCGTACTTCTTCGGACTCTCAGGAGGAGAGCTATGTGTAGTCTCAGAGTCATCATTTCTTCCCTGATGATCGAAAATGCTGTCGTCGGGACCTCCAGAGCTTTGGGTAGTCTCAGAGCTATCGAGATTTCTCTGAGAAAGGTAAATGCTAATGTTGGACTCTCCATAGCTTCTTGGAGACACGATTTCAATTGCTGTTGGACTTAATGGAATTGGAGGCGGCGCAATATCATTCATAGCAAGAGGCTCTAGGATCGAGTCCAGGGAGCTTTGAAGGCATCGACGCTTTGGGGAGACCTCGGCCTCTGGGCTGGGAGCCGAACTTCGTTTCTCTCGGCGGATTTTGTGCTCTAGAGCTGCAATGCCGTGTTAGCTATCTTTTCTTGTTCCATCATGTAATGTAGCACAACTGGTGGCTCGTTCCCATTCTTCTCGCTCCTTTATATACTCCCTAGTCTCAATTATGAGGCGTCTCAAGACAGTTGCATGGTATGCTTGAGCTCTTCGAAGGTTGTTCCTCCACCAATCTACCATGCTGGCCGTAGTCTCTGCTTCGACGCTAGAATACATGTTTGCATTTCCCGTCTTGAGGATATTCTTCAGCTCTTCTTGTCGTGCTATTGCCAATTCAAGATTCTTCTGGATCTTTTCGAGGGTGATCGACGAAGCCTTTCTGTCCTTCTGCATTTCAACCAAGTGAGAGGTGGTGAGGAGGAGCCGTTTTGGATACATGATGAAGGAATGGATGCAATGTAATATCGATGCAAGCTTAGAACAATTATTCGGAAGTTACAATTCAAAGCCGATGGATGTATATGTCTCATGATGAGCCGCTCGAGAACGTCGAAGGAGTAGTGACATATGAAAAGGCAGTCGTTCCTTCCTTCTTCTCCATTGCATATTCACGTGACTTCATTCCATTTTCATGAGCACATTGTTTAGGTGCTTCAAAAAATCGAATGTTTGGTCACTCAGCGTATGTACTTCAGATAGTATTCTCTTATAGATTGTAAATCGTTGAATCAGAAGGGAAGTCTGAGCTAGGCCGCTAAACCTTCGCGGTTGAGGTTCAGGATCGCGCACCACAAGCCATACCTCTCGATTCCAAATGACTGTGGGGTGATGCAAAATTGTTCTTCGAATATATCAAAGATGGAGTTTCCCTTGTCGTTGAAGGGGGTCAGGCAGATGCTCATTTTAATGATTGGAAGATGCGAAATTTTCATTCTTCAAGATTCAGGCATTGCAGACTCGAGTCGTTCACTTGGCGCTCGACCTGACGCCCGGCAAAGCTCAGTCCAATAGTTGAGGTAGTGGGTTCAAATACATGCATTGTACTTTCCGAGGGAAAAAGGACAAAGAGAGGGCACTCTTTGCATTGAGTGATGAGCTTTTTGTATTATTGGGTTTGGAGGAGTGTCTTATCACATAATTCTCTCTCGCCTTTTATCAGCGATCAGTGGCATGGCCCTTGCTGCTCCTGTGAAGATCAGGGTCTGCCGGGTCCTAAGGGTCTGTGGGAAGACGGCGACCAGGCGAGACGATTATCTGCTAAATTAGGGCACAAACTATTACCGTCTTCGATCCAATTAAAGAGGAGACGATACTGTGATTGATGGTCTATGCTTTGACAGAGGAACTTTAAATCAAGTTTTCTCTACCTTTCCTTG
>Ga0182030_10005505_pt1 | contig 26842 bp, 18 predicted proteins | sample 812S3MmetaG_FD_121299 | JGI IMG/M metagenome (GOLD analysis project Ga0182030, IMG submission 121299) | Permafrost microbial communities from Stordalen Mire, Sweden - 812S3M metaG (Illumina Assembly) | ecosystem: Environmental > Terrestrial > Soil > Wetlands > Permafrost | place: Sweden...
GGGGCCGACAGCGCCGCTAAGGTCGCCGGCGATTGGGCCAGCACGCTCATTGCGGATGGCTCGGAACTGCACCTGGCCATGCACATTGTGATTGGCAAAGACGGCACCGTCGCCACCACCATCGACAGCATCGATCAGGGCGACTATGCAACGCCGGCTTCCGCAAGCACGTTCAAGGACTCCAAGCTGACGTTTTCCATCGACGCTTACCACGTGACCTATGAGGGAACGGTTAATAAAGACGGCACGGAGATCGATGGCAACTTCACGCAGGGCCCGGCCTTCCCTCTCAAATGGACACGCGGATCAACGGAGTCTGGAGCGGTTTCAGCCGTCATCGGCCGGCTTTCGAGGCTGCAGTCGCTGCCCGATGGCGCGTGGAAGACGCATGCCGGCGATGTGGCCCACGGCGAGGCGGTGAATCTGGATGAATCCGGATGGCAGCCAGTGCCCAAAGAAGGCAAGGTGGGCACCGACGCCGTGTGGTTGCGCCAGACATATCGCATTCCGGCCGATCTGCAGGGCTACGATCTTACCGGCGCGCGCATCTGGTTCCACCTCAACGCCAACGCCGACTCGCCCATCCCCGAAATCCTGTACTTCGATGGCCGCCGCGTGGCCATGGGCGACGACCTCGACCCCGTCGTGCTTTTCGAGAGCGCCAAGCCCGGCGATACAGTGACGGTCGCCATGAAGATGCTGCACACCACCAAGGTGAAGAGCGTTTTCGGCGCGACGTTGCGTGTGGAAGCGCCGGCGAGTCGGCCCGATCCTCAGGATCTCCGCATCGAGTTCCTCGCCGCTGCCAGGCTTGTACCCTCGCTTGCGCCTGGTGATGCTGCATCTCTGGCGGCGCTGGATAGCGCCATCGCCGCAGTGGACGTGAAGGCGCTCGACGCGCACGACCAGGCTGGATTCGACGCCAGCCTAAAAGCGGCGCATACCAAACTGGAGCCTCTCAAGCCAATTGTTCGGCAGGCCACCTACCACCTCACCGGTCAATCGCACATCGATGCGGCGTGGCTCTGGCCTTGGACGGAGACGGTGGATGTGGTCAAGCGCACCTTCGGGACCGCGTTGCAGTTGATGCACGAGTATCCGCAGTACACCTACTCGCAGTCGGCCGCGGCCTATAACGAGTGGCTCGCGCAAAAGTATCCCGACATGAACGAGGAGATCGCCCAGCGCATCAAGGAAGGCCGCTGGGAGGTGGTCGGCGGCATGTGGGTCGAGCCCGACCTGAACATGCCCGACGGCGAATCGCTCGTGCGGCAACTGCTGGTGGGCAAACGCTGGTTCAAGCAGGCCTATGGATCGGATGTGCGCATCGGCTGGAATCCCGACTCTTTCGGCTACACGCTGCAGCTTCCGCAAATCTACAAGAAGAGTGGCGTGGATTATTTCGTCACCACCAAGATGACGTGGAACGATACGAATCAAATGCCGTTCAAACTGTTCTGGTGGCAATCGCCCGACGGCTCAAAGGTACTCACGTATTTCCCGCCGGGGTTGAGCACGGATCTGAGCCCGCTGCGCGAGGCCAACGACTTGGTGGAGCGGCGCAAGCTCGCGCCCGGCACGACCGAGATGATGGACATCTACGGCGTGGGTGATCACGGCGGCGGCCCCACGCGCGCGTTACTCGACGAAGGCTTCCACTGGCAAGGCAAAGCCGCCAATGGCGAAGACCACATCGTTCCCAAATACGAATTCGGTCTCGCGCAGCCGTTCTTCACTTCGATTGAAAAGCAGATTGCGCCGGAGAGCCCTTCGTGGAACTACCAGTCCATCGCCAAGGGCTACACGCCGCCGGCCGCAATTCCCGGCAAGGTTTCTATTCCGACGTGGACGAGCGATCTCTATCTCGAATATCATCGCGGCGTCTTCACCACGCAGGCCAATCACAAGCGCAACATGCGCGACTCTGAAGTGCAGGTTCTGGATGCGGAGAAGTGGGCATCGCTCGCCTGGCTCGACGGCAAGAGCTATCCGGGCGCTGAGATCACCGAGGACTGGAAGAAAGTGCTCTTCAACCAATTCCACGACCTCGCCGCGGGCTCGGGTATCGGCGTCATCTACAAAGACGCGCAAAAAGACTACGACGTGGTGCGCTGGTCGACGAATGAAATCTCTTCGGGCGCGCTCGCAACCATTTCGGAAGGCGCGGACACGAGCGGCGAGGGCATCCCTGTCCTTATCTACAATCCGCTTGGATGGGAGCGCTCCGGCGACGTTGCGGTAAAAGTGCAGCTGCCGGAGAACAGCCGCGAAGCCGTGGCGATTCGCGAGGGATCTTCGGCGCCGGGCCTTCCATTGCAATCGAAGATCGATGCGAAGACGGGCATCGCAGAACTCACGGTACATGTGAGCGATGTTCCGGCGCTGGGCTACAAGACGATCCACATTCTGCCGTCGAAGGTGGGCACAGCCATGGGCGCATCGGCGCACGACGATGCCGAGTCGATCACCCTCGAGCGCGATGGCCTGCGAGTCCGCGTCGACAAAAAGAACGGCTGCATCACGAGCCTCGAAAAGTCAGCAGCACCGGGCCATACCGGCTTCGAAGCATTGGCGGCGAAGGGATGCGGCAATGAGCTGCAGGCATTCACCGACAAACCAAAAGACTACGACGCATGGAATATCGATCCGGGCGCGCTCGACGTAGCGCCGGCTGTGGTCAGCAAAGTCGACTCCATTGAGCTCGTAGGCGAGCACACGCCTGACCCGGCCATTCGCATCGTGCGCACCTGGCAAAGCTCGAAGTTTGTGCAGACCATTACGCTGCCGCCGGCTTCGGGTCTGGTCGACATCGATAACGAAATCGACTGGCACGAAACTCACGTACTATTGAAGGCCGCCTTCTCGCTCAGCGCAAGCGGTCCATTTGCGACGGTCGAAGTTCCGTATGGAACCATCGAGCGGCCGACCACGCGCAACAACAGCTGGGAGAAGGCGCAGTTTGAAGTGCCGGCGATGCGTTGGGCTGACCTGGGCGACGGCAAGCATGGACTGAGCATTCTGAACAACTCGAAGTACGGCTACGATGCAGTCGGGAATGTTCTGCGGCTGACACTGCTGCGCTCGCCCATCGATCCCGATCCCGAGGCAGATCGCGGGCATCATCACTTCCACTACGCGCTCTATCCGCACGCGGGCACGTGGAAGGACGCGCTGACAGTGCGGCGCGGCTACGAGTACAACTACCCGCTCACAGCGCTCGTGACCACGGCACATGGCGGGGCTTTGCCGTCCGCGCATTCCTTTGGCTCGGTCGGACCGGAGAATGTAACTCTGACTGCGGTGAAGAAAGCCGAAGATACAAACAGCCTGATCTTCCGTGCGTATGAATGGGCGGGCAAGGAGGCGACGGCGGAGTTCCATGTGCCACCGGGCGCGACGGCGGCCACGGTGACGAATATGCAGGAGACGCCGGAAGGCGGTGCGCTGGAACTCTCAGGCGACACGGTAAAAGCGCCGATTCACCCCTACGAGATTCTCACCATCCGCGTCGACTATCCAGCACCTGTGGCGCGACAGCCAAGGTAAGCCTGGGGCCGGGTCAAAAGCAAAGGGGCTTCGAAGACGAAGCCCTTCTTTGTTACTCTAACGAAGAGGATTGAGCGCATGAGCATTACTTCCCCGTTCGTTGTGGTTCCCGTCATTATCGTCATCTTCGCGTTGGCAATCTGGTTTGCCACCAGCAGCAAGGAAGACGGCCACTCGTCGCACTGAGGTACTCAGCCTGAATGCGTGGCCGAGCATGACCCAGCTCAGCGTACGATGACTTGTCTAGGGATTTTCGTAAAGCGACTTGGGCGGCGCAGAAGATTGAGAAGCAACCGCGGATCCCTCGGCTGCACCTCAGGATAATAACGCTGAACTGAAAGGCCCGCTCAGACTGAGCGGGCCTTTCAATGGTGTTGCTAAGGAGATGGAATTCCGGCAAGATTACGCGCCGGGATTCTCCTTCTTTTCCTTGTCCTTATCGTCCTTCTTGTCTTTGTTCTTGTCCTTGTTGTCGGGCTTGGGTGGCGGAGGTGGTTCCGGCTTAGCCTTCGGTGGCGGAACGGCCTCAGGAGCCGGTCTGCGTTCTTCGGGCGCCGGCGGATTCACCTTTGCCGGTGGAGGCGGAGGAACAACCGGCGCGTTATGCATGGGCGCCAGAGGCGGCGGCACGGGCCTTGGACTCCCTTCCGGCGTCGGAGCGGGTTTGGCTTCCTGAGCGGGGAAAGATCCCGCCGGGCCATGTGGCGGATTCGGCGGAGGAATCGGCATTCCCCTTGCCGGGGGCGGCGTGAACTTTACGGCGTTCGTCGGCGGCGCCACCACTGCATGTCCAACCGGAGGCTTGATCTGCGGAGCAGCTTTCACGGGCGGATCCACAGGCCTCGCACCGGGAGTCGCCGCGACCGCTTTTCCGGTTTGATTGATGAACACAGGCCTTGCCACGCTGACTTGCGGAGCGCGCGCGGGCGGAGGCCCAGCGACCGTTGCCTGGCGCGTCGGCTGTGGCAAAGGAGCTGCAATCGGCTGCACGTGCTGTACCATTTGTGCGTTCACCGGCACAGCCACCTGACGTACCGGCCGTCCAGCGGCGAAGTCCGCCGTGTTCATGGCGGTCACGCCGATGGTGCGGTTCACATAAGTCACGTTGGTGATATTGACGTTTATGTACGTCGTCTGTACGTGGACCATCGGCGTGGGTGTGATGTTCGAGATGTTCACTCTGTCGATGTAGCGCTGGCTGCACGGATACCAGGGGCGATACGGCTCGCCTGGCCCAAGCGGGAACCAAACAGACAGGACGCCCCCGCCGAATTGGACGCCGCCTGCAAAAACCACCAAGGCGGGTGACCAGATGGGATGCTCGGCAGGCGGACCCGGAACCCAGCCCCACCGGCCGTTGAACGAAACCCAGCGTCCATAGTGGAAGGGCGCGTAGCCCCACGGCTCATCTTCCACCCAGACCCAACCCCACGGCGCGTGGTTCACCCAATGCCCGTAGTGGTAGGGCGCCCAACCGGAGGGGACGGAATTGGGGAACCAGACGGCGCCATAGGGCGTTCCTGGCATCCACTGGCCAGCCGCGTCGAGTTCGTAGGCGCCGGGAATCTCGCGGCTGACGTAGCGGTACGATTGCGACATTGCGATTTGTTGGTCGCGCTGACGGCTCCAGTTATCCAGGTTGTCCCAGTCGGCGGGCTGCAGCCATTGCGGATAGACTGGGTTCGACCCGATCAGTTCAAGCGATTGTTCGTTACCGATTTGCTGGCCGAACCCTCCTGCCCCGGTGATAAATAGATTGGCGCCATAAGTGGTGAAAACCGCAGATGGCTCATCCCCCATCACATCCACGCGCAACTCTCCCGGATACGAAAGGGTGGAGCTACCGCTGGGAGTATTGATGTAAACCGACTGGCCGTCCCACAAGCCATTGGAACGAACGTGAATCGATCCTTGCCCGACGCCGAAGGTGATGCCCTCAGGCGATGAATCGACGAGGCTGACGTCAGAGTTAGGGCCAATACGCACGAAGGTTTGCCCGACCTGGATTTCGGCGCGGCCATCAAAATCGGTGAACACGCGATCCCCAGGTCCAATTGGCAGATTCGGAAGCGCCTGGCCCCAATCGTCTGTGCCGGCGGGTTGAATCGAAACAGTTCCCGTAACGTAGGAGATCCGACCGGCCTGTGCGGGCGGATCGGGCTGCGCCTGCGATTGCGTGCAGGCAAAAGAGAAAAAGGCCGCTGCGGCAAACGCCAACAACAACCTTTTGGGTGAGGAGGGAGCAAAACGAAGCATACGTACAGGTCCTTTCCATGGTGCTCTGTTTTCCAATTCCAGCCGGATCCCTGCATTGCGGATGATCGGAAAAACCGGTTCGAGAATTGAAACTGAAACGCTTTGCGCACGACGATTTAGGCCAGCCAAATCGGCTCGCCATTTTCATCGCGCAGTGAGATTGTGTTTCATGCTGGATACTAACCCGGATTGGCGCGGAAAGTGGCAGGAATCTCTGGGCCGGTTGCCAGCCGATTCCAGGAACCGCCCGCCGAAGCGCGGCGTATAACAAAGGCAAGAGGGACGAAGGTCATGGTGCAACAACGAATTGAGAAGGTTACGGTTTGCCTCGCCATGCTGGCGGTGGCTGCTGTTGCGACGGGTTGCTTCCGCGTTCATGTGGACAAGGACGCAGATGGCAAGGAGAAGAATGTTCAGGTCGATACTCCCTTTGGAGGGGTTCATGTGAATACGAACCAGACCACGGCCTCTGACCTTGGCTTGCCCGCCTATCCTGGCGCCCACCTCGTCAGCGATGACGATAAACATAAGTCGGCGGATGTGCATCTCGGCTTTGGCGAGTGGGAACTGCGCGTGCGCGCCGTCAGCTACGGCACCGCTGACACGCAGGACCAGGTGTCCGCCTTCTATAAGAAAGCCTTGAACCATTTCGGAGACGTGATTACCTGCCAGGGACATTCGCCGGTCGGGACCCCGACGGCAACCTCCCAAGGGCTAACCTGCGCCGACGATGGGAAAGGCGCCAACGTCAAAATTGACCGCAGCGATTATGGCGGGGACGACAGCAGCGTCGAGCTGAAGGCTGGTTCCAAGCGCCATCAGCACATCGTTGGGTTTGAGCACTCAAAAGACGGCGAAACCCGCTTTGCTCTGGTTGCGCTCGACTTGCCCGCCGGAGCGGTTGAGGGCTCAGGCAAGAGCGACTAGAGCGGTCCTGCTCGCTTCCCCTACCCATGAATCGCTCTTGGATTCGTGGGTAGGAAAGCACAAACCCCCTGCGAGCAACCGCCGCACTGCAAGTGCTTAGAAGCGGCCCATGGTTACGCGCACGATCTCGGGCTTCTCATAGAAACAGAGGCCGCGATCGGTTTCGTCGCCATTCAGCAGGCGCAGCGGCTTCCAGTTTCCGTTATCGTAAATTCCCTGCTGCGCCGTCGTGATCTGGCTGCGAATCCATGGCAGCTTACCTGGTAAATGGAAGCTGACGCTGGCGTCGATGCCGGTGACGAGGAACTCGTCCGGCCCGAGCTGGGCGATGATCACCGCTCCGTGTGCGTCTTTCGTGCCAGGAGCGCGGCGGCCATCGGGCTGCGGAAAGCCGAACGACACGGTGGCCTGCCACGCGCCAAAGTCAATCTCTTGCGTTGCCTGGCCTGGCTCTTCTACGGCGGTCTTCACCTTGCCGTCGAATTCCAGCTGTGCAAGATCACGCATCATGGGCTCGACTAGCGAGAAGTTGTAACCATGCGCCTTGAATGGCTGGTCGCCGAGAATGTTCCACCCCGACTGGTCCACGCCGAACGGTGAGAAACCAAGCGCGCCGTCACCCAACGCATAGAAAAAGAACTTGGCGAAGTTATCGTCACGGCCGGTTTCAGGAATCCAGAGTGGGTTGTCGGGGCGGTGATACGCCTGCATGGTCTCGCGGTAGAAAGGTGAGTCGTCCGTGTAGATATCAGGACCAATCATGTCGAGCGATGGAGCCAATGCGCGCCACAAGCCGACAAGCTTCTGCACGGCGCCGCCGCTGGGGTAGCCGATGCCCGGCGTATCCAATTGGCGCTGCGATGTCTCCGCGGCAGGATAATCGATCCACACGTTGATGTAGAGCGGGATGTTGAACTCCTGCTTGCCCGCCGCGGCAATCTCGTTGATGTACTTCGCCTGGTAGTAGGCTTGGAAGATCTCGTCGGTCTCGGAACCGAAGACTTGACCCCATGTGCCGGGCTGTTTGTGCGCGGCAGCAAGCAGATCCGACGGAACCGGTCCGGCAATCAGGCGATTCGCCTCGGCGGAGTTATCGCGGACGCTGCCGATGTTGCCAGACTCGTTCTCAACCTGGACGACGATGACCGTGTGCTTGTCGCTGTCGATCTGCTTCAAGTGGCGCATCAACGCAACAAAGGCCGCTTTGTCGGCGTCGAGCGTGTTGTGCGAAAGAGGCGAGAGCACGTCGATCGGCTCGCCGTCGGGGCGAATTGTATGCGGGAAACGCTTCGAATCGCTCTTTACCCACGCCGGAACGTAGTGCATGTTGCCGTTCTTCCAGGTGCCGAACCAAAGCAGCACAACATGCAGATTGTGTGCACTGGCGCCTTCAACCAGCGCGTCGACGTTGGCGTATTCGAAGTGGCCTTCCTGCGACTCGAACTCCTCCCAGTAGACGGGCGCTTCAATTGTGTTGGCGTGCAGGGCCGCTATCGATTCCCAGACCTGCGGCAGTTCCGAGGGCCACGCGCTGGAGTTGTGAATCTGGCCGCCCAGCATGAGGAAAGGACGCCCATCGACCAAGAGCGCGTACCGGCCGTCTTTCAGGACGATGCGTGGCGCTTCGGTGGTCTGCGCCGCAATTGTGCGGGCGAATGCGGCGAGCAAGAGTGCCGGGAGAATGACGGAAAGCAAGAGGAAGGAAACGGAGAAGCGCAAAGAGCTTGTGCGGCGCATGAAATTCACCCCTAAGCACTGTAACCGTATACATTGTCGCGTGCAACCGGATTGCTGTTCATCTCTCAAGGCGCGCGCCAGATCGCCATTGCCGTAGGAGCTGAAGGTGCGTTCAATCTTTCAGTTGGGCCATGATCAGAAGAAAACAAGTGAAATCATGGGTTTTCACCGCGTTGATCCCTGTTCAGCGAAACAAACCCTTTGCTAGTCTGGGGACTGCTCCGAAGTTCTTCGGTTTGTGAGAGCGTCCCCCCACCCCATTGGAGATGTCGAATGAAACGCGCAAATGCCTTGCTTAGCCTGCTCGCCCTGCTTTCGACCGGCGTAGCAGTTGCCTCTACCCCCGTTGCCTATGTTTACGTCCAGGAAGACTCAACTCAAACAGGAAATACCGCGCCTTCGCCGATTTCTGTGTACGCGGTCGCGTCCAACGGGACCCTCACACAAGTCAAAGGTTCTCCGTTCAAGCAGATTGCCGGCGTGCTGGTCGGCAACAATGGATCGCACATCATCACGCTCGATGCAAGCTACTTACACTCGTATCCCGTCAGTTCAGGCGGCGTAATCGGAGCGCAGGATTCTGAAATCAACGCTTCGCTGTACGCCGGCGGTAGCTGTGCCGGAGTTCCATCGTTCCAGTGGGCACAACCGAACTTCGCCGTAATGGATCACACCGGCGAGTTCGTCTACATCATTTCGAATGGATCGAATCTCTATGGGTCGGCTGTGCCGGCGTGCTCGTCACTGCAAACATTCAAGGTAAGTAAGACGGGCGTTCTCACTTTCCTCGACAATCCCTTTTCATCAAGCGATCAAGACATCCTCCACCTGACTGCGACCGGAAACAACAAGTTTGCGCTGCTCACAGGCCAGAGCACGGCGAACGGCGGCTTGGTGTACACCACTCTCGTCCGCGCGAGCAATGGAGATCTCAGCCCGGCTCCGAATGTTGCGCCGTTTGACGGGACGCCTAATCCGGCTCAGCCAACGCCTAAGCCCAGTTCCGATTCCTACTACGCCTGGCCGCAATTTGGAGAATCGCCCGACCCCACAGACCACCTTGCCGTCCTTGTGGAAGAGGTGGCCGGTTGTGAATCGATTTCCGAAGCCATTGCCGGAACCAATGAGGCAGGCTGTGTAAGCGAAAGCACCTATCTCGCCAGCTACACGACGAACAGCAAGGGTCAGCTGAGTTCAACAAACACCTGGGAAAATCTGCCTCTGGCCCCGGCGGAAACGTGTTGCGCCGACAACCTGATGTTGAATCCGGCGGGCGCAATTCTGGCCGTTGCCGCCAGCACAGACGTGCAGTTCTTCAAGTTTGATGGGGCCAGTCCGATAAAAGCGCTCACCAAATCGACGATTGTCGGCGACTCCGGCACACTTTCGCCGATGGCGTGGGATAATGCGAACCATTTTTACGCATTAAACAACCAGAGCGGAAAGCTGCACATTTGGACGGTCACGGACAAAGGAACCGTCGAAGCGCCTGGTTCCCCTTATAGCAACGTTCCGTTCTGCGGCTACTCGACGCAGGCAGATGCGCCTAAGTGCACGCAGACGCTCATCGTCCGGAGTAACTAACGCAAAAGCCCGATGCCAGAGAAAACTCTGCCGTAGCTAAAATGAAAAAGGCTCGCTCGATTTAAGTATCGAGCGAGCCTTTTCGTTTCGATGCCCTTACGGTTTAGTTTCAGGCGGAGGGGGAGGAACGGCGCCGGGGAAGATGCCTTCCAGCGGTTCGCGCTTCTTTTGCTCCAGGTCGGGCTGCGGCAGCGGCTTCCGCGGCAGCATTTGATCGCGCTGCGCGGCGTTATACAGGAAGATCGCTTCCACTGTCGAAATCTGCTTCAGGTCGGCAGGCTGCAACCGCTCCACTGTGTCTTCGTTTGAGTGGTGGGTGCGGCTCTCGTAATCCATGTCGTCCTGAATGAACTGAAAGCCGGGAATGCCGACCGCGTCGAAACTCAAATGATCGGTGCCACCTGTGTTGCGATTGGTGATGGTGGTAACGCCCAGGTCTTTGAGCGGTGCAATCCACTGCGCAAAAATCGGCGCAATCGCGGCATTGCCCTGCGTGTAGACGCCGCGAATCTTGCCGGTGCCGTTGTCGACGTTGAAATAGGCCGAGACAAGCTTCTGTTCCGGCTTCACTTCGAGTGGTCCTGCGGCGCGCCGCATAAACTCAGGCAGTTGCATCTGGTCCGGAGCCGTCGAGGTCTTGGCTGAGCCAAAGTGGATGGTGCAATACCCCTTGGAGCCGAAAATGCCCTGTTCTTCGCCCGTCCACAGCGCAATGCGAATCGTGCGGCGCGGCTTCACGTCCAGCGCTTTCAGAATGCGCACAGCCTCCATGGCCACAATGGTTCCGGCGCCGTTGTCGGTCGCGCCGGTGCCGGCGATCCAGCTATCAAGGTGCCCGCCCACCATTACCACCTGCTCTTTGAGCGTTGGGTCGGTGCCGGGAATTTCAGCCACTGTGTCGAACCCGTGCTCGTGTTCGCCCGTGAACTTGGTGTCGACGTCGACTTCCACCGTCGCCGGCGCGTGCGCCTGGGTTAGCCGGTACAGGCGCCCATAGCTCTCAATCGCCGCGACGATCACCGGAATCTTCACGCGCTTGTCGGCCAGATAGGGCGTGCGGCCTAGCGTGGCGCCGTTATCGTCGAAGAACGTTCCGCCGGAGCCGCCACCGTTTTTTGCGTCGCGGCTGGGCTCGATCACCGCTGCCACCTTTTCATCGGCGAAAAACTGCGCAATCTTGTCAATCAGCCGGAAGCGCTCCATGCGCTCACGCATGCGCGCCTGCATTTCCGGAGGAATGGCGCCCGGGGTGCCGGCCTGTACCGGGAACTCCGTCATGTCTTCGAGTTCCTTCTCGGTGTAGCGCTCAAACAGGGCCTTATCCACCGGCGGCACTTCGCGCATGGCGCCGAAAAGAACGATCTTCCCTTCCAGCTTACCCTTGTACTGGTCGAAATCTTTCTCGGTTTGAATGCTGACGAAGACCACGTCACCGGTCACCGGGCCGTTGGTCGCCGGAGACCATGGCGTAGCCTGCACAATCAGTACCGCGGTGTCCGGCGTAACCAGGCGTGCCCACGTGTTGAGCTGTTGCCATCCCAGGCCGAATTCGCCCCAGTCTTCCAGGTGCGCGTTTTCGAGGCCGATCTTGGTGAGCGTATCGCGCGTCCACGCGTTGGCCTTGGCCAGGTTGGGCGAGCCCGTGAGACGCGGACCAATACCATCCATCAACGCAGTGGCGAACTCCATCACGTGCGAGTGGTTCAGGCCTTCATCGCGAATGCGCTGATACATGTTCAGGTCAAGCGTCTCTGTTGCGGGCTGCACCTCGGCGTAGGGATCGGTCGCCGCGGGGGCAGGCGGAACGGCTTTGTCTTTCGCTTTGGTTTGGGCGTGCGCCCCAAAAGCAAGCGCCACGGCTAGAGCAGCCGCGGACGAAACACGAAGGAAGTTCACTGGCATGGTGTCTCCGGTGGGTGGGATATTCGGGTGACGCTAAGAAGGATAGCAATGTTGATGACGGGAATGGGAACGAATTAGACTCATGGCCAAAGCCGATCTCAAACCGAGGGCTGCCATGCCCTCCCGGCAAGTCCGCCCGCCTCGGCCTTCTCGCCATTCCCGCCTAAAGTCACGCGCTCACGATCTCTCGCCCGCGCGCGCCGCGTTGGCTGGGCCGGAGTGCCCCGTCCTAAAGGCTGGATTCTGCTACACTGATCGAAGCGCAATCAAGGGGACTTCGCGCCAGGCCGCGCCCCAGCGATACGCTCTACAACCCATGTTCGGGGAGTGGCTCAGCCTGGTAGAGCACCTGGTTCGGGACCAGGGGGTCGGAGGTTCAAATCCTCTCTCCCCGACCATTAAAATCAATAACTTACAGACATTCCCGTCCCGATTGAAAATCCAATGTAGACGATTTTGTAGCGGTGAAAGCCTCCAAGTTCAACACCTGCACAATCCCTGGGTTCTCTCGCGCGCACTATTAAGGTAGTGGCACAGTCCGAAAGCGTATGATGTGCCCCATGGAAAAGAAATACAGATTGCGCTTGGTAACTAGATTGATCGCAAGACTGTCGAGCCGGGAGTGCTATTCTGTTGCGGTAATAAAGCACACATTCTAAACACCTCAAGAGGCTTTGTGGCGGACGGCGACACACTCGGAGTCATTGCCAATTCAGTTCTCAAATGGCTGAGAGGTGCCCGCCAGTCGAGTGGGGGGCAAAACGTCGAGGTTCTGGATTCGGTCATCGGCACTTCAAGGGGCCTGGTAAGAACCGATAACCAGGACAGATGCCTGTTAGCTCGTTCCGAAGATCAAGGTTGGATCTGCTCGGTCCTTTGCGACGGAATTGGCGGGATGGTCAATGGAGGACTTGCGGCCGAAATCGCGACGGCCTCATTTGTCGAGTCCATTTCAAGTCAAGGTCCGGCCTCGACGCGGGAACGCCTACTTCGTGCGACTGGCCACGCCAATATGAACGTTTATCATCGCCTTGCAGAGAAAGGTGGAAGCACCCTTGCAGCATTGATGGTCGGCGGGGACGGCGCTCTGTACGGTGTAACTGTCGGAGATACTCGGATTTACAAGGTTGCTGAGAAGGCTCTCGAGCAGATCAGCTTCGACGATACGATCGCTGGCGAGTTGCAGAGGATAAAGGGCACCGACTTTCAACCGGATGACGGCGATCCAGCGTCTAGGCACCTATCTCAATTCATTGGAATGGGTCCAGGTTTGCAGGCGCACGTCTATGGTCCTCTCGACTGTGATGGCTGGATTCTCCTAACTACCGATGGAATCCACTCAATGACCGCTAAGACCTTCGAGCAGATTGCGATCCATGCCCCATCGCCTTACAAATTGGCGACCCGCCTGATACAAGTCTCAGAATGGGTAGGCGGTCAGGACAATGCAAGCATCGTAGTGTTCCCGGCCCGTGCCAAAAGACCGTTATTCCAAGCTAGCGAGGACCACATACCTGGGGCTTTGGAGATTTGGAGTCATTTCGGCAAAATCCAATTGGTGTTGAGTACTCCTACCGGGGCGAGAATTGATGGCCCTTCGCCCTTATCGAGTCCCCCCGAGCCACAATGGAAGAGCTCTTCGGTGCCTGTTTCGCCGGACTCGCCTAGAAAAGGACGTCAACAAGCCAAAAAACAGGATCGAAAGCAATCGCACAAGTCCTCTCAGAAGCCAATCCCGCAACTTGGCATGGAACTGATTGAAGCTGAGCAATTGCCAAGTCTACCAAGCGCGGGAAAAGATGGTCAGCACAGTGCCGAGTCGAATGCTTCGACAAGCGAGCCGCCCTCCGGCACCGTATTGGGTCAGGACACCAAGATTGATCCTGAGGAAGCAATCGGCATTCCGGAGGCACTCCCAGAGAAATCGGCAGAGGGGGGGGAAGCCGAATGAAATTCAAGCTGCCTGAACGTTACCAACCAACAGATGAATCCTATGAAGGTGGCCAGGGAATCGTTTGTGTTTACCATGATCGCGATTTGGATCGCAAAGTCGCAGTGAAGTTCCTCAAGTCCAACGTAGATGAATCTGTACTGCTTCAAGAAATGGCTTCGCTACGGTCCATTCGCTCCAAACATATCGGTCAGATATACGACTTGAATTTTCACAATGGGACTAAGCGCGCAGCACTAATCCAAGAATACGTTCCAGGTGAAGATCTGTGGGCAATTCTTGCAGGCGAGCAGATTTCAACTGGCGAACAACTTAAGATCCTGTTCCAAATTGCTTCTGGTATCGCTGATATTCACGCCGCCGGAAAAATTCATAGGGACATCAAGCCAAATAACATCAAACGTGATTCTGAAGGCATTCTCAAGCTACTTGATTTTGGACTGGCATGTGATGCAAAGCCAGATCTCGTGACTGCTCACGCGCGTGGCACAACGGCCTTCAGGGCTCCTGAGATGTATGCTCCGTTGCCCGTGAACATCAGCATGGCAATCGACACCTACGCATTCGGAATAACAGCAGTCTGCGTGTTCAACAGCGGCAACATTCCGAATAACCTTATGCTGGGGCCTCCTTCTTTACCGGCACCTACTTTCTCTACATTCTGCACCGATCTCCATCCTGAGCTAGTAGCACTACTTGATGCAACTCTAGCGACGTTGCCCAGGGACCGCCCGCCAATGTCCCGCATCAGAGATCGCCTTGCAGCTCAACTGTTGTGGGGGCAGCATCGGGCCTTGGTGACACTTGACGGTGGACAGAAGCAATCTGTGCTTTACAAGCCAAATCAGGCAATCAGACTCACGGCAGGGGACAAATTTGTCGAAATTATGTACGATGGGCTGACGTTCAGAGTTCAGCGGATATCTGACGGTGTGTTGATTAACAACGTAGCGCTTCAGACCGGTGCAATTATGCCGGGGTCGTGTGTCATCGGGCTACAAACAGGAGCTTCAAGAACATTCTACCTGTTCGACGTCTCGCATCCTGAGGTTGTCCTATGACCACTCACTTACACCAAAAAGGCGAACTCCTGCATGGGAGATATCGCATTGACAGCTACCTCGCTGAAGGCGGAATGCAGCAGGTTTACAAAGCAACCGACCTTTCATTTCAAAGACAAGTCGCGCTTAAGGTGCCGATTAATTCTTCAGCCGAGAAAAGGTTTGCGAGAAGTGCGCGAATGAGCGCGCGCGTGAACCATCCGAACGTCGCAAAGACTTTAGATTACTTCGAAGAAAGGGGGATGTTTTACCTGATTGAAGAGTTGATAATCGGTTTGAATCTTAGCGAAGTGTTCAAACAAACTTATCTTTTTCTTGATCCTCACCTTGCGGCACATGTGATCCATCACCTTGCAAAAGGCGTCGCAGCTTCGCATCACGCCGACGTGTTCCACCGTGACCTCAAACCGAGCAACATTATGGTTTCCGTCGACCCGAATCTTCGGGAGATCAAAATCACAGATTTCGGGATCGCTAAGCTCGTGGAAGAGGAGATCGCTCAAAATATCGAGAACGAATCGTCTTTGGCCGGATCAAAGACTCTTGTCGGCGCGTTGCCATACATGGCTCCCGAAGTCATTGAGGACCACCGAAAGGCTGCGAAGGCCGCCGATGTTTGGGCCCTCGGAGCCATGTTGCATTACTTTTTGACAGGGAAACCTCCCTATGGTGTCGGCCTACCTGCGGTTCGTGAGATTCTCGCGGCAGCACCGCCAGTTCCACCCGAGTTCTTTCAGAAGGCTACGCAGTTCGCAACTCTCACTTCTGAATTGTGGAGTATTTTGATACGGTGCTTGAAAAAGAACCCTACGGACCGGCCAACGGCGAACGATCTCGTCATGGCGTGTTCACAACTGTGCTACTCCGAAGCTCAACGCTCCACCGGGACCATTAGTGGTTTCAGATACAACTCTAACTCATTCGGAGATATCTTGGCTGATGATGGAAAGATCGTCTTTTTCCATCCTGATAGCGCCTACTCTCCTAAAAGACTTTCAAAAGAGGATCGCGTCAATTTCGCTTTCTTTCCAGGTTCTCCGAAACCGCGAGCTTTCCCGATACTTCCTATAAAACGTCCTGCGAGTTGAATTCGATCGAACGCCTGATAAAGCAGGCGAGATCGCCTCCCGAACAGACTTCACCCGCTATGCGCAATCATCCGCAAAAGCGCCTTTGCAAGCGCTTTCGTCGGCCTCTCAAAGGAATGTGACGGACGCAATAATTGGTCTATACGTCACCCTAGAGAGGCCGGCGAAAGGGCTCAGAACTGAAGCTTCCGCCGCGCCACGTCATTCTGGTGGCACTGGAAGTCGAGTGCTCTGATGTTGCCAGTAGGCGAGACCAAGCGCGATTGCGTCGAACATGGCCATACGCGGGTGTTCCGATTGCCAAGCACGGCGCTTTGGAGGCAGTCTCCAAACAAGCTCCGGAAACATTCGAGCGAGAGCGGCCGCAATCTCATATCTGGTCGCGCAACCCAAATTGCGAAATGTCTTCCGCACATCGTCGTCTCCGATGAGCAGTATTGGAATCGAATGCGCAAGGGCCACCCGTGTCATAACTACGACGAGAGAGCTGATGTGGGAACTGGTTTGCGCCCTATCCCAACGTTCTCTCTTCACTACGATGATCGAAGGAGAGAACGACCTCAACAGTACCGCAAGCCGTTTGCTTGCCATTGCTGCCTCCGCCTCGCCTACAGCCCGGTAAACTCGCATACCCGAATCGCGCAGGTGCCTGTGACCTTCGAACACGGCGTAGCCAAATCGCCGATGTCGGAGATCAATAGCCAGAATTGTGGGATCGTAAATCCGGAGGTTCATGAAGCGGCGGTGTTGGACTCCGAGTTCTTTCTTTCGCAAAGGAATTCCAACTTGCAGGCAATGGGAACCGCGTCTCGACCTATAGCGGTGCTCTGATGCAGTTCATTCTCCATCTTCGCCAGGCGCTCTTCAATTCCCACCTCGACGGCTTGATAAAGTTCAGGGAATAATTTCGAGATTGGCACCCGGAAGACGACCTCGTAGCCGAACGCTGTCAGGAGGTCTGGCACCGTGTCGGCGCGTTCGTGCCGGGAAATTGGAGCGCCGTCACGGAACCCAAGAATATGCGCGAGCTCCTTTTGGCTCAGACCGCTTCTCTTGCGAAGAGTGCGAAGGCGGGCGACGTTTGGGTCCGATGTCATGAATCTTGTAAAGATCAGTCTTAATTTGATTGTGACTTAAGTGTAGCAACCGAGAGATGGGGCTCAAGGTGGCACTTGTTGCGCGGGGAGGAAGGTGATCGGTACCCCGAATTAGGTTTTCCACAAGATGGTTAGGACGGGACCAGAATTACTTGATTCTCCCGACGTTCGCTCTGTGGATTCGCGCTGAACAGGTTCTGGATTCTCACCCGGCACGGAGCCTGACTCGGCCGCCATACTGGAAGTGCCACCTTGGAAAATAAAACTATTGCGGTAGGATTTTCGCGATGACTTCACCCCGCGATCCGCACGAAATCGATCTGAGCTTAGTCTTCCCATCTCTGCCGGAGGATCGGCGCGAGGAGATGCGCGACTTTCTGGACGGGTATTGTGAAATAGCGCTTCAGGTATTCGAGCGGTTGGAACGGGAGCGACTAACCAGCATTGACCGTTCTCATCAGAGTTCCTAAAGTTAAAGAAAGGTCGATTCCCCAAAATAAATTAACCACAACTATGGAGAAGCAATATTTCTCCTACATTCGAGTATCCACGACGAAACAAGGTGACCACGGAGTGTCCCTTCAAGAACAGCACGATGCAATTGTGCGTTACGCGCAGCGGCAGAATCTACAGATTGTGCGCTCATTCGATGAACAGGAGACCGCTGCCAAACATGGCCGCCCGGTCTTTTCGGAAATGATGCGCTTGCTCAAACACGGCAAGGCTAGCGGCGTAGTAATTCACAAGATCGATAGAGGAGCGCGGAACCTCCGGGACTGGGCAGATTTGGCCGAGTTGATTGATATCGGCGTCGAAGTTCACTTCGCCAATGAAAGCCTCGATCTCAACACCCGGGGTGGGCGACTCTCCGCAGACATCCAGGCTGTCGTTGCGGCCGACTTCATCCGAAATTTGCGCGAGGAAACAAAGAAGGGATTCTACGGACGCCTCAAACAAGGCCTCTATCCAATCTGGGCCCCTATTGGCTATCTTGATCGAGGCGGCGGTCAAGCAAAAGTTCCAGATCCAAAGATGGCCGGTCTTGTCCGCGAAGCGTTCGATCTCTATGCGACTGGCAATTTTTCTTTGCCGAAATTGGTAGAGGAAATGTATCGTCGCGGACTACGCAACCGGCGAGGTACTAAGGTGTCGTTGAACGGGATGTCTACGATGCTCAACAATCCCTTCTACGTCGGACTGATACGCATCAGAAAAATAGGTGAATGCTTTCCCGGTATTCATGCGCCCATCGTTAGTAAGAAGATCTTTGACACCGTACGATGGATTTTGGATGGCAAGACGGTCGTCCGTACTCACAAGCATGAGTTCCCATTCAGCAGGATGATCCGATGCACCCTGTGCGGTTCTACCGCAATGGCAGAACTCCAAAAGGGCCACACCTACTACCGATGTCACACGAAGGACTGCGACACCAAGACGATTCGCGAGGATCGGATTGAGAACGCAATGGCCGAAGCCTTTGCGCCATTGCAGCTAAATGGCGAGGAGATGGCGTACACACGTCAATGGTTTGATTGGGCACGCTCACACAAACAGGAAAGGGCCAAGGAAGAACTTGAGAACTGCAATCTACAACTTGCACAATTGCGAGAGCGTCTGACCCGCCTAACGGATGCATTCCTGGACGGCGCAATCGACAAACCTCTGCTCGATGAACGGCGCTCCGGTTTGCTCTTCGAGGAGGCTGGAGTCAAACAGCGAATGCATGATTTGGAGATCGGAAATGATGCAGCCCTTACGCGCCTTGAAGAATACCTCGAACTCGTGCAAACCGCGTCAAACCTACAAAAGATGACGCTCCCACAAGAAAAGCGCACATTGGTGAAAAGGCTCACCTCGAACTTGGCACTTAGCCCAGAACGTGCAGTAATTACACTAAGAAACGCGGCTCAATTGATCGCCAATCGCTCGCTAGTTCTGAGTGGTAGCCCCAATCGGGGCGTACCTCGAACTTGGAACTCAATTCTCAAGAGACTCGCGGAAGAATTCGAAACAGAGGATGTCGAACTTCCTCTCGCCGCTTAAGAGTTGCCCTTCCATTCTATGCAATTGTGCCATCTCAACAAGGTGGCACAATTTGCGTTACGAGCAGAATGAAGAAACATCCACGGCTGTGCAAAGGGTATCGCGGAGGGCACTTTTTAGATCGCCGCTCGCGTTGGCGCTGTATTGGGGCTTTCATTGTGCACTTCGTGCGGAATGTTCGCTCCACTCAGGATCGCTACGCACTGCGCAAGAAAGCTCTTCGGCATTGCGAGTGCGACCAAGTGCATTGCTCTAGTCACTCCGACATAGATGACACGCTTGGGCTCGTGCTCGGCCCGAGAAGCCCAGCTTTCGAAGAGCATGGTCGTGAGTCTGCGGCTATCATCGGGCGGTATCACAACGCATACGGCTGAATATTCACCTCCCTTTGCGTTGTGGATTGTGGCGTATGGAATTCTCGCCGAAACCTCCCTGGCACTCAAGTGGCGCAACCATTCGGAGTTTCGCGGGCTCGATATCACAGTTCGTATCGTCTGCCCGCTAGGTGGAGCAAAGCCCAAACTTCGGATGGTTTCTCTTGCCAACTCAACCCAGGCATTGCGGTCCGCCTCCGTGTCCGCACAGGTCCTTGGCAGCCTCATCACGAGGGTTAGTGCTTGCCGTCTGAGTATCCTTTTATTGATGCCAATCCGTTCGATGGCGCTAGATAAGGGCTCATCTTCGTGCCTCTGACCGGTTACATCGATTAACAACCGCTCGACGCTTGTTAAGGCATTTACCCGGTCGTATTGTGTCGTGCCAGCCCAAAAGTCATTGAGCGATCGCGCGAGTCTATCGATCTTCGATTGCCCATCGACGGAAGTTGACACATTGCCAGAGGCGAGACAAGCAGACCGTTCACTGTGACCAAGAATAATCAAATTGGATTGAGGAATCGCGAATGGAGCACCGGCGGCAACAGAAGCAAACCACTCGCCAATCCTGGGAGAAACGGTTCTGGCTTCATACGCATATAGCAAGATGGGATGAGCGAGAGTCGCGCTCATCCCAACAGGGACATCCGGTGTCCCTCTAGTGCGTAATGAAGCAGCGAGAGAACAGATCGCGGAGCTGCTCCGAAAATTGCCCGTAAGCGTCAATCGATTCTCATTCGCGTAAGTTTCAGCGAAAGCCACCAAATGAGCACGCTCACCATCGCGAAATCCATAAATTGATTGATCCATGTCACAAACCACCGTGACCCGGATACCCTGGCTTCGGAGCCATGCGAGGACATCGAGATCGAGGGGATTGCAGTCTTGGGCTTCGTCCACGATTATCTCCTCGAACCGGCCCGCAATCGCGCGTCCCAAGGCGGGTCCCAGCGTGGCATCGTGTATTCTTTGGGACGTAATTACGCGGGTATCGTGCGCGCTGAAGTAGCCCTTGCGATTGAGATTAGTCCGACGGTAACGGGCGGCATTCTCATAGTCCGTTTTATACCGCACCACGTGATTGCTCAACCCGCGATGGGTTAGGGCGCTGGGATCAATGTTATTGGTCTGTGGTTCGAATCGATCCAGGGAAACCCCTGGACCAGCGAAGGTCTTGGCTCCGCTTAGCCTTATCTCGATTCCAAGTGATTCCCAACTGTCAACCACGTGCGGTTTTGTGGCGCTTCCTTCAATGCCAGTGGGAATAAAAAGGAAGTGACGTACGAATGCGTCGAAGGTTCCGATAAAGCCGGGAAACTGGAGTACGTGTGGTCCGCCCACAGACCCACTGCGGGATTTGAACTCTTCTATCGCTTTGTTTGTAAAAGATAAGACGGCGATCCCGTGACGCGGCGGGAGTGACTTTGCTAGATGCGCGAGTCGCGCGAGAATGGTTCGCGTCTTTCCAGCGCCCGGACAGGCCTCGACGAATGCCTCATTCGGGTGTACTGCAAACGCCTTTTGTTCAGTGGTCAACTCCATGCCTCGGCTGCTTTTGTTATTGCTTCACGTAAATATGTCGGGACATCAAAAGATGATTCTGATTCCAATCTTCCTGCGAGTTCTTGCGCAAAATCGCCCTTTCGCGTTTTCGAGCCAACGATCAGCGTGAGGAATGCAGCAGCTTGGTCCCGCTCACTTACAGATTCAATCTCGCTATTCCATCTCGCTTCCGAGCGGGGATGCAGAGCCAAAAATGTCGCTTTCAATATCGGTTTATTGGCAGGCGTAAAAAGCTCATGTTCAAAAGTGATGGCATTCGTAAAGACCCATAGTCTATCTGCTGCATTCTGTATTGCTGCAAATGCCTCAAGGTCCTCTTTTCTATTTCCCGGCACAGAGGGATCGGCGTCCGTTATGACCACGATGCGATCGGCAATGCGCGTGCCCTCGTGGGCTCGCAAGAGAATTTCCAGATATGGGAGAAAATCAACGCCATCAATCGGCAGGAGGACCGTGCCGGTGAATCGTGTCATGCCATCCTGGTCAGTCTGAAGAACGAATCGTCGGGCAATGACCGGAAGCAGCAACGCTTCCGCAATCCCTTCCACCAAAATAGCCCGACTGCCAAACAACAATGCCGACCTCGTGACATCAAGGTAGCGATTGATCTTGCCCAGAACACTATCGGAGAGTCCCAAGCTGGCGATTGGAACACAAGCGCTCTCAGGGGAGCTCGCTTCATCCTGTTTGCAGGATCGGATGACGACCAGATGCTTAGGGGATACCCATGAGGTCAGATTGGGGGAATGAGTAGATACGACTATTTGAATCCGTCCCTCAGGTTGACCGGGAGTTCGCTCAGCCTCGAAGGACTCCGTGGCCTTCTCTAATAGAAATTCCAGTACCAACCTTTGGAGTTGTGGATGTAAGTGAGCTTCCGGTTCCTCGACAAGAAAGAGGGTGAGGTCCGCATCTCTAGCCTTTGTGAGTTCCACCACGACCGTTGCCATGTAGAGAAGGTTCGAGTAACCAAGTCCAGATGAGCGAATGTCGTCTAGACGAGTGCCTGAATCACCCAATTTAAATCTCAAATCTCTCGCAACGTCCTGGATCGATTCGTTTCCAAAATTCACCTCCGCCGATTGCGGCCGTACTCCTCCCGTCAATTCTTGTAGTGCGGTGCCAATATCGGCATTCATGCGCGTTATCACATCTGAAGTGCTTTCACCGCGCCTCACCGCCTCTAGGAATTGCTCCTTTTCAGCGTCTGGAAGGAAGTGCCGTAACAGGGCCAATACCCTAGTGGCGCTTGCCGATCCCAGAGCGTATTGCGCATCGCGCAACGCGGGAAGGTAGACGTGGCGTATCAGCCCGGTTGAGCCGCCCTCCGGCTCAGTTGAGTCGAACTTCCCCGCCCACGCAGTGAAGCGTCCCCGAAGTCCGCTTTCCGCTTGTGGTTCATAACGACAACCGAAGAGAGCCTGATCTTTTGTTGGGTCCGGTACGGCGCTAATGAGCAAGCCCTTGATGGTGTCACTAAGTTCGCCGTAGTCAGCCACGATTTCGAAGTTTGCTGGGGATGCGTTATGTCGAAGGTCAACATCCTCTGCATAGCGCTCTCTTCTTCCGTTTAACGGGGCGGTGATGAGGCGGATGGCATCAATTATGTTGGATTTGCCTCCGTTGTTCTCGCCCACCAAAACGGTCAATTCCTTCTGTAGCCGTACGACAATACGGTTGCAGGAACGGAATCGCGAAACGGACAATTCTCGGAGGTACATAGGGATTTGTGGATTGCAGAGTCTTTGCTTTGAATCCTACTCCGTATCTGGAAAAAGTTGAAGCCTCAAGCCGGTGTCACTACGGGCAAGCGTTTTTGTGCTTCTCTTCTCCGCGCGGAGGCCTGGATGCAGAGTTATCCCCACATCTCGTCCTCTTGAGCTGCTATACGAGAGGTGCTAAGGTTATGGGGTAATGAACAAACCACAAGAAATATCTATAGCGGAGTGGGAGGAAATTATGCAGGTCCCTGAAATAAGGGAATCTTGGGGAATTCAAGGCAGCGAGACCCCAGAGCAGTTTGCCGACATGGTGTATGGAGTGAAGTTCCACTATAACGGCGGTCCTGGCTATAACGGCGATTTGTATATTCTGCACGGCGATGCCATGGGCGAGCCAATGACGTTGATTCGAAGGGACGGCAAGCTGGTATTGGCTTAGAGATTATTTAAGAGGGCGACCTACTCATCCAAATCGATCTTTGCATTATGACCTTTGTCCTCTTGGGTAAAGGTCATCTTATTTTCAATGAAGCGAAGTAGTCGTGTGCCGTTCCCTGCCTTAATTCGGTACTGATACCTGAGATTCTTGTGCGCCGCACAAGAAGTGCCATCTTTCCTTGCACAGCGTGGAGGCTAGGATGAGTTGCGGACCGTTCGACGGGTGTTGGCCATTCGAGGAGCAAAGATGGTTAAGACACAGCCCTTTCTCTAGGGTTGCGGCCCTTCACCCCGTGCTCGGGAAGGACGAACGGTCCACCCTTCCTTTGGGTTAGTGGAGATGATTCCAACGCTTCGCAACGAAGGCGGCAGGAAATTAGGCCACTTGTGCTGAATCGTGGAGAAGTTGCGCCGTGCGCAAATGGTGCCACCTTTTGTTTCCTCAGGTCCGCATTATGATGTCTTAACGCTTCGATCCAAAAAGGTCGAATTGAAGCGTCATTCATTAACGCCAGAAAATCCAGCCACAACCAGACATGATCGGACCGTTGCCCTACATCGGAGGCAAGCGCGCGATTGCGAAAAAGATCATCGCCATCTTCCCGAAACACACGACCTACGTCGAGCCGTTCGCTGGAGGTGCGCAGGTCTTCTTCCACAAAGAGCCATCGAAGGTGGAGGTATTGAATGATCTCGATGGCGAGATGGTCAACTTCTTTCGTGTCTGCCAGCAGCATTACGAGGAGTTGCTTCGTTATACGCGCTTCCTCATCGTAAGCCGCAAGTGGCATGAGGTTCTCAAGGCGACCGATCCGGTGACGCTCACCGATATCCAGCGCGCGGCGCGCCACTTGTATCTCCTGAAAAACAGCTATGCGGGTCTGATCCGCAGCCTGGACTATAAGTGCCACGTCGTACAGCCGCCAGGATTGAACCCAGAACGCCTTCCGGAGATTGTCGAAGAGACCAGCAAGCGCCTCGCGCGGGTACAGCTCGAATGCCTGCCGTATGAGAAAGTGCTCGAACGGTTTGATCGTCCATGGACTCTCTTCTACCTCGACCCGCCGTATTTCGGCCTGAAGCTCTATCGGCACAATCTCACGACGGCTGACTTCGAGACCATGGCGGCGCGCCTGGGACGGTTGAAGGCCAAGTTTGTGCTCTCCCTGAACGACGTTCCGGAGGTGCGGAGAATCTTTAAGCAGTTCAATTTCCGCGAGATTAACCTTTCCTATTCCGCGCAGAAGCTGGCCGGTCGCCGCTACAAAGAAGTGCTCATAACAAACTTCTGAGACCCAAAGAGAATGCGAAAGCGCTTTGCGCGCGTAACAGACTGTTGCGTATCTCTTGCCTTCCAGGCCCCCTGGCTTGTCACCGATATTCTCACTCCCCCTGCCACAATCCATAACAAATGCTCGACTTCATCGAAAAACTCGTGATTTCAATCTGGAACCGCATTCAGGGGCGGCGCAAGAAGGTAAAGCCGGAAGGTCACGGCGTAGCGCTCGGGCATCAGGTTGTGGAGGAAACGGTAACAGAGCGGCGCATAAACCTCAGCCCGACCCGGCGCACCATGCACATTGCAGTACTCGGCAAGACGGGGAGCGGGAAGAGTTCGCTGCTTCGCTTCATGGCCCAACAAGACATCGAAGCGGGACGCGGCATGATCTACTTCGACCTGCACGGCGATGCCGCGCCCTTTCTGCTTGGCGTGGTCGCCGCGCAAGAGGCGAAGCTCGGCCAGCAACTGCACGACAGGTTAATCTACATCGCGCCTGCCGATAAAGAGTTTTCCGTTGGGCTCAATCCGCTCGAAGCAGCAGAGGCAAGTTTCGTCCCAATCTCCGAGTTCGCGCAGATTCTGAAGCGGCGGTGGGGGCTCGATCATTTCGGAGCGCGCACTGACGAATTGCTACGGAATGGCCTGTACGTTCTTTCTGCAAACGGCCTCACGCTCTTGGAGCTTGCTCCGCTCCTGACAATCCCCAACTTCCGCGCACAGTGCCTCAGAAAAACACCGAATGCAGAAGTCCGCCAGTATTTTGAGCTGCGCTACGACAAGGCGAGTGAGCCGATGCAGGCGACCATGCGAGAGCCGATTCTAAACAAGACATCGGCTTTCATCGCCGACCCCAGCTTCCGCCACATCGTGGGGCAGCGGCAGTCCACATTCTCGATCACCGAGGCGATGGACAAAGGGCAATGGATCATTGCAAACCTGAACAAAGGAAAGCTTGGGGAGCAGTCGCTCACATTGGGAAGCCTGCTCTTTACCATCAGCAAGAATGCGTTGTTCTCGCGCACGAAGCGGTCCTTGTTCACTGTTTACGTCGATGAGGTACAGAATTTTCTTGCCTACGACACAGGCATCGAAACCGTACTCTCAGAGGCTCGCAAGTTTGGCGTCTCGGTGGTCAGCGCCAACCAATATCTCGCGCAGTATCCGGATGAAATGCGCACCGCGATTCTTTCTGTGGGCACTCACATTTTCTTTCAGTTGTCGCCCAGCGACGCGACTCAAATTGCCCAGGCGCTTGACGGAGGGAAGTCTCTCGCCGAGCGCCTGAAGAATCTTCCGCCACGACACTTTGTTGTGAAGTCCGGTGCCGATCACTGGCGAGAGGGCTGCACCCCCACCATCAAGAACCCGCATGTGAGCTTTGCCGATCTCTTGGAACGCGCGCGCGCCCATCATGGCCGCACCCGTGCGGCAATCGAGGCTGAGATCGCCGAACGTCACGCAACGCTTCTACGCACAACTGACGAGGCATTGCATGATTGGGAATAACCATCTCATCCTGCAGCCACGCGACCTGCATTTATTGCAGGAAGTGGCGGAAATGCGTGTTCTAGACCGCGAGCAGGCGAAGATTGTAGCCCGTTTCGGTTCCACCACGCGGGCCAATACCCGGTTGCTCGCCCTTGTTCGTGCCGGATTGCTGAGGCGATTCTTTCTCGGCTCCGGCGGCGGAAGGAGAGCGCTGTACGCGTTGTCCGCCAAGGGCGCTCTTGCAATTGGAGTTCCCCTCCGTGGCCCACGACGCCCCCAAGATGCGCTGCTCGTTGCCGACTATTTTGTCGGACATCAACTTGCCGTCAACGCAATCTACTGCGCGCTGAAGTATGGAGCCATTCCGATTCCTCAAGTGACATTTCATCGCTGGCTCAGTTTCCCCGCGCCGATGGTTGCCGGAATCAGCCTCATCCCGGACGGCTACGCGGAGTTCATGACGCCCATGGGGATCATTCCTTGCTTTCTCGAAGTGGATCTCGGCCATGAATCGCAAACGATCTGGAAGGGAAAGGCTCAGCACTATCTGCAACTGGCGGTCACTGGGAAGTATCAGGAGCAATTTGGACAAAATCGCTTTCGGGTGCTCGTCATTGCAAATTCCGAGCGCCGGGTGCTTTCGATCCGGAAGACGGTTGCCGAGATCACCGACAAGATCTTTTGGTTCGCGACCCTCGCGTCCGCCAGCAGCGGGTTCTTTACGCCCGTCTGGTACCGGCCCAAAGAAAACAAACCAATATCACTTATCGAGCCAACACCA
>Ga0182030_10005507_pt1 | contig 26840 bp, 26 predicted proteins | sample 812S3MmetaG_FD_121299 | JGI IMG/M metagenome (GOLD analysis project Ga0182030, IMG submission 121299) | Permafrost microbial communities from Stordalen Mire, Sweden - 812S3M metaG (Illumina Assembly) | ecosystem: Environmental > Terrestrial > Soil > Wetlands > Permafrost | place: Sweden...
TATCCGATTCCATACAAAATCACATCAACACCTCAATTGTGCAATCTATTTGCGGACGTGATTTTTATACTAATAATTTTCAGTGTGCTTTTAATGTCTAATTGGTATAACCTCACATGGGCGTGAGAGGGGACTTTTTTCAAAATGCGTACGACGTCGAGCCGCTACCGGGTCTGATTAAATAACCATGAAAATAGTTCGCTTTTTTCGTATACCTTAGACCATATTTTGTGCCCGTCGTCCGGATATTCTGTGTATTGCACACTACTACCCACACGTTTTAACGCATCAACCATAAGGCGCGCATATTGAACATTGTTTACCTCATCTTTACTCCCATGGAATACCCATATTGGTATATCTTTTATCAAAAAAGCCTTTGCAGTATCTGATACAGAACAAACGGGTATTGCGGCGGCAAACAGGCCAGGTTTTCTTGTTAACAGATCGAATGTTCCTTCGCCCCCCATGGAATATCCCGTTAGATAAATTCTTTTTTTATCTACAAAGGCAGATCGAGCCAGTTTTTCTATTAATGCCAATGTAAGGCGACTTGAAACTGTTGGGGTATCTGTCGCCTTGATACTAAGAGGGAATTTTGGAAAATTCACCCAGGCATCATTTTGCGCACACTGTGGGACGAGCAGGAAGCAGGGGTATTGCAAACGGAAGGCACTGTTCATAAATATGCCGGGGACATTCGTTAGTTGCCGTTCATTGTCGCTGCCCCGCACACCGGAGCCGTGCAAGAATACCACTACCGGATATTTCGAACCCGTATCATAATTTAGCGGGTATAATAACCGGTAGCGCAACGTATCATTATTTTGAACGAAAATACCTTTCGTGAATATTTCCTGGCCTTTCACGATATTAGAAATAAACAAGAAGAGCAGTATCGGTTTTATGATTTTCAGTAATCGTGTCATGGTCATGTGCTGAATGGTAAATTAATCAGCATTCATCAGGTAAAGTTCAAGTAATTCCAAATGTACTCAATCAAATTTCAACATTTCACTGAAACCTTGTACACACAGAAAAAGTAAAAAACTGAAAACCCGGATAGAGAAAGTTATTTCGCCATCATTTATCTGAAAACTTTTCTATTTTAGGGATATACAAACAGCATTATGATCTCCTACGAAGATTTCGAAAAAGTTGATATTCGCCTCGGGAAAATTATTGAAGTCAAAGACTTCCCTGAAGCCCGCAAGCCTGCCTATAAATTGTTTATAGACTTTGGTGCGGGAATAGGCATTAAAAGATCGAGCGTGCAACTCCCCGGCACGTATGAAAAAGAAGAACTACTGGGGATGCTCGTAGCATGTGTGGTGAATTTCCCACCAAGAAGAGTAGGCCCATTTGATTCGGAAGTGCTTACCCTGGGATTTAAAAATACCGAAGGGGTAGGGTATGTTTTGATTACTCCTTCCAAAACAACTGTAGCAATAGGTGATAAGTTAAGCTGATCGTTTTTCATTAAAACATTGAAAACAGCCAGGTGTTCTGCCACCTTTCTTGGGGAAAAAATGCGAAAGCCCACCCAGGGGATGGCCTTTCGATTGTTTTGGTATCGAGTGAATGTCGATTGCAAATGGGTATTAATTTGTGGTGCCGGATGTGGAAGAACATTGGGGCAGCGGAGGCTGGCTACTCATTGTGTGAAATACGGCCAGCAGCAATCAACTCACCATTGCTGGTATAAACAGAATACAGGTAAACGCCCACTGGATATTCCTTCATAGGAATTGTTATTACTGATACGCCTGCCGGGTAATCGTTCTGGCACAACGTGTAAACCTCCTTTCCTGAAACGTCACATACCTTTCCTGACAGGCCAGCAGCAATTTTCAAATCAATTTTAATATTAAATGCATCACTAGCAGGATTGGGGTAGGTATTTATGTCATTAACCATATTCACCGATGCAACTGAAGAGCCGGCAGTACCTATGTAATATAACTCCTCGCCGGTAATTCCATTGTTGGCCCAGAAATACAATTTCCCGTTGCAGGGTGTCATGTCATAAGGGTCGGAATCGGAGCTGCCGGGATAGGTATCAGCAACCATGTTGGCCGTGGTGCCATCTGTAACCCAAAGCTCTCTTCCGTGCGTACCGTCGTCGGCGGAAAAGTAAACCTTGCCATTGTAAACGACGAACTCTTCAGGGTAAGAAGATGCAGCTGATGGATTGATATCATCTATTAGCGACGTGCTGTTATCGGACAGTTTTAAACTCATTAGATCATAACCGTGGAGGCCATCACAACCACCGAAATAGATATAACCGCCCATTTTTTCGATATTACGTCCTTCGTTGCCTGTGAGGCCAGGATAATCCTCTACACCATCACTTGTACTATTCAAAGCGGTAAGCTTCACAGGCGACCCTGTGCCTTTGTAAACATATAATTCCCTGCCATCCGCTACTGTCGTTGCGGAGAAATACAAATAATTATCATCCCCGGCCAACAGATTTCGAATATCGCCAATGTCGGAAGTAAGACTGAAATAATTTATCATCGATGAAACACCAGTTGCGGGATCATAAACACAAAGCTCGGTGTTGAAGGATGTACTGGCAACAAAGTATAGCTTACCATTAAGTAATGTCAACTGGTCGCACCAGTTCACAGGTTGCGTCAGAATAGAAGGCAGCGTGGAGAAATCGCAGGCGAGGTGTACCGTATTTGCAGCATCGATATAGAATAAGCCCTCAGTAGGGCTAGCAGAGACACTACTAAGGCTGCCAAAGAAATACATTTTACCTGAAAACGTAACGTTGCGGCAATTATCGTTCATGGTCGAGGCACTGTCGAGAACTGCTACGGAGCCTCCGGGCGTATAATACCACAAAAAATAGCCTGAAGTACCATAAGATGAGGTGCTTGAATCGTATACAAAACAATCTGCAGAAAAATAGACCTTGCCATTTGCAATCCCAATATAACTCTGTGGCGAAATTGACACAAAGAGGCTGCTAGCTATATTTGTGGCAGTTCCATTATATTTAAATAATCCGGTTCCTCCCGCAGCAGTGGTAGTACTTGCATGCAAATACAGATCAGTACCCAGAGTATTAAAGCCTGGAAATAGGCCGGAACCAACAGAACCCGTAACAATATCAGCTGCTAAAGTAGGTACAGTCTGCGCGGAGAGCTTAACCAGCAGCGAGCAAAGAAGTAATAAAAGAATGAGGGGCTTTTTCATAAATTTTTTTTAAAATTAAATAATATATACATATCGAACAACTTTCTGTAAATAATAATATTACATAGTTGGAAAATATTTTAATAGTAAAAATAATATTACATATTCAATATATGCAATATTATTTAGTATCGGAGATCAAACAAAATGATGTAAAAACTACAAATACAGATAGCGATAAAAACATTACTATACCGACGTATCAAAATCAAGAACAGGTGTTGATCTAATGATGATGTTAATCATTTTTTATATCGTGGACACGGCGCTATTGGGAGGTGTGCAGGGGGCTGGGCGCTGTCATGGTTCGACGGGGCTGCTATGACAGGATCGCTAGTCGGCTTTTGCCAGGCGTGAGAGGTGACTTTTTTTTCAAAATACATACCCCGTCACTATCGTCTTATACCACATCTACGCCAAAAGAAGGCGCCATCATGGGCTCTGCTACATCTCTACTATCATCAATACCAGAAAAGCGAGCATTTGTATTGCGTCTATTGCTCCATGGATCAATTGGGAAACCTGGCCTTACGAGGATTCATTACTTTTTCCAAGCCTGCTATTCTTGTAGCCGTAGAGGAAGTAGACGCCCATGCCTACTACCAGCCAGATGAGGAAGCGCTCCCAGTTAGTGGTGCCGGACTCTGAAAGGAGGTAGGTGCAGCATAAAAAACCCATTACCGGAATGAGTGAATAGTTCTTGATGAATGATAATATGGTGGTGATAATAAAGGTGATGCCGAATAAGAAGAAAGGTACTTTGGTCCGGATTACATCCCACGTTACGGTGCCTTTGGCATCTGCAAAATTGAGGTAGCCGCTAAAACCGCCGGGATAGTACTTTTGGAACAAGACTATCGATATAACAAACATGATGGGCACTATCCACTTGCCGTTTAGGTAGGGTGTTTTGAATTTGCTTTGCAGCCTGTTCTTGTCGTTCTGGAGTTTCAGGATGCCGCCGCAGACGAGTACGAAGGCAAACAGTGTGCCTACACTGGTGAGGTCTACCACTACACTGAGATTGAGAAACAGGGCGGGTATGCCTACGATGAGGCCTGTGAGTATGGTGGAAAACGAGGGTGTCTTGTACTTAGGGTGCAGCTTTGCAAATATGGGCGGGAGCAGGCCATCGCGGCTCATGCTCATCCAGATGCGGGGCTGGCCGAGTTGGAAGACTAACAGCACACTGGCTGTGGCTATTACTGCACTGATGGAAATGATACCAGCAATCCAATTGGCCCACTTACTATTCATGGTGCTGAAAACATATGCCAGCGGATCACCCACATTGAGGTTTTTATAGCTGGTCATGCCGGTGAGGACGAGTGCTACCAGCACATAGACCACGGTGCAGATGATGAGCGAATTGAACATGGCCTTTGGCAGATCGCGCTGGGGGTTTTTACATTCTTCAGCTGTTGTGGAAATGGCATCGAAACCGATGTAGGAAAAGAACACTGCCGATGTGCCTGTGAGCACGCCTCCTATGCCATTTGGCAGGAAGGGCGTCCAGTTACTGGTATTTACGTAGAAGCAGCCGGCTATCATCACGAAAAGTATAATGGCTATCTTCAATATGACCATTATATTGGTGCTGCGGCGGGATTCTTTAATACCTATGTAGATGATCCATGTGATGATAAATGTGATAAAGAAGGCGGGGAGATTGCAGATGAACCTGATGCTGCCCAATACCGGGGCATTGGCCCAGGCTAGCTTTGCGGCGTCTGTGAGGCCGTCTCTGGCTGTCCAGTAGTCTGTGGCGAGGTACTCGGATATGTGGGCGTGGAAGCTGCCTATATGAATGCTATTGACAAGGGCTGTGAAATAGTCGCTCCAGGAAATGGCTACGGCTATGTTACCTATGGCGTACTCCATGAGGAGGTCCCACCCGATGATCCATGCGATGAGCTCACCGAATGCCACATAAGAATAGGTATAGGCACTACCTGATACTGGCACCATGCTGGCAAACTCAGCATAGCAAATAGCTGAGAAACCACAGGCCACAGATATAAACAGGAACAATAGGATGATACCGGGGCCACCATCGAAACTGGCTTTGCCGATGGTAGAGAAGATGCCGGCGCCTACTATGGCGGCTATACCCATAAAGGTAAGATCGCGCACAGTAAGCACTTTCTGCATACTGTTGCCATGCCCTTCTATGAGGCCATCGGCCACTTCTTTATTGATATGGTCGAGTGTTTTTTTGCGAAAGAGGTCGGACATTATTAATGTGAAAATGGGTTAATGTGAAAATGTGAAAATGAACTCATGTGGTTTTAATGTGTAAATGTGAAAGTAATTTGAAAATTTGATGATTTCCCTCCTTCGCGAGCAAGCTTCGGCGGGCGAGTGGAAAACGTGCAGTGTGTTATTATTTTACCTTTGTATTATTATTTATTGTTGTTTGATTTTGCATCTTGAGTATTGATTTGGTACATAAAGTGTGCGAAAAGGTACATAAAGGATACATATTCTACCATATTTATGCATATTTGGTGAGCATATTTTTAATTATTAATACATAACGTTATACAGGAATTAAGCAGGATCACACCCTGACATTTCCGTATATTGAAATCCCGATAGCTATCGGGATAAAACTTTTGGTGCATACCCGGGACGGAGCTGCATGTGCCTGATTTTTGTGCCACCTGCAGGGGATTTTTGGTGAAGTTATTTTTCCGGTGGTTGTCAAAACATGTCCTTTGAGGCTTGTACCGGGAAAATAATTTTTTTGTGCATCTCGTGACGAAGGCCCCTGGATTATTATTGTGTTCATTTTAAATGATTTATGATTGTTATTTGGTAATATATTTATTCAATCCTTTGCGGGATCGGCTTGTTAGCGACTTTCCCTGCATTACTTTCGCATGTCTTGAACAGTCCTTTGCACCATCCTTTTTAGCTCTTTGCGGTTGTCTTTTTGGGGTTGGGAACATGTCTTTTTAAGAATTTGAAAAATGAATGGATGCAGGGCTACAGGTTTCGTTTTTTTGAGTTTTTTGGGTAAGCAAGGTTAGCCTGATTGGCAGTTGATTGCCTTGTACAAATATACAATGGGGGTGTGAGAATTTGGTGTTGCTACGAGTAGGAATATTTTTGTTTGAACTAAGATTCCTGGGATTTCAGGATGATAAGATGTGTATTGTTACGCTTAGTTTTGACAACTGCAAATGGTCGCAAAATGCCCTTAAATTGTCATGATCTCCCCGGTGGGTGTAGGTCGTCCATTTTAACTTTGTACAAACATTAAACCAAGCTAACAAAATGAGAAAGATCAGGATCATGGAACATATATCGCTGGACGGCGTGATGGAAGAGAATGGCGCATGGAAGGCCCCGTACAGAACCCCAGCGGGGCTGGAGGCCCTGGTGGAGGCACAGGGCAAGAGCTTTGATCTGCTGCTGGGCCGCCGCACCTACGATATGTGGGCCAGCTTTTGGCCGAAGGCAGGGAGCAGCCCGATGGCGGACGGTCTGAACACCGCAACGAAATATGTGGCGACCCACAGACCGGAGAGCCTGGGATGGGGTCCTGTAGGGGACTTAGGCGCGGATGTGATAGCGGGTGTTCGCGGTCTCAAGTTGAAGGACGGTCCTGACCTGGTGGTCTGGGGAAGTTCGACGCTGACGTCTGTGCTGCTGGGGCAGGGACTGGTAGACGAGGTTGTGCTGATCGTTTACCCGGTCTTGCTGGGCGGAGGCAAACGCTTCTTTTCGGAGAGCGCGGACCCGCGCGAACTCGCTCTTATCAGCACGAAGGCTACGCCAACGGGTGTGCTTATAAACACTTATCGACATGTTGGGCCGCTGCGAAGCTAATCTTTCGCCAGCTCGGACTGCAAGTTCCAGGCAATTTGGCAACGGGATTACAAATTTCGAGCAGCCTTTGGTTGACTTCGGTTAGTTTGGAGCCCATTCGCATGTTCGCAAGTGGAAAAGACTTGCGGATGTTTGGACACAAGTGGGAAAACACTTGCGCCAATGCGGGGCCTCATCATCTAAATAAATAATTTTATAGCCTTATTTATTTATGAGATTCAATTTGCATAAAAAAGAGTATTTTTATTAGCAAGTACATTTTTATAAAAAAACATCTTATGAAGAATAGCATTTACCTTAAATTCTATCCGCCTTTAGCCTTTGGATACCGGCAATTAGCCACATTATTTATTATTGCTGTTTTCAGCCTTAACGTCCAGGCCCAGACATGGGATAGCGTTGGCAATACCCGATTCTCGGCAGGGGGTACATTTTATCCTTCTATTGCCTTGAATGGTGACACACCCTACGTGGTGTATCATGACGTCACTGCTGCAAATAAAGCAACCGTAATGAAATATAATGGCAGCAGTTGGGTAGATGTGGGTTCAGCTGGCTTCTCGGCCGGGACGGCAGACTATACATCAATAGCCATAGATGGCAGTGGCACTCCGTATGTAGTATACCAAGATTGGGCATATGGTGAGAAAACTACTGTAATGCAATTTGATGGCAGCAGTTGGGTAAATGTTGGCAGTCCCGGGTTTTCTGCAGCCGAAACAGATTTTTCAGTAATAGCGATAAGCCCTGGAGGAACGCTTTATGTGGCTTATTCTGATTGGGGTACCAGTAAAGCCATAACAGTAATGAAATACAATGGCACCAGTTGGGTAAATGTTGGCAACGCAGGTTTCTCCCCTGGCCGAGTAGCATCGTCGTCTATAGCTTTTGACGCCACCAGGACACCTTATGTTGCCTTTTCTCATTCTATAGCCGGTGGTAAGGCTACAGTAATGAAATACAATGGCTCGAGCTGGATTAATGTGGGTAGCCCGGATTTCTCGGCTGGGGAAGCCAGTTTTATCACTCTCGCCATTGACGGGAGCGGGGCACCATATGTAGTTTACAAAGACTGGGCAAACGCCCTAAAAGCAACTGTAATGAAATTCAACGGCAGCGGATGGGTTAACGTGGGGATTGCAGGCTTCTCAGCAGGAACGGTGAATTATACATCTATTGCAATAAATTCAGGCGGCACTCCTTTCGTGGTATATGAAGACTATGGCACGAGCCTCAAGGCTACCGTTATGGAATACAATGGCAGCAGTTGGGTAAATACCGGGAGCCCTGGATTCTCTGCTGGTACTGTTAGTTACACCGGCATTGTTACAGGTTTAAATGGCGCGCCGTATGTAGTTTATACAGAAAACAGCTTTAGTGAGAAAGCTACTGTAATGAAGTTTGCAATTGGCCCTATTACCGGCTCAGACACTTTATGTGCAGGGGCAACCACTACGTTAAGCGATACATCACTTGGAGGGGTATGGGGCAGCAGCAATACCGGAGTAGCCGCCATCGGCTCTTTAACCGGTGTTGTAACCGGCACAACAATAATATCTTATACCCTGGCCGGCATCTGGGATACTTTTACAATAGTAGTTGACTCATTATAGAATTAATACTGCAAATTACGAAAATTTCCTTTTTAGGATGTTCTCTCTATGTGTCTTTCTGGCCTTGCCACAGCAAAGATATGTCCGTCCGTCATTGTCGGCAAGGTCTGCGCTTGTTGCACTTCACTTGCATGTTTACAGAAAATTCTCCACACTCCTACGACTTTTGGCTACTATCTATTGAGGTCGTAATTTTCTGTAAAACCTTGCCTTAGCCATTCCGTCCGCTCTTACTGTTGCTTATCAAGTCCATAAGGCATTTTAAGCCGGATTGGATTTTTCACTAACAAGTAAAACAATATACACATGGCAAACACATTACAGCTATCCCGCCTCATGCGCATCTCATGGGATATACAGAAACGCAAACACAAGACACGCTCCAAAGCTCTGATCGCAGCATGGGCAATTCTTACCAACGAGGAAATAACAGTGCAGTACCTGACCCGAAAGCTAAACAGGAATAAGCCACTCCCGCACCATGTAACCGAACAGTTTGGCTTATTCACCCAACAATCGTAACCAATTTTTCAAACCAATAAAAACAAACATTATGGAACAGATCACAGGACGAATCGTCAAATTATGTAAAGCTTTACATAATTTTACTTATGTAAAGTGAATTGTTATGTAAAGCAATGAGAGAATCAACTGATTTTACAAGCCTATTTTACTACATCGCTTTACATATATAATTTTAGAATCGTTTGAGCCAAGTAATTAAATTCTCATTTTCTGTCCACATTGCCTCTTCGTCCGGGTTTACTTTAATGTATGCTTTTTCTAATGCTATTCGCTTTTGCTGAGAATCAGCCCTCGCATAAATCTCTGTTGTTTGAATGGATACATGCCCCAATATATCACGGATGTATACCAGATTTACTCCAGCCTGGAGCAGGTGCATTGCTTTTGAATGCCTCAAAGAATGACAACTGATTTTATCAGGAATAATCATTTTATTTTCCGCTCTGGCAGCACTACTGTATTTCTGAATGATATGATTTATCCCGGCCCGGGTAAGCTTTTCCTTCCTGTTGTTAAAGAAAAGTGGATGCATATTAGCAGACGATTCATTCAATTTATTTTCTCTTAAATAGTTTTTAAGGTGATCAATTTGCGCATCTAGCATCGGAACTAACCGGGCTTTATTTCCTTTGCCGACAATCTTAATTAAGGGAGGCTTATTAAGCCTTAGCATTGAGGGAGTTAAATCAATCATTTCCTGCACCCTTGCACCAGTATCGTACATTAGTGAAAGGAGTGCTGTGTCTCTCCGTCCTTTTGATGTTCTTAAATCAGGCTGTCGTAAGAGCAACTTTATACCCTCTATTGTAAGATAGTTCATGCTCTCTTGCGCAGCCTTCTTGAACTTGATTGATAATATCTTTTGGCATTCATGAAAATGATCCAAGCTCTCACGTTGTAAATATTTGCAAAAGGAATGAATAGCTGCCAGACGGGCATTTCGAGTTGTATTGCCACAGTTTCTTTCTTTTTGAATCCAGTCTAAAAATCCAAGGATCATTTCTTTTTTGATGGTCTCTAATGTTATTTTCTCAAGTTTTACGTGCTTCTCATTTTGGATGAAATTTAAAAGCAAAACAAAGGAATCTCTATAAGCTGTGATCGTGTTGGTACTTGCTCCTTTTTCATTTGGCAAGTACCGAGATATAAAATCGGATAAGTACTTTGAAAAATCAGTCGGCTTCATAATTTTTGAATTTAGGGAATACGTCAAGGCATACTGTGTCTATATCTTTAAGTAGGCCGGGATACATATTCGCGGTTAATCTGACATAATTATTTGTTGAATCAAGTGATTGATGTCCGAGATAATTGGAAAGGATCGGTAGCGAAACATAAAGATCAATACCGGCCTCTGCCATGGTAGCAAGCGAAGTAACAGCAAACGTGTGCCTCAGATCGTGAATGCGCGGGCCATGTCCTCGCCCAATATAAGGTATGCCTGCTTTTGCCAGACATTCCCTAAACCTGTTAAGTATTGCGGTTGGATCACACTTGCTTCCGTTAAGTTTGATAAAAAAGTATCCAGCTTTCGTTCTTTTCAAAGGGAGCTGGTCTCGATACTTCACATATTCTTTACAGACGGATGTCAGAGATGCCGAGATCGGTATAATTCGCTCCTTACCGTTCTTGCAATCCCTTACGCGCAAATAGTTTTCCTGCAGGTTAACATCCTCTTTTGTCATGGCCAAAGCTTCGCTGATACGTAGCCCTGTGCTGTACAAGAGCCTAAGTAATGCAGGCAAACAAACAAGACAGGATTTCATATCTGCTCTTTGCAATCTTAATGCATCACAAGCACAGAATATGGCATCAATCTCAGTTTTTGAATAAATATATGGCGTGAAAGTGCTGTGGGGGCACATCGGAAGTTTGGGTATATACGATTGGATTCCGAGATCACATAGATAGGAAGAAAATTGTGCGAGATGTCTTATTCTCTTATACCGATGAGATTCAGATTCATTTGGAGCCTTTTCAGCGAACTGCACTGCAAATTCCTTAGTGATACCCGGTGATGTTTCGCCGCTTCTTTCCGCATACTGATCAATTTGAAATAAAATGCTGGAAGCTGTACGGTACGTAAATCCCAACTTTATTTTCATGTCAACATATTGCCCGATATGCAAACCGTATACGCTGTTGTAATGCCTATTCATAAAAAACACCTCCTTTCTGTTCGTAAAATTCTTTTGTAACTGAAGGAACATCAAGTACGCATTGCCTCATTGATTTAAGATCAATCCGCAGATAGTATCGGGTAGATTCGGTGCTGGCATGACCAAGTACTTCTGAAATTACCGGGAGGATAGTGCTTTCTTCCAGCATTCTAAATCCCAGGGTGTGCCGTAATGCATGTGGCCCAAATTTCTTATTCCTAATGTCAATTCCAGCTTTTCTAAATGCTCTTTGAACAATATGGGTGACAGCAGAGCTTGTGGGGAAATATCCATGGGGTGCGAGTTCCTTTAAGAATATGTATGGTTCTGGTGATGCGGGGCGTCCATATTTTAAGTAATCTATAATTGCATTTCCGACATCAGGCAATAAAGGAAGTACTAAATCTTTGCCCGTCTTAACCTGCTTTATTTGTATAATGCAGGTTTCCCAATGCAGATTGTTGAACTGCAACCAGGAAATATCTGAAGCCCTTATTCCTAATCTTGCAGCAATAAGGATGATAGCGTAATTTCGCTTTCCAATGGCGCTGGATCGTTCAACAGACGAAAGGAGCTTTTGTATTTCTTCTTGCGAATATGTTGACGGTAATTTCGGTTGGTTGACAGATTTATACTTTGGGATTTTATTAGTAAAGTCTACTGCTAAATGTCCTTGCCGGAAAAGATAGCTCATAAAACTGCGCAGTGTCGAAATATCGATAGCAGCATCTCTTTTATCACCAATTGCATTTATATAATGAAGAATAACAGCTAAATTGATGTCTTGAACTGTATGAATACTACTTTCACTGCAATAAGATATAAACTGGAAAAGCGTGTGTTTATAACAACGAAGACGCCCCGGTGACATTCGTTCTTCTTTTCTTATATCTAGGAAGCAGTTAATTATTTCACCTATCGGCCCGCTGAATACACGCGGATTCTTCGGGCGATCAAGTACCTCTATTTTTCCTGTCTCCTGAAATTCTGTCAATTTCTTAGCCCCAATGAAAAAATATTGCTCAACATCAGAAAGCTCCCGTTTTGTACGATCACCCAACTCATGATAAAGAATTTGTTTTTCCACGTCTTGGCTATAAAACTTAATCCCATGGGAGTTCATAAAGCTTCTAATTTGCTTCCAACCCCTCCTATAGCAGCAAACGGTATTTTGTGAATAATTCAATTTGGTTTTGATGTAATCAGTAGCTTGAGAAATTAATTCATCAAAATCATTAGTGTGTTTGTTCATAATACAATCATTTTAAAAAGTGAATAATTCCACAAAATAAAATGCTTGTGAACCAGAGTTGATTAGAGGACGGGGTAATATTATGTAAAGTAATTTCCTTGGATTGATAAGCGTGAAGACGTTCTAACGGCAGTTGCTTTACATAACAATTCACTTTACATAAGTCAAATTATGTAAAGCTTTACATAATTTTACAAGCCTCCCTACTGATGTAGGCGTTGCCTTACGGCTCTGTACCAAGTTGGTATAGTCCGCGTTCCACCTCGGTATGGTGAATTTCTTTTTGATCCCGTCTTTCAGGTACGCATGTCCGCCATCCAGCGTGTCTGCCCCGGTTATTGCAGGGAGCACAAACTGCGCTGCCGCCTCGCCTGCATAAGTGGTATCCGATATTACAAAACCTTCTGCTGCCATTTTTTAATGATTAATTGTTAGTGTTTATTGATTGATTGATTGATTATTGATTACCTGTATTGGTTAATGATAAATGGTTAATGCCCTCCGGGCCCTTCAAACAGGTTGAATAATAAATGGTTAGTTGAACAACAAGTATAGTGTACCTGCAAAGCCCGGGTCATGCCGATAGTCGGCACGGTTCCCCATGTAACCCCAGAAAGGGTTCAAACAATTATAATAAAATTCTGAAATTACCGGTTATAGGCAGAAGGAACGGCCACCTCCGAATTGTCAAATTGAGTGCATTTTCAAATCTTCAAATTTTCAAATCTTCAAATTACAATTGAGCCATTACTTCCTCTGCCCATGCTTCCTTGCTATCCCCAGCATGCGCTGGTCGGCATTCTTAGGCCCGCCCGCACCCATCACTAATGACTGGTCTATCGTCACCGGCAGCTTCCTCGCCTCTTTGTTCACCGGCAGGTTAGTGAGCCGGTTCTTCACCTTATCAAAAGATTCTTTCGATAGCTTTGCATCATCTACCCACGCCTGTATTTCCTCTGCTTTGTTGATGATCTTACCCAGGCTCACAAACTCATTAACCATGTGCCAAGCAGCTGCTTCACGGTTGCGGCAATCCTCCTCCTCCATATCGTTTTTCAGTTGGTCCAGTTCGCGCTTCAGGGTATCATACTTGCGCTGCAGGTCGCTCTTCGTTATTTCCAGGTCATCCTTTGCGTTGGTGATCGTGTTCAGGTTAGACTCTGATATTCTTAGTTTGTGTTGCAATGCCTGTATGGCATTGGCCACCATCGCCGGGCTTGCGTCTGCTTCGAGGGCTAATCTGTTTGTGATGGTTACATCTGTTTTTCCAAATGCATCTCTTTGCGAGTTATCTACCGCCATACTATCTGTTTTTTGTGTGGTTAAAAATTTCTTCGGTATTACTGAGTTATTGATCAGCAGCGCCTCACTCCATTTATCATGTATGTTTGCGGCCTGCTGCATCCGCTTGCTGTTCTTCCTGCTGGTCACCGTTATGGTATCGCAAAATCCATTTACCAGGCATTGGGAAGAAGTCAGGTAAGTTTCCTTATCCAGCATTGCTGCTGTTTCGTCCAGCGGTGTAGCCGTTCGTTCAGAAATAATCTTTACAATGCTGTCCCTGAATTTTTGTAGTATCTACGGGTCATCACCATCAGCGGAGTGCGGGTTGTGTCCCATCCATGTAGCATAGTCGCTCATATCCCGCTTGGTCCCTGCCTCAAATAGCCAGCCCGCAGTGCTTGCGGCCACTCCTATATTGTAGGTGTCCACTGTGGCATTGGTCTTTAGCATCGCTCCAAGTATGGAGTAGCCATCCATCACAGATCCGCCAATGCTATTGATCCATATCTGTATCTTTCGCTTGCCAGCATTGTCCAGCAAAAGCAATTCGCTGCAGAAATCCGCTCCCTGTACCCCGTACTCCGTTATGTTGCCCTGCGCGTCATAAACGTTGCCAATATGTTTCAATATCAGCATAATCGGCTCCTCCGCCAACGGGTCAATACAGTACTCAAAACTAGTGTGCTCAAACATCAATGTAAAATTACGAACGGCGTTTTTCAAAAGGGTGTTGCTACGGGTAGGAATATTTTTTGACTATAGTAAAAAGGAGTTTCTCAATGAAAAACATACCCGGCAACGTCTACAAAATGAGTAGCACTGTGCTCAAAAACTATTGTGCTCCATCAACAGTGTAAAAGTACGAACCCCATTTTTAAAAAGGGTGTTGCTACGGGTAGGAATATTTTTTGACTATAGTAAAAAGGAGTTTCTCAATGAAAAACATACCCGGCAACGTCTACAAAATGAGTAGCATTGTGCTCAAAAACTATTGTGCTCCATCAACAGTGTAAAAGTACGAACCCCATTTTTAAAAAGAGTGTTGCTACGGGTAGGAATATTTTTTGAGCGGGGAAAAAAGAGAATTCAGGTTGAAAAATTGAGTGCCCATTTCACCAGGCAAACTATTTCCTATGTCCACAACGGATTTCTATTTGTATGATAAACAGAGAGAATTTTAACGGTATTAATCTCCGTATCTATTTTATAATGAACCAGAAAAGGAAAAAACAGCTACAACTGCACACCTTATATCATCGTCCCGGACACCGGCATAAAATGGGTTCCCTTTAATATATTTGAACGTTGATTGTACTTCTTTGGCAAATTTCTTACCTAAAGTTTTCTGCTGTTCATTTTAATAAACGACTGCTTCCTCAATGTTCTTTAAAGCATTTTCTGAAAAAATAATTTTATATTTTCTCATTTTGCCAATTGCTTAATTCTCTTTATGGCAGTATCCCAATCAACTCCACTTTCAGGGTTGTCATTTAATGCCTGCAACCTGGACAGCACCTCTTTTTTTTACCATTCAGGTATGTTATTATCATCTGCATCTAATAATTCTACCGCATCTAACTTCTGCAAATCTTCTATTATTGCAGTTGCGTAGTCCTTCTTTACACGTGAAAAATAATATCCTGCCATACCCGATAACTCTTGTAACCGAAGTTACGAAAACGAAATTTAAATGTTTATTTAAAAATGCCCATTCGGCAATTGCCGTCCCGCTTTTTGCGGGGAGCCATTGTACCTTACTCACCTCCCTTTGCAACGAGTATGTTCCTGCGGCGCGTTTGTAACGCCATTAGGATCACTGAACAAAAACGCTCACTCAATACAAATGCAGTAAGTTGGATCATATTAGCAGTAATAATTTTGTGTGTCCATAAAGGACATCACGGAATAGGAGCAAGCGGGCATCTTCTCACTATCTGATTTTCACATTTTCACATTCCTCCATTTTCACATTATCATTAAGCTATTATTGCAGCGTCCATAATTGATTGGTACTATCCCAGGCTATAGCGTAGGAGAACCCACTCAGTAGCTTGTAATATTTGAATTTATCGGCCGTGGTGTAGATCTTCACATAAACGATCTTTTCCGTGTATTGCAGGGTGCCGCCATTAGCTTTGATGGGCACGGTATTCCATTTTGTATTATCGGTAGAGACCAGCACACTGAAATCCTGGGTCGTATTGTTGGTGATCACCAACCCGGTTGCAGCTGGTTTACTCGTGTTGTCGGGTACGCTGCTTTGCGGTATGTTCGGGTCACTATGGTAGGTCGTATGTTGGCCATAGGAAACCCTGCTCACCCCAAGCAGGCATAACAAAAGGAGCGTGTATATTTTATTGTGGCTGTGTAGCATATGCTTCAGTTTTTTCGGTTGCGTTATCGGTTTCGGCGGCTTCAGGCTTGTGTACCGGGCTTGCTGCATCCATCTTGCCAAGCATGTAGCCCGAGATACTCCCTAATATGCCCAGCACGCCGGTGATCTGGTTGTTAGTATAGCCCGCTACAACCAGCACCACGGAACCAATAATAACAAGCGTTAAAATAATGATCTTGAATATATGGTCTGGTTTTATTATTTTCTTCGACGACAGATACACTTCAAGGCCAATGACTATGATGCCGAAGAATAAAATAGCAATGGACAACAAAAACTCAAAAGAGGTGAAAAGGTTGCCAACTGTAGTGCCGGTTGCGCTGGTACCAACTGCTGTACTGGCAATATCCTTACCCTTGGGTGTTTCTAATGAATCGGCAGCATTAGCAGGTGCGGCATTGAGCGGCACACTTGGCGGAGCGTTAACCGGTACACCGGCTGCCGCTCCGCCAGTACTCGTTTGAGCATGCGCTGTAATCGAAAACAGCATACAAATGCAGAAAAGATATTTTATCAAATTCATCAGCGTGATTTTTTATAATTATAAGCAAATACGTTTTCGTGATTAATCTCGCATCGATCCGTGGCTATTAAACTAATTGCTCATAAATCTATAAAATAAATTTTATTTAGTTTATAATAAATAAAAGATAACACCGCACAAAGTGAAAATAATAATTTTTTAAAGGCCCCGAAACATAACATTAGACAATAAACCTGATGCTTACTGCCTGAAGATATATCATCCGTTTCTTAAAATAACTTCACGCACATATGTTATAATAAAAATAATAATAAATATTTTTATTTAATGGCACAATTTTTTGGGAAATAAACAAAAAAAGTAAAAATGGTAACCGACCCGACAATCTGCCCTACTGAGACTCCCATACTAACCAATCAACTCCTCAATAAAATTAAGCAGCTCGAAGGTCTCACACATATGATCGCCCATAATTTGCGAGGCGCAGGAGCCAATATACAAATGCTCTCAGAGATACTGATGAAAAAACCCAACTACATATCTCCCGCCCGCGATCTGGAAGATGAAGATGATGCATTTACCACTACCGAGGCCGTACAATATATAAATGAAAGCAGCACTTCTTTGCTCAGTACACTTAACACCCTGATGGAAGTAGCAGACATAGAGCTCAATGAGCAAATTGTGCTTGAGCCCTGCGATATTAAAGCCATAGCAGACAACGTTGTGCATCAGCTTCATGGTTTAATACATAAAAAAAATGCTACCATTGAGTTCGATCTCTCTGTAACGCATATCGTGTATCCCCCCGCATACATGGAGAGCATCCTGTACAATTTCATCAATAATGCTGTAAAATATTCAAAGGCTGACGTGCCGTTGAAGATCAGCATAGCTACCTATATGCATAACAACAGGCCTGTGCTGTCGGTTAAAGACAATGGCCAGGGAATAGACCTCGAAAAGTATAACAAAAAAATATTCCAGTTGAACCAGGTATTTCATAAGGGGTATGAAAGTAAAGGCATAGGTCTGTACATTACCAAAACGCAAATACAATCACTGGGCGGTACCATAAGTGTGGAAAGCCAGGTGGGAGTGGGGAGTAGGTTTATGGTACATTTCTGATGGTTGGCAAAAGCGCCACAGTTTGGGAAAGCTATTTTATTCTTCGCTCCAGGAGAATCTCATAGGATGCCCTGCATATTTCATAGTCTGCTGTGGTCATCCCTAAATGTTCGTAGATCCACTCCAGGTCACCGCTTTCATACTGCCTGAAGTCTTGCAGAATTTTAGGCTTTGCCATTTTAAAATATTGCCTGCGTATTTTTTCTTTGGCAACTTCTGTGGCTATTAATAGATAATTAATAGTTTCCGCTATTTCCTTTCTTCCCTCTTTCGAACCCATGACCGTACAAAAGTACACATGAATGGTTGTTGTTGAACAATGATACGGCGCTGTGCCATTATTTCCTCAACATCATTTGGCACACGATCAATAAATATGTACTGGCATGATTATTAATCATATCACTTGAATTTCATGATACATAACACAAAGTGAAGTGCTGAAAATGCTTCTTAACAATATCTAAAAAAATTACCAAATCAACAATTATGAACAAGTACATTGCTATAGCTATCATAGCTATCGGATTAGGCAGCACGCCTGCATTTGCACAAGACCGCGACCATCCTCAGCAAGACCAGAGTGGTGGCGGAGATCATGGCAACCGTGGCGGACAAGGCGACCATATGAACCGTGGCGGCGGCCATAGAGGCCATGCCAGCCAAAGAAGGCACGGAAGAGCCCACCACAGAAGAGACTAAATGCACTGCGACTACACAAGAGGATGCCTAAAAGCATCCTCTTTTTTTATGCACATACTCGCCAGTTATGGTCTACAATTAATAATAAAATTTTATAAAAAAAATAATAACTATAATTGTAATATTTTATGTAAATTCATATTTAAAATAAAAAATTAATACTACTTTTCACATATAAACAGTTATCTTAGCATATATATATATACATTTGCAGTCATCAATCAGCCATTCACTCCCATAACAATGGCTATTGACTCAAAATAGTATTAGCCAGGCTTTTTAAGTACAGTGACTTTCCATTTGATTATTTAAATCATTAAAACTACACATTAATGAAATAAAGACTGCCATATGAACATATCGGATGATATTTATTTGAGGATGATAGAAGAAGTGGAAGATTATGCCATCCTGCTTCTTGACAAAAATGGGAATATAGAAACATGGAATAAAGGAGCCGAAAAAATTAAGGGATATAAACGGGATGAAGTTATCGGAAAGAATTTTAGAATTTTCTATACAGAGGAAGACCGGAAAAACAGTTTACCTGAAAAACTTATTACAGAAGCGAGTGCCAATGGGAAAGCCATATACGAAGGGTGGCGCGTAAGGAAAGATGGCACCATGTTTTGGGGAAATATAGTGGTTACGGCCATTCATAACGAAGGTGGTTCCCTTGCTGGTTTTACGAAAGTAACACGCGACCTTACTGAAAAAAAGCAGGCAGAAGAAAAATTACTGCAATTCAATGAGGACCTGGAGCGAAAAGTAAAAGAGCAAACTGAAAAAATACAGAAAAGCGAAAAAAGATTCCGGTCGTTAATTGAAAATTCTTTTGACGCACTTTCGTTGTTCGATGAAAAAGGGAACATACTTTATCTGTCCCCCGGTGCCGGGAAGCTGACCGGATATACACTGGAAGAAATGCAAGGGAAGGACAGGATGGATTTTTTCCACCCGGATGACAGAGCGGAAGCTGCACAAATAATAGAAACAGCAATAAAGAACCCTGGGAAACCGCTTTACGGAATCAGTAGATTTTGGCATAAACAGGGGCACTATACCTGGATAGAAGGAACAGTAACGAGTTTGCTTGAAGATGAGAGTGTCCGGGCAATTGTAAGAAATTTTAAAGACATTACTGAAAGAAAGCTTGCCGAAGAAAAAATAATACAGGCTAACCGGCTCTATGCATTCATCAGTGCTATTAACCAAACGATAGTACACGTAAGTGATGAACAGACACTGTATGATGAAACTTGCAGGATAGCCGTTGATATTGGCAAGTTTGATCTTGCATGGATAGGCATTATGGATCCGGCAAGCAAAACATTAAAGCTAGGGGCACAATGCAATGCCAGCGCCAGCGACCTGGAAGTACTGAAAAATATAACTTACGATAATGACCTGGTTTTTGGATTGCCTTTATTAAACGGCAAGTACTATGTAGTTAATGATCTTCAAAAAGAAACCGATTACACCAGGAAAGAATATACAAAGGAAACAGGTCTAAGGTCACGCATTTCACTACCCATAAAGAAAGCGGGCAAAACGATTGGAATATGCAACCTGCTCTCCAAACAAAGCAATTTTTTCGACGAACAGGAGATCATGCTACTGGAAGAAGTAGCCGGCGATATTTCATTTGCACTGGAGAATTTTGCAAGGGAGCAGCACAGAAAGCAAATGCTTGAAGAAACCCTAAACAGTGAGCTGCGGCTAAAGCAAGCCGAGGAGATAGCTCATTTTGGGAATTGGTCGAGCAATATAGCTACAGGCGTTTCTATATGGTCAGAAGAGACTTGCAAGATACATGGCGTAGCTCCTGGCGAAACACTGCAATCCTACCAGGACTGGCTTTCATTTTTGCACCCGGAAGACGTATCTATGGTGCTCAGCGAAATGGATAAATGCCGGCAGAAACTCGAGAACACAGCTTTTCATTACCGGATCGTCAGGAGGGACGAATCGGTGCGCTATTTGTATTCCTATGTACAGGTAGAAGTAAACAAAGACGGAAAGCTTACCGGCTTCTATGGGGTGGTACATGACGAAACCGACATAAAAAAAGGAGAGGACGCACTTGCACAATCCGAAGCCAACCTGCGGCTAATCATGGACCTGATACCTCAGGGCATTTTTGCCAAAGACATAAATGGCAAATATTTGTTTGTAAATAAAAGTTTTGCAGCCTTATACGGCCATACTACAGACCAATTGCTCGACAGGACCATCCAGGAAACTATACCTTCGAAAAGCCAAATCGAATACCTGCTTAACCAGGACCAGGAAGTGATCCTTTCCGGTGAGACCATAATCATCCCCGAGCAGAGTTTCACAGACCATAATGGTTACAAACGAATATTCCACACAATCAAACTTCCGTATACCATGGCAAGCACTAACGAGCAAGCCGTACTAGGTATTACCAACGAAATTACGGAACAAAAAAAAGCGGAGGTAGAGGGTACAAAAATGATGGCAGATATAGTGCAGCGCAATGTCGACCTGGAGCAGTTTTCTTATATCGTTTCGCACAATTTAAGAGCGCCCGTAGCCAATATTCTGGGCCTGATAGATGTCGTACAGACCATAGGAACCGACAAAGCGGAACTAGAAGAAGAAAAGGTGCTGAGCCATCTTGGAACAGCTGCTAAAAACTTAGATACCGTGATCCGTGATCTCAACCAGATATTAGAGGTAAAGCAGCAACTGAACGAGAAAAAACAGAATATACCATTTGAATCCTTACTGAATGAAATAAAAATAAGCATTGAAAATGTGATCAAAGAGGAGCACGTACTGATCATTAGTGATTTTTCAAAAGCTGTTGAGTATTCCACTATTAAGAGCTATCTGTACAGCATTTTTCTGAACCTTATTTCAAACAGCATCAAATACCATCAGCCGGGCATAGCGTCCATAATAGAAATAACCAGCACAAGGATAAAGAATAATTTACTACTGACTTTTAAAGATAACGGTTTAGGGATAGACCTTACAAAGAGAAGCAATGACGTATTTAGGCTGTACAAACGTTTTCATTTTCATGTGACAGGCAAGGGAATGGGGCTATATATGGTGAAGGCCCAGGTAGAAGCGCTGGGCGGAACCATAAGTATTGCAAGTGAGCCAAATAAAGGCACTCAATTCACGATAGTATTTGAAGAGGAGACCCACACTCTTTCTCCAGGAGAAGATGAGGTAGCTCATGGAAGTTGACACGTTTCCTCGTTCCGTTCCCAAGTTTCCTTTTTCGCGCAGCCACGGCACGGCCTGAGTGGGATATACTCTCCCAGTTTTTTCATCAATCTTTTGGCACATTTCATTTTTCATTTGCAGGGCATCAGTGCAGCCAACCGATTTATAACCACTAACAATATATATATAAAATATCATAAAAATAATTTTTATTTCTAATATTATTGTCATATCTTTACTTTTCTGAGGCAGGAACGGTAAACCTATCTACACAGATCCCCCATAGAAGTCAATCAATCATTTATCCCCAATAAAAGTTTGATTTATTTTCTCTGCCTTTAGATTTTCTCATAGCATATAGTTCACACTATACCTCTGCGGCAGTATCAAAAAAGGCGCATGATATGCCTGTGCGTTGTATTTGTCATCACATATATATTTTTTATTATTTTTTAAATTAATGACAAATTCATAAACAATTAATAATGTGCTAAATAATGGAAGAGAAAGAAAGCCGGGCCGAAGAATTGATCATTGCCAACAAGGAATTGGTATTTCAAAACGAAGAGAAAGAAAAACGGGCTGCAGAACTGAGCATTGCTAACAAAGAGCTGGTCTTTCAAAATGATGAAAAAGGGAAACGTGCAGCAGAACTGATCATTGCTGATAAAGAACTTGTTTTTCAAAATAAAGAAAAAGGAAAACGGGCAGCAGAATTGATCATTGCTAACAAAGAACTGGTTTTCCAAAATAAGGAGAAAGAAAAACGGGCAGCAGAATTAGTCATTGCCAACAAAGAACTTGTTTTCCAAAATGAAGAAAAAGAAAAACGGGCGGCAGAACTGATCATTGCCAACAAAGAACTGGCTTTCCAAAACAAAGAGAAAGAAAAACGGGCAGCAGAACTAAGCATTGCCAACAAAGAGCTGGTATTTCAAAACGATGAAAAAGAAAAGCGCGCAGCGGAGCTGGTGATAGCCAATAAGGAACTGGCTTTCCAAAACCGGGAGAAAGAAAAACGGGCGGCAGAATTAAGCATTGCCAATAAAGAACTGGCTTTCCAGAATGAAGAAAAAGAAAAAAGAGCCGCAGAACTGGTTATTGCCAATAAAGAGCTGGTCTTTCAAAACGAGGAAAAAGAAAAACGGGCAACAGAATTAAGCCATGCCAACCGCCTGAAGAGCGATTTCCTGGCTAATATGTCGCATGAGCTGCGCACACCCATGAATGCCATCATTGGCTTTTCAGAATTGCTGATAGATAAAAAAGCAGGCGACCTGAATGAAAAACAACTGGACTACCTCAATGATATATACACAAGTGCCGGCCACCTGCTGCAGTTGATTAACGATGTGCTGGACATAGCAAAAATAGAAGCCGGTAAAATAGAACTCACGATAGCCTCTTTCAGCATTACAGAAGCAATAGAGGAAGTGATCAAAATCCTCAAACCAATTGCTGATAAAAAACCGGTTACCATTTCCTTAAGCCTCTCCAGGAACTTAAATATAATCAGCCTTGACAAAAATAAATTCAAGCAAATACTCTACAATCTTATTTCCAATGCTATTAAATTTAATCATACGGAAGGAACCGTAAGCGTGGAAACAGAGGTATCTGGAACCGATGCTTTTATCATGAAAGTAAGGGATAGCGGAATTGGTATAGCAACTGAAAACATCAGCAAATTATTCATTCCTTTTGTGCAGCTGGATTCGGGAACCACCCGAAAAAATGAAGGAACAGGGCTGGGCCTTGCACTCACTAAAACAATAATAGAGTTACACGGCGGTACCATCAGTGCAGAAAGTATAGCGGGCAAAGGCTCTGTATTTTCAGTGGTAATGCCTGTTGTTTATAAAAAATAAGTACCAGGCAATGGATAGAAAAATAAAAGTGATGATAGTGGAAGATCATCCTGTAAACCTGAAGCTGGCAAGGGACATCCTGGAATTAGACGGGTTTGAAGTATATGCCTGCATGGATGCCGAAAGCGCACAGGAATGCCTCAGGGAAGTACACCCTGACATGATATTAATGGACGTGGCACTCCCTGGCTTGGACGGCCTGGAGCTGACACGCATACTGAAAGCAGACGAAAAAACGAAAGATATAAAAATTGTCGCCCTTACTGCCTTTGCCATGAAAACAGACAAAGACAGGGTAATGGAAGCAGGCTGTGACGGCTACATCACCAAGCCTATTAGTACCAGGAAATTTACAGAACAAATACTTGAATTGCTGAAGTAGAATGGAAAAACAAAAGATACTTGTAGTAGACGATAATGTGAAATTATTAAAACTTGGCAAAGCAATTTTTGAATCTGGCGGCTATGATGTTGTTACAGCCGCTGATGGCATTGAGGCCCTCAGCATATTATCAGATCAAACTATTGCCCTGATCATCACAGACATACTCATGCCAAATATGGATGGCTATACCCTCTGTTATTACATCAGGCAAAATGACTTTATTAAAAACATACCGATAATTATTTATTCGGCTACTTATACCTCGCAAAGCGATGAGGCCCTGGCTGGTGATGTGGGAGCAGATATGTTTGTAAGAAAGCCTTCAACCATGATCTTTTTATTGAACGCGGTAAAAGAACTGCTTTCAGCACCCAGGAAGCCTCCCCAGGAAGATACATCGCCACATGAATTGTCGGCCGTAACCCGCCAGTACAATGCGAGGCTCATAGAGAAACTGGAGCAAAAAAATGTGAAACTGGAAAAGTCGCAGGGTTCGCTGGTGAAAAGTGAAGGACGGTTCCGGGCATTAATTGAAAACAATTTTGATGCCATTACTTTAAAAAATGAAAACGGAAAAATACTCTACCAGTCGCCGGCCGTGGAACGCATGATGGGTTACCGGATGGAGGACACAAATGGAGCGAATGCCAGCAATTTTTTTCATCCTGATGATGTACCGGATCTATTGAAGCGGGTGGATATGGCATTAAAGAATCCCGGTAAGCCCATCTATGGCATGAATAGGATGCTGCATAAAGACGGGCACTATATATGGGTAGAAGGCACGACAACTAATTTGCTGGAAGACGAAAATGTAACCGCAATAGTTGGCAACTTCCGCGATATTACCGGGCGTAAACTTGCTGATGAAAAAGTAGAGAGCGTATCCCGCCTGTATGCATTCCTCAGCGCTATTAACCAGACTATTGTTCATGCAGACAATGCGCAAACGGTATTTACAGAGGCTTGCCGGATTGCTGTTGAGGTCGGAAAATTTGAATTAGCATGGATAAGTATCCTCGATAAAACAAACGGAAGATTAACGGTTATTGCACACTGCAACGTGACGGCAGGCGACCTCGAAATGCTCAACAATTTAACGAATGATAGGGACTGGCCTGCGGAATACACATTGCAAACTGGCAAGCCCTATGTGATTAATGATTTTGATGATGAGCCTGAAAACAGCAGTGCGAGAAAGTATGCTGTACAAAGAGGATTCAAATCAGCAATTGCATTACCCATACTGAAATCCGGTAAAATGACGGCGATATACAATTTGTTTTCCAGCCGCGTTAACTCATTTGATGAGGCAGAGATCGCCCTACTGGAAGAGGCCGCACGTGATATTTCATTTGCATTGGATATTTTTGAGAAGGAACTGCACAGGAAGCAAATGGAAGACAAAATATTGCACAGTGAACTGAGTCTGAAACAAGCGCAGGCCATTGCTCACTTTGGCAGTTTCGACATTGATTATGCAGCGGGCAGCGTAGTATGGTCTGAAGAATGCTGTAGAATATATGGGTTGCGGCCAGATGACAATAATCAATCTTACCAGTCATGGCTGTCATTTATTCACCCTGATGATTTGGAAGAGGTGAAGAAGATAACCAGTGATCGCCTGGAGACATCACATAGTATAGCTTTTCATCACCGCATCATTCGAAGAGACGGCACTGTAAGGCATATTTATTCCCAGTCCCGGTTAATATTCAATGCACAAGGAATACCCGTTGGGTTAAACGGTGTGGCGCATGATATAACGGAAGCAAAAGAAGCGGACGCTGAACAGTATCAAATACCGTCAGCCCGGTATAGCCCCAATAATAGAAATCACCAGTTCAAGAATAAACAATAAAATACAGCTGGCTTTTAAAGATAACGGCTTAGGAATAGATCTTCAAAAGAGAGCTGGTGAAGTATTCGGCCTGTACAAGCGTTTTCATATTCATGTAGAAGGCAAAGGAATGGGGCTGTATATGGTGAAGACCCAGGTAGAAACACTGAGAGGAACTATAGATATTGCCAGTGAGCTAAATAAAGGCACTCAATTCACGATAGTATTTGAAGAGGAGACCCATGCCCTCTCTCCCGGAGAATATGATACAGCCCGTTGAAGTGGATACGGTTCCTTCTGCCATCCCCGCCTCCTTTTTCACGGACTGCTCGAACAGGATTAGAAATAATACCCCTCCGCTCCGTTATTTGACAATTGTCAAGTAAATAGTTGTTGCACGTAGATAGATTTGCTTTCATCTAAATGGCACATCGTTTATGAAACAGATCTTTTCTATAGTAGCATTGCTTACATCGTCCTTATCACTTGTCCACGGGCAGGCCTTTACCGCCATCACGCCCGCTCCCGAAGCACGTATAGCATTTACCAACAGCGCCTTTGCTGGCGTTGCCTATGCCGCGCCTGACCCATTAAATGAATATAGACTGGCATCCTGGACCACAGAAAAGAAGCATCAAAGAATTGTACGGAGAGCGAAAACGTTTTTGATCATTGGCGGATCAGAGCTTGCTGCAGCTGAGCTGCTGTACCTAACGGTAACACCCAGTAAAGATATTTTCACCGGCATAATCGAAACAATTGGCTTTGGGGGTTTGTTGTTTAGCGGGGCACGGCTGCCGCAGGTGGCATCACCTGGATTTGCGGCACCGTATACGGGCACTACCATCCAGACCGCTACACCCTTGTATATACAGGCAACCAGCTAGGGATGGCCTATAATTTTTAGAAGTATGAAAACATAAGCCACAGAGTTAAAACAAGTTCAGATGCTGATGAAAA
>Ga0182030_10005508_pt1 | contig 26839 bp, 28 predicted proteins | sample 812S3MmetaG_FD_121299 | JGI IMG/M metagenome (GOLD analysis project Ga0182030, IMG submission 121299) | Permafrost microbial communities from Stordalen Mire, Sweden - 812S3M metaG (Illumina Assembly) | ecosystem: Environmental > Terrestrial > Soil > Wetlands > Permafrost | place: Sweden...
AACATTTCGTCCACGGCTGCGAGCTGCTGGCGGCCTGAAGCAAATCGTCCAATTTTCTTTCCGGACGGCTGGGGGCGGATGCCATTGCGCTGCATGGCGACGAGCGGTATCAGCCCTGCGGCTGGACGGCGCCGTTGGCGCGGACGGTGGATTTGAAGACATTTCAAAACCAGACGGCCAAGCCCAAACGCCTGAACGAAAAACTCTGGCACGAAATGTTGCGCGGCAAGACGCTCAACCAGTCGCGCGTGTTGCAGCACAAGCAGCGTCAATTCTCCGGTTTCCTCATTGAACGGCTGGCGGCACCTGTCAATAATCGCCCGCTGATGGACGAGGGACATGAATTGCATCAATGCCGGTGAAAAATTTATCAATTCGTGGCAAAGAGATGGTCATGACAAAATAAAGCCGATGGAAGATGAACTGCAACTCCGCGTCCACGGCGAGGCATCGCTGCCCACGCTGATTTACCTGCCGGGACTCCACGGCGATTGGACGCTCATCGGCGGCTTCCGCAAGGCGGTTGACGGCCGGGCGCGATTCGTCGAAATCACCTACCCGCGCACGCTCACCTGGTCGCTGGACGACTACGCCGCCGCCATCGAAACCGCGCTGGCGCGCAACGGCATCACCGGCGGCTGGCTGCTGGGTGAGTCGTATGGCTCGCAGATTTTGTGGGCCTTGGTGGGACGAAACCGATTTCAAGCGCAAGGCGCGATTTTGGCGGGCGGTTTTGTGAAGTATCCCATGCGCCGGGTATTGCAGATGGGCGAACGGATTGGTGGCGATCCCTTGCTGTCATTTCTGACGCGCATTGTGTTTATTGGCGCCAACAAAACCTTTCTTCGATTTTACGTGAAGATCGCGCGTTACCGCTATCGCCGCTCGCCGGAGACGCTGGCGAAGATTGATGAATTTGTCGTGCGCCGGACGGATCTGGACCGCCGCGCCGCGCAACATCGCCTGCATTTGATTTCCCAACACGACCCGCGCCCGGTTGCGCGCCGGACCGCGCTGCCGGTCTTTGGCCTGAGCGGGTTTCTCGATCCGATTGTGCCGTGGCCGTTCACCCGGCGCTGGCTCCGGAAGAACTGCCCGGCCTTGCGCGATTACAAAATCATCCGCCGCGCCGACCACAACGTCCTCTGCACCGCGCCCCGGGAAGCGGCGCAACAGGTTTTGGACTGGATGACGCTGCCGAAGTAGAAATGCACTTCCGAAACTTGCCCGGTTCCGGACCTTCAGATTGCCGCAAGACACCTTGGCATCGGCGCGGGAATTTGAAAGTTGTTTGACTGGCGGTCAGACGCGCCGCTCCGGGAAAATGCCATGAATTCGATCCATGACTGCCGCAACTTCCATGCGCGCTTCGTCGTCGGCAATTCCACCCGGCGCAATATGCCAAACACGCGAAAAGTTCCGTTTCAATCGTAAATCGGCAGTCGTAAATCGTAAATACTGACGCCCGTCCGGCCGGCCTCGGCTTCTGGGTCCTTGCGCCGAAAATCCTCCGTGTGAGAAACCAGATCAGGGGTCAGGTGGCAACCGCTGAAAGCCTTTTGTATCGCAGGAAATTGGTGGCCGATTTGGCCGCGGTGCAATCACCGGCTGCATCCACGTAGATGCCCTCGATTCTGGAAGAACCATCCTCCTCTTGACACAAAGCCCAGCAGGTCAGCGGCATGGACAATTCAGCTTCGTCATCCATCTTAAACACGGCCAGCCAATCATCGGCGGGAATGATTTGTACAATTTTTTCGTTCATATTTATGTGTGTTCACAGAAATATACGGCTTCCCTGGTGCGGTTGTCGAACCACATTCAGTGGCTTGGCGCAAACGCCGGTCGCACCTGACCCACCCGCAATCGGGCAGCAACACGGTTACGCGGCTTTGCTTTTGAAACTCGCGCGGTCGTCCGCTTCCAGCCAGTCGAACGTGCTGGTCTTCTCCGGGTCCAGTCCGAGCTTCTTGCATGCCTCGGTGAAGTAAGCGCGCTTTTCCGGATTTTTCATCATGCTGCCGCCCTCCACTTCATCCGACCAGGCTTTGATTTCAGCCGGCGTCTTCTTGGTGCCGTTGGCCTGCAACCAGACGCCTATGTCTTGATAATTTTTCGCGGCTTGAACGGCGGTTTTGAACTGGGCGCCATTGATGCCCTTGAAACTGAAGAGCATGTTGTCCAGCGGACAATCGTAATGATATTCGCCGAGCTTTCCCGCCATGCCGGCGCGGCATTTGTCCGTGGTGCGGTCGGCGATGGCAAATCCGCCGGTGCGTTCGCGCGGGCTGTGCGGGGCTTGTTTGGTCAGGTCCAGGTCAATGATGGGTGTTTTCATATTTTATTTGATCGTATCGAAATGTTATTTCTTCATGGCGGTGACGTTTTGCAAATGCGCTTCCACAACGGGAATGGATTTATCGAGGAAATTTTTGAGGTCCGCGTCCTGCGTTGCGGCAGCTTCGGCTTTGAATGCCTTGGCATCCTTTTGATGGGCTTTGATCATGCCGTTGATATAGGCATCGTCGAATCCCGGACCCGTCAGGGCTGCCATTTTGTCCACCATCGCCTGATGTTTTGCATCCAGGCTGTCGGGCAGGGTCACGCCTTTTTGCGCGGCCAACGCCTTCAGGTTATCATTGATGGCCGTGTGATCCTTCACCATCATCTGGCCGAACGACTTGACATCGTCACGCACGCCGCTTTTGGAGGCGAGTTCGCCCAGCTTCACCTCGGTCATGCCGCCTTGGGCCGCCGCCAGGATGAAGTTTGTGTCGGCCATGGAGATGGACGTTTGAGCCTTGGCACAGGGAACCAGAAGTCCCAGCGCCAGCAAAACCATGGCCAGTGTGGCGGATGCGGAGCTGGAGATGAGTTTCAGAAACTGCGGCCTGTCCTGTTCTGCTGCGGGTTGTGATTTTGGATTGGTATTCATGGATGATTGCCTGGTTAAGATTGGTTTGCTCTCTTTATATTTTGGAATCCGCGTTGATTATGAAGCTGAAAACTTGGAGAAGACCCCGTCACATTGCCTGGCCAGCGAGAAATCTTTTTCGGTGAGGCCGCCTTCATCATGCGTGGTGAGCGTCAACGTCACCTCGTCAAAACGAATATCTATATCGGGATGATGATTCATCTTTTGAGCTTTCGCGGCGATCCGGTTGACAAATTCGATGCCTTTTAAGAATCCCTCAAACTTGAATGTCCGGAGAATGGTTTGCGCGCGCTTCGACCAGTTCGGGACGGCCTGCAAGTTCAGCTTGATCTGTTTGTTATGTAAGGCTGGCATGAAATAATAAATCAATTCAGTTTCCGGCCGGAGCCGCTTTTTTTTCCGCCACCGGAAAGTTTGTTGACGGTGGCCCAAGCACGGGCTTCCGCGGTTTTCGTGCTGGCGCCTTTTTTCTCGTATCCGGCCTCGATGTGTTCCGCCTGACGTTTCTGCTTGTCAGTGTAACTGGATTTATCGCCTTGAGGCATGGTGGTTCTTTAATTTGTTTGGACCGTTTTTGCCTTCCGCAGACGATATCGCCAGATCCGTTATTGATTGGTGCTGGCTGGCGCGTTCGTATTCACAGCCGGCAAACTATTGGTATTGGCTGGTGCGTTGGTGTCCACAGTCGGCGGGCTGTTTGCCGGCGCATTGGTGGATTGCGTGTCGGTTGAACTGCTTGGGGTGTTTTGATTGCAGCCTACCAGCACGAATGCAGCCAGGACTGGAACCACCAATAATGGAATGATTGATTTCATATGTGCGTTGAGGCTATGGCATAAGCCGGTTCGTTGCCATGGGGTATAACCCTACCGGATTGCGATGCTTCTGGCGACGGCGCTGGCTTGGATGCTGACAGCGACTGCCGTAAGCCAAAGGAACCGAATTTCTCACGCATTTCTTACCGTCTCGTGACGTTTGACGGTAATCTCGCGACGTTTTCTTACGGTCTCGCGACGTTTGACGGTAATTTCGTGACGTTTTTTTACAAGCAAACGGACATTTTCAGGCTGGGAAACCCTACCCAGTGCGCCAATCCGGCACAGCCAGTCAGTTCGCAGTTGAAGCATCTGTGGTGACTTGTGTTAATCTGTGGCCAGGAAAAATGGCTGGCCGCATAGACCCCAAAGAACACTGGAAAGGGAATTTCAACAGAAGCAACCGAAGTCAACAAAGCAGGCGGTTTTCAAACATTGTTCCCATCGTTCCCTTCCCGCACCAATGTTTTGACCTTGATGCAACGTCCAATGTCACGCTGCTCCATCTCACGAGAAATCATAGGCGTGGCCATGAAGCCTAGCCAGTATGGCTGGCGATGAAAGCGGGCAAGGTGTCTGCCCTCCGGGAACGGGTATTGCGCGCCGGCGTGAAGCGCGAAGCGGAACCGGAACCGTCATCCCGCGTTGCCAGCGATTTGTTAGGTCTCACGGTGAATTTGTAACTGACCGTAATTTGGCGAGGCGCAAATCATCCAACCGGCAAACGCCGCTCTTGCATGTGCTCGTCGGACTTCGACCAGGAATGGTGCTCAATAGCGCATTCGCACGAGCCATGTCACTACCGCTGGCCGGATAACTCTCACGATAGACGTTTACCGGAACCAACCATCCGTCACGTGCTTGGCGCGTCTTATCGTCCAACCAAATCACAGAATCCCACGCTGCGAGTGTCTCCACCTGTATGTTCAAGGTGTTCTCCATCTCATTAATCGCACTATTGGTCTCACCGAGCCGAAGCTCGGCGAGCCACTCGGCCTCCTGCGCGGCATTGGCCGCCATGTCAACCTCTGGCTTGGAGTATGCCATCATACCAAACACACGACTCACCAACCGAGCACCAATATATGCGCCGATAATCATGCCGACGGCTAAAGTGCCGATAAGCAAACCAATGAATGTTAATTTTTTCATAGTGCGTAGTGAGACCTAACGTCCAAGCTCAGGCACAACCGCCGGAGCCTGACGCTGGCTGCAAAGATGATGTTCAAATTCATTGCTCCGTCAAAACTGAAAGGGCGGTGGCTGGTGCCTGCAGCGCCATTGTTAGGCGGCATGATCGAAAGTGACGACACTAATTGGGAATCCATAATTCCGGGTGTGCTCATGATCATAATTCCACATCGCGGCTGAATTGGTGTAATTGAATAGTATCCAAGGGCTCATCGCCGATATGTGTCCATCGCAGAATAACTGATTATAATTTTGTCCATGCCGCGCTGGGTCAAAAGCCCATTCTTGAGGGTGACCGCTGCTCCAATTCAGCATACCGCAAACCCACTGGCAACGCCCGCCCGGAGTGCGGTTGACTTGTTCGCTCACTATGGCAATCACGACCAGCAATTCAATGAGCGTGAATGCTTTTGCGCTGTGGCGATGTATTCTCATGTTGGTTTAGACATTGCTACGGACGCCTTCTCACGGTGCCGCCTAACGTAGAAAGCTGAGCCACCGCCGACTCGCGACGTGAACCGCGACAGCGGAACGGCCATGGGTTTTTTAGTTTGAATCCGGGACGTTGGCAAGGCGGGAAAGGATCGCGCTTCCATGGGAATGGACCGGCCAGTTGTGCGATCTCCGTGTTGTTTCCGGTTAAAGTTCCGGGCGATTTCGGAAAACGAGGTTCTCCAAGCGCCGCCGTCAGAGGCACTACCTCCGGACCTCTCGAGGATTTGCCTAGTTGCGGCCTGGCTTGGCAAGGAACGTGTCAACCTGTTGATAGAACCATTTGGGATCATCCAGCATGATAAAATGCCGCGTTTCGGCCATGACGACCTTGCAGTTTTTAAGCTGGGCATACTGTTGGTTCAACCGGCCCTGGACCTCATCGCTGGTGGTGTAGTCCTTATAGGCGATCCACGTTGCCAGCACGAGCGTGGGTGACTTGATGCAGGCAATATCACCGCGCAAATCGTGGCTGAACAAGTCAAACATGGCGTCACCGGCGGCCAGCGGGTCGGTGGTTTTGACCCAGGACATAACACGATCAAAATCATTCGGCCGGGTCACCATCATTTTGACACTCATTTCAGAATTCGTGAAAAACTGCGGGCGGGGCACCGCCATGCCGGCGCGCATTTTTTCGGCCATGGGTTTGATGGTTTCCACCGTGGCGTTGGGCATGAAGCTGGCGGGCAGAAACGGATAGGAATCCACGATGACGAGCGGTCCCGGGAGATCGGGATCGTGCGAGGCAAGCCAGAGGACGAGGAAACCGCCGAGGCTGTGGCCGATGATGACGGGATGATCGAGCTTCTGGTCGCGGATGTAGGCAGCGAGGTCATTGCGAACGGTTTCGAGAAACGGGGCCGGGATGCGCGGCTGGCCGGCGAACCCCGCCAGGGTCAGAACGTGGCACTGGTAATGGTCCTTGAGATGTTCGACGGTGCCGTCCCAGACCGCGCCGGAACACGAAAGGCCGGGAATCAGAATCACGGGCGGCCCTTGGCCAACAACTTTGACGGCAAAGGACGGTTTGGCAGGCTCGTCACCGGCTCGCGCGGAGTGCGGGGTGAGGATGGCGGTCAAAACGGCCGTGGTAGCGACGATCAAGGTAATGATGGTTTTCATGGAGATATTGTTGGGAAGCCTCTTATCGGGCGATGGACGGTGGGACCGAAGGTTTGCGCGCAATGGTCCACCACTGGACGATCATAGAAATCATCATGGGGATTGCCCAAACCCACATCAGCCAGAAAAAATTGGGCACCATTTTCCAGCACGCTTGCAGAAATGGATTCGATCTTACCAAGTGTCTGACGAAGTCATTGTTCACCTGCGCCGCATGCGCAACCGGGCCAAGCGCATATTGATGCGCGATGGCATACTGGCCACCCGAGGCGATGTTCCAGGCGACGGCGCAAGCCGCCGACGCCTGCCAGCCAAACGCGAAGGCACCGAAGGCCCAAATGCCAAAAGCAAATCCGCCGACCACGAGCGCGCCGACCGCCATTGCGCCATAGGAAAACAGGCCGATGGCGCACGCACCGATGCTGACGGGAGCCACCGCCACGCTGCCATACGCAAACAAAACGCCGAACGCGACGCTATCAGTGACCGCAATCCAAGCCTTCACCGGTGTCTGCATTTTCCCGTTATGCCAGCCGCCCGTGCGGAGGTGGATGAACGGCAAGCCGAGCAGGTGAAACCGGCTGCGATATTCCCAAAAACGAACTTTCGAGGCGGTCACATCTTCCAAGGCCGGCCGTTCCAAACGCAACCGTTTTACCGCCCGATAAAACCAGATACAAAGCGGAGTGAGCAGCAGAAAATAACCCAAAATCAAACCGGTCATCAAACCGGCGAACAAGGAAGGATTGGTTTTGACGAGCGAGTCGCCGTGCGACATCAGGAGGCTGGTCAACAGGATGAAGACGACGATGCTGCCGGCGAGCACGGGATAATATATTTTGTAAATGTTGCGTTCACGGTCCGAACGCGCCGCCTTGTGGCTCAGGTGCCAAGCCCTGAAAAGATTTAGAAAGGCCAGCAGCGGAAACAAAATCGCGCCAAGCAACCCGATGAAGCCGGCGCCGGCGGCCGTTGCGCCAGATTTGGCAGCGGCGCCCATGGTTGCGGCTTTCGCGGAAATGGTCAGTGCCGGCAACGTTGCCAAAACACCAAGCGTGAACGCCGGTCCCGGATTGGTTCGTGCCAGCGCACCTTCGACAAAGGCCGTTACTTCCTCCGTCAGCAGTTTGCGCCCGCGGGACAGCCGCTGCTTCACCGCGTCCTCGCTCAATTCCAGCTTCCCAGCCACGGATGCGACCGACTGGTGCTCGCGGTAGAAAAGAATCAGCGGTTCGCGATACAACTCCGGGATTTTTTCCAGCGACCGCCACAAAATCGCCTCCTCCTCACGGCTGATGGTCTGTTCCGAAGGCAGGGCCTCGCGGGCCGGCGAATCGTGCGCTTCTTCCAATGGCGCGGCGTTGCAGGCCGGTTCGCGTCCCGCCTCCCGCAGGCTTCGTTGAATCCGGTTTCGGACAATGCCGCAGAGCCAGCCGCGGAGTTTGTCCGGTTCGCGCAGGGACCGAAGACTGCTCCACGCAGTGATGAACGTTTCCTGCGCCACGTCCTCGCTCAGGCTCAGGTTGCCGGTGGCGCTGTAAGCCACGGAACAGATCAAGGTCTGGTATCGCTCAACAATTTGGTGGAAGGCGGCCCGGCTGCCCTCCAGGCTTTTCGCGACCAGATCGGCATCATTGGATTCCAGCGTGTGCATCGTTTCGGTTGTCATCATATCATGCTCCTAGTGCCAGAAAAGGACAGACAGGTGACAGGAAATGTGGGCTGCCAAAGCAGCAGTCAGAAGTAAGAAGCCGGAAGTCAGAAGAAAATTTGAAGTCATCGGCGAAATCTGCGGGAAAACCGGCTCGTCAGGAGCCTCGCCCCACCTTGGTGTGATTTGCCGGCTGATTCAAAAATAAAGAAACCGCCAGACGACATAACCCGGGAGGGTTAACTGGCGGGTTGGTACGTTGTTAGGGTAATACCTGTCGTCACGCTAGTGCTTATTGAACTGAAAGGATATGGGGTGAACACCCCATGGCACCAAAATGGATTCTTCGGTATTGGTTTCAAAATGGAATCGAACCAACGTATTGTTGTCCGGACCGGTTCCAGGGTGCTGGAGATCACGTTGTTCGTAGTCATCATCGGCCTCCTGGTGGCGATTGTCAGTCCCGGCTTCGTGAGTGCCCCGGGTCCAGCGCGAACCACAAACCGCGTCAACAACCCCGATGCGATTGACGCCATCGCCTCCCAGTTCACCGCTGAGATCAATCTAAAGGCCGAAGCGGTTGCCATTTATGACGGTGATTTGACACCCTACGTCAGACCGGGTCTGGCCGTCAGCGTCCCCGACTATTTGACAGTTGGCATTTACACCGAAATGGTCGCGGGTGCCCTGCCCGCCCCCTCGCTCGACGACCTCGCAACCGCGAGCCGCCCTCAGCCGTAGATCAGTGGAAGCAAGCGGCTGACTGGCTCGCCTGTCAGTTTCAAAATCTGCGGCATCGGCGAAATCTGCGGACGATGATTGGTTGAGGGCTTAAAGTTGAGGGTTGAGAGCAAAAACGGCCTGCGGAGACGCTTGCCCAACCAATAAGAACAGAATTCAGGAGCTGGAATCCAGAATGAAGCAATTTCGTGCAGCGGATTCTGGACAAGTTGAGAGTTGAGTTCGTGTCATGACCATCAGCAACCGGCTTAATCTCGTATTTTACACCTGGTAAAATTCCAGAACAAATATTCTTGCCAACGAATCACGAAGGGCCAACGCTGGCGCAAGTTTCAAGAATGATGACCAGATTTGGAAATTAACCACATACAAACCACAGCCTATGAATAATCACTGCATCAGAGACTGCGCCCGGGGATTTACCATCACCAACAACCCCACTGTTCCCAATTCCAAGGTGGATGTGGCGGCAACGGAACTCATCCTGCAAGACAGTGGCAACAATCCGCTTTGGGTAAATAACATAAAACTGATAATTGATATTACGGTTGCCGGTGCCAACGGCCTTGATGCCGGCACCGAAGCGCCCAATCAATGGTATTACATCTGGGTCATCGCCCGTGCCAACAGCCAATTCGCGGGTTTGCTGTCGCTGTCTTCCGATACCCCAGCGCTACCACCCGGTTTTCAGTTCAAGGCATTTGTCGGAGCCATCCGAAATGATGCAGGAGGTGATTTTTGTCTGCTGAACCAGGTGGGCAGAATCGTTGCCCGCAACGCCGTCGCCGTCCTCAACAGTGGCACCGCCACTGTTCCCACCGCCATGGATTGTTCCGGTGCTCTGCCGCAAAAAGCCGTAAAGGCCATCGGCGATGTTACCCTCAACCTCGGGGCGGGTGGTGGGCGCGGGGAAGGCTGGCTCCGTTCGCGGTCCAACCAGGGCGTGGTGGGATTTGCAGGCTATTTGAGCACGCCGGAATATCTGACAGCGCCGTTCAGCATCCCGGTCATCGAATCGCAGACATTGTATTACAACCGCAATGCCGCTTCGAATGCGGCCAGCGTCACCGTCAGCATCAGCGGCTTTGAGTTTTGATGGCGCGGATTCGGCGGGAGTTGAACCACTCCATCCGTGATAGGAAACGGCCTGTGAATAACATAGGCCTTGACGGGTTCGAAAGTGCGCTTAGGTTGGCCCCATGCTGGTGCCTCAATTGCAGAAAGTGCCGAATCCAAGTTTTGGCGGCACTCGCGTTATGGCGGGTTGAACGCTGAACGGCCAGCGGGCCGCAGCGCGTTTGACGTTGTCTCAGCGCGGGGCGGGTGGCTGGACGGGGCAGGAGCAATTGGCACCGACCATATTTCAATTCAAACAGGTTCGTGATATGAATGCATTGATACGTTGGAGTCCGCTCAAGGAGGCGCCATGAATTATAAAGCATGGGTGGCCAAGGCGGCGAAGCAACCGATGGTTCTCGAAACCGTTGATCCCGGACCGCTCGGGTCCGAGGACGTTGAAGTGGCTGTCGAACACTGCGGTTTGTGTCACTCCGATTTCTCCGTCTTGAACAACGAGTGGGGCAATTCGCAGTATCCGGCGGTTCTCGGCCACGAGGTCATCGGCCGGATCACGGCCACGGGTCCGAATGCCAAGGGACTCAAGGTCGGACAGCGCGTTGGCGTCGGCTGGACCTCGGGCAGCTGCATGCACTGCCGCCAGTGCATGTCGGGAAGCCATCACCTTTGCCCGCAAGCGCAGGCAACCATCATTGGTCATCGCGGCGGGTTCGCGTCCCACGTCCGATCACACTGGGCCTGGGCCATCCCGCTGCCGGAAAAGCTGAATTTCGCTGAAGCCGGACCGCTCCTGTGCGGGGGCATCACCGTTTTTGCGCCGCTGGCCATGTATGCCAAGCCGATGAGCCGGGTGGGCGTCATTGGCATTGGCGGGCTGGGACACATGGCCGTGAAGTTTGCCGCCAAGTACGGCTGCGACGTGACCGCATTCACATCAAGCGAGAACAAGTTTGATGAAGCAAAGGGTTTCGGGGCGAACCACGTCGTATCGAGCAAAGATTCGGCGGCAATCCGGAAGCTTGGCGGCAGTTTCGACCTGCTGATCAGCACCGTAAACGTGAAGCTTGACTGGGATGCGATGATCGGCACGCTCGCGCCGAACGGCCGGCTGCATGTTGTCGGTGCCGTGCTGGAACCGATCCCGGTTGCCGCATTCTCGCTCATCGCGCAGCAACGCAGCGTCTCCGGTTCGCCGACCGGCCCGCCGGTGGCGATCGAGGCGATGCTCGATTTTGCTTCACGACACAACGTCGCGCCGCAGACCGAGCACTTCCCGATGCGCAAGATCAACGAGGCCTTCGCCCGGCTTGAATCAGGCAAGGCCCGTTACCGCATTGTGCTGGACGCGGATTTCTGATCCCTCAGACGAAATCTTCATGCCGAATTGAGAATTCAGGAGCCGGAAAGCCGGAAGCCCAAATTCAGAAACGAATCTCGACGTTCCTCTGTCATCTGCGGACGTTTGTGAACGACAGGCTGGCATGGATTATGCCGTCAAACAGCCATGATGTATGAACAGATTGGACAGCAAAAACACATATTGGTGGTGGACGATGAGCCGCTCGTCCGCCAGTCCGTCCAAATGCTGCTTGAAGAGGATGGCTATATCGTTGAAGAGGCCGAAAACGGTTCCCAAGCGCTGGCCATGTTTGAGCCGGGCAAATTCGAAATGATTTTCACCGACTTCTTCATGCCGGAAATGAGAGGCGACCAACTGGCGGCGGAGATCAAAAAACGTTCACCCCGGCAGCCCGTCGTGATGATCACGGCCTTTCCGGAAAAACTCCCGTGTTCGGACGTGCCCCTGGGTGGTGTAGATTCCTTCATCTGCAAGCCTTTCGAAGCCGACACCCTGCGGACGATGATCGCCCGGTACGGTCGGGCCTGAAACAAGACTGCGGGAGTTTCAAGTGTTCAGCTTTCAGCCGATATTTCTTTGAGACCAACAACCCGCCTGTCCGCGGCAGGTTGTTCAGGCACTTCATTGATCAACTTCAGCCAAAGCTACGGCTGCCATATCACCCGCCAGAACTGCACCGGGAAGGATGGAACAATGGCGTTGGTGATGTACATCACGCCGGCCGGGAACGTGTTGGTGCCGATGGAGGTCCACACAATCAGATTGGTCGAACGTTGAATGACATAGGGAACGTCAGCCTGACCTTGAAGTTGAAAGACGAACTGGCTGGCAGGCAATGGAACCGCCAGGGCCAGCAAGGTTGCCGGCGCCGGCATGAGGGTCAGCACGGTGGCCGAGTACGGCGGAAAGGCGTAATTGAAGTTGGTTCCGGCGCCGGACAGGTTGGTCCGGGCAAGGTCCGGCGAGCCGATGACGAATTCCGCGGCATCGTCCTGTGGAACACCGTAAGAACAGACCGTGCCGGCGGAACCCGGGACATAACCGGCGACCGCCACCTGTCCCGTGGAGGTATTGGACGGGTCCTTGTTGATGGCCAAAACGGTCAGGCTACCATTAAGCCGCCGGACGGCATAAACCGAAAGCAGCGAATAATCGCTTGCCGCCGTCAGCACGGTATCCCCGGGTTGAACGAAGTTGGTCATGAGCTTGAAAGTGTAGAACGTCGGATAGCGCGTGTTCAGGTTGCCAATGACACCCAGATCGCCGTTGGTGCGCCAGCCGTAAAGCGATGCCGAAAAGTCGCCATTGGTGTCCGTGCCATTCCTCAAATCCCACCAGATGAATGAATTGAACTCCGTCTTCGTCAATTGCGCGAGGCTGTCCGCCAGATAAAGACCGTTGACAAGACTTGTGGATTGTTTGCCCTGATTGCCGGCATCGGCATTGTTCTCCGTGGCCAGCAATTCAATGTTCGTCCCGGTGCCGCCGATATAATCGGTGATTTGCTGGCGCAGATTGGTGGCGTCGGATGCCCAGTTGGCCGAGGCTTGCAGCAGGGCCGAGTCGTTGTCCGAGCCGGATTCGGAATAAAAGTGATCCACGAGAAAATCGGGCGTCACGCCGGTGGCGTGCAGCGTGGCGAGCATCACCGGTGTCCAGCCGTTGTGATAGATTCCTTCGCGCGAGTTATAGGCCGGATGGCTGGTGTTGTTGATATAGCTGTCCTCGCCGGGCGCGGACACCACGCCGATCTTGACCGTCGGGTCCACGGCCTTCATCAGGGAAAGATAATTCGTGGCGCGCAGGGCGTACGTGTAGGGGTCGTTGGGCACCGCGTTGCTGTCGGTTTCCCACGTGCCGTAACATTCATTACCGATCTCCCAATACTTGAAACCCAGCGGCGCCGCCCGCGAAATGCGGAGAAAATTTCTGCCGTCATCTGTCCCCAACGGCGCGGCCGCGCGCAACGAGGCCCAGTATCCCGCCGTCTGCCAGTTGCTGCCTTTGGCGTCAATGCCCAGCAACTGCGGACTGGAGGTCGCGGCATTGCAATACGCCACCCAGGCGGCCGCTTCCTGCGGCGTGCCGGTGCCGTAATTGACGGTGACAATGGCCTGGGCGTTGACGCCGGCATTGGTGATGACGTGGATGAAATTGCCGAGGGACGTCGCCCATTGCCACGTGTTCGTCAGCGTCGTGTTCAAACTCCAGTTATATTGGTCGGAAAGCGAGCCGCCCGGCAGGCGGAGAATGCGCGTGCCCAGCTCGTTGAGCAGCGAAATCGTCGTGGGCGTGTCATAGTAACTGTCCCACACGGCCGCGTTGAGTCCGAACCAGCGCGCGTCGGCGGTGCGAAGGGGCTGACCGGCATTGATGATAAAATGCGTCAACGCGGGCGGCGGCACCACGGCGTCAAGTTGAAGGTCATCCAGGTAGAAAGTGGATTCCGTCGAACCGGCCGAGTCCTGAATGGCGAAGCCGGTGAAGTTCGTCGCGTTGGCCACGCCCAGGGCCGCCAGGGAAACCGTGTATTGCTGCCAGGTATTGGCTGACGGCGCCGCCAGATGATAGCGGGCGCTTTGCCCCCCGGTGCTCAGATTGCCGTACATCTGGAGCTGTTGTCCGCCGCTGAGCCCGCCGTTGAGCCAGAAGCTGAGGCTGGCAAAGGCGGTGTTCGTCATGCTTGAATGCGTCAGTTGAATGCCGCCGTAGGCGTTGGTGATGGTCACACTGATGGAATCGCTGCCGGAATGAACCGGTGAAGCATTGGCGTAATTGAGCGTGACATCGTAACTGCCGTTCTGCCAGCCGTTGACCAGCGAATCGGCATAAATCGTCGAATTATTCTGCGCCGTGGACACGGTGGGCACCGTCAGCGAGGCCGCCAGAATAAATTTCAACACCGTTAAAACGATTCGTCTCGAGGCCTCATTTCGCGGAGTCATGACCGTTCATTCTAACCCAGATTGGCACCGGAGTCCAAGCGAGGTTGAATGTCCACGGCTCCGACTTCGTTTCGTTTCCGCCTTCTCCCGCGTTTTTGGTGACGTATATTTTGGCAAACTAAAATCGTGATGTTGATTGTTGTCGGCCCGCCTTGACGGCGCGAACCGGGTTCGTTATGAAATCAGGTTCATGAGCAAGACCGAGACGCATCATTTTCAGGCGGAAATCCAGCAGTTGCTGGACATCGTCATCCATTCACTTTACACGGACAAGGAAATCTTCGTGCGCGAGCTGATTTCCAACGCGGCGGATGCGTGCGAGAAATTGCGGTTCATCCAGTCGTCGGGCAAGCCGGTCCAGCAGTCGGAGGTTGCGCCGTCCATCGCCGTGACCACGGATGACAAGGCAAACACCGTCACGATCACCGACACCGGCATCGGGATGACGCACGCGGAACTGGTGGAAAACCTAGGCACGATTGCGCATTCGGGCACCAAGGCGTTTCTCAAGCAGCTCGCCGGGGAAAAGAAACCGGACGTGGGATTGATCGGACAGTTCGGCGTGGGTTTTTACTCGGCGTTCATGGTGGCAAAAAAGGTGACGGTGCTGAGCCGTTCCTTCGTGCCGGAGGAACCGGGCTGGCAATGGACGAGCGAGGGCGGCGGCGGTTATGAAATCACGCCCGCCGCCGATCTGCCGCGCGGCACGAAGGTCACGCTTGAACTCAAGGATGAGGCAAAGGAATTTGCGCAGGCGGCCGCCGTCGAGCGGATCATCCAGCGTTACTCGAGCTTTGTCCCCTTCCCCATCGAGTTGAACGGCAAGCGGCTCAACACGGTCCAGGCCATCTGGGCGCGGAACAAGAACGAGATCAAGGACGAGGAATACAACGAGTTCTACACGTTCATCGGCCACGACCACGAGCCGCCGCTGTTCCGGCTGCATTTTTCCGCGGACGCCCCGCTGGCCATCCAGGCACTGCTGTTCGTGCCGCAGCGGAATTTTGAGACGCTGGGCATCGGGCGGACGGATTCCGAGGTGAACCTGTATTGCCGCAAGGTGTTGATCCAGGCGAAGGCCAAGAAATTGTTCCCGGACTGGCTGCGCTTCCTCAAGGGCGTGGTGGATAGCGAAGACCTGCCGTTGAACATCTCGCGGGAAACGATGCAGGACACGTCCCTGATGCAGAAGCTGAACAAGGTGCTGACCGGGCGTTTCCTGAAATTCCTCGACGAGCAGGCGGAGAAGGATGCGGCGGCCTACGAAAAATTTTACGCGGAATACCAGCGTTTCCTCAAGGAAGGCGTGGTGACGGATTTCGCCTGCAAGGATGCGCTCGGCAAACTGCTGCGCTACGAATCGTCGGCGCTGGACAAGGACAAGCTGACGTCGCTGGCGGATTACGTGAAGCGCATGCCCTCGGAGCAGAAGGAAATTTACTGCCTGCTGGCGCCCAACCGCGCAGCGGCGGAGAGCAGCCCGTATTTCGAGGTGTTTCGCGAGCGGAAGTTCGAGGTACTGTTCCTGCATGATCCGTGGGACGAATTCGTGGTGGAACATCTGCAAACCTTCGACGGCAAGCCGCTGCGGCTGGCGGAAAAGGCGGAACTCAACCTGGGCAGAACGGCGAAGAAGGAAGGCGCGCTGGCGGAGGACACCGCCAAATCGCTGGCGCAGTGGCTCAAGGAAACGCTGGGCGGCAAGGTCGGCGAAGTGCGGGTTTCGCAGCGGCTGGTGGAAAGCCCGGCGGTGGTGGTGGATGCGGACAAGTTTGTAACGGCCAACATGCGGCGCATTCTGAAGGCGATGAAAAAGGATGACGAAGCCGAAACGCCGGTGAAGCACGATCTCGAAATCAATCCGGCGCACCCCATCATGGCGCGGCTGGACGCAACACGGGCGAAGGACAACGCGCTGGCCGCCAGCGTGGCGGAACAGATTCTCGACAACGCACGGGTCGCCGCCGGATTGCTGGAAGACCCGCGCGCAATGTTGAGCCGGCTCAATCAACTGCTTGAAAAGGTGCTGGCAAAAGAGTAACGCCGGCCGGCCAGGCGCCACTGCTGCAAGGTTGATCGGATCATCCGCGAGTCTCCCACGCCGTTTAGACGAAATTTCCGAAAATAATTTTGTCCGCAGGTGTTGATCGTGGTTTATCCAACCGGGCGATCTGCAATTCAAGTCTTCAAGTCAGTCCGCGGAACTTCATCCTCCATGATCGGGCTTTTTTTTGTGGATGGCACCGATGCTGCTTAACGGGGAAAAAGTTGAAAACATTAACACAAAGTTTCAAATGATTGGACGTACCCGCAGCAGTGGATTGGAGAATTTTGACGGACTGAAGTGCAGCAACTCAAGTGACGTATTTTCGGTCGGGCCCCGATTTAAAACCAGCCAGCTTGTCCGAAATTCACGAGCCAGTGGAGGCAAAACGGTTCGCAGCGAGATTGCCGGCAAAATAAATTTGGCCGGAAGAACAGCGAAGGGGAAAGCGTTCAGCCTGACCATCATGACCTTGATTTTCATGCATTTACAAGCTCTCACTGCAGCCACGGTGACTTTGGCGTGGAGCCCGAACACTGATCCAACCGTCGCGGGTTACAACATATACTACGGGGAAGCGCATGGCGTTTATACCAATGAGGTTACGGTCGGCACGGCAACATCAGTGACCATTTCCGGCCTGATCCCGGGAACCACCTATTATATTGCAGCGACAACATATTCCGCGGCAGGTTTGGAGAGTCCGTTCTCAAGTGAACTGGTTTATCCGGTTCCAATCACCTTGAATCAGCCACCGACGTTGAATCCCATCAGCGATCTTATAATCAACGCCAGCGCCGGACTGCAAACTGTCAGTTTATCCAACATCACATCCGGCGCGATCACTGAAAATCAGACGCTCACCGTCACCGCGATTTCCAGCGATAATGATTTGCTTCCCAATCCGTCGGTACATTACACCAGCCCGAACACCACCGGAACCTTGAGCTTCACACCCACACCCAACGTCTGCGGAACCGCCATGATCACCGTCACCGTGAATGACGGTCAAACCTTCAACAACACCATGACCCGCACCTTCGCCGTGAACGTGTTGCCTGGCATTCCGCAATCATTGTTGATCAACCCATTGACCAACGTGACGGCCTTGGTGGGTCAAACCTATACTTTCAACACCACCGCCATCAAACAAACTCCTCCGTTGGGAGGACTTTTGACATATCAGTGGAAATTCAGCGGTACCAATCTGGCTTCGGCTGTTGGTTCGACGTTGACGTTGAGCAACATTACCTCAAATCAATCCGGTATTTATTCGGTAACCGTGTCCAACGGCAAGAACACAACCTGCGAGACAGCCACCTTGACCGTTTACGCCACGCCAGCGGCCGCACTTGTGCCGGCAGCCCATGCCCGCGGCCAGTATGCCTTGGCGGTGGCGGGCGTGCCGGGGTATAAATACGTGGTCGAAGCCTCCACCAATCTGGTTAATTGGGTTCCCATGCAAACCAATACGGTACCGTTTACTTACGTGGATGCCAATGCCGGCCAATTCCGCCAGAGATTTTACCGCTCGGTTTACGCGCCTTGATTGCTCCGGCATATCCTGCCGGACGATGAACCAAACAGCAGGCATCACAACCTCCGCAGCCATCCTCGTTTAAGACGTGTGAAGCCACCGGTTCTGGCGCTTGCAATTCTCAACCTTGGACCGCATTCGTACCGGCAGGTGAAATTTTCCTGCGCTCGCTGCTGTTCGCCTCCCGGAAATCGCTGAGCTTGCCCTTTTTGAAGGTGCCGTCCGGAAGTTTCAACGATATTTCCGGCGGCCAGCCGGCCCTGGCCTCCGTCACATTTTCCACAATTCCCACGGCCCGGGAAATCCGGTGGACCATGACTTCGCCGAGATAACCCTCTCCGGTTGCCGGTATTTTGGATTTGCTCATAAAATCGAGAATATGCAAAACCGCGAGCGGGTGTCGAGCCGACTTCACCTGCATGACGGGGTTCTATCCGCCGCCGGGCCGGGAATCGCGGACGACGATGTGACAACTGGCAACGTAATCAAACCGCAGGAGCCTGATTTTCTTCGGCCGGTCCCCTGCCCCGTCCGTGGTCCATGTTAATAAACTGCTTTGTCTGGGCGATGTAGGAAACGATGTTGAATTTGCCGATCAGTTCCTTCTTCGCAACCTCGAACGCGACCGCCGTGGCGCCGAAATTTTTGCCTTTCTCCGCGTTTTTCGACCACTGATTGTTGCCGGTGAGATATTCCATTTTTTCCGCGTCTTCGATGAGTATGTTCATAAACCGGAATGCTAGCAGACTTTTCCGAATCTCAAGCATTCAAAATTGCGAAACCTGGCCTTATTCCATCCCTACCGGACGGCGCGACGCCTTCTTGTCGGCATGATGGGATTTGTCGGCAAGCATCCTGGCCTTGGCCCGACGTGAACGCTTCCGTTTCTGGCGGCGGATTTTTTCGATTTCAGCGCGTTGTGCGGCCACGTAGCCGCGTTTCATCGCTTCGATCTTGTCGAGCAACAGGCGGCGGGCGATGAAGCGGTTGAGTCCCTGCTGGCGGGTGGCCTGGCATTTGACCTGCAAACCGGTCGGCCGATGAACCAACATGACACACGTGGAGGTCTTGTTGACGTTCTGCCCGCCGTGTCCGCCGGAGCGGACAAAAGTTTCCTCAATGTCGGCCTCGCGCACGCCCAATGCCGCCATGCGTTGCGCAAGTTGGGTTTCCTTTTCCACACTGACGGGGAACGCGCTCATGTCAGTTTCACCTCACCACCTCAAACGCAAAACCCTTCAAGTATTCCGTCTCGGGAATCATCGGGATGATCGGGTGGTCCGGGCTTTGGGAGTAGGTTGCGACGCGGCGCAACACGTGGCGCGTGTCGTAGGCGGCGGAGAGGATCACGTCCTGGAACGTCACCGCATCCACGTGATGCGAACAGCAGAACGTCGCCAGCGTGCCGCCGGGCTTGAGCAGCTTCAGCGCGCGCAGATGGATTTCCTTGTAGCCGCGCAAGGCGTCCGGCACCGAGGCGCGGTTGCGGGTGAACGACGGCGGGTCGAGAATGATGAGGTCGAAGCGCGGCACCACCCGCTCGTGCGGTTTGACGGCGGTGTTGGCCTTGAGCCAGTCAAAGACGTTGGCAACCTCGAACGAACATTTTTCCGCCAGACCATTGGCCGCGGCGTTGCGTTTTGAGGCCTCGATGGCATCAGCGCTTTGGTCAAGCATGTGTACGTGGGCGGCACCGGCGCGCGCCGCGTGCAGGGCGAATCCGCCGAGAAAACTGAAACAATCCAAAACCTGCGCATCCTTCGCGCATTGCGATACCGCCTGATAATTCGTCTGCTGGTCGAGGTACATCCCGGTCTTGTGACCGCCAATCAGATCGGTTTCAAACTTCAGCCCGTTCAGGTTCACCTGGATGGGTCCGCTGAATTCACCGGCCAATACGCCGTTGGCCTCGCCTAGGCCCTCAAACTTACGCGAAGCCATGTCGCTGCGTTCGAGGATGGCGCGCGGCGAAAAAATCTTTTGCAGCACGCTGACGATCTGGGCCTTCCGCTGGTCCATACCGAGCGATGAAATCTGGACAACCAGAACGTCCTCGTATTTGTCCACGATGAGGCCGCTGAGAAAATCGCTCTCGGCGTTCACGACCCGGAACGAGGTCGCGCCGGGCAGATGCCGTTGCCGGACGGCGAGGGCGGCGCGGATGCGCTCCTCGAAAAACTTCTCGTTCACCTCGATGCGTTCCGGCGAGAGGACGCGGACGTGGATTTTTGATTTCGAGTTGAAGAGGCCGGTGCCGATCAGCCGCTGGCGATGGTCCTTGACCTGGACAAGTTCCCCGTCGGCAACCGGCGCGGTGAGCCGGAGAATTTCCGTATGGTAGATCCACGGATGGCCGGCCACGATGCGGTCGGCCTCGCCGGGTTTCAACAAGACAGTTGGCAACGAATCCATAATTTGTAAACAGTTTGGCGCGAGTCCATTTTATCGGGCCGTGCGGACCAGTTTAAGTCTGAACTCCAGCGCGTACAGGCAATCAGAAGCCGGCGGCGGAAGAAAGCTTATTCCAACCCCGGGCCGTAAAGGAAAACCGTTATGATGTTAATTATTTGCTTGAATCATGGGCCGGAGCAGTGGATAAAGCATCCAGCTTATGAACTCAAGCGGCATGGTCAGTGCGTTGTTGCATCACAAGGGATCGGAAATCTGGTCGGTTTCTCCGGAGACCACCGTCTATGAAGCCATCAAAATCATGGCGGACAAAAACATTGGCGCGTTGCTGGTCATGGCGGATGGGAAATTGTCCGGGGTCATCACGGAACGCGATTACACCCGCAAGGTGGCGCTGCAGGGCAAATCGTCCAAGCAGACCCTGGTGCGGGAAATTATTTCCAGCGAGGTTGTCTCGGTCGGGCTGCATCATTCCGTCGAGGATTGCATGAAATTGATGACCGAACGCCGCACCCGGCATTTGCCGGTGGTGGAGGGCGGAAAAGTCGTCGGCCTCATCTCCATCGGCGACCTGGTGAACTGGACCATCTCCGCCCAGAATGCAACCATCGCGCAGATGGAGCAATATATTGCCGGCGGGTTGCCGGGCTGAAATCTTCGGGTCAGGGGTTCTGGTTCTGGTCGGCGTTCGTGTCCGCTTGAAGCGCAGCCAGCTCGTTCCGGGCTGAAACATAAACGGCATACGGCCTCGTTTTGGTGTTCAGGGATTTTTGAAAGCAATCAATTGCCTTTGCCTTGTCACCGGCAATCAGTTGTTTCATTCCGGTATAATACCAGAACTGGCTCTGTTGCCATTCCGATTCCGATGGGCTGATGGCGGCAAACAAATTGGTCTCGCTGATCTGATTGAGCAGGTATCTGGCGATCTGTGACGGCCAGTCATTCGCCGCGCCATTCGCACGGGTGTTGAGATAAGCCGCGAGTTCCTGATCCGCCTCCGTTCCCTTGCCGCTTCGTGCCTGGACCAGCCAGATCTGAATCGCGGCATAATCCTTGAAGCCGTTGTCGGGCAGCTCCTGACAGCGGCGCAAATCAGCCAGCGCGCCGTCCAGGTCATTCTGCGAACTTCTGGCCACCCCCCGGTGGTAGTAACCCCAGGTGAAATTGGTGTTGAGTTCCAGCACGCGGTCATACCGGATCCCCATGCGGCCGCGCCAGCGTCCGGGATCGCGGCGCATAAAAAAATCCCGGTTGGTGTCCATCTGGCTGTTCATCTGAGGCATCATTTCAAACATCCGCGCCCGGGCCATCACGGCTCCAATGACGTCACCCCGGGTCTCCAGGATTCTGGCCCGGGCCATGTATATGGACCGGTCGCTGGGATTGAGTTCAACGGCCCGGGCGTAATCGGCCAGGGCGCCGTTGACATCTCCGCTGATACTTTTGATCCCGGCCCGGCCCTTGTAACTGCTGCCATTTAGGGGATTCAGCTCAATGGCCCGGTTGTAATCAGCCAGGGCTCCTTTCAAATCACCGTTCAGGTTTCTTACCGCCGCCCGGTTCTCGTAGGCGGCGGTGAATCGGGGATTGAGTTCGATCGCATGGTCGAAGGCGGACTGGGCACGGATCAAATCCAATTTGGAAAGCCAGCGCTCGTCGTTGTCCGAATCGGCCAGCAGCTCGCTGCCGCGATTGTAAAAATAATCTGCGCTATGCGGCCAGAACCAGGTCAAGGCTGCGGTCAACCCCATCAGGCAACCCAGGCCCATCAGCAGAAAAATGAACATTCTTATCTTCATGAGTTAGGGCGATTAGAATGGATACTCTCTGCGCGCCGATTTGTCAATCCAAGCCGACGCGGGGCAGTGGCGCGTTTTGGACTTCGGGCGGCGGCTGTTCATTGGCAAAAATTGTGTAAGAGATGACAATTTGTCGAAAGTCGAACTGGTGGCCAATGTTAGCCTGATGTCCATGAATGCAAGCTTTCAAATTTCGGACCACGCAAATGATCCGGAGGCTTCCGTGTTGCGGGCGGGCAATACCTGTTGGGTTCGTTGCGTTGATTCCTGGTGTGTGGCGGTTTTGGACGGACAACACAAATGGAAATGCTTCGCCACCGGCGAGGAATTGTCCGACGTTGTGTGCGTATGTGACAGGGAAACCGCCCTTCCCGCAAAGGACACAACAATGTCCTCGGTAGCATAAATACTTCGGGAGATGTTAACCGCAGCGGTGTCCAATGTTTTCATGCCACGCAGAATTGCCATTCAACAGATAAAGGGCTTCACCTTGGTCGAAATGCTCGTGGTCATTGCCATCATCGCCATCCTGGCCGCCCTGATGCTCCCGGCGTTGAGCGGCGCCAAGGCACGGGCGGTGCAAATCGTGTGTCTCAACAACCTCAAGCAGATCGCCCTCGGCATTCAGCTTTATGCGGACGATAACGACGATTCCCTGCCCGGACCGCTGCTGACAGGAATTGCAGCGGGCTACAACGCAACCACCGGCGTCAATTCCGCTTATCCGCACATCGGCAATTATTTTTGGAATTATCTCGGCCTGGCCGATCCGGCGACATTAGGCACAAACTATCTGGTGCCCCAGGTGCTGACGTGTCCCGCCCAGATGAGAATCAAGTCTGCGATTGTTCCGGATGGCGAACAAATCAATTTCGCGGCGCGGAATGCGCTGCGTTTCATTCCGGGCACGACGACCCTTGACAACACCACCCGTCCGTTCGGCTATCCGGCCAACACCATGCCTCCCGTGGCGGGCTCGCCCTTCAAGCCGATGCACCTGAGCTGGCTCGCGGCGATCACGAACAACTACAGCGGCACGTTTGCCTTGCGCGATACGGACCAGCAATTGGACGGCACCAACAATCCGCCGTGGTGGCACCCGTATATTTCCGCCAAGGCCGTTCATGGCCGCGATGTCCGCAACGTGGCCTTTTTCGACTGGCACGTGGAGGGCGTCCGTGGCACCAACGGCCTGAAAAATCTCCACTCCCATTGAATCTGGTGACTCATTCAACCGTTCAACCAACTTCTTGAAAGCCTCGGCGGACTGCTGAAACGCTTCCCAGCGCTGCTTGACCTGCTGGGACAACTGTTGGAACGGTTGCGACAACCTCTTAAACCGTCCCGAGAACTTCTGGAACGCTCCAAAGAACTTTTTTAACGGCTCCAAGAACTTATTTAACCGTTCCAAGAGCTCTTGGAATGGTTCCAAGAACTTATTCTGCGGCTAAAAAAGTTCTAGGAATGGCCCAAAAATCTGAAAAACAGGCCAAAAGTGATGAAAACAGGCATTTGTCAACTTGCAGCGGCCTCACGAATGTTCCGTTGGCAAAATGAGACAGTTTGGGTTGTAGCGGCGCTCTGTAAGCGCCGGGGTTCGGCGGTCATAGACCGCCGCTACAACTTGATTTTGGCCGGATGACCCGGGCTGGCTGCGCTCGTGCGCCGGAGCCAGACGAAGGCGGGCAACCCTGTGCGGATTGATGGAAAAGCGGCGGAGGGCCGCCGCAGTCCAAAACGCTGGCGCGTATTCCAGTGACTTTCGACAACGCGGAGCATCCTAATAATAGCCCAGCCTTTCAAGGCTGGGTCAATCGCCACATAAATGGGAAAAGTCCCTGCGGGACGACAGGACAATTCTTTCGTCCCTGACGGGACTTGTGAATGTGGCGGACGAAAACCCACGGCTGAAGCCGTGGGCTATTTTCCTGGAAGAGATTCTATTGCCTCGTCAAACAAGTTTCATGACAATGGCAAGTTCAGCCTTCTGCTCTTCGGAATTCGCCAGAGCCAGCCGCCAGCGCAATAAACGCTCCACCTCAGCTTCATCGGCATTTGGGTTCTGCCGGCGGATTCCTTCGCGCGCAACATTGCAGGACAATGTGTGCAGATCCGAAGCAATCTTCAACCGCTGTTCGCCGGTCATCTGACGATAGCGTTCAATCTGTTTGTCCAATGCCGTTGCCGCAGTCACGACGCAATCATAGCGGATTTGCCCGGTTGGGGCCAAAATCATTCATCAAACGTAGCGGCGTCTCGGCAGAGCGCCGCATGATTCGAGCAAACAAATAATCCGGCTTGGATGCTTGTCAACATTCGGCGTATGATGGGACACTTGAAAATGGCAAATCGCGTTCCATTCCTCATTGGTGTTCTGGTTCTCATTGCCAGAGTCGGGCTGGCGACTGGAACGAAAAACGCCGTGGTTCCGGCATCGGGTCAGCCGCTGGCATGGATCCGGACAAGTGCGGATAAGACGCACTTCGTCTGTGACGGGACTGACAATTCGTTTGTGCCGTGGGGATTCAACTATGATCGCGATGACGCCGGTCGTCTCCTGGAAGATTATTGGGCCGACGATTGGACAAAGGTCGCGGGTGATTTCCGCGAGATGAAGAGCCTGGGCGCGAACGTGGTGCGCATCCATCTCCAATTGTGCCGTTTCATGAAGTCACCAGACCAGCCCGATGAAGCAAATCTCGCCCGTCTGCGCGGGCTAGTGCGGCTGGCGGAAAAGACCGGAGTTCACCTGGATGTGACCGGACTTGGCTGTTACCTGAAGCAAGACGTCCCGGCATGGTATGACGCCATGGACGAATCCGGTCGCTGGAAGGTTCAGGCGCGCTTTTGGCAGGCAGTGGCGGGGGCCGGTAAAGACAGTCCAGCCATTTTTTGCTACGACTTGATGAACGAGCCTATCGCCTCTGGTGACCGCAAGGGCGATTGGCTCCCCGGCGAGCCGCTGGATGGAAAGAATTATGTCCAACGGCTGACGACCGACATGCGCGGCCGCACCGACCGGGAGGTTGCCAAGGAATGGATTGCAGAAATGTCCGCCGCCATCCGGGCAGTGGATCAGCGGCACATGATTACCACCGGTTTGGTCCCGTGGGAAGAGATTTTTGGCCCGGGCGCCAAGTCCGCGTTTCGCGATCCGGACGTATCCGCGGCGCTCGATTTTTTGAGCATCCATTATTACCCGAGGGACGGAAAATTGGACGACGACCTGGCCATCTTCAAACTCTATGATATCGGCAAACCGCTGGTGCTGGAGGAAATCTATCCGCTTCACTCCAGTGCAGGAGCAACGGAGGAGTTCATCCGTGGGACACGGAAGTATGCCGATGGCTGGATCAGCTTTTATTGGGGCAAGACTCCCGAGGAATATGACAAGGCGGCGAAGGTTTCCACGTCCTGGGATGGTAAATATGATAAGGATGCCGGTATCAAAGCCGCTGGGGCTGGCAATTGGTTGCGCCATTTCTCTGCGCTCCGCGGAGAAATGCTGGGCGGCCCGGTTCCACCGAGATGACCCAAGGTAAAAATCAGGAACGGTTTTTCTTTTGACTGCGGATGCGTTGAGCAACGGTTTGAACAGATTTATCGGTGAGCCACTTTTTCCGGTCACGCGTGTAGTCGCCATTGCCCCGCTCGAATTGGCGGAGGAATCTCGCCATGCCGAGCGGTCCAAGCGCATCGGCCAGCGCCTTGCAGCCGGCGGTTCGCAATTCGACGGGATTGAGCGTGTCAGTTTTCATCCGTGGTCTCTTGTATAAGCCATTTGGCCGGATTTTCAATCTTAACTTTCAGACCGGCGCGCTTTGCCTTGCGAAGCAAATTGTCATCGGTTGTCAACAAACAATCCACCTGTGCGCTTTCCGCCGATGCCAGATGCAAGGCGTCCAACGGGGCAATGCCCCATTTTTCCAATTCCGTCGCGCGCTGTTCAATCGCCGCCGTCAAAGCGACATGCGCTGAAGCCAATGTGAGAAGCAATTCAACTTTTTTCCGCCTTTCGTCGTCTGGCATTTGTGAAAGTTCATCGTCCACAAAGTCGCTGCCGATAATTTCCAAATCATCCGCCCGGGCCATTTCCAAAAGGCTCAAGACGGCTTCGGCTTCAACGCGCACGCGATTCTGCGATTGATCGTCAAAGGGGCGATTCCAGCAGCAGACATCGAGATAAATTTTCATTCGCCGTTGCAGTTACAACTTCAAATCCAAATCCGTCACGGCACCGAATGAGGCGCTGGTCACATGGGCGGCGTATTTAGCCAGCACGCCGCGGGTGTAACGGGGCGCAGGTTTCTTCCAAGATTTGCGGCGGGCGGCCATTTCCTTGGCGGGAATATCGAGTGTTATCTCCTGTTTCCCGGCATCAATGGTGATGGTGTCGCCGTTCTTCACGAGGCCGATCGCCCCGCCCGCGTAGGCTTCGGGCGTGATGTGGCCGACCACAAAGCCGTGGCTGCCGCCGGAGAAGCGTCCGTCGGTGATGAGGGCGACGTCTTTGCCAAGGCCCTTGCCCATGATGGCGGAGGTGGGCGAGAGCATTTCGCGCATACCGGGTCCGCCCTTGGGTCCTTCGTAGCGGATGACGATGACGTGACCTTTTTTCACAGTCCCGTTGAGAATGGCTTTCATCGCCTTTTCCTCGGATTCAAACACGATGGCCTTGCCGCTGAACTGCAAACCCTCCTTGCCGGAAATCTTGGCCA